>ERZ791917.40-NODE-40-length-187095-cov-5.241349_pt1 | contig 187095 bp, 150 predicted proteins | sample MGYA00510138_ERZ791917 | MGnify/ENA primary metagenome ERZ791917 (study PRJEB30046, sample SAMN00792102) | human gut metagenome | study: EMG produced TPA metagenomics assembly of the A metagenome-wide association study of gut microbiota in type 2...
CCGACGATCTTCGCCGTGACAGGGCGACATGTTAACCGCTACACCACGAGGCCGTATAACGTTCAGAGTCTGCAAGCAGTCCGAACAAGGAAAATTATAGCATGATACATTTTATTTGGCAAGTAGGCAATCTCATTTATCTGCATTTATATGATAACGCAAAAAAGCCTGTTTCACTATAAAAAATATAAGTAAATAAAACATATATTTAGCCTATGCTATCCCATAGTTTACTGTTATAATGAACACATGTTCTCTGAATAAATGAGTACAGTAAAAAACACGGTAAATCGACAGCCGCCGGTTTTGTATATAAAGGAGTTTTGCCGCATGAAAATCATCGACATTTTAAACAGTAAAAACGTGACCCTGTCTTTTGAAGTATTCCCGCCCAAAACAGCCGCTGCCGTCCCGGCGGCGGAAAAGGCGGCCCTGGATATTGCGGCCCTCCGCCCCGACTTTATGTCCGTCACTTACGGCGCCGGCGGCGGTACATCCGATTTCACGGTTCATATTGCCGAAAAAATCAAAGGCGTTGCAGGCGTGGAAGTCATGCCCCATTTGACCTGCATATCGAGTACAAAGGAAAAAGTCCGCACTATGCTGGAAAGTTTCCGTAACGGCGGGTTTGAGACGGTCATGGCCCTGCGCGGCGATATTCCCGCCGAAGGCATACCGCACCGTGATTACGGCTATGCCTCCGAACTTGTTGCAGATATCAGAAAATATTGCCCCGGCATGTGCATCGGCGGCGCCTGTTATCCCGACGGCCATTACGAGGCGCCTAACAAAGACGCGGATATTGAAAATCTGAAAAAAAAGGTGGATGCGGGCGTGGAATTTCTGTCGACACAGATGTTTTTCGACAACGCCGTTTTCTACAATTATCTCTACCGGCTCCGGGCCGAAGGTATTACCGTACCCGTTCTCGCCGGCATCATGCCGATCACCGGCGCGAAGCTCCTCGGCCGTTCCGTCACCATGTCCGGCACGACCGTACCGGCACGTTATAAAGCGATCATTGATGCCTACGGCGATTCGCCCGAAGCGATCAAACAGGCCGGCATCATTTATGCTTCCGAACAGATTACGGACCTTCTCGCCAACGGCGTGAAAAATATTCATGTTTTCACTATGAACAAGCCGGATGTTGCCGAAGCCGTTTACAGCAACATCAAACCGGCGCTTGATTACTTGAACGGCAATTGAGGACTGAACCTACATGTTTGAATTGCGTCTACGAGAAATATACCGCTACCTGGGCTTTCGCGGCACCGAACCGCCTGCAGATACGGTAAAGCGCATACAGCAGTGTGTTGACAGGATGTATGCCGCCATGACGCTGCGGACAACACACAGAAAGTTTCCCGTATCCGTCAAAAAGCCGGATACAGTGGAAATCGCCGGACTGACAATTCACTCCCGGAATCTCTGTAAAAACCTGGACGGCTGCGATCAGGCCTATATGTTTGCCGCCACTGTCGGCGTCGGTATCGACCGTCTCATCAAGCGCGGCGAAATAGGCGGCATGATCGACGCCCTCATCTATCAGGCGGCCGGTGCGGAAATGATTGAGGCCTATGCGGATGAACTGAACGGCGCGCTGCGCAGGACGGAAGCAAAACGGGGCTGCCGGCTGCGTCCCCGCTTCTCGCCCGGCTACGGGGATGTGCCGCTTGCCCTGCAAAAGGATTTTTCCCGTATTCTCGAACTGCCGAAAACATGCGGCATCACCTTGACGGATACCCTTCTCATGGTACCGTCAAAATCGGTAACGGCTTTCATCGGCTGTACGAAAAATTTCGATACGGAAACGGAAGACGCTTTTTTGGCGGATGTCGCCAACCCGCTCGACGCGACGGGTAAGTCGGCGGCGGAAGCATCCGGTACGGACACCGTATCGGGGGAACGCGAAAATAAATGCCGCCGCTGTACGAAAAACGACTGCCAATTCCGCAACTGAAACTGCCAGGGGGGAGACATTATACATGAAAAAGAAGTTACTTGATCGCCTCGGCAAAGAATGGCTCTTCTTTGACGGCGGCACAGGTTCTATCCTGCAGGCGGAAGGGCTGCAGCCCGGAGAACTGCCGGAAACGTGGAACCTCATTCATCCCGATAAAATCATCAGCCTCCACGAACACTACCTGGAAGCGGGCTGTCATATATTTAATACGAATACGTTCGGCGCCAACCGGCTCAAATTCCCCGACACGATAGATGAAATTGTCACCGCGGCCGTACGGCTGGCCAAAAAAGCACGCCGACGGGCAGGCCGTGATGATGCCTACATTGCCCTTGACATCGGCCCGACGGGCAAACTTTTAAAACCGATGGGCGATCTGCCTTTTGAAGACGCCGTCAGTATCTTTGCGGAAATCGTCCGTATCGGAGCCCGTGAAGGAGCCGATCTTGTCCTCATCGAAACGATGAACGACTCCTATGAAGCCAAAGCAGCCGTTTTGGCAGCAAAAGAAAATTGTGATTTACCCGTTCTTTTAACATGCGTTTTTGACGAAAAAGGCAAGATGCTTACCGGCGGCACACCTGAGTCGATCGTCGCCGTGATGGAAGGACTGGGGATCGACGGCATCGGCATCAACTGTTCCCTCGGGCCGAAAGAAATGCTTCCGACAGTAAAACGGCTTACAGCGGCAGCTTCCGTCCCCGTTCTCGTCAACCCGAACGCGGGCCTGCCCGAATCAATAGACGGGGAAACGGTCTATACTATAGGCCCCGACGAATTTGCAACCTGCATGAAAGAAATCGCCCGGCTCGGGGCGAGTGCCGTCGGCGGGTGCTGCGGGACGACGCCCGAACATATAAAAAAAGTGATCGCCGCCGTATCTCCTCTTCCCTTTATGCCCGTAAAGCCCAAACACCGCACCGTCATTTCCTCTTTCTCACGGACGGTAACCATCGGCAGGGACACTGCACCCGTCATTATCGGCGAACGCATTAACCCGACAGGCAAAAAGCGGTTTAAACAGGCTCTCCTCGATCATGATATCGACTACATCGTCGGTCAAGGGCTTGAGCAGGAAGAAGCGGGAGCACATGTGCTCGACGTCAACGTCGGCTCTCCGGAAACAGATGAAGTCGAGCTCATACAGGAAGTCGTCGGCAAACTTCAGTCCATCCTGCCTTTGCCGTTACAGATCGACACCTCTAATCCGGAAGCGATGGAGAAAGCCTTGCGCATGTATAACGGGAAGGCCCTTATCAACTCGGTAAACGGAAAAGAAGAAACCATGAAAGCGGTCTTTCCTCTCGTCAAAAAATACGGCGGTGTCGTCGTTGCGCTGGCGCTCGATGAAGACGGCATTCCGCCGACGGCGGACGGACGCGTCGCCATTGCCGGGAAAATTTACGACAAAGCCGCCTTTTACGGGATCGCCAAAGAAAATATCATTATCGACGGCCTCTGCATGACTGTCTCGGCCGACCCGGCATCGGCGCTCGTCACGCTGGAGACAGTGCGCCGTATCCACGATGAGCTCGGCGGCAATACGATTCTCGGCGTGTCTAATATCTCCTTCGGCCTGCCCGCACGCGAGCTGATAAACTCGTATTTCTTCGCCATGGCGTTACAGTCGGGGCTCACATCGGCCATTATCAATCCGAACAACACGGCCATGATGCAGGCGTATCGAACTTACTGCGTCCTGACCGATAAAGATCCGAACTTTACTGAGTTTATCGGCGCCTACCGGGACTACAAAACTCCGGATAAACGCGTTGACGAAGCGGTCAGCGCCTATAAGAAAAAAATCCTTCGTGCCCTCGATTTCGACTTGGGGGAGATTAAAGCCGTCACAGTGAAACCCGTTGCATCGAAAACGATCGAACCTTCTCCCACTGCCGACGGAAGAAAGGAGTCAACCGGAAAAGGTTCGAAACTGATGGATGCCATTGAGCGCGGCCTTGCCAATCCCGCGGCGGAAGCGACCAGAAACGCCCTGCTTACACGCGATGCCCTGGCGATTATCAATGAAGACCTGGTACCGGCCCTCGACAACGTCGGCCATGGGTTTGAAAAAGGGACGATCTTTCTGCCGCAGCTCCTTATGGCCGCGGAAGCTGCCAAAGCGGCCTTTTCCGTCGTCAAAGAATCAATGAAAGATATTGCGCAGGACGTAAAAGGCAAGGTCATCCTGGCTACCGTTAAAGGCGATATTCACGACATCGGCAAAAATATTGTCAAAGTCCTTTTAGAAAACTACGGCTACAAAGTCGTCGACCTCGGCCGTGACGTAAGTCCCGAACTCATCGTCGAGACCGCCGTCAAAGACGATGTAAAACTCGTCGGCCTCTCAGCCCTCATGACAACAACAGTAGTCAATATGGAAGAAACCATTAACCAGCTGCATGCCAAAAAACCGGATTGTAAAATCGTCGTCGGCGGTGCCGTCATGACCAAGCAATACGCCGACTCCATCGGTGCGGATTGCTACGGCAAAGACGCCATGAGTACCGTTCGCTACGCCGATGAACTCGTAGCGGCCGGGTTACTGTAAAAAAGAACGGGCAGAAATCATACATGACCGCTTTTATACAATGCCGGAATGGAGAAATATACCTCCTCGGCGTTATATAAAAGAGGTCTCATTTGCATGGATTCACAATTACTTCTGCGAGTATAGGGGATAACTGCCAGAGCAATTAACACAACCGCACTCCATTGTATTAAAGTATTTAACAAGAAAAATAGCTCGCACAGCAGTAATTTCTAAACTGCCTGTTCGGCAGTTTACTGACTATTTTTCTGAATTTTGTAAACGATATTTTTCTAAACTGCCTATTCGGCAGTTTACGCATCAGCCACGGAGCGGTATATCTTGGCAATTTTCTAAACTGCCTATTCGGCAGTTTACCATAACGGCATATTGAGAGAGTTTGAACCTAATTTCTAAACTGCCTATTCGGCAGTTTACCCGATAAAACAGGGGTTAGACTACTATCCTTTTTTCTAAACTGCCTATTCGGCAGTTTACTGAACTACGACGCCGGGCGGATTATCGACGTATTTCTAAACTGCCTATTCGGCAGTTTACATACATAGGCGGGCGCCCGCGATATAGTTCGTTTTCTAAACTGCCTATTCGGCAGTTTACAAGGGAACTTGTCACCCCTTCCCGGTCTCACATTTCTAAACTGCCTATTCGGCAGTTTACTCGCCCGTAGAAATTGCGTTAGAGTTACTGCTTTTCTAAACTGCCTATTCGGCAGTTTACATAGAAAGTTGTTGTATTTAAGCCATTCTCAATTTCTAAACTGCCTATTCGGCAGTTTACGGGCAGTTGATTAGCCTGGATAGAAGTATTAATTTCTAAACTGCCTATTCGGCAGTTTACACCAACCATACAACATCTTCTGCCAAGCGTTTTTTCTAAACTGCCTATTCGGCAGTTTACCAAACGTAAAACCGACAGGGGTACTGGCAACAATTTCTAAACTGCCTATTCGGCAGTTTACGACTACTACAAGAATGATTGGCCGTTTGATATTTTCTAAACTGCCTATTCGGCAGTTTACGCATTCTTTACCGCCTCAGGCATCGTCTTAAATTTCTAAACTGCCTATTCGGCAGTTTACTAATTCCTTTTTATATCGATGAAGTATATCCCTTTCTAAACTGCCTATTCGGCAGTTTACTCTATCGGGGCGGCCGCTGCTGTTACCGGCGCTTTCTAAACTGCCTATTCGGCAGTTTACTTCCTGATTTTGCACAACTTGCTCGCCAAGATTTTCTAAACTGCCTATTCGGCAGTTTACCAAACGTCTGCAACGTCGGATAAGACGCCACATTTCTAAACTGCCTATTCGGCAGTTTACCCTGTGCGGGAGTATCTGGAAAGCCTTACCTGTTTCTAAACTGCCTATTCGGCAGTTTACAAAACTTTGAATATGGCGAAAAAGATTCTACTTTTCTAAACTGCCTATTCGGCAGTTTACTGAATGCACAGCAAGTTATGTCCGGCACTGAATTTCTAAACTGCCTATTCGGCAGTTTACGATAACGAGAAATCCACTGTAGGCCAATGCCATTTCTAAACTGCCTATTCGGCAGTTTACACGATGCCGCCGTCCAAGCGCCAAGCTGTCAATTTCTAAACTGCCTATTCGGCAGTTTACACTGAAAAGGATAATGAAGTATTTGGATATCATTTCTAAACTGCCTATTCGGCAGTTTACATGATAGGGGTTGATGTGCCACCAAGGTATTCGTTTCTAAACTGCCTATTCGGCAGTTTACTCCTTCTCACTCGGCCTCCTTGAACAATGGACTTTCTAAACTGCCTATTCGGCAGTTTACTATTGGTTGTCGTTTGGCATATTCCCGTCAATTTTCTAAACTGCCTATTCGGCAGTTTACGCAAAGAACTGTGAGTTTCTTTAAAATTCACATTTCTAAACTGCCTATTCGGCAGTTTACGTATCCGTGCGGGGGCTTTTTGATGTCATTATTTTCTAAACTGCCTATTCGGCAGTTTACAAACCTCCAACATGGCGAGTATTTTGCGTCGTTTTCTAAACTGCCTATTCGGCAGTTTACTGTTTTATCCGACGTAGCAGACGTTTGCATAACTTTCTAAACTGCCTATTCGGCAGTTTACGAACGCGTGTACCATCTACCTGTTGGGATGGATTTCTAAACTGCCTATTCGGCAGTTTACGCGGCAAAGAAGCCTGCACCGAAGCCCGTAAATTTCTAAACTGCCTATTCGGCAGTTTACTAGCAACTACTCTTCTTGACTGATACGGTACTTTTCTAAACTGCCTATTCGGCAGTTTACTACAATATTGCAGTTCTCGTCAACACGGATACTTTCTAAACTGCCTATTCGGCAGTTTACAAGTGGGCGACCTCAAGGCCATCCTCATCGATTTTCTAAACTGCCTATTCGGCAGTTTACGTCCATCAGTTTTAAACTGTCGGCAGGGCTAATTTCTAAACTGCCTATTCGGCAGTTTACTCCTAGGGATTGCTTCTGGAGCTCTTGGTATTTTTTCTAAACTGCCTATTCGGCAGTTTACTCCGATTTTTCTCAAACATTACATATTCACTATTTCTAAACTGCCTATTCGGCAGTTTACCCTTTCTCACTGCGCTCCTTTACTGTCGACAATTTCTAAACTGCCTATTCGGCAGTTTACTATGAGTTTCCCTGAAGCTTACGGGCGACTCATTTCTAAACTGCCTATTCGGCAGTTTACAGGACGTTTGCATTACCGGGTTTATGATAATTTTTCTAAACTGCCTATTCGGCAGTTTACTTCCCCTAATCTTGGTTTTTATGACAGAGATTTTTCTAAACTGCCTATTCGGCAGTTTACGGCTGTATTGCTCATACGTTCTTGCCATTCAATTTCTAAACTGCCTATTCGGCAGTTTACATTAATATCACAGCTATCCACGAATTGTTGTTTTTCTAAACTGCCTATTCGGCAGTTTACGTGAACGTACTCTTGAATTACAGGGCATGTTATTTCTAAACTGCCTATTCGGCAGTTTACAGACGTCGGAGACAACACAATCAAGCCCTCAATTTCTAAACTGCCTATTCGGCAGTTTACTAGCCGACAAATCGACTTGGCCACTACTTAAATTTCTAAACTGCCTATTCGGCAGTTTACATTCACCAACGCGATATAATTTAAAGTCACCTTTTCTAAACTGCCTATTCGGCAGTTTACTTACAAACTGTTAACAGGCTCTACCAGGGAATTTTCTAAACTGCCTATTCGGCAGTTTACTGTTCCACCAAAACACTTCACTCCAGACACAGACTTATGCTATTGAGATTTGTCTTATTAATACCCAATTATTTTCGTCTCTTATTTCAACCGCTATTTTATGCAATTCCAACGAGTTTCAGAAATTTTTGGTTAAAATTTAGGTATTGCACATTGTAAACTTAGTCCATAAGATCCACATTCTCCTTGTAAGGGACTGTTAACTGTCGTCCTTTTGACAAACAGTCTAAAGTGGTTGCGGTTGGATAAGCTAATCATCTGTATGTACGGTAGTTTTGTTTTACTTACTTTTTGCTGCAAAAATTTCACGGCTTCTTCATACGTAACTCCGTCATGGCGTTTCACATATCGTTTCGCTTTTTGATGTACGGATCCATCTACCTGATAACGGCTGAATATTTCATATTCTTTAACATTCGTAGGAACATCTCTAATTCTTGTTATATGTATATAATCTTCAAACTTACTTAGCTTTATTCTCAAATCTAATTTCTCTAATTCAGCCTTTTCATTGCTAAAAATCCGTAATTTAGTGCCTAATGTGTTTTCCCCATATTCCGGAAAGGAAAGGGCGTACGGTATATTCCCTTCTCTATTTTTTACTTCTGCAAATTCAAGATGAATTTGTGAAAAAACTTTGGACAAGAGAAAATGTAAAGGAATTTCCGTATCAGGCAATAACGTAATATCCTGATAATATTTCATCTCTACTCCTTCTCACTTTGTCCGAATACACCACCGCGAACCAATATAGCCATAACATAATGCTTATCAGCTTCTTCAGCTAACTCTCCACCGGTAGACCATTTGTCAAATAAAGTATAAAAATCTTTTTTATCCGAAGTTCTTCTATATGCACACCCTAAATTAGTAACAGCCCCATATGTTTCCACTGCAATTGCTCTACCTTCATTACTTTCACATTCAGGATACCAAGTATCTATCGTGCGAACAGCATTCCCAAGCTTTTGTGAATGCATAGCGGCGATTCCATCTATACTATATAGAATTTTACTTTTCCGCCCGCGTCCTTTATCCAAGACTAATTCTTCACTGGGATAAATTTCTTGCCCTTTACCAACCTTGGCATAAGAAGTTACTTCCAACAACACCGTCTCATTCTTTCCGGATAAAGTTTTTGCAATTATTTCCGCCAATTCACTCAAATTCGAGTCCGTATAATCAAAATCATTTAATTGGAAATTATACGAGTCAAATTTCCATTCCTGAGACGAATTATTTAAGACACGAATACATGTTTCAATTTTTTCCGCTCCCACTCTATTTCTCCAGAGGAAACGTGCATTAGCAATATTGATAGCATACCGTTTCGCCAATATATCAAACCCATAGTTCTCGATATAACTGATAACCATTTTATAAATATTTTCTTGATGAGTTTTATCATTACATGCAGAAGGAAATTCAATCCCAGGTAATATTTTTAATGTAAATACTAATTTCAGTGTATCTTGTGCCAAATCTAAAGCTGCTGCATCAACCAACTGCAAATTAGCTTTTTCTACTTCAGCATTTAGTTTCACAGGGTCATCGGTAATCGCCTTCTTTAATCGATTAGAAATCGTGCCTCTCACAGCTTTTTCCATCAATTTAATCGGAGATGCCTTACTTTCCCTTTCCTCCCAAGTTGTACCGTACATATACCCGTCCGAAAAAACCAATTTTTTCTCAAATGCTAATACCGATGCCACTCCGTCTTTTTTCTTTGTCATTGTCCATTCCTCCTATTGTTGATTTACACACAAATAAAGTTTTTCATTTTCTTTATACTCATAGTGCCACATCATGTCATCAATTGATTCAAAACGATAAGCCATTTTAAATTCACCGATAGTTACAACCGGCTCCACAAAGCAATGGTTTTTGCTTTTATCTCTCTGCCCTTTAATCTTCCCTATCTCTGAAATCCGTTTAAATCCAACTGCTATAGGAACTAACCAACCGGATTCTTTTTTACTTTTAATCCATTCAGCATTTCCTTCATGCTGTTCTTTTGTATTGTAAACAGCCAAATAATTCAACAATCGCTCTAACGCATCCTCATCACTATTATCTAAAAGTAAATCTTTACGCTCTACTACAACAAACCCCGGCATGAGCATTGATACTATCTTTCTGGTATCATGTACGTCTCCATTACTATAAACAAGTCGTACACGTTCAAAATCCATTACATCGCCACCGGCAAACTTACTTTTATATAATTCTTTTGAAAAAATCTCTATAAATTTATCTTCACAGTCCCCGGCAAGGCCTTCAGTTTCTATTAATAGAGATACCTTCAAATGAATTCTCGGTTCCTCTATAAAGGAGGCACGTTTACCCTTATCATCTAAAGGGTTTGCCGTACCTATAATTGAATTGGCATAATCCCCGTGACCTTTATACACCTGTAGATCTGTTTTTAAATAAGACACAGTTGTACACGGAAATTGCACTCCTTCAAATTTATATGATTTATTTATTTTCCTTTCTAATGCATGTACCGCTCCAAGCCAAGCGGTCATAGCTGGCACGCCAATTGTAATAGTACTGCTCATAGCATTAGCATTATGTATCGCCAGTTCAGATATAAGAATATACTTTTTCATAATCTATCTCATCACCTCCTTCTTAAGCACATCTTCCATACAATGTGCAAAATATCTAAACTCTTCACTACCTAGAGAAAGGCTGTCTTTCTTTAACACTCTTCCGTAAGTGTGTATCAGCCACCTTGAGAATGCCTTACTAAGAGTATCAATCATCTCGCTATTAAGATCCATATCATTTTCAAGGTCTAGCCATACTATCTGTTCTTTAGGCAGCTGTCCATATATATCGTGCTTTATCCAACAAGGATACTCTGACCAAAGTTTATATTTCATTTGAAGCACCCTATCTATTAGACTATGTATATTCTCCTTAATTCTATTTCTTATGGTCAAATTATTCCGATCATTACATAAGTTTAAATGAAGTTCCTTCATAATCCCCGAAACATAGTAATACCTCATCGTTTCATTCCAGAAGTCTTTCTTAGGATATCGTAAATTTCGTTTTTCAATCATAGGAGGCAAGCTCTCTAACAAAGTATACTTACCTACATTCATGGAATTTAAGACACTAACGTTTTGAGGTTGTGCCCCACCAAAACCAATAATTGTTCTATTTAGTATTTCTTTATACTGCCCTATATCCGACTCCTTCTTAGTATCTCGTGCATCATTTCGTATACTTATCATCTCCCTAATTCGGCGAGAAAGCTCACACATTACAGACGAATTAGGCAATATTGTTAACAAGTGATATTGTCGCTCATTTATAGGGAAATACACTTGCTTTAATATACTTTCGGTGCTACTATTTTCTATCAAATTAGTTGCCATTTTTAATTTTTCTAAAAGTATATTATAATTTCCACCATATTGTTCAACCAAAGTCTGAACTTCCATATCATTATTAACAATATGATCAATCACTCTATTGCCGTCTTCCAACATTAAATCTAAAAACTTAGCCGCCGCCATATACGCTGCACTTTCATAAACGATATCCTCTTTGCATTTAACTGATTCTGTAATAACATATTTTATATTAGTATTAAATCCGTTGAAAATTCTTATCGAAACCTTAGACTTTGAATGAGTAAATTTACCTACATGGGTTGCCACTCGGCATTTTCCAATATTTTCAATAATATTATCCATCCAAGTTATCGGCTTATTCTTTTTACTCCACGCCTCCGACTCCTTCATTATATATTCTTCTAATGTGTTCATAACTCTTCTTCGCCACCTTTCTTTTTAAATAATCCGAATTGATCAGAATACAACCATTCATTTTTGCTGGATTGATTTTTATCGGGAAGTACAATCTCTCCATATAGCTTTGCCACCGCTAGCAATTTTTCTTCCTCATCTTCACCGACTTCCGATCGCTCACGCAATGCCGCCTCATAATCTCTACTTATCCATAATCGGTTTTCTGCTAAAGGCGATAATGCAGCATCTTGTGATATATTATAAATTTCTGTCTTATCAACGACACCATTTATCCCGCTATATTCTTTAAACCTGATTCTCCCATCTTCAAATACAGCAAATAATTTTACATCCTTATCAGAACTTTCTCTAAATCGATTGATGTATTGCGGCATTCCTGTCAACCACCAGCCTTCATTAATCCATCCGTTTATCACTTCCGGACCGGCGTTGTCCAAGCGGTTTAATTCTTCCATTACACAGTGTTCTAAATCAATGAGTTTATCATGGGGACATAGCTTTTTAGGTTTGTTAATACGAGGGACTGCATCGATTCGTTCTCTTAATTGCTGCTCATTAAGACATTTTTTTAAATCATGTTCTACTGTTAACACACTTGTTTCATATCCGGGGTGTGTAAAGGCTACTTTCTGTTTCCGTAGTCCGGCTAGATTAAACTGCATGACAGCAATATTAGGTTCCACATTATCCCTATTTCTATGCCGCCTTACTCGTCCAGCCAATTGGATAATAGAGCGATAGGACGAAGGTTCTATGACCGCCCAATCGGCATCATGGTCACGCCCCACTTCTTCAACCGGAGTCGCTACTACAATAAATAAGATATTGTCAGTCGAGCAATTATCTATATGAGATCTGACAATCGGTTCAACAAAATCCACGATGCGTTCTTGTTGTTCCTTTCGTTTCAGTACAGAATCCAAGTACTTTTCCTGCTCATGCCGCAATAATAAGATTTGTCGACTGTGATAAGCCATCAGACGTACAGATATATCTTTACTCCAAAGACAATCCAGTAAATACTTGCAAAGCCGCACACATGCATCAATATGAGCTACGCGTATAATGCCGAAAGAAACCTGTTTGCCCGTTTTTTTATCCGTAACGTGCTGAGCATAATGAAGTTGTTCGGCCGCATCTTTCATACATGCGAAATATTGTTCCTCCATAGTCGACAAATCTTCTTGTGATATATTTTTTGCTCGATTGATCTCTTGAATAATTCCCCTGCGTTTTACCGGTTGCTGCCCCAAATTTTTCACACGTTTCTGAATAAATCGCTCATGGCACGGCTTAAAATCTCCTTTACGTGCTGCAGGCATTACTTGGCAGCCGAATTCATCACAATGAATAACTACCAGCCGTTTAATAGACCCATAAAACGATGAAAAACAGTCTAACCCGGCTGCATACGATCGATATAATACTTCGGCTAAATCCGGAGGAATGGTAGCTGATGAAATCGTTACATTTCTACCGAATAAACCTGCTAAATGAACCAATCTGCAAATGGCTATTAAATCCTTCTGGCTAAAATCATCAATTTCATCAATTACCAGGTCGGAAGACATTAACCGTAAGCTCGGCAAAATAAATTTCCCGCCGCGAATGCTTTCCGTCGCTCCCATAATATGGTCAATAGTGGCTACCAACACCGGCTTGTACATGAGGGCATGATTCTTCTGTGCCTGTTTCTTACTTAACATGCGACTGGTTTGTGTATCAAAAAAGATATTCAAGAATTGAATCTGTTCCCCATCTTCCGTATCTTTATACCAAACTTCTTCCGTAAGAAGGGATTCCGGTTCATCAACAAGTGCAGGTTCGTACTCGTTTTTTTCTTCATCATGTAATTTGCTGATAGCCGAAGACCCAATTAATACGGCCAATTCAGATTCATTCAGTTTAATTCGTTCTTTATACTCGTCCCCTGTTTGTAAAGTCAATGATCGTAGTCCTAACGCTAAGATATATCGTAATGAATTGCCTTTTTTAGAAAGAGCTTGCATAATTTTTGCATTGGCATATGTTTTCCCGCATCCGGTGCTGGCTGCATTAATTACAAAAAAGGCATTATCATGTTCCGATTGTTTTCTAAATAATTTAATTTTGTCAACTGCCATATCTTGCCATTTATATGCCTTAGGACTTTTCTTACTTAAAGCCTTGTTATCTTGAACGGCTTCCATATTTTCAGACAGACGCGGTAAATTATGAGCAATTCGCACGGCCTGTTCACATACACGTACTAAGTGTTCTTCTAATCCTTGATTCATTTTCCCGTTTCGCGTATTAGCCCATAATGTATTTTTTTCTGCCTTGAATTTTGTGCCGTCACTGACCGTAGAAGACACATAATGATCTGCTAACACCAGACATAAGCGACTATACGTCATAAGGCTTCTAAAATCTCCGCTATGGTCTTCTTGTCTAACAAAAATATCTGGATTGTACACAAAACACGCATATAACCGTGCAGACCATTTTTTTACACTTTTCGCCCATAAAGGGGTATTTACACCAATTAATCCTTTGGAAAAAGTAAAACAAGATACAACATCAACATTATCCTTTTCAATGTCCGAATTATCATTCCTATATCCCCATCGTGCATTTATACTTTTCCATAAATCCGCTACTGACTTTTTCTCTCCGCTATATCTTTTCCAGTCTTGTTTATCTTCCTTCTGCTCCCATTCGTTTTTACCGGATGATTTTCCACCAAATACCGGCAATCTATGGTGTCCCAAAATTAAATGACATACGGCTTGAGCCAAAGGCGGTAATTGCATCCAATAATCAAACGTTGGTTTCAAAGATTTTGCTTTAAAGTCTACTACATTCTTATCTATATAATTACGTAATTCAAAAAAGTCCACACGTCCTTCCTTTAATGCCATTAACCACTTCATATCGTCATTTACCGAATCAGTACTATTTACCAATGCCTCTACAATCTTACAGGAAATCCATTCATGACGATACGGATCAGCTTTCAATGATTTTTGTGCTAACTTTTTTTGAAAATGGTCTGACGCTTTACCTAAATCATGAAAAAGTGCAGCCACAGCAACGAGGGCTTTCAACAACGGCATGTAATGCCAGTTATTTTCCCAGTCAAGACGATTTATATTCTTACTTGTCTGATTTACCGGTACCGCCCCCGCTTCATTAAAAGCGTCCCTGTTACCCACAACCCAAACCAATTCACTTCGACTGCGCGATCGTATCCAATGACAAGATACCACTGTACTTTTGGTCGCACTCTTGCGCAATAAGGTATGAACGGCCTCAAGACCGTCTGCCGTTATAACCGTTTTCCAAGTATTATCCCCGATTCTATCGGCAAAGCTGTCAAGAATGCGCCTAACCGTAGAGATAGATTTTTTCTCGCTAAGACTGGTAAATAAAACCATCATAATATATCATCCGCCTTAAATAGAGCGCTCACATTTTTGACTTCTTCAAACATAAAATCCAACGCCTTATGTTCCGTAAATTTTTGTAAACAAGTTTGCCTGAACTCTTGTTCTTTGCGTCCTTCTAATGCTGATATAAAAGCCCACGGCAATACTAGGGTGTCTTTCACTAAATCTGCGACATCAAATACCAAAGCCCCTCGTCTCGTTTTCCCGTGCATCACGGCCAATCCGTGCGGTATACCTAAAACCCACAAAGTACACGCCCCTAGTCCATAAGCCAAATAATTTCCGTGATTTAAAAATGTATTGGAACTATCCGCTCCGTCATGATTTCTTATAAATTCATTATTGTCTGTTTTCTGTGTCGCATATTTATATAGTCTTTTAGTAAATTCAGCTTCCGATGTCAGCAGCTTTGTAACATCTCCAGCAACTTCAATATTCCTTTTATATATTGTCAATGCCTGTTCTACAGCTTTATCATCTAAGTAGAATTGATATTGCCCCAATTCACGATCTTTGTCCCAAATTTTTTCTAAATATTCACATCGCTTGCGTTGAAAATATTTGGCTGCTTCTAATCGTTTATTTTCATTGAACCAAAAAGATATCCACCGTTGCAAATATTCAGTCGGCCGATATTCACTTTGAGGGTTTAGCCATTCTATCTCCCCACCTGAGAATAAGGGCGTACAGCCCCCACCACAAAATCCGACAAGGACTCCTGCTGCAGCCAACAACCTCATGGCTGCCTGAGTGATAGAGGTTCCTGTTCCGAGTAAAATAACCGTTGTATTGGCAATCGGTATATTCCAATATAAATTGGCTTTTTTACCGTCTGTAAGATATAGCACTCGTCCGTCTTTTTGCATAATACGACACTTTTCAAGATAATATATATTAGCCCTTTTAGAGTGCAAAATAGCTTTTAACTCCGATTTTCCCAAATCTTCCATTCTAAATTCACCTCACATTATACATGAATTACATATAGCTATTGTAACATTCCTGTAATAATAGTTCTATATTAATTATTCATTATTTTCCCTTCGCCTTTAACTAAAACTTATTTTTATACTATACAAATAATCACATATTTATTGCTACCTATATTCACGGCCCCTAATTTCCCCACACAAAAAGAGAGCCTTGCGGCTCTCTTTTATGTGACTGTTGTAGGTTAGAACTTATAGCCCATGCCTACCTGCCAGCCTTTTACATCATCATCATAGTTGTTTACGTCAATGTCGTCGCGACGGTATTTTACGTGGGCATCGAGGTTCTCGTTGAAGTTGTAGCCTACGCCTATTTCGTAAGTGTTAACGTCGTCACCGATGCCGACGGAGCCGAAGCCCGTTACTTTATCGGCAATGGGCACCCGGCCTTCAAGGCCCACCTGACCGCCCCAATCGTGTTCGCGATGGCCTGCGAATTTCGTATCGACCTTTGTAGCGCCGCCGAACGCGGAAACATACGGGTTAAAATGGTAGATGGCGCGTAAGCCGTGTTCATTTACACGGTCGCCGTTGCTGCTTGCTTTCGTATTGTTATTGTCATACTGGACGTCAACTTTATCATTGAGTACATAGGTCACGTCACCGCCGGAGAAATGAGAACGCGCATCGCGATGGCCCATTTTCTGGTTGAACCCGTAGTTAAGATCAACTTTCAGGTCGCCTGTCTGACGATTCTGAACAGGTGTACCGGCAGCATATACCATGGCGCCGGCCGAAACGAGGGTAGCCACCACCGCCGCTGTGAATACTTTTTTCATAGTTCTGCACCTCCGAAATTAAATTGCAATACCAAACTTCAAGTTACATTATCTATATTATACGGTACTTTCACCGAAACTTCAATTATCGGTATTGACACAACATTGTCTCAGCCGCTTCAATAACATGTTTCGTTGTAATGATCGAAATACCGCGATAGGTACCTTCCCGTATAATTTTTTTCATGCTCTTGCCGGTCGCGTATGTATCCGTCGACTCCAGGACAATGGCTTTTTTCGTGTACGGACCGTAGAATTTGGGATTGCTCGGCCCGTAGAGGGCGACGACGGGAACGTCCTGACTGACAGCCACGTGCATGGGGCCGCTGTCGTTGGTAATAAAAAGGCTGCACCGTCTCACGGCCGCCGCCAGCTCGCCGACGGAAAACTTCCCGGTCGCCACGATGGCCTGTGATTCCATAAGAGATACGGCATCATTGACCATTTCTCTGTCCATAGCGCCGCCGAAAAAAACGCATGTATATCCTTGGAGCGCAAAATAATCGGCCACGGCGGCAAACCGTTTGGGCGGCCACCGTTTTTGCGGCACGGCACTGCCGATATTAAAACCGATAAGCCGATCGCCGTCCGCCACGCCGCACGAGGCATAAAAAGCCGCCGCCTTCTCATCCCACGCGGAGCACGTGAAGATTTGCAGCCCGTCATTACGGCAATCGTCGATGCCCAGTTGTTTCAATACATCGACATACATATCGGCCGCATGAAGATGTATGCGGTCGAGGCGGGTATATTTATCCATCATGGGACGGAAGAGAAAATGACTCATGCCGACGAATTCTTTAGCCCCTATAGCTGCCGCCAGAAAAGACGTCCGCTCATTGGGATGGAGATTGATGAGAAGGTCATAGCCGTGTCCGTGCAGTTTCCTGCCAATGCGCCAAAGGGCACCGATCGAGTTGTCCCTTCCTTTTTTATCTATTTCCACGAGTTTGTCTATATTCGGATTATAACGTACAACATCGGCAACTTTTTTATCGACGGCCAGCGTTATTTCCGAATTGTACGCATGACGGCGCAGAACCTGTAAAAACGGCGTGACCAGGATAAGGTCTCCCAGATGCATCAAAAAGGTAACTATAATCCGTTTATCTTTCAAATTAATCATTTCAGTGTTTTCTCCATAATAGAGGCATAGGTTTGCCATACGCTGTCAACGGTTATCCGTGCCATGCAGTCCGGATCGTCCACGAGGGGACGGTCCGCAGTGGCGACGGACGTGGGAGATACGAGAAGATGAATGTACGCCGCCTCTTTGCCGCCGTACGGTCCCGTCCGTTCCGGGCTGGTCGGCCCGAAAAGAGCGATGAGCTCCTTTTTCAGCGCATTAGCCAAATGAAGCGGTCCCGTATCCGCACTGACGTATAAAACGGCGTCCGCAATGAGGGCCGTCAACTCTTTTAAGGTCGTCCGGCCCGTATAATTGAAAAGCAGCGGGGAAGCCGCAGACTCTTCTATGACCCGTCCTTTCGACACATCGTCGCGGCCGCCGAGGAGAATGACGTGCATACCGCTGTCCGTCACGCGCCGCACAAAAACTTGCCAATACGCAAGAGGCCACTCTTTGACAGCCCACCGTGCGCCGGGGACGACGGCAATATAGGGTTTTCCTCCCGTCCGCATCCTAAGCGCCTCACGCATGCGGGCCCGTTCCTGTTCAATGGAAGGTAAGGGAAATTCCACGGCCTCAACGGTCCCGCCGAGACAACGGACCACATCCAGATACCGTTCAATGACATGTCCCTTTTTATGGGGACCGGCCAGCCCCTTGCTGACGAGGAAGCTGCCCTCGCGCATTTCCCAATAACCGACTTTTTTCCCGGCGCCGCTGTTAAAAGCGACGACGGCGCTTTTAGCCAGTCCTTGTAAGTCGATGGAAATATCAAAATGATAGGGATGCAGGATACTTCTCAATTTGCGCCAGTAGGACAGTTTCTTCAATTTTTTCTTATCTATACGGATAACTTCATCAATATAAGGCGCCGCCGGCAGGAGAGCCGCGAATTCCTCATGCACTGCCCAGACAATACGTGCATTCGGCTGATTTTGCCGCAGCGCATAGAGAGTCGGCAAGGCATGCAAGACGTCACCGAGTGAGCTCATCTTAATGATCAATATATTGTTATACTGCTCCACCCTTATGTCTCTCCTCTGCAATATGCACAACAAAGTCTTTCAACGAACCGCCCGTAAATAAATACCCGTCCAGGCCGGCACGCCGGGCCGCCTCAAGATCGCGGGGGCTGTCGCCGATTAAAAAGGACTGCGCTTTGTCAATATCAAAATCGGCAAATGCCTGCAAAATCATCCCCGGCTCCGGTTTACGCCATGAACTCCTGCGGTCATACGCTTTGACAGGCGCGCCTTCCAGATAGGGACAATAATATACGGCCGTAATGGCGCCGCCTGCCGCCTTTGCTTCGGCACAAAGCCAATCATGCAGGCGGCGCACCTCTTCTTCCGTATAATAACCGCGGGCCACGCCGCTTTGATTGGTAACGATAAAAACGGCATAGCCCGCGTCGGTCAGCCACGCAAGAGCCTCCCTGGCACCTTCCGTCCAAACAAAATCCTCTTTTTTGTATACATAGCCGGCGTCGACATTCAACACGCCGTCACGATCAAAAAAAACAGCTTTCATCAGGAGAAATATCCGTCGTTCTTTGCAAGGATCCCGCAATATTCTTCAACCGCTTCTTCAAGAGGGGTAAATCCTTTATCATAACCCGCTTCCATGAGTTTTGCAGTGTCGGCGGTCGTATAGCTTTGATACTTGCCCTTGAGAATTTCCGGGAACGGGATATATTCAATAGAACCTTTACCGCAATAATCGATAATACCCGTAACAAATTCATTGAACGTATGGCCCGTACCGGTGCCGCAGTTATAAATTCCGGACAGTTCGGGATGTTCCCAGAAATAGAAGAGTACATTAACGACATCGTTGACGTAAATGAAATCGCGGATCTGACCGCCGTTTTCATAGCCCGCCGTGCCTTCAAAGAGAGTGATTTTCCCCTTTTCCTGCAGTTCATGATACTTTTGGAAAATAAGTGACGCCATCCGGTCTTTGTGGTTTTCCTGCGGGCCGAAAACATTGAAATACCTGAAACCCGCTACCTGTCCTTTTACCAACGGCAAAACACGGCGCACATACCGGTCGAATTGAAGTTTTGAGTACGCATAGGGATTCAACGCCTCTTCACAGGCAGGCTCTTCACGGAAGCCGTTTTTGCCGCTGCCGTAAGTCGAAGCGGAAGATGCATAGAGGAAGGGAATCGCCCGTTCCGCACAGTAATGAAGAACGGCCTTGCTGCCTTCGTAGTTATTTTTCATCATATACCGGCCGTCATAGTTCATCGTGTCGGAGCATGCCCCTTCATGGAAGACCACGTCAACCGGGCCGTAAGAAAAGGTATCGTCCGCCATATCGGCGGTGAAATCCTCATAATCCATATAATCGAAAAAGTCCAGTCCCTGAAGGTTGCGGCATTTACGGCCGTCCGTCAAATCATCGACGACAAGGATAGTATCAATGCCCCGTTCATTTAATTTTCTGACAATATTGCTGCCGATAAAGCCGGCGCCGCCTGTTACGATAATCATAGCTTCCCTTTCTTCACTGAATCAGCGATTTTCCGCACCAGCTCCGTCGTCGAATAGCCGCTTTCAAAGCGAATGACTTCAACGCGCTCCGCATACTCACGGCCGATAATCTCTTCAACCCGGTAGTCGCCGCCCTTGACGAGAATATCCGGACGCAACTGTGCCAACAGTTCTTTCGGCGTATCTTCTTCAAAGATGACCACGTCATCGACACATCCGAGAGCATTTAAAAGAACGGCCCTGTCTTCCTGTTTATTGAAAGGCCTCGTTTCCCCTTTCAAACGACGCGCCGACGCATCCGAATTAAGGCCGACAACAAGATGCTGCCCCAGCATAGCCGCTTGCTGCAGGTAAAGGATATGCCCCCGGTGGAGGACGTCAAACACGCCGTTGGTAAAGACGACGGTCTCGCCCTTATCCTGCCACATCCGAATCTTTTCGGCCATTGTTTCCCGCGTCAACGGCCGGTACGGTTCCCAGCGCAGCGGCCGCCAGTTCGACCAAAGCTGTAAAAGCTCACTGCGATGGACCGGATAGGTGCCGACCTTGGCGACAACAATACCGGCAGCCGCATTGGCAATATTTAGAGCCGTACGGATGGACAGTTTGCCGGCAATGGCGGCGATAAACGAAGCTGCTACGGTATCACCCGCGCCGGACACATCAAATACTTCCTGCGATATGGCCGGATTATTCCAAACCTTACCGTCTTTACTGACCAGGGTAATCCCCATTTCGGAGCGCGTGATCATGAGATTGCCGAAATTATACAGCTTGTGCAGGGATACCGCCGCTTTAACGACCGCTTCCGTTTCATTCGCCACGTCATATCCGATGCATTGTGAGATTTCCTTTATATTGGGCGTGACAAAATCGGCACCGTTATACTGGGACCAATCGCTGCCCTTCGGATCGACAAGAACGGGGATACCGGCCTTGCCGGCTGCCGCAATAACGAGCGCGGCAACGCCGTTCGTGAAAACGCCCTTACTGTAATCCGACAGGACGATACCGTCCAGACCGGCTGAAATCCGATCGTCAAGCCATCCCGTCAATTCGGCCTGTTCCTGCGCCGTAAAGGATGTAATTTCCTCAAAATCGAGACGCGCCATTTGCTGCCGCGCACCGAGGATGCGCATCTTTGTCGTCGTCGCATGGCCCGTTCGTGTCACAAGGCCCGAACCGTCAATGCCCGCTTCCGCGAGGAGCCCTTTTAAAAGGCCGCCGTTGTCATCTTCCCCGATAAGGCCGGCCAAGTAGACATTGCAATCCAGCTGCGCCAGATTGGCAGCCACATTGGCGGCGCCGCCCAGGACGGAGGTCACTTTATTGACCTTGTTAATCGGCACGGGCGCTTCCGGAGAAATGCGCTCCACCTTGCCGTATACGTACCGGTCCACCATGACATCCCCGATAACGGCAATGCGCAGCTGCGGCAATTGATTATTTAAAAAGTTGTCGATATACCGTTCCGTCACCAACACCTCCTACTCGCCGGGATATTTAAGCGTTGTTATTATTACCCATCAAAGACTTGAGTTCCGCCATGAAGCTGTCCAGATCGGCAAACTGCCGATACACGGAAGCAAAGCGGATGTAAGCAACCGCATCAATACTCTTTAACTCGCAAAGTACCATTTCGCCGATTTTTACGCTCGGCACTTCCTGTGCCAATGTGTTGCGTATGTTCCGCTCCACTTTGAGAACGATATCGTCCAGTTGCTGGCGCGTAACACGCCGCTTATTGCAGGCCCGTAAAAGGCCGTTTAAAATCTTATTCCGGTCAAAAAGCTGCCTGCTTCCGTCTTTCTTTACGACATAAAGCGGGACCTCTTCAACCATTTCATACGTAGTAAAGCGGCGGTTACAAGCCTGGCATTCGCGGCGGCGGCGTATGGCGCGGCCGTCATCGGTAGCCCGTGAATCCGTTACCCTTGTATCGTCATGTTTACAAAAAGGACAACGCATGTTGCTTCCCTCCCCTCACGTGCCTATTCTAAAAAAAGCGGGTCCGTTGCGGATCCGCTTTCTCAGTGTCTCTTATTATCTCATCCACGCCGGAATTTCCACGGCACCTGTATCTTTGGGTTCCGCAATACCTGCACCTTTACCGAAAGTGGGGACGGAAGAAGCATCCTTGCCAAAGCCGGTCGCGACAACAGTAATGCGGATGGAATCTTTCATATCCGGATCGATAACGGAGCCGAAGATAATATTGGCATCGGGAGATACGGCTTCCGATACTTTTTCAGCGGCCTCATTGATTTCGTAAAGGCTGATATCGGGACCGCCCGTCACATTCAACAGGATACTCTGTGCGCCGTCAATGCCCGTTTCCAGCAGGGGGCTCTTAATAGCGCTTTCCACAGCGTCGACGGCGCGATTTTCACCGGTCGCTACACCGATACCCATAATGGCTTCGCCCTGATCCTCCATAATCGTGCGGACATCGGCAAAATCAAGGTTGATAAGGCCTGTCGTCGTAATGAGATCGGAAATACCCTGTACACCCTGGCGGAGAATATCATCGGCAACTTTGAACGCTTCATTGAGCGGCGTTTTCTTGTCGATAATCTGCAACAGTTTATCGTTTTGAATCGTAATGATCGTATCTACTTTTTCTTTTAAATATGCCGCGCCCTTTTCAGCTTGTTCTTTACGGCGTTTACCTTCAAAAGCAAACGGCTTGGTAACGACCGCTACGGTAAGAGCGCCCATTTCTTTGGCGATTTCCGCAACAATCGGGGCCGCGCCCGTACCCGTGCCGCCGCCCATGCCGGCCGTTACGAATACCATGTCCGCACTTTGGAGGGCTTTCATAATATCTTCTTTGCTTTCCAGGGCGGCCTGCTCTCCCTTCTGCGGATTAGCGCCGGCGCCGAGACCGCGCGTCAGCTTCTCACCGATCTGGACTTTCAAATCGGCCTGAGAAACTTCCAGTACCTGGTTTTCCGTATTTACAGAGATAAATTCGACGCCCTGCAAGCCGCTTTCTATCATTCGGTTAACGGCATTGTTCCCTCCGCCGCCGACACCAATTACTTTAATTTTTGCAAACTCGGCCATTTATAATATCCTCCTTCAGTATCCTGTGTTACGTGTACAGACTCAAAGTTCTCTTACATAATACACTAAAAGAACGGGTTTGTCGATAATCGGGCTGCCTTTATCCGTAATACCCGGGCAAAAATCTATGCCTGCCGATATATCATTATATCGCCGGCGGGGCATTGTTTATTTTTCTTTTATAATCGGGGCGTCCGGATTAACGTCGATGTACTGTACGGATAAACGGTTGTTCCTGATTTCTTCCAGGAGGCCCTGCGTCACGGCAGCGCGTTCGGCCGTCCTGTCACCGTTTCCGAGGTGAATGGACAGGCCGTCCGTCGTATAGGCGATCAGCTCTTTCGGATTGCCCACATTGATTTCGGCGATTTGCGACGATATTTCCGGGGACAGTTCTTCCAAATATGCCATTGCATGCTTCATGGGTATATCATCGAGCCGGTCCCCCAATAAAAGAGTATCCACTTTCTTGCCGGTAATAATCGGCACGGCAACTCCTTTAATTTGCGGTTCCAGGCCGATAACCGTTCCCGTATCGTCTATGTAGGCAAAACCGTACAGTGTCATGACGACGGCTACGGCCTTGCGTTCCTTCACAAAAATATGAATGGTTGCCGGCAGTTCACGTTCTACGCTGACATCGCCCACACGCAGGTCGCGTAACAGCCGTTCTCTAATTTCACTCGTCGAAAGCCGGACTACGTTTACTGTCGACGGTATGCCGCCGACACGGAGAACATCTTCATCGGGCATAATGCCGTTACCGTCAATAACAACAGTGCCGAAAGGGATCGGCAAGACACGCAGCAACAGCAAACAAATGAAAATAATAACGGCCGCGCCGATAATCTGCAGCCGGCGTTTACGTCTGCGCAGGGCCGCTTCTCTTTTCAATCGTTTCCTGTGCCGCCTGGCAATGCGTTCCTGTGTTTCTGTCCGTACCGCCTCGGGATCCATGTGCGGACTGTAATGCGTTTCTTCCGAAATATCCTGTGCCGCAAACGGCTTGAAGCCGTCGGTATGCCGATTATGGTTATATTCGCCGGAGCGGGTGTCGTCGAAATGTGTATGTAACATATAGTAAAACCTTATATATAAAATTAAAATTTACCGGTCGATGCTTCCGCCAGAATCCGTTCACACAAATCCTCAAAAGGCATCCCCATAGCACGGGACGCGTCGGGAACAAGACTGGTTTCAGTCATGCCGGGCATCGTATTAATTTCCAGGACAAAAGGCCTGCCCTCGCCGTTCGTCATCAGGTCGACACGGGCAATCCCCCGGCAATGGAGGAGGCGAAAAACGGCGACGGATAAATCCTGCATTTCTCGTGTCAGCGCGGCGGAAATCGCGGCCGGACAAATATGTTCCGTCAGTCCCGGCGTATATTTGGAGCGGTAATCGTATTTACCTGTTTTAGAAATGATTTCAATAACCGGAAAGGCCAGATCGTCCATGACGGCAACCGTAAATTCACGGCCGGAGAGAAACATTTCCGCCACAACGGATTTCCCGTACGTGAACGCTTCTTTTAAAGCAGGCTTTATATCCTTCTCGTCACGCACGATAACCGTACCGATACTGGATCCCTGTGCCGCCGACTTGATAACGACGGGCAGGGGGAATTCTCTGCTCATATCGGCGGCAATTTCATCAAGGCCCTGTTCAATAAAATAATAGGCGAAAGGCGCCGTTGAAATACCGGCGCCGCGGAAAGCGCTCTTGCTGATTATCTTGTTCATTCCGACGGCGCTGGCCATAACTCCCGGCCCCGTATAGGGGATATTCATCATTTCGCACATGCCCTGAAGAACTCCGTCCTCACCGTATTGTCCGTGCAGGGCGTTAAAAACGATATCAAACCGCTTGTCCTGCAAGGTTGCCGCCAATTCTGCCGGCACCAGTTCAACAATTTCCGCCTGATACCCTTTTTTTTGCAATGCGTCCGTAACGGCCTTGCCTGTACGACGTGAAACTTCCGCTTCCGTCGACGGCCCGCCGACGACCACGGCAATTTTCCGGGCTTTCATAGCTTTCATATCCGTCATTTATCTTTCAGACCCCTCCGCCGCAACAAAGGCTTCACCGACTTTATAAATATCGCCGGCGCCCATAGTGAGAATTAAATCGCGCGGTCTCGCATTTTCGCGCAAGTAGTTCAGTAACCCGTCTTTCGTCGCCACATATGCCACATCCTGCCCGGTGGCGGCTTTGACTTTCTCCGTCAGGAACGCACCGTCCACACCGGGGATAGGTTCTTCACCGGCGCCGTAAATATCCGTCAGGATCAATTTATCGGCACAGACAAACGCTCTGCTGAATTCATCCGCCAAAAGCTGCGTCCGCGTATACCGGTGCGGCTGGAAGAGACAGACAACACGATGCGTCCCCATGCTGCGGGCCGCCGAGAGAGTGGCATTGATTTCCGTCGGATGATGGGCATAGTCATCGACAACCCATATATCCCTGACATGCCCCTTTGTCTGAAACCGGCGTTTAGCACCGTGGAAATGAGACAACGCGCCGGCGATTTCATCGAATCCGATACCGCAGGAGCGAGCCGCGGCCACTGTTGCGAGCGCATTGAGGATGTTATGATTACCCGGGACATTCAAGGCCAGCGGACCGAGGAGCTGCTCATGATAAAAAACGTCAAAAACCAGCTTTCCCTCTTCATACCCGATATTCCCGGCCCTGTAATCGGCCTCGGCCTCTATGCCGTAGGTCACATACAAACGGTCCACTTCCGGCAGGAGGGCGCGCACCCTGTCATCGTCGGCGCACAGTACGGCAAGCCCTTCCACCGGGTCGAGGCGATTAATGAATTCTTTAAATGCATGGATAACATTGGCAAGCGTACCGTAGTAATCCATGTGGTCCGCGTCAATATTCGTGATGACGGCAATATACGGGTGCTCCTTTAAAAAAGAACCGTCGCTTTCATCCGCTTCGGCAATAACATATTCGCCCTTGCCGAGAACGGAATTACTGTGCAGGTAATCCACTTCTCCGCCGATAACGAGCGTCGGATCCGTGCCGCTTTCCAAAAACACCTGACCGAGCATGGATGAAGTTGTCGTTTTCCCGTGAGCGCCGGCAACGGCAATAGCTTTGCCCCAGCCCATAATATGAACGAGCGCATCCGAACGATGGATGACGGGGATGCGGCGTTCTCGCGCCGCCGTCAGTTCTTCATTCGTACGGCGGATGGCCGAGGAAATAACAACCGCTTCGGCATCTTTCAAGTTATCCGCACTGTGTCCGATATGGACACGCGCGCCCTTTTCACGTAACCGCGCCGTAGCGGCCGATTCTTTTGCATCCGAACCGGACACGCTGTATCCCTTATCAATAAATATATTGGCAATGGCGCGCATACCCACGCCGCCGATGCCGATAAAATGGATACGGCTCACTTTATCTAAATCAACCATCGTTATCCCTCGTTTTCTTTTCAGCGAATTTACTTTTTCCCGCCAGCTCCAGGGCAATATCGGCAATCGCCTGCGCCGCGTCGGTTCTGCCCATGGCGAGACTGGCCGTTGCCATCTGTTGCAAGAGGCGGCGGTCCTCTTTTACCCGTACAATTTCATCCAACAGTTCTTCCCCCGTCAGAAGTTTGTCAAGAATCATCCGGGCCGCGCCGTTCATAACAAAGGCCTGCGCATTATAGCGCTGGTGATCTTCAGCCGCATAGGGATAGGGGATAAGGATGGACGGCAAGCCCCGTGCGGCAAGTTCCGCCAACCCGACCGCACCGGCGCGATAGACAACAAGATCGGCGGCCGCCAGGACGGCCGGCATATGGTGGGAATACGGGATAATACGGCTCGTCTTGCCGTAAAACCCGTGATAATTCACACTGCCGAGCTGTTTTGTCACTCTGTCGTATTCATGGTCACCCGTAATGTGAAGGATTTGAATATCATCGGCATCTTTAAAATGCTCGTGCACTTTAATCATCGCCGTATTGATACTCCGCGCGCCGCGGCTGCCGCCGGCGGCGATAAGGGTGAATTTGGCCGGGTCAAACCCGAAAAAAGCGAGCCCTTCACTGCGGCTGACCGTCAGGATATCGTTGCGTACGGGATTTCCCGTAAAGACGAGTTTATGCTTTTGTTTAAACCGTTTCGCCGCTTCTTCATATCCTAAGGCAATGCGATTGACAAAACACGCCAGAACCGTATTGGTCACACCGGGAATGACATTCTGCTCCTGAATAAGCGTCGGGATACCGCTGAGGCTCGCCGCCAGGAGAACGGGACCGCAGACAAAACCGCCCGTACCGATAACAACCTGCGGTTTAAATTTACGGATAATTCGTTCCGCCTGAAAGAGGCTGCCTGCCGTCTTACCGAGAGTCACCAGATTGCGGACGGATAGGTTACGCTCCAATCCGCGTACATCAAGGGTCACGAAATTATACCCTTGCTTGGGGATCAATGTGTTTTCCAGTCCCGTTTTCGAACCGACATATAGAATCTCTGTCGGTTCCGTCGCCTTGATGGCTTCGGCAATCGTTATGGCGGGATATATATGTCCGCCCGTACCGCCTCCGGATATAATTACACGGCGCATGAAACTTTTTCCTCCTCGTTCATTTAAAAAGCAAAGGTATATCTATAAGGAACGGACGATATTTTTAAAGTCGTTCCCCCGTTCTTCAAAATGATGATACATATCATAGCTTGAACACGCCGGGGACAACAGCACGGTCTGCGGCGGTTTTGCGATTGTATACGCCGACTGCACGGCTTTTTCCATGGAAAACCCGGCCCGGCGGATATCCGTCACGCCCGCTTTGCGGGCTTCTTCTTCGAAACGGTCCGCCGCCTCGCCTAAAAGGATGAGTGTGTCGACTTTCTCTTTTACCAGCCCCATAAAGCGGCCGAGATCCGTCAGTTTATCATGGCCGCCGGCAATGAGAATGAGATGGCCGTCGGGGAAGGCTTCCAATGCCTTTTCCGACGCATCCGTGTTCGTTCCTTTCGAGTCATTGTAATAGGGAACACCGGCAACAGTACGGACCCATTCAAGTCTATGTTCCACGCCGCGGAATTGTTTCAGGACCGCGCGAATCGTCTCAACGGGAACGCCCACTACATACGTCAGCAACGCCGCGGCAAGACAATTCTGAATATTGTGTTTGCCGAAAAGATGCAGATCCGTTTCCGCACAGACAAAAATATCTTTATCTTGTAACCGGATATAAAGATCGCCGCCTTTCGCATAAGCTCCGGCCGGCACTTCCGTATATACGGAAATATAAAGGACCGTCCCGGTCAAATCCTTTCCCATGGAACGGACGAGAGGATCGTCATAATTGAGAACGGCATAATCCGAAGCGTCCTGATTACGGAAAATCCGTTTTTTGGCTTCACCGTATGCGGCCATTGTATGATGACGTTCGAGATGATCCGGCGTAAGGTTCAAAATTACGGCGCTTTTTGCCTTTAAAGATTGTGTGAATTCAAGCTGGAAGCTTGACAGTTCCGCTACGACGACAGCCGTATGCGGCAAATCTTCCGCCTGTTCGGATAAGCCCGAACCGATATTGCCGCCGACTGCTGTTTGCCTGCCTGAAGCTTTCATAATCTCACCCGCGAGGGTTGTTGTCGTCGTCTTGCCGTTCGTCCCCGTAATGCCGATAAAATCGGCATCCGTTACCCGGCAGGCGACTTCCACTTCGCTCCAAACGGGCAGATTACGCTTCACCGCTTCCCTCATGATCGGAATTTCCGGTGAAATAACGGGTGAAGGCACGACAATATCGGCCCCGTCCAGAACGGAACTGTCCTGCCGTCCGAAAATGCAGGTTATACCCCGGGCCCGCAACGTGCGCCACGGTTCGGCATTTTCGTCATGTCCTTTAATATCATTTAAAACAACCGTCCCGCCATGGCGCTTTAAAACGGCGGCCGCCGCTCTGCCGCTGATACCGGCGCCGATGACAACTATTCGTTTGCCCGAAAAATCCGTTACGCTCATATTGACACCCTCTTTATCCGCTATTTACCGGCAAGGACAATGATAATGGAGAAAACGGCCGCTATCGCCGAGAACACCCAAAACACGGTAACAACCTTTACTTCGCTCCAGCCGGACAGTTCAAAATGATGATGAATAGGGCTCATTTTAAAAATCCGGACCCCTCTCGTCTTAAAGGAAATAACCTGTAAAATAACGGAAAGTGCTTCCATGACATAGAGGGCGCCTGCCGGAATGAGCAGTATTTCCGTCTTCGTCAAAACAGCCATAGCCGCCAGGCCGCCGCCCAAAGCAAGAGATCCCGTATCTCCCATAAACAGCTTCGCAGGATGTTGATTGTAAAAGAGAAACCCCAGGCAGGCGCCGGCCAAAGCCGCGCCGAAAACGGCAATATTGCCGTACCCGAGAGCCACGGCAATAACTACATAGGCTACGGACGTAATGGCACAGGAACCTGCAGCCAGACCGTCCAACCCGTCCGTCAGATTTACGGCATTCGTCGCGCCGACAATCATGAAGAATACGAGAATATAATAGAAAGGCCCCAAATCCACGGTAACGGCAGTGAGAGGAATCCAAAGGGTCGTCGGAAAATCGAGGACCCCCTTCAGGATAAAGCAGAAAATAACGGAAACGGCCGCCTGTGCGGCCAGTTTCTGTTTCGCCGTCAGCCCGAGATTACGTTTTTTCAGCGCTTTTACGGAATCGTCGAGAAACCCGATACAACCGTTGCCCAGGGTAAGGAAAAGTGCCAGAAGTTTCGATATATCCGCACCGTTGAAAACAAGGCACGAAACGGTCAGCGCGACGAGAATTAAAATACCGCCCATTGTAGGTGTGCCGGCCTTATACTTATGACTTTCCGGTCCTTCTTCACGTTCTTCCTGACGAGCGTGGAATTCCTTCAGTTTTTTGATAACAATCGGTCCTAAAGCCAGACCGACGACGAGGCTGACGACAAAACCCAAAATAAGCGTATTAAACATTCACATTACTTCCTTTCGATGTAAGGCAAAATCTTTTCCATGGCAAAGCCGCGCGACCCTTTGAGGAGAACCGTATCCCCCTGCCTCATTATGCGGCGGAGAACAGCTGCGGCTTCCGCATGCGTCGTAACAGTATATACCTCATTCATGCCCGCCGCTTTAGCCGCTTTTGCCATGAATCGCGCCTCATCGCCCAGGGCGATAAGAATATCCACCTTTTTGTCGGCTAAATAGGTGCCTATCTTTTCATGCTCTTTTTCCGCCCAGTCTCCCAGTTCGAGCATACCGCCGAGAACCGCTATCTTCCGTCCTCCCGTCAGCGTGACGAGCGTATCGACGGCTTCCTTCATCGAGGCGGGATTGGCATTATACGCATCATTAACAAAGACTACATTATCGATATTGACGAGTTCCTGACGCATAGGCACGCCCTTATACTCGGCAAGCCCCTTTTGCATCTGATGTTCGCTCAGGCCGAGAAGACGGCCGACCGCCACGGCGGCCAGCGCATTGTATACGTTATGCGTACCGATAACGGCCATATGTACATCGATAACCTGATCGAAACAACGGCACGTGAAAGACAGGCCCTTTTCGCTGTTTTTGATCGTGCCGGCCATAACGGGCGCATCGTTAATAATGCCGAAGCCGACAACCTTGCCTTTGCACTTGCCTGCCATAGCGGCAACGCGTTTATCGTCCTGGTTAAGAACGGCCGTGCCGTCACTGCCGAGAGCTTCGACAAGCTCCCCCTTGGCTTTGGCAATCTGGGCCTGCGAACCGAGCAGCTCAATATGGCTCTTACCGACATTGGTAACGACACCGACGGTCGGTTCGGCTATATCGACAAGTTCCTTAATCTGTCCCAACCCGCGCATTCCCAGTTCCACGACGCAGGCACCGTGTTCCTTCGTCAGCTGCAACAGGGTACGCGGCAAGCCGATTTCATTGTTAAAATTCTTTTCGGTCTGCAATACATTGTACTTCTGTTCGAGGACCGTGGCAATAAGCGCACGTGTCGATGTCTTCCCGGCCGAGCCGGTGACGGCCACGACGGGAATGGAAAAACGGCGGCGATGGAAAAGCGCCAGATCCTGATATGCCTTACGTGTATTCTTGACGACAAAAATCGTATAATCGCCGTCCGGGTAAAGGCGCGCCGCATCTTCCACGATAACGCCGGCAGCGCCGTCACTGACGGCCTGCTCAATGAAATCATGGCCGTCGAACTTTTCCCCCTTCAACGCCGCAAAAAGATCGTCTTCACCGACAGTACGCGTATCTGTCGTGACATTCCGATAAAGCATATCCCTGCGACCTTGCTGCAGAATCCGCGCACCCGTCGCGAGAACGACTTCCGCATCCGTAAACATGGCCATCTTTATCTCTCCTTCAACCGCTGCACCGCTTCGCGGGCAACTTCTCTATCGTCAAAATGTATCGTCCCGTCTTTTAAAATCTGGTATGTTTCATGCCCCTTGCCGGCAATGAGGACAATATCACCGCTTTCGGCTATTTCCACGGCACGCATAATGGCGGCCCGTCTATCCGTAATGACTTCATAGTGCCTTCCTTGTTTAAGTCCGGTCACGACGCCCGCCTCTATTTCGGAAACAATGCATTCAGGATCTTCAGAGCGGGGATTATCGGAAGTCACAATGAGAATATCCGCGTTTTCCGCACCGATTTTACCCATGATGGGGCGTTTCGTCCTGTCGCGGTCGCCGCCGCAGCCGAAGACGGCAATGATGCGCCTCGGGTTCATTGCACGCGCCGTCGTCAATGCTTTTTCCAGACTGTCCGGCGTATGAGAATAGTCGACGACAATGGCAAAATCCTGACCGGCTTCAACCAATTCAAAACGGCCCGGTACGGAGCGGAAGGACTGAACGGCGCCGGCGACGGTTTCCGACGGAATACCTTCGGCATAGGCCGCGCCGATGGCAGCCAGCGTATTATAAACATTGAAAAGGCCTGTAATATGCATATGGAGGGAAACACGGCCGAAAGGGCCCGTAACGGTAAAAGAAGAGTTCTTCAAGCCGACTTTCAAGTCAGCCCCTTTAAGGTCGGCATCATTCTCGACACCATACGTGAGGATCCGGCAATGCGCGGCTCGCAAAATTTCTTTTGCATGAGAGTCGTCGCTATTGATAACGGCCGTCTTATTGTCTTTGCAATGCTGTTCTGTCGTCAGGCTCGTAAAAAGCTTGGCCTTGGCGGCTACATAATTTTCAAAGCTCTTGTGGAAATCCAGATGGTCCTGTGTAAGGTTGGTGAATACGGCCGTATCATATTCGATGCCGGCTACGCGGTTAAGCGCCAGCGCATGACTCGACACTTCCATCACCACATAGTCCATACCCTTCTCCCGCATGAGAAACAGAAGCTTCTGCAATTCAACGACATCGGGCGTTGTATTGCGGATTTCCAATTCTTCATCGTCAATGAGTGCATGGATTGTGCCTATAACGCCGACATGATAGCCGGCCGTGCGCAGAATATGCGCAATAATATGCGATGTCGTCGTCTTGCCGTTGGTGCCGGTAACACCGATCATACGCATACTTTTGCCGGGATAATCGTAGTAAAAAGGTACCATATCTTCAATAGCCCCGTGAATATCGGCAACAGTAATCTGCGTAACCTGCTGCGGCAGATCGAGATGTTTTGTCGTGAGTACGGCCACGGCGCCCTTTTCCGCGGCTTGCCCCGCAAATACGGCTCCGTCTACATGGGCACCGGCAATGCAGACAAAAAGATCCCCCCGTTCGATTTCCCGGGAATCGGCCGAAATGCCCGTGATTTCCACTCCGTCATTGCCTTCTATATTGTAAACGCCCTTAATCTCCCTGCAAAGTTCCCGGACCGTTTTCATACAACATCCCTCCTCAATCTATAGTCCTACAGCAAACAACAATAGCAGCCTTCGCAAAAAGGCTGCTCCCTTGTCGTTCAGCGTTGTTTCGAATCACGTTGCTGTTTATATAAAATCGTCGCCGGCGTAACCATTCCCAAATCGGTCGTCGCCGTCCTGTAAATCCGTTCGGGTGATTCGAGCTTGGCTATTTCGACACGTAAAATCTCGTTATCCCGCTGTAATTGCTGCACCTGTCTTTTTTCCTGCATCAGCGAATAGCCGTAATGGGTCCTTGTGGCGGATAAAGCGACATATATAATAAGGAAAAAAGCAATAAGGAAAATAATTGACACGGACTGTGCGATAAGCCGGTTAAACCGCTGTTTCTCTCCGCCCGCAGGCACGGAAACGCTGCGACCGCCCCGATACCCCATATATCCAGCTTTTCTTGCCAACATAATTATAACACATCCGTTTCCGCAACAACTTAACCTTTACAACAGTTCTATATGCGCGTACCGACACGCAGTTTAGCGCTTCGTGCGCGGGGATTCGCCGCCAATTCGGCTGCCGACGGTACAATCCCCTTCCCTTCTATTTTAAGGACAGCCTGATGATTACACGTACAGACGGGAATGCCGGGCGGACAAATACAATCTGTCGCCAGACGTTTCAGCGTCTGTTTGGCAATCCTGTCCTCCAATGAGTGAAAGGTAATGATGCCCATATGGCCGCCCCGCTTTAATCGTCCGGCAGCCGTTTCAAAGGCGTTACGTAAAATTGACAGTTCTTCATTTACTTCTATACGAATAGCCTGAAAGGTACGTTTTGCCGGATGAGGGCCGTCTTTTCTGGCGGCTGCCGGCACGGCCTGTTTGATTATCCGTACCAGTTCTCCCGTTCGTTCAAGAGGTTTTTCACGACGGGCGGCTACAATGAACCGGGCGATTCGCCTTGCCCACCGCTCTTCGCCGTAATCCCTGATAACGCGGTATAATCCGGCTTCATCATACGTATTGACAACATCATAGGCGCTGCGTTTTGCCTCCGTATCCATACGCATGTCGAGAGGCCCGTCATGTTGGTACGAAAATCCTCTTTCCGGCGTATCGAGCTGATAACTTGACACACCTAAATCGAACATAACGCCGTCTATGCGTTCAATATCCAATTCGTCCAACACGGCACCCATATCTTTGAAATTACGTTGTACCGGAATAAACCGGCAGGCGGCATCTTTCATTCTTTCCGATGCGGCGGCGACAGCGTTTTTATCCCGATCGAGACCGATGATCGTTCCCGTCGGCGCGAGCAGCTCCGCCAACGCGCGACTGTGCCCGCCGCCGCCGAGGGTACAATCGACATAAATCCCCGTCGGGTCACCGGCGACGGCATGTACGATTTCAGCCTGAAGGACACTGACATGATGAAATTCCATGTGACCTCCTAAAAGTCCAAATCGCCGAAGCCTTCCAGATTTTCAGCAATGGCCTCCATTGCGGGAACCGTCTTGGCCGCATAGGCTTCATACGCACCCTTGCTCCAGATTTCAATTTTATCGCCTGTACCGAGGATAATCACATCCTTAACGAGTTCCGCATAATCCCGCAATGTGGAGGGAATAAGAATCCGCCCTTGTTTGTCGAACTCCAGTTCGGCGGCGCTGCCGAAGAGGAAACGTTTGAATGCACGCACGTTTTCCTTGGATGCCTGGAGTTTTTTCATCGCTTCCGCAAATCGGCTCCAGGCTTCCTGCGTATATACGGAAAGGCAGCCTTCGAGCCCGCGGGTCACAACAAAAACCGAACCCAGTTCTTCACGAAATTTTGCCGGCATGATAACGCGGCCTTTCGCATCGACGGTGTGTGCATATTCACCCATAAACATCGGACTCTCAACTCCTTTCCTGTCATTCGTTTCACTTTTCACCACATTCTACCACATATAAACACTTTATGACAATATAAAGAGTGTAATTATTTTTGCTTTTTTTCCGATACCTATGCGATTTACAAGCGTTCCGAACCGGTCCTGTCAATAAATATAGTAGTTTTTTATGTAATATTATTGTATGTGTACTATATATTGATTTAATATATTCGTTAAATTTTCGGAAAATTTTGTCGGTAATCTCAGGGATATTTCGGTATGCACTAAAAATTCCCCGCTTTCCGTTAAAAGGAGGGCGTATATTGCCACAAAAAAAGAAGTATAAGAACAGGTACCTGTTCCTATACTTCCGCAATACTTATATAAATGTTTTTATTATGTCTGCCGGTGCGGCATCGATGGAAATATCGGTCCTGCCGATCTTCGCCGTGTCAAAACGTTGAACCAATTCACCCAACCCGTATCGTCCGGGCGTGTCCACAAGGCCGCCTTTATAGGCCAAATAGCCGAGAATCTGCTGTGAGTCGGCGCCGGCCGCCCACAGGTCACGTACGGTCATGCCGTGTTGACGCTTGGAAAGACGGCGGCCTTCACTGTCAACGAGAAGAGGGACATGCGTATACTCGATCCTGTTCTTATAGCCGAGAAGGCGCATTAACGCGATCTGCCGTCCCGTTGAATTGAGCAGGTCCCTGCCCCGTAAGACATGCGTTATGCCCATGGCGCCGTCATCGACCGAAACCGCCAATTGATACGCGTACATGCCGTCGGCCCGGTGAACGACAAAATCACCGCAGTCTCGGCGCAGGTTTTCACATTGTTCGCCGTAAACGCCGTCTTGATAAGAAATAACGCAATCGGGAACATGCACGCGCAGAGAAGGCGGCTTATTGTTCTTCTCCCGTTCCGCCTCGCTCATGCCGTAGCAACGGCCGTCATAGACAGGCATGTCCCCGTCATGAGGGGCCCCGGCAACGGCTTGAAGTCTGGCGCGGCTGCAATAGCAAGGATAAATAAGGCCCATTCCCGCGAGTCGTTCTATCGCCTCATGATAACGGCCATATCGTTCCCGCTGAATATACGGCCCGTACGGGCCGCCCACATCCGGCCCTTCGTCCCATGTCAGGCCGAGACGAAGCATATCTTCCGTAAAGGCCGTCATATATTCGGTCTTTGAACGTTGCTCGTCAATGTCCTCCACCCGAAGGACAAGAATTCCGCCGGCCTTTTTCGTCTGCAGCCAGCCGAGCATAGCCGTCCAGACATTGCCCAGGTGGAGATATCCCGTCGGGCTGGGCGCGAAACGACTGCGCATATATAACCACCTACTTCGGTAAGAAAACGGTTTCTTTAAAGAAGCGGCTTTCTTCTTTGATCTTGCGTTCGCTGCCCATGACGCAAACGGTATTGTCCTTCATAACCGCTTTGACAAGCGGAGCCAGCGCACGGATATCCTCAGCGTCGGCCGTCAGGATCTGATCCCGGCGTTGCTGATTTTCTTCCTTCGTATCGTTATTGAAATAATTGGCCATAGCCGCTACCGTGCGGAGCTGCGGGGTAAGAGGCACATCGATGCGGCTGAGCGTGCCGATAACGTACTTTGTCATTTCCCGTTCGGACACGGAAAATGTCGCCAAATAATCGGCCAAATCGTCATACGCTTTAAGCGTGGCGGCAAGATGAGGATCTCTATATGAGCAGAAGACCATATGCCCGTTAAAATTAAACCGCGTATGGGCTCCGTACGCCCCGCCCTGAACGCGGACCTTAATCCACAAATACTCATACTGGAGGATAGTGCCGAGCACCGCCATAGCGCCCGTATACGCATAACCGTGGCTGCAGAAGTTGCCGCCTTTGGCAACATACTGCACGTTGCCGCTTGTCATAATGCCTTCATTTTTACGCTCCAAATCAAAATCGAAAAGCGAATCCCCGACAGTGCCGGCCGGCATGGCATCAAGCCATTGCGGCAATGCCGCCACAAGTGTCTCCGCTTCGTCTTTCCCGCCCGTTACCGCTACGGTAAGACGGGCACGGACGAAAAGTTTTTTCATGATTTCGTCAAGCTTATTGCCGATACGCGGCGTCTCTTCACGGACAGTTGCGGCGATTTTACTGAGAAACTGATAATAGGACAGTTCGCCGGCCTCATCAAAAGCCGCCTGCTGCGAAACATAGGAGAGCAGCCGTTTTGTCACCAATGTCTGGCCGTTACGGAAGGCATCCGCATCCCAGCCGGTTTTTTCTTCTTCAATAAGCTCGGCCAGACGGGAGCCTTTCGTATAAACGGTTTGTAATGTAATTTCCTGCAAAAGCTCCACGGCCTTTTCCGTATTACAGGTCAAGGCCTTTGCTTTTATGCGGAAAAAGGGCATGTAATCACTGCCGTCGCCCCGCTTTGAAATGGAACCGACGCTGTACAGGATGCCGCCCGTATGAAGATCGATTAACGCGGAAAGCTCGCTGTAGTCACGGCTTTTTGTATCCAAATCGCCAAGCACGTCGGCAAGTAGATAGACATAGGGCAATTCGTCCTTAGTAAAACCGTGCAAATCAAAGAAGGCGTTAATATAGATGATACCGTTCGTCCTATCCTCCACATGGCAGAAAGGTACGCCGCCGGCTTCGGAGACAGCCGCTTCTTCATAGTCCGCTTCCTTTTTTAAATCGCCACGTGACAACATGGGAATTGACGCCAGCGCCTCCGCCGAATCGGGTGTCTCCTGACGTTTTTTCAACGCCTTTGCGGCCGCCATGATATCTTCCAGTTCCTTCTCGGATAAGGTTGCTTTATACGCCGCGAGCTTATCAGCCAGGGCCTTTTCTTTCTGCTCCGTGAGTCCCGGTTCTGGCACGAGGGACACAAGCGCATAGTGGGGATTATGGAGAATATATTTTTCAATAATCCGTTCAAAATAGTCCGTTTCAATACCGGCGCGCAGGATCTTCAGAGAATCTTCGTAGCGGATAGCATCTCCCGGCGCGCGGTCATAAAGCCATGTATTCATGCAGCAGATACCGTAGATCAACCCCTTCGGACGACCGGAAAAATCCGCTTCGCGAAGAGCGAATTCAAGGCGGTTTAAGGAAGCGGTAAAAAGAGTCCTGTCAATCCCCTGTGCGACAACTTTGCGGAAGAAATCCCGCATAAGCGGCAAAATCCGTTTCTGCGCATCCGGCTCGGAACCGTTAATCCTGATCCCCCACAACGGCTGTAAAATACCGTCCTGGAAATCGCCGGAAATATCTTTGCCCAGTCCTTCATCGACAAACACCTTTTTCAGGGGAGCGGCCGGCGAAGTGAGATATACATAAGTCAGTACCCTCATAGCCAGCCCCAGCGTCGTATCGAGAGCGTCGTCAATGACATATGTCAGAGAATGCAGCGTCCCGTGTTCCGTACTTTCATCGGAAGCGATGCCGTAGGGATATGTTTTTACGACACTGCCCGGGCATGCCTGCCGCGTAATTTCCGTATGAACATCTTCAGCCGAAAAAGCGCTCAAATATTCACGGTCAATGAAAGCCAGCGTATCATCGATATCCAGATCGCCGTAAAGGAAGATGTAGCTGTTCGACGGATGATAATACCGTCTGTGGAAAGCGACGAAATCTTTTTGCGTCAAATCGGGAATATCATCGGGATCGCCGCCGGATTCGACACCATACGTCGTATCCGGAAACAGATGCTGCATCACCCTGCATTCAAGCTGCGCATCGGGCGACGAGAACACACCCTTCATTTCATTATACACGACACCGCTGTATGTGAGCGGAGCGTCCGGAGCTTCCAGCTCATAATGCCAGCCTTCCTGACTGAGAATCTGCGGATCTTTCAAAAAATTCGGAAAGAACACGGCATCCAGATAAACATCCATCAAATTCTTAAAATCAACGGCGTTGCGGCTGGCCACGGGATACATCGTCTTGTCGGGAAAAGTCATGGCGTTAAGAAATGTATTGAGCGAGCCCTTTACGAGCTCGACAAACGGCTCTTTCAGAGGGAATTTGCGCGAACCGCAGAGCGTCGAATGTTCACAAATATGAGGCACGCCCGTACTGTCTGTCGGCGTTGTCCGGAACGAGACGGAGAACACCTTGTTATCATCGTCGTTTGCAAGATAAAACACCCTTGCGCCCGACTGTTCATGAATCATCTCGTACGCCGTGCTCTGCGCCTCTTTTATATATTCAACCTTATCCACGCGAAAACCGTGATGTTTTGCGGAAACTTCCCAACCTGCCTTATGTACCATTAAATTATCTCCTTATTCAGTAAAATATCCCGAAGCGCCGCTACGGTAGGCGCATAATAATCGGGAGTAAATTCTTCCCGTTCCTTTTCATTGCCGTAACCGAAACCGACACCGATAACGGGAATGTCACACCTGCGGGCCCCGATGACATCAAACCTGCGATCACCGACCATGACGGTCTCGCCGTTTCGCCGGTCCGGGATCCCCTTCAGGATGCCCTCCATAATAGCGGTTTTATCTTCCTCGCCGCCGAATTCGGCGCCGGCGATCTTCGATAAATAAGGGGTCAGGCCGAATGCATCACAAATGGCAACGGCATGAACGCGCGGCTTCGATGTCGCCACATAAGACCGGATGCCCGCATCATGAAGACTCTTCAGCAATGCCGGAATACCGTCATACGGGTGATTTTCAAACAAGCCGATTGTGCCGTACCGCTCCTGAAAATACCCGTACACACGCCGGGCCTTCTCTTTCGGGAAACGGTATGTATGAGTAAACGTATACATAAGCGGCGGGCCGATAACAATCTTCCGATCAAGGCGGCCGTCCGTCGGCTCCCCTTCTTTCTCCAATGCATACGCGACGGATCTGAGGATACCTTCATGCGACTCCGTCAGCGTCCCGTCGAGGTCAAACAACACATGCCTAAACATTTATTCCTCCTACAATACCATACACCACATCATACCATCACCGTCCCTTTTTCGCAAAGGGCAGCAATTCTAAAATTTCACAGCTTCTACGAAGCCGTGAAATTTTAGAATTGCGCCCGCAAGGTTTATGCGCGTTCTGACGACTCGCAGAGGAGGAGGAACGCCATAAACTACTGCGCTTTTCTTCCTCTGTATCCCAAAGCCAACCGCGTCGGGATACTTAGAATTGCGCCCACAAGATACAAGACTGAATGGTTTCAAATAAAAACGGAGAGACCGTCCGAACACAGTCTCTCCCTAAAACATAAAAGACGAACAGTTTACCGCCGCCCGTTTATTTCTTCAGCAAGGCATCGGCTTTTTCGATATTGGCGCGGATTTTATCGCAGCAACCGTGAAATTCCTTTAATTCTTCCGGCGTAAGGGTATATTCCATAATGCGTTCCACGCCGCCGGCCCCGATAACGGCAGGTACGCCGCAGTAAATGCCGGATTCGCCGTACTGTCCGTCAAGCTTGACGCTGGCGGCCATAATGACCTGTTCATCATGGAGAACGGCTTCGGCAATGCGGACACCTGTAGAAGCAATGCCGTATTCCGTGCACTGTTTGCCGACGAATGTTACCCAGCCGCCTTTGATGGCGCGTTCCTGCAATTCCTTCCGATCAAAGCGGAACCGTTCGTCATGCTCCGCAATTTCCAAATACGGCTGCCCCGCAAATGTGACTACAGACCACGGCGTCATCTGAGAATTGCCGTGTTCGCCGAACATAAAGGCCGAGAAAGAATGATGATCCAAACCCGTCTGCTGAGAGATGGCGCTGATCAGGCGGGAGCTGTCGAGGCCTGTGCCCGTACCTATAACCTTACGGGCCGGCAGACCGCTCAGGCGTTGGATCAGGTTTGTAATAACATCACAGGGATTCGTAATATTTATAAAGCAGCCGTTGAACCCGCCGGCCATGATTTTGGAGATATACCCGGCGACTCCGGGAACGGTAAAGCCCATTTCGTCATCACGGCTGCCGGTGGCACAGAGCGCGACCTTACCCATGGCGTTGATGATGATATCGCAATCCCCGAGTTCTTCATATGCAGCCGGCACATATTCAACCCGATGAGGCATGAACATGACGGCATCCATTAAATCCTGACGTTCACTGACAGCTTTCTGTTCATTAATGTCGCAGAGTTTAACAACATCGGCAGCACCGCGCATACCCAGGACAAAGGCGACGTGTGCGCCTACATGTCCCAGCCCGACTACACCGACGATTCTTTTTTTCATGATGAATCCCCCTCTGAGTTAAATTTTTATCGTTATTTAGTAATACTTTTATTATAATACCACTATTCAGTACCGTTGTCATGAAAACTGTTACCGGCTGCGCATGGAAGCGCATGCCCGGTCCGCCATTGCTATCGGTTACTTATCCCTCGTAAACGGGTCATCATAATTCAATGTCAGTTGTTCTGACATCTCCTCTTCCTTTAATTGATTAGCTGTATACGTGTCTATCTTTTTCTACCATATCAACATAATATCCGCTGCACCAAAATCGGTGATTTCTATACGTATACTTCCTATTGCCCCATGTTTCATATATCATTAAACTGCCTTTATAATCGGCCCTGCGGCCCGGAGCCAAAATATTCAATTTCAAATCGCAAGGTATCCTCCCTTATGAATTTTGTGTTTTTTCTCATTTAAGGGGGCGGCAATCATGAACGAAAGGGCTGTAGAGCTTGGCATCCTCCTACCCTTAATCAAACTGTATAGCAATAGTAAAACATTGTCATTCTTTATATTGCTATTTTCCTATTTATACTTTATAATTAAGTCAATAGTTAAAGAAAGAGGTGGACGCTATGACTACTGCTAACATCAATGTCCGTGTAGACGAAAATCTCAAAAAAGAAGCTGAAAGATTGTTTAATGACTTGGGACTGAACATGTCTTCTGCCATTACTATGTTCCTGAAAAGTGCGGTTCGGTGTGACGGGATTCCATTTGACGTCCGCCGTAATACATTCAATGCGGAACCCCGCAACGCCCTAGCTGAATATAACGAAATGAAAGCACATCCGGAAAAATATAAACGGTACCACAGCTTCTCGGATTTGGTAAAGGATGTAGACAATGAAGCTGGATATCATCGCATCCAACAGATTTAGGAAAGATTTAAAGCTCGCTAAAGAACTATTTCTTGTTCGCACAGGTTCCCACACCGATTTATTTTAATACTTGTACTTGACATTCCGGTCTTCCGTCATCGTCTTATGGTCATGGCAGCTCTTGCACAAGGGCTGCCAGTTTTTTGTAGTAAGTAAGCCCCCTTGGCCTAGCCGGGGGGCCTTACTTACTACAAAAATAACCGGCCCTGCGGCCGGTTATGCATAAAATACGCTCAGTTTTTCTTTGCGGCCCTCTTGCGGTCATGTTTGTCAAGAATAGCCTTGCGGAGCCGAATGCTCTTCGGCGTAACTTCGACCAGTTCGTCATCGTTAATCCATTCAAGCGCCTGTTCCAAACTCATGATACGGGGCGGTACGAGACGCAGCGCTTCATCGGAGGCGGAGGAACGGGTATTGCTGAGATGCTTCTTCTTGCACGGGTTAACGTCAATATCGACATCACGATTACTTTCACCGATGACCTGACCCAAATAAATATCCTGTGCCGGTGAGATGAACATAGTACCGCGGTCCTGCAGGTTATAAATGCCGTAAGCCGTCGTTTCGCCCCCTTCAAAAGCAACAAGGCTGCCGCGCGTACGGCCCGGGATTTCCCCTTTCCAGGGCGCATAGCCGTGAAAGACATGATACATAATACCGTTGCCTTTCGTAGCCGTAAGGAATTCGCTGCGGAACCCGATAAGCCCGCGGGCGGGAATGATAAATTCAAGGCGCGTATAGCCGGCGAGGTCAACCATATTGACCATCTCCGCTTTGCGTGTGCCGAGACGTTCCATAACGGCTCCCATGAATTCCTGCGGTACATCGATCGTCAACGCTTCCAACGGCTCACATTTCTGCCCGTGAATTTCTTTTGTAATGACGCTCGGTTTACCGATCTGCATTTCATATCCCTGACGGCGCATCTCTTCAATGAGGACGGCAATATGGAGCTCGCCACGCCCCGACACCTTGAACGCGTCGGCGGATCCCGTTTCTTCGACGCGCAGGGATACGTTGGTCTGTACTTCGCGGAAAAGCCGGTCACGAAGATGGCGGCTCGTTACAAGATCGCCTTCCTGTCCGGCAAAAGGACTGTCATTTACATAAAAAATCATGGACAATGTCGGTTCGTCAATATCTATTTTGGGCAGTGCTTCCGGATTGGTCGGGTCCGCTACGGTCTCACCGATTTTAATATCGGGAATACCGACGATACAAGCTATATCCCCCATCGAGGCGCCGTTTTCCCGTTCGATGCGGTTCAACCCTTCATAAGTATAAACGCGGGCGATCTTCGCTTTGCGCTGACTTTCTCCGTCAACGACAAGGACATTCTGATTCGGCTTCATATTGCCGCGCACAATGCGGCCGACAGCAATTTTCCCTACATAATCGTCATAGTCCAGGGTCGTAACCATGAATTGGAGGGGGCCTTCAAGGTCACCCTTCGGGCACGGGCAGTGTTCCACAATCGCCTTGAAGAGAGGTTGCAAATCCACAGCTTCGTCAGCCATATCCGTCTTAGCCACGCCGTCACGGCCGTTAGCATAAATAACGGGGAAATCGAGCTGTTCATCGCTTGCATCAAGTTCCATGAAAAGCTCCAGCACTTCGTCTTCAACTTCTTCAATACGCGCGTCAGGTTTGTCAATTTTATTGATAACGACGATAGGTTTCAAATTCTGTTCCAAGGCCTTGCGCAGTACGTATTTCGTCTGCGGCATCGGGCCTTCAAACGCGTCGACGAGAAGAAGCACCCCGTCAACCATGTTGAGGACACGTTCCACTTCGCCGCCGAAATCGGCATGGCCCGGAGTGTCGACAATATTTATTTTAACGCCGTCGTGCATGACGGATGTATTTTTAGATAAAATCGTAATGCCTCTTTCACGTTCAATATCGCCGGAGTCCATGACCCGTTCGGCGATTTTTTCGTTGGAGCGGAAAACGTGGCTCTGTTTGAGCATCGCATCGACGAGCGTCGTTTTACCGTGGTCAACGTGGGCAATGATTGCAATGTTGCGGATATCCTTACGTTCCATGTATTTCTCTCCTATCAGAAAACTCTGCTTTTATATAACTGTATCAGTATAGCACAGAAAATGCATTATATCCAATAAACCTATGGGGGTTCCACATTCTTAACGTGAGGGATGATACCCCGATGTGCAACAAAAATATTCCCCGGGAATATCACAAGACCCGTAAGGCGGTGCCTTACGGGTCTTGTCTATCCTGAGCGGGGCTTTACTTTTTTAATAAAACCGTGTCGTCCGGCCTTTAAGCTGCGGCGGCTTATTCCGCCGCTTCGCCAATAATGCGTACTTCCGTTTCCAAATCAACGCCGTGCATTTCTTTGACACATTGCTGCACTTCATGGATGACGGCAAGAATATCCGCCGCGGTCGCATTGCCTTTATTGACGACAAAGCCCGCATGCTTCGTCGACACTTCCGCATCGCCGTGTGACAGGCCCTTCAAACCGGTCTGATCAATAAGCGTCCCTGCGAAATATCCGGGCGGCCGCTTAAAGGTACTGCCGGCACTATGCATTTCAAGGGGCTGCTTACTCATCCGACGCTCCGTCAGGTCATCCATCATCGCCTGAATTTCCGCCCTGTCGCCGTGTTGTAACTGTAATTCCACTTCGACCACGTATTCCTGCAGCTCCTGAAACACGCTGGTCCGATAAGCGAAGCCGAATGTGCCGCGTTCATAGGTCGTAACGCCGCCATGCCCGTTAACCGTACGTACGCGGGAAACAATATGGCTCATTTCACCGCCGTACGCCCCGGCATTCATAAAAACGGCGCCGCCGAGCGTACCGGGAATGCCGCAGGCAAACTCCGCCCCTGTCAGTGAATTGTCGCGCGCAAACCTACAGACATCGGCAAGCATATACCCGGACGCGGCGTGTATTCTGTCATCATGACAGGACAAGACACGCTTCATATCGTTCAGCTGGATGACGACACCGCGGATCCCGCCGTCAAGAACGAGAACGTTGGAACCGCCGCCCAGAACGGTCAAAGGGATATGCAGGGCCCGTGCCGCACGAATGGCCAACGACAACTCCTTTACGGAGCGGGGCAGGACGAGAACATCCGCGGGACCGCCGACGGCAAAGGTCGTATGCTCGCGCATAGGTTCATCAATAAAAACACGGTCTGACGGCACCTCTTTTGCAAGGCGCTCCTCAAACGCCGCAATAGCCTTACTGGTCAAGAATGCTCATCCCTTCCGCCATGGAATTCTGAATAATCTGATAAATTTCGCCGGCCTTCGACTGCCATGCGTTATACGCCTGTAAATATTCCATGGCTACAGGTTTATTTTTAAGAATTTCCGCCAAACGGTTCAAGTCTTCAACCTTTTTCTTAATCGGCTTATCGCCCATGGACTGTGCGTACGCAAGCTTAGCCTGCAAGACGAGAAAATCGCGTACGTTCTTGCGTGTCGGTTCTTCCCCCGCCAATTTTTCGCCGGCGGCAAGGAGCTTTTTATACCCTTCGCACGCACCGATTGCCGTAGCCAACTCATTTGCTTTCACATATACTTCTTCCATGCCGGAACCCTCTCTTATTACAAATTCTCTATTCCCCTGCCGCTTTTGGCAAGGTCGGGGAAATCAAGCTGACGCAGCGCTTCATACGAAACAATGGCAACCGCGTTGGACAAATTGAGACTCCGCGCCTCGTCAATCATGGGAATACGGAAACAGTGCTCCCTATTGGCCTTCAACAACTCTTCGGGCAGCCCTTTCGTTTCCTTTCCGAAAACAAGCATATCCTCAGGGAGAAACGCAATATCCGCATAGCACCGTTCAGCCTTCGTCGTTAAATAAAAATATCGATTATCCGGGTACTTCATTTGAAGCGCCGCAAAGTTCTCATGCACTTCCAGCCTGAGCAGATCCCAATAATCAAGCCCGGCCCGTTTCAAATATCTGTCTTCCAAAGAAAAACCCAACGGCTTTACAAGATGCAAGGTTATATGATTAGCCGCGCACAGGCGGGAAATATTACCTGTATTGCCGGGAATCTCCGGTTCCACCATTACAATATGCATTGCGTCACGCTCCATTTGTAATTGTACAGGATACAGAGTGCAAAGACAAGAAATCGCGCTTCTTTTCAGAACCGTTCTTTCATAAATCCTCTGGACATTTTATCATAAAATATCATAAGAAAGCCAACTGCCCGCTTAACAGGGAGGTTCAATGAAGAAACGGCTCATGCCGCCTGAAAAAGAGATGTGTAATCATACAAAAGGACCGCACCGTTACGTGCGGTCCATGCTTCAGTATATTACTGCGCTTTTGCCAATTCCACCAGTTTAGTAAATGCAGCCGCATCGTTTACAGCAAGATCAGCCAACATTTTACGGTTGACGATCACGCCGGCCTTCATCAAACCGTTAATAAAGCGGCTGTAACTCATGCCGTTTGCGCGGGTTGCCGCATTGATACGCGTAATCCATAACTTGCGGAATTCACGTTTTTTCTGGCGCCGGTCGCGACGCGCATAAAAGAGCGCCTTCATTACGCTTTCATTAGCTTTTTTGAAAAGACGGCTGCGTGTACCGCGATACCCTTTTGCCATCTTAATGATTTTTTTATGACGGGCGTGTGCTGTAACGCCAACTTTAATTCTGGCCATTATATATTCCTCCCACTCTTACAGTACTGTCAAACGGATTAAACAAACGGGCACATCTTGCGCACTGTTTCAATGTAGCTCTTGGCGACAAGAGTCGCTTTGCGAAGATTACGTTTACGCTTCGGAGACTTCTTTTCCAAAATATGGCTCTTATAAGCCTTGGCGCGTTTGAATTTACCTGTACCTGTCACATTAAAACGTTTTGCCGCAGCACGGCGGGTTTTCAATTTCCCCATTATAAAATTCCTCCTCTTACTTCGCCTTATTGGCAGCAATGACCATGGTCATATTTCTGCCTTCTATCTTAGGCGCCTTTTCAACATGGGCGACTTCTTTCAACTCATCTGCAAAACGGACGAGCAGCTTTTCGCCCAATTCGGGATGGCTCATTTCACGGCCCCTGAACATAATCGTAACCTTCACCTTGCTGCCTTCGTCCAGGAAACGCTGCGCCGCCTTCATCTTCACGTAAAAATCATGGTCTTCAATATTGGGACGCAGCTTAACTTCCTTAAGGGTAAACACTTTCTGTTTCTTTTTTGCTTCCTTTTCCCGTTTCTGCTGTTCATAACGGTACTTACCGTAATTCATAATGCGGCATACGGGCGGGTTCGCGTTGGAAGCCACTTCCACCAAATCCAGACGGCGTTCTTCCGCAATCTGGCGTGCAGAGCGCAAAGACATAACACCGAGCTGTTCATTCGTATCACTGACCAAGCGCACATCCTTGGCTCTGATTTGTTCGTTGATACGCAATTCCTTACTAATAATCTTTCACCTCCGCAAAAAAAGAGCGAATAGCATGGCTATCCGCTCATATCTGCGCAAGAGACGACCTTAGTAACACGAACGCCATGTAAGGTGAGAAGCGGACGGCTTCTGCTTAATCTTTAACATAAGAAATTATACCAATACGACTCATTAAAGTCAAGGTTTCTTCTCTAAAAGGTCGTCATTTCCCCGAAAATTTTCTCGGCATACGTGTCGGTCATGCCCGCAATATAGTCTATGCAGGCTTTCTTGTAATCGGCCTCGCTTTCGCCGATGTGATAAATAACGTCATTCCCGTATTCCTCAGGGTTCGCCTCGGCCCGGCCGATATCGGAAAATTTCATCATTCTCTTTTCAAAATGCCGCCCTAAAGTCGGATACGCTTCGCTGAGGCGGCGAATATTATCCATCGTGCGGGTACTGCCGTAACATTCCTGAAGCAGATTATAAATGGATTCCAAAATAAGCTGCGCGTAGTTATGATAAATTTCCAAGCGCTTGTTTTTATATATATACTCATAATTAAAGCGCATAACCGTATCCATCAACTTAATATGCGCTTCAGACAAGACGATCCCCTTATCCGGTGAGCTCTCCCGGCAAATATCCGTAATCAACGGGTACATAATGGACGTATTGGTGACGGACTGCATATTTTCATGGAAGTGGCTGTTCAACTCGCAGAGCAGGTCCTGCAAGGGCTTGCCGTCTTCCTTTAAAATACGCAAACGCACGGCATCTTCAATATCCCTGCCCAGATAAGCTATTTTATCGGCTATTTTTACAACGCATCCTTCCCACGTGTACGGCGCATACTGACTCGGCCGCGTAATATCGACCAGGTCCATCGCTTCCTCCCGCGGCCTGATAACCGTAGAACTCACTTCGCCGCAATGGCTGATAATGCCGTCCCGCACGGCATACGTCAACATGAGATTCTGCGTCTTTCCCGCCGGATCAAGAAGCGTTTCAATTTCATCGACAACACGCAGTCCCTGCTGCTCATGCCAGAACGTTTTGCCCAGCTCATCCCGGCTGATTTTCTGCAATACCCGTTCACCGAGATGTCCGAAGGGCGAATGGCCCAAATCATGACCGAGGGCAATGGCGCTGATAAGCTCCGTGTTTAGCCCCAAATAAACGCCGATCGTATTGCTTACGGAATTGACTTGGTTCACATGGTCGATCCGCGTCGAAATATGATCATTTTTCGTCGTAAAAAATACCTGTGTCTTATGTTTTAAACGGCTGTATGCGAGCGAATGGATAATACGCGTATAATCTCTGCCGAATTCAGTACGGAAATCACCGTGCCGCGTGTAGAGATTCCCCTTGCGGGCAGAAGCATATGACCAGTTCGGATGGCGTTCATCCATCCGAACGGCGGCAAAAGCATTTTTCATTGTGCCTCCTTTCGGCGCGAAGCGTTTCCAGGCCGGCAAGGGCCTGCTCCGTGTCAATGTATTTACTTTCCTTATCGGCCACCTTCACGTGGAGCCGCCGCTTCGCCTCTTTCAGTATTTCCCTATACAAGCCTTTCGGGAAAGTATCGGCCGTCGTCGTTATACCCCGCGGCAATACGGCTTCCCTTTCCAGAATATATCCTTCCGGGACATTATGCGACCGACGCGGATGACAGAGGCTGAACCACAGATCGAAAGCGTTACTGCCGCTGCGGCTGATCACTTCAAACAGCGCCAGCGAACCGTCCCGCTCCGCCAGTTGGAAATAAACGGGCCCGCCCGTCCGCAGGGAACGAAGACGCGACAGATACGACCAGGCTCCGAACAACCCGTTCACCGGAACGGGATTGGTTCGGGCAAATCCGAACTCCCCCTCTCCGTCAGGCAAAGTGTCACAACACAACCCGTTAACAATACTGCGCCTCTCGACCTCCTCCGCGGTCTCATTCTGCGCCGCTTCGTCATTAAACAGAGCTAACGCCTCATCATATATTTTTGTATCCACAGGCTCTAAGGACAGTTTTCCGAAAATGCCGTTTAAAAATCCCATTTCTGTTTCCTCCCGCTGTTATGTTTTATTATATAGACCGTACTTCATGCTGTCGAGCTCAGTTGCCCGGAAATACAATCGCAGGGACATGATACTTTTATCACGACCCCGATTAATCCATTATATTTTAAGGTATTTTCTTTTTAATTTTAATTTCCACATAATTAATGATCTTATATAAATTTTTATTACTTAAATTTTTAAATTAAATCTTCGTCCATATCCTTATAGATTAAACAAAGCAGCCTATGAATCGCCTATTATAGCAATTTCTCCTGTCCGTCCATTACTTTATATCATTTTGAAGGGGTAACAATAACTTTTTAGGTCGTTGATTTTATTTACATGCGTGGTAAGATATAGACAAATAAAGGATGTTCTTCATAGAACTTACTTTATCTGCAACTTTTAAACAATATTTATGTGAAGATACAATTCCAGGAAAGGGGATCTTAACATGACACACGTCAGCGATAACACAAAATTGATTGTTTCCATGGCGATCTTATTGGGATACAGCTTCATCGCAAATCTTTTCTAAGCATAACTTCCATCAATCCTTAAAAAGCATCTTCTGCGGAAGATGCTTTTTTTGTCTTCTTGTATGTGATATTTCGCACATATGCATCTGGACATATTTTATATACGGCTTTAGTTTTTATGTATTACCTATAATGGATGTTTTCCTTTTATGATGATAATTCGGCATAAGGATATTATATTTTTCCCTTGTAATTACAGATGAAAAAATATACTATATAGACATAGAGATTGTGAAATCAAGAACAAGTTTTGATTCCGGTCTGCTTATTACCTTACTTATGTGTTTTAATTAATTATAAGATATGACGAGAAAGGGTGGTATTCAATGAAAGATGTAGTAATCGTAAGCGCATGCCGTACAGCTATCGGTAAATATGGCGGTGCTTTCAAAGATGTCTCTGCCGTCGAACTCGGCGCGGTCGTAATCGAAGAAGCCATTAAACGCGCGGGCATTGCCAAAGACGCCGTCGACGAAGTGGTCATGGGCAATGTATTGCAGGCCGGCCTCGGTCAGAACCCGGCTCGTCAGGCTATGATCAAAGTCGGCATGCCCGTTGAAACTCCGGCAATGACGATTAACAAAGTCTGCGGTTCCGGCCTCCGTTGCGTATCTCTGGCAGCACAAATGATCAAAGCCGGCGACGTTGACGTTGTTGTGGCGGGCGGCATGGAAAACATGTCCCAGGCTCCCTACCTCGTACAGAAAGCCCGTTGGGGCTATCGTATGGGCGACGGCAAACTCGTGGACGGAATGATTAAAGACGGGTTGTGGGACGCATTCAACAACTACCACATGGGTATTACGGCTGAAAACGTAGCTGAAAAATTCGGTATAACCCGTGAAATGCAGGATGAATTGTCCGCAACCTCTCAGGCCAGAGCTGTCGAAGCCATTAAATCGGGTACGTTTAAAGATCAAATCGTTCCTGTCGTCATTCACGGCAAGAAGGGCGATATCATTGTAGATACGGATGAATTCCCGCGCGAAGGCGTAACGGCGGAAGCCCTGGGCAAATTAAAACCGGCCTTCAAACGCGACGGCGGTACGGTCACGGCAGGTAATGCATCCGGCATCAACGACGGCGCGGCCGCATTTGTCATCATGTCCGCCGACAAGGCAAAAGAACTCGGCATCAAACCGCTCGCAACGATTAAGAGCTATGCATCTGCAGGCGTTGATCCCGCTATCATGGGTACGGGCCCCGTTCCCTCTTCCCGCAAAGCGCTTGAAAAAGCGGGCCTCAAGGGCAGCGATCTCGACCTCATTGAAGCTAACGAAGCGTTCGGTGCACAGGCGGCATACTGCTGCAGGGAACTCGGCTTCGATATGAGCAAAGTCAACATCCACGGCGGCGCTATCGCTCTCGGTCATCCGATCGGTGCGTCCGGTGCCCGGATTCTCGTAACCCTGCTCTACGGCCTTAAAGAAAAAGGTGGCAAATACGGCCTGGCAACACTTTGCATCGGCGGCGGCCAGGGCACGGCCTGCATAGTGGAAAACAATCAGTAACCTATCCTCCGGAGCGCCCGCTTCGCCGGATAGCAGTCTAAAAGAGTTCCCTTCAATGGGGAACTCTTTTTTTGTAGTTGTAAAACAAGAGCACCGCCCCGTATGGGTCGGTGCTCTTGTTTTTAGATATTCTCCGGCATCTGCCGGAAGTTTTACGGGCAATACATTATTTCATTTCGGCGGAAATACGGGAGCCGTACACATCACGATAATCATTGTTATCCTTGTTATCGTCATTGTTGATGTGTACACGTTCCACCTTATTCCGGTCATTGTCCTTACCGGAAACGCGATCCACACGGATGCGGTCTGCACGGATCTGACGCAATTCCGGCTCGAACTCATTCATAGCCCTGTCCATCGTGTCATCGACGGGAGCCCCGTTCTTCAGCGCCCTGTAAAGGAGAGCGGCAAATTCATACCGCGTCATGGAACGATCGCCGCCGAAGGTACCGTCGGGATACCCCTGGATGAGGCCGTTGCCGGCAAGAACACGGATATATTCATAAGCCCAGTGGTTTTCCGGTACATCCGGGAAATCCCTGGTTTTGCCTGCATCAAGCAGGCCGAGAACCGCATTCAGCCGGTCATTCATTTCTTCCACCTGCTTGCGCAGTTCTTTATTGTCGGCCTTCAGGTCGACGATTTCCTTGGCCATGGCCACCTTCGAAGTGGATACGCCGTTGCCCTGCCCGAGCTTCACGCTGAGGCCGGCATTGACCATGTTTTCACCGCCGCCCAGAGAACCGCCCACACTGAACATGGTGTCTTCATTGGGCCGATAGAAGGCGCCGACCGCCACGGCATGGGCATCTTTATAATTGCCGTAACCCACGGCAAAGTCCCATTTATCATCCGGATTAAAGTCCAGCGGATGGAGCGCCGCCAGTGCGGCCGCTCCCGCACCCACTTTATTGATCCGGTTGTCCAGTGTGCCCAGTTTCCCGTTCAGATTATTGATGGTATTTCCCAGGTTGGTAATATTGGTTGTATTGTTGCCGACCTGTTTATCCAGTATAGTCAGGTTGTCTCCGGCGCTGTTTTCTTTCTTCACATAGTTGCCATCATTTTTCACATGGGTTTCATGGTACACTGTATTTCCGCTGACAATCTTTGTGCTTCCGTCTTCCACCTTTCCGTCAGCTTTTACATTGACCGTATATTCCGTTCCACCGAACGTATTGGCAGCGGTGTCAAGTGTCACATTTTCACCGGCTTTCACGGTGTTTCTTGTATCTTTCGTGGCTACGGTGACTTTGTTTTCTTTTCCGTCACTGCCCTTTAAGGAAATAGTAGTGGTATTGTCCGCGTTTTCTGTGCCGCTCATGGTATAAGTGGTATTGGTATCAATCTGCCCCGCGATGGCTGACAGGTCTACACTGCCTTTTACTTCATTTCCAGCCGTGTCCTTTACGCTCATGGACAGGGTTTTGCCGGTAAGGGACAGCGCATTGTTGTCGCTTACCAGTTTGTCATTACCGTCCGCCGCTCCGGCTACCGCTTTCTTCAGCTGCGCCACGTTGACGGCGTCCGTGTCTTCACTGCCTGCTGCCACACCGGTAATCTGGCGGGTGATACCTTTGGACGCGTCACCTACGGAAACGGCGTTTGCCGTAGATTTCCATACGCCCGTGGTGTCATTGGAATGATCATCACCGGAAATATCATAACCGACCTTGCCTTTTTCCGTGGACGCCACGGAACCGCTTCCCAGCGCTACCGCATCGGATACAGACGCTTTCGCGCCTTTGCCCATGGCTATGGAATTTTCTGCAGCGTCTTCCACAATGCCGCCGGAAACGGCGAAACTGTTCTTTGCATTTGCCTTGCTGTTATATCCCATGGCGGTAGAATAGTCGCCCTTCGCCTCTGACCGTCCGCCGCTTGCCAAAGACCACTCGCCTGCCGCTGTCGTACTGCCGCCCATAGCCGTAGAACCGGCACCTGTAGCCTGTGTCTTGCTCCCCATCGCCGTAGAAGCAATTCCGGAAGCGGTGGTATCCGTTCCCAGGGCGGTAGACGACTGTCCTTTCGCTTTCGTATCACTTCCCAATGCTACCGACCATGTACCGGACGCTTCCGTGTCTTTTCCTAATGCCACGGAGTCCTGCCCGGTCGCCTTTGCCTTATTGCCGCCGGCAATGGCATGCGCGCCGCCGGCTACGGATTCAAAGCCGAATGCGGTAGCAGCTCCGCCGGTAGCAATCGTACCGCTGCCCATGGCGGTTTGTGCCTGGTTTCCCGCTCCCGGCTGTCCGGAGGGAGCGCCTGCCTGTGTATTGTATCCTAATGCGACAGACTCAAGACTATAGGCTTTCGCACCGTGACCGATCGCCACGGTCCCTTGTTTCTCAGCCAAAGTATACGCACCGACAGCAACAGACCCCCAGCCCTTCGCCTGCGCATTATTGCCTACGGCAAAGGAGAAATCGCCCGACGCATTCCCGCCGGTCAGCGCTGTCGCTTTCAGACCGCCTGCCTTGGCAGCCACACCGACTGCCAGCGCACGATCGCCGGTAGCGCCGTCATTATTATAATTTTCATCACTGCTGCTTCCCTTTGCGGAGAAGAAATGAACCTTGCTCCCCTCGATGGTCGTATTCAAAGAATCCTTCACCGCTTTCAGCTGCCGCAGGTTGACCGCATCGGTATCTTCCGTGGCGTCACCTACATGGATAATCTGTCTTAATTTATTCTCCGTGCCTACGGAAACGGCGCCTGCCGTCTTGCCGTTCAGTTCAAAATCGCTGAAAACGCCTTTCTTCGATGCGGTAAAACCGCCGCGATCCGCCACGCTCCACGAGCCGAGGGCTACGCCGCCGGAGACCTTAGCATGAGAATCATAGCCCAAAGCCATAGCAGTTTCTTTCTCCGCACTGCTCTTTGAACCCATGGCAATAGCCCAGTCCGCGGTCGCGGAAGCTTCTTTACCTACAGCTACCGCTTCTTCACCTTTGACTGTCAGATAGTTGCCCAGGGCAAGACCCCACTGCCCGCCGCCGTTATTCGAACCGATGACTTTATTTCCATGTCCGACAGACGTTCCCAGATTTTCCGCTTCGGAACTGGTGCCTACCACGACGCTCCCGCCATTTGCCGTATTGGTCAGTCCGACAGCCACATTTTGGTCACTGCCGCTGCCTTTTTTCGTGTAGATCCATTTTGTCGGATCGTTCGGATCTTGTTCCGCCGTATAGCCGACCAGGTTCCCCACGCCGAGGACCGTATTCTGTTCTCCGAAGACTTTTGTCAGCTTATGGTCATAATTGTTATAATCCGTGCCGAATACGGCATTATGGACGCCTTCCACTTCCAGATTCTGACCGGCGACGATACTGTTGTTTCTTCCGTTTTTCACTCCGGTCAATTTGTTATTATTGCCAAGAACGGTGCTGTTCACCCCTTTCGAAGAAGAGGAAATACCGAGCACGATGCTGTCTTCCGCCTCGGCGCCGTCATTGTCATAGTTGCTGCCGGCTCCCGTTTTTGTAGATTTGGCGCTGTAATAATGCACTTTCGCAGCATCAGCGGCGGCTTTCACTTTTTTCAGCTGTGCCACGTTGACGGCGTCCGTATCCTGCGTACCTGCCGCCACGTTCGTGATCTGGCGGGTCACTGCCGCACTGGTCGGAGTTGCCGCACTACCGACGGAAACGGCGGCGGCCGTCGCTTTCCATGTTGCCGACGTATCCGCAGAAGCCGTATCGGTTGACGGATCGAAACCGGCAATTCCCTTATCAATGGAAGCCACGGAATCCGCGCCGAGCGCTACGCCGCCGTCTTTTTCCACATCCGTATTGTAGCCGAGCATCACCGCATTGCTTATGTTCGCTGTATGCTTTTTAATCGGTACATTTTCCATCACCTTATATTTCTTTTCAAGAATAACATTGCCCGAAGCATCTTTCATCGTATACGTTTTCTCTACAGTCTTCTTTTCCGTAGCCATGGATCCAAGGATTACATTATTTTTGCCGCCGTCCATATGGTGATAATCCCCGATTACGACATCGGCCGTACTGCCTGACATATTATTCCCGGTACCCATCATAGACATACGTTCCACATTCGTACCTGTATTTCCATATCCGTTGATCGTATTATTGATGCTGGGTGTATTTCCTGTACCGGTAAGGATATTTCCGGAGCCGATGATCTGGGAATGGACAGCATAATCTGAGGTATTTCCGTTCCCCATGGTCACTACGGAACCGCCGCCGGTCGACATGGCCAGTCCCATTGCTTTCCTGAGCTCATCATGACCCAGCGGTCCTTCTCCTATAGCATACCTCTGTCCTCCTCCAAATATGGTATCACCCCAATGTTCGTTCATACTGTTTCCATCTTCATCGATCGGCGCCGTCCCGAAAGAATGCGTAACGCTATTGCCCGCGCCGAAAACGAGTGCCCCATTGGCGCCTTCTGTTTTATTCAGGGTACCGACGACGGTGTTTGCCATCCCATCATTCTGGTCCGCCTTATTTGACGCTACGGTATTAAGACCGCCATAGACAGAAGCCAGATAGCCGTCATAGCCGGAGCCTGCCTCCACAATGGATTTGATCCCTGTCACGGTCTCCTGCCAGCCATAAGCTTTTGCGCCATGGCCAAGAGCCACATTCATTCCGCCGCCGTCTCTGGTCCCGCTCTGGGCATGATACCCGACAACGACACTGGCATGTTTCTGCCCGATATCGGGATCGGCCTTTTCTTCCGGTGTCATGGAACCGATAACGACGGATTCTTTAATCGCTGATAACTTCTGGTTATCCCCGATCACGATACCCGAACTAGGATTGACCGCTTTGTTATTATTCCCGATAACGGTCAGGCTCTCATACCCTTTCATGTAGGTGTCGTTGCCGGAAATATCATTCCCCTTGCCGATCACAAGGTCGGACACATTCTTCGTCCTTTCTTCCTGTTTCCCGGAAACTGTACCGGCATTTCTATCGGTAATCTTATTGCTGTCCCCGATAACGGTCTGGCTCTTGCTGTTCTTGACAGTATTATCGGAGCCGATTACGGACAAATGCTCGGCGTTGGTTCCTGTATTTCTATAACCGTTCAGTAAATTGTAAGAAGCCTTCTGCGCGGCGGTTCCTTTCAGGGTATTTCCCACACCGATCAGCTGGGAGCGGTATGCGTAGTCCGCTTTATTTCCGCCGCCGAGAGCCATCACGGCGCCGCCGGAATCATTTCTCCGTATATCCTCCCTGAGTTTTTCCGCCAATTCTTTGGGACTGTTGAGCCCCACAAACGACATGGGATCCGCTATATTGTCCACTGAATTGGTCACTTCATTGCCCGCGCCGAAAACCAGGGTACCGTTTGCGTTGTGGGTCCGATTGGCAGTCCCTACGACCGCATTGGCGATTCCCGATACACTGCTGCCTGACGTTTTTGATTCAATGCTGTTAAAGGATCCGTTGATGACCGCCCCGAAATTCTGGGCAGCAGATCCCTGGTTCGTATCTCCGTCATACGCATTCGTCATGATGGAGTAGGCGCCGGTCGTCGTCGCAAACGCACCGGCAGAATAACTGTTCAGTCCAACGGTGGTCGCGCCTACCAAGACGGACAGTTTACGCTTTTCATTATCCGTATTGGAATTTACCGTAGTATCTCCCAAGGCGCCGACATACTTATGGTCGCCGATCATCACGCCGCTGCGGGCATAGGTATTCTGACCGATGGCAATCCCCGCCGGCAGCAAGTGATCCGTACGGAGCGGATCCGTCGAATGCATCCCGAAACGGAATATTTTGTCCTGCGTTCCCCACATGTTTTCTACAAAAGCATTCTTGCCGATAGCGATACTGCCTTCCTGCATGACATAATCATCAATCTGGGCATGATCGCCTATCGCAATGGCCCCGTTCTTCGTGCTGTTATTTCTTAAGTCAGTCCCATTCCCGATTTTAATATTCTGATTCCCCGGTTCTACAAACGTATTGACCCCGTCAAGCGCCGCGGATACAGAACTTACAGAAATCCCGGTCAATAAAAAAACCGCCAAAACCGCTGCCAGCGTGTTTCCGGAGGCTCTTACCCTGCCGCTTTTTTTCGCTGTTCCCGCCAATTCCGAAACGACGACATAACAGCCTTTTACCTTGCTCCACACGACCCTGTAAATCCGATTCATGAATCCACACTCCTTTTTTTACATCTTAAATTATAAATTTTGTGCGTTAAACGTTTATAAAATGTCAATTTATTGTAACACATAATTCAGGAAATGGAAAGCCGGTCTTCCTCAACGACTTCTTTTTCGGTATAAAAACTGACAGCATCGGCACAGTATAGCCGATGCTGTCAGAAAGCCGGGGATTTTCCCCATTATGCTGTTCTTGTTATGTCAGAAATCATTTCGCTTCAGGTGAAATATGCGAGCCGTATACGTCTCGATACTCGTTTTTATCCTTATGATCCTCGTTGTTTACACGCACGCGTTCCACTTTGTGGCGGTCATTATCCCCGCCGGAAACACGGTCTACACGGAAACGGTACGCTTCTCTCACCTTTTCGATTTCAGGGCCGAATTCATCCATGGCCTTGCCCATATTCCCGTCGACAGGTGCGCCGTTCTGTAATGCGCGGTAAATGATGGCCGCAAATTCATACCGTGTCATAGAACGATCACCCTTGAATTCGCCGTCAGGATATCCTTCCAGAAGGCCTCTGTCCGCCAGGGATTTCACATACTGATACGCCCAGTGATCTTTCGGCACGTCGGGGAAGTCCACGTCTACGTGCTTTCCTGCCATCTGCCCGATGATCTGACGGAATTGTTCATTCTGTGCTTCCAAACGGGTAACCGCGTCTTTCAGGTCGACGATTTCCTTGGCCATGGCCACCTTCGAGGTGGATACGCCGTTGCCCTGCCCGAGCTTCACGCTGAGGCCGGCATTGACCATGTTTTCACCGCCGCCCAGAGAACCGCCCACACTGAACATGGTGTCTTCATTGGGACGATAGAAGGCGCCGACCGCCACGGCATGGGCATCCTTATAATTGCCGTAGCCCACGGCAAAGTCCCATTTATCATCCGGGTTGAAGTCCAGCGGATGGAGCGCCGCCAGTGCGGCCGCTCCCGCACCGACACGGTTCACGCGGGTATCCAGTTTATTCACCTTGTTGGTCACATTGCGGATATCCTGGGAAGAAGCGATGCCGGAAACGGAATAGGTACTGCCGTCATTGCGGGTGAAGTTCAACGTATCCCCGCTGAGCGAAGCGGACGACGTATACCGATCCTGCAGCCCGGTGATGGTCGCTTTCGTCCCGTCACTGTTTATCAAGGTAGCGGTACCTGTACCGTCCGCGGCATAAGTAGCCGTGCCGCCGGTCACTACCGTATCCTTGGCATTGACGGTATATGTCGTTGTATTCCCGGTCTTCTTGGAGGTCACGGTTACATTGTCTCCCGCTTCTACCGCCGTCTTTTCAATCCCCAGGCTGCTTGTATCGACGGACAGGTTATATCCGACTTTCTTGCCGTTTTCCACCTTATCCGTAATCCGTACCGTCCCGTCCGTAGATTCCATCTTGGGGCCGCTGACAGTGTATTCCTTCCCGCCGTCGGCATTGGCGGTTTCCGTTACGGTCGCATAATCTCCCGCTTTCACGGTAGTATGTTTCTTTTCCGCCGCTTCCGCCTTGGCTTCCACTTTCTTCAACTGTGCCACGTTGACGGCGTCCGTGTCTTCACTGCCTGCCGCCACACCGGTAATCTGGCGTGTCACATGTTTTGCCGCATCACCTACGGAAACAGCCGCCTCTGTGGCTTTCCATGTAGAAGAGGTATCTGTAGATGCCGCCTTGGTGGACGGGTCATAGCCCGCTACACCGGCATCAACGGCAGACACGGATCTCGCGCCGAGCGCCACGCCGCCCGATACGGTCACGTTGGCATTACGGCCGATAGATACGACATCCGATGCGCTTGTCGTGATCACACTGTCTCCGGAACCGAGGATAATGCTGCCGTGCGCCCCGGCAAGTTTTCGCTTATTGCCCAGCACGAGAGCGTCATTCGTATCGTCTACCATATTTTCGGAACCGATAACGGTCACGTGATTGATATCTTTGCCGATATTCAGATACCCGTCAATCATATTGTACTTACTTTCATGTCCGGCCGTACCTGTCAATGTATTCCCTATGCCGACCAGTTTGGAATGCGTCGCATAATCAGCTATATTACCGCCGCCGATGGCAAGGACGGCACCGCCGCTGGAGGAAACATATTCGCCCAGTTTTCTTGCCAGTGCTTCCGTATCTCCGGTTTTAGCTATGTTGGCAATTTCCGCCAGATTGAAGTCATTTCCATCTTTGTCTTTCAGGTCACCGTAGGAATTTTTGACGATATTTCCCGCTCCGAAAATAAGAGACGCATTCGCATGGTCGGTAACATTGACAGTACCGACAATGCTGTTTGCCACGCCGTCATACTGCTTACCGCTTTTCGCGTTGATCGTGTTCATCGTGCCGAAAATACTTGCAGTTGCTGCCTGAGGTTCACTGTTTATATTAATGGAAGATCCCAAACCGGCAACAATAGAAGCCGTTCCTCTTGCCCCCTCATTATTATAATTCGGAGCAAAATTCAATTGTCCATTTCTATCGTTCACGCTGTAATAATGCGTCTTGGCTGCCGCCGCTGCGGATTTCACCGCTTTCAGCTGCGCCACATTGACGGCGTCCGTATCCTGTGTACCGGCCGCTACATTCGTAATCTGACGGGTAATTGTACCTACCGAGGTCGGAGTTGCCGCTTTGCCTACGGAAACGGCAGCTGCCGTCGCTTTCCAAGTTGCTGACGTATCCGTAGAAGCCGCATCGGTCGACGGATCGAAACCGGCAACTCCCTTATCTACGGAAGCGACAGAATCCGCGCCGAGCGCCACACCGCCTTCTTTCTGCACGTTCGCGTTATGGCCGAGAATAGTTGCATTGGAAACGGTTGTTTCCATTTCACTGTCAGCCGAACCGATGATGACGCTGCGGGAAACGCCCGCCAGCTTCCTGCTGCTGCCGACGAGGGCATTCTGCGTACTGACGACGCCCGCGGTTCCGGTAACCGTATTATTGGAACCGACAATCTGAGAATCCCGCACATAATCGACGGTATTCGCATCCCCTACAGTTACGACGGCGCCGCCGCCCTTGGCGGTTTTAATGGCTCCGCGCAGTTTTTCCGCTACGCCTTTGGCGGAGGAAGCATAGTCTGTCCCTGTGTTAGGCAATTCAATTTTAGCGATCGAATTGGTCACTTCATTTCCGGAACCGAGAACCAAGGCTCCATTTGTATTAAAAGTCCTGTTCGCCGTACCTAAAACGTTGGTCGCCACCCCGGCAAACGCCTCGGTTGCCGTTTGAGATTCGATAGTATTCAAAGATCCGGTAATGCCGGCGCCCAAGTTTCTCCACCGGCCCGCAGCATAATCTCCGGAAATAATGGAATAAGCGCCGGTCACAGTGGCAAACGCGCCGTTGCCGAAACTGTTGGTGCCCAAGATGGTCGCATTCATCTGCTGATTGGCGGCCGCCATTTTGTCAGCGTCGGAAGTGTCGACCGTAGTATCCCCTATTTGGCCGGTATATTTGTGGGTACCAAGCATCAGGCTGCCGGTACGGGCATAAGCATTTTCACCGATAGCAATGCCGCCGGACATTTTCTGTACATCTGTTGCAATCTGGATCGTATTTCCTCCCGTGTCAGTTTCCGTCTTGGTTTCGTACTGATTCATAATGAACGTTGCTTCCGTGGAGCCGGTCATATTCTGTACATGAGAGTTCTGCCCGACAGCAATACTGCCGCCCTGATTAACGTAGTTTTCAATATAGCTGTTGTTACCGATAGCTACATGCCCGCCGGACCACTGCTGGACACCGCCGCTATGCTGTACGTTGGCATTGGTTCCAATTAAAACCATATTGGCCGCATTGGTTGTATTGTATGATCGAGCCGTCGCCGCGTCATGGGAACCGATCACGACCGTCCCATCCGCATGCTCATTAACGGTACGGTTGTCGCCGACCACAACGACATTCTTCACGGGATCCGTCGCAGACCCCTTGATGATGTTGTTGGAGCCGATGACGGATACATGCTCCACATTTTCGACGTCATTCTTAAAACCGGTGATGAAGTTGTAGGTACTCGGCCTATTGCCGGTACCTGTCACGGTGTTATTGACGCCGATGATGGATGTTTTCTGTGTGTAATCGGCTTTGTTGCCGCCGCCGATGGCAAGGGTAGCGCCACCGCTTTCGCTATTTCTTACAGCGCTGCGCAATGTATCTGCCAGATCTTTTGCTGAAGCGCCGCCGCTGGACGGGGCATTAATGCTTGTAACTGAATTGGTGATCTCATTACCGGCACCGAAAATCAGGGAACCGTTGGAGTTGAAAGCCCGGTTCGCCGTACCGACGATGCTGTTCGCCACGCCGGAATATCGAGAAGAAGCAGTGGCAGATTCAATGCTGTTCAGAGAACCGGTAATGGTGGCGCCGAAATTCTGTCCGGCATACGATGAAAAACCACCCCCATCATATTTACCGGAAATAATTGAATAAGCACCATTAACTGTGGAAAAGGCGCCTTGATTAAAGCTATTTGTTCCTAAGGTAGTTGCATTAATATTGATTCCATACTTGCTTGTATCAGATGTATCTACAGATTGGTCACCTATATTCCCCCTATAATTATGGGAACCAATCATAACACTCCCAGTCCGTGCATAGGTGTTATCGCCAATAGCTATACTTCCTGCCACATTCTCTGGATTGTCGGGAATTTGTAATGTCCCCAAAAGATTTCCAGAGTGATAGGTTGTTTGCCCCAATGCAAATAGTGATTCCTGCTTACCGGTCATATTATTAATCTTGGCATTTTTGCCGATGGCAATACTGCCACCCTGACTGGCATAGTTATCAATAACAGCCCCACTGCCCACAGCCACATCACCGGTAGCGTTGCTTGCACCGTTAGAATACTTAATAGTTGCACCCTTACCGACAGCCACATTTTCCGCTTTCGGTGCGTTACTGCCCGTACCATACGCCACGCCGTTGCCCGAACCTGTTGCCGTATCAGCAGCATCAGCCGCATAACCGCCCATGAGGAACCCTATCCCCACGGCAGTCGCCAACACCGCTTTCGCTGCTTTTCCCGAAGCGCTTTTCGTATGGCTCTTCGCCAGTTCCGACGTCACCACATAAGCATGTTTCACCTTGCTCCATACAACCTTGTAAATACGATTCATGAATCCACACTCCTTTGCCATATTTCCTTTTTCATCTACATTGAAGCGACTATAAATATATTAAAAAACGATACTTTATTGTAACATGAATATATAGAAATAGGAAGAAGGTAAATTCTTTCTTGAACGAGCTCCGTAGCGTAATCAGACATATGTGACAAGCCCTCATGCGGAATAAGTTAAGAAGAATTCTGTTGCCACTTCATTGGATGATTTAAATCCAAGTGTCCGTATGGTAATCCTCGCTTACTTTCGTTACTTTGGACACCTTACACTCCAAGGCCAAAGGAAGTTCCGAAAACACCGGTGCGTCCACAAACTCGCTCTTCGCCACATGAAGTCCGGTGCGCGCCACCTTATCAGGCACACGATTCTCCGACACAATTCCCAGATAATCCGCTTCCGCCATCATGGAAATAGTCGCTATGCTTACGTAACCGCTTTCTTTTTCAATAGATTCGCCACAGTCTTATGGGTATGGTCCAGCATGAATCCTACCTGGTTTGCATCATAAATCCCGCCCCAGGCCGCCACCATCCCGTCCGCCGTGCCATCCGCGTCATAAGAGGCAATCACAAGTACCGGCTGAGGGCACAGTCAGGTATTCGGTTTAAAATTCTATTTCATGATTTTTCCTCCTGTTCTTAATTATCTATGTCTATTTTTTGATACAGCCGTCTTTATTACATTCAAATATTTTTTTCTCAATATCATCATCTTCTTCATTACGTTTGAACGCTTCAATAATATAAGGATATTCTTTCAAATGATATATACAATATCCTTCTTTATAGTGCTGTGTATTTTTCTGCATATAATTCCACACCTTTTCCCTATCATCACTCACATCACCTTTTTTCATTTCAATTACAAAAAGATTATTCTTTTTTCTATCATGGAAAATAATATCCGGACGAACTTTTTTCCCTTCACTATTATACTTCTCATCGCCTTTTTTACCGTAATCATTATTATATTCAAGATCAATATAATAACCCATTTTATCTTTTAATGCATTTGACAGATAATACCCCAATCGGAAACTTATACTTTGCTCATGCCCAATTTCTCTGCCTCTCTGATTAATAAGATTAGGAATTTCCCTATATACTTGATCCATACATTCTTTTATTACCGACAAATATTTAAAACCAAATCCATCCATTTTTCATTTTCCTCCTTAGTTCCTACCAGACGGCTTTTTTCAAATCATTTATTTTACACTTCAAGAACTATGGCATCTATTATTACAACTTACCGCTTCTTTCCTGTCCCTCAAATGCTTCTCTTCCAGCACCTCATAGGCTGCCGTTTTGTCTATAATCCGGTGCATGAGCGTGTCCATCTCGCTTCCTTTGGTGTAATCCGCCGGTACATAGTAGCGGATGCGTTCGTCCCGGATCATCCGGCGTACCGTATCTTTGCTGGCCGTATTTTCCAAATCATAGACGCCGACGGAATGGCCGCCCAATGAATTGACAAGGCGCATACAGGGGATATCCGTGACGCTGTTGCCGATGTATACAATATTCCTGAACGGAACGCGCAGCTCGCCTTCCGCAAAGTGGTCGTTCACCGCATTGTTATTGATATCCAGGGTTCCCTTCTCTATGCGGAAAAGAAACTGCGTCTTATTCGTGTAATTGATCACCTGCGCCGGCCAGCAGGGCTCTCCATGCTCATTGTAATAAAAGGAACTGGCGTAAATATGGGTAAAATCTTTCGCGATCGCCGTCCCTTCTATGATCTCCCGCAGACCGGAAGAAATGATGTAATGCTCCACAAGGATGCCCCGCTTTTCCCCATAGGCATTGATCCGGCGGAACCATCCTCTAATGCCGTCGTACAGCCTGACTTTACCGCCGTACTGTTTCAGCCTTTCCTTACTCAGTATTTCCTTCCCTCTGGCGCTCTGAAGCATTCTATACATGTACGCCAAATTCTGATCCATGCAGTGTACTTCCGCCAGCCGGTTCGATTCCGCCCAAAAGCTGTCCACATCATAGTCCACGGCACGGATATACCCGTCCTGCATATTTTCAGGGGAAAGCGTCCGATCAAAATCATAGCAGACCGCCAGCACAGGCCTGCCCTCTATTTCTCTGCGCGCTGTTTTCATGATGTACACTTCCTTCCTACCCGTATCTTTTAAAATCATTATACTTCAATACAAAAAAAGAGCCCTTTAAAGCAAGACTCCTTCAATTTTCATATAAATATTTTACCCGCCGGTTAATAAACGAATTGAGTCCATGCCCCTGCGCCGCCTCTGTATCTGCAAATTCAACCTCAATATAGGTATCGCCAATCTCATATCCTGCTATACCGGAATTTCCATTTACATTTTGATAGATTTTCATCTATTCCCTCCATAACAAAATACAATAAATCATGCATGATTCAATACTTTTAAATAATCCCTTAAATAATATAATGAACTTTGTTCCGTATTAATGCATTCTTCCTGAGATATTCCTTTGAAGAAATCTCTTTTCATATAGAATAAAGGTCTTCCGGAAAAGTATCTTTCAGCTGTGGAAAAATTGCCTCCCGCACCTGTATACTTGGAAAACAAATGTTCATCCGCCTTTTGTCTTGCTTCATTAGCATATCCGAGCTGGGGATATAATGGCCTGTTATTACTGCCGGGCAAACCGCGGAGTAGCCATTGTTCAAAATCAGGAAATGACAAAAACATATTATTCCCAATATTTTCATTCTCCAGAAATTTAATAGTTGTAATAAGATTTTTTCTTTCCGTCTCTTCCTGTGCTCGGTCCAAATCACAAATAACAAAAACAATATCAAGGCTATCCCTTCGCTTTGTAATCCAATTCTTTATATCAACATATCCACCACCCTGATATTCCTTTACACTAAACGATATATTCAGATAATCCTTTTGGTCAAAAAGATAGAAAATGATATTTTTTTCAGTCTTCCCTTCCACCAGGAATAGAACCTTTTTCTTAGGTTTCCTTCTAGATGAAGCAGGTCTTCGAATGGATTTACTCACCGGCCCCACCAAACCTTCCTTTAAGATAATCTTCGTATAATTTATTTTTGTCATTACGAAGGTCAAAATCATCCAAAGAATAGACCTCTGATGACAAATCAGATTTTTTATTCACAATGTATAACTGCTGGGGATGAAAAACATTCTGATTCATCAAAAAAGGATTATGAGAAGTAATAATAAACTGCCCCTTATTTTCCTTCGTATTTATCAAATCATTAAACAACTCAAGCAAAGAACCCGTGCTGATGGAAGAATCCAATTCATCAATAGCCAGTACATCCCCATTGATCATATTGGTTATCAAAACATCCATTAAATGGCATATTTTTTGAATCCCTTTGGATTCTATTCCCAAATGGTAATTCTTTTTTCCCCGGAAAATAAGAACTTCATATCTGTCTGCCTGGATTTTTTCAAATCCGATATCCGTAATCGTTCCATCCAGCATATGAAAAACAGATAAAATACGCTTTTTATTATTTTCCCAAAAGCCCTTGTGTTCTTCGTTCACAACTCTGATGTCATTCCTATCCAGCAGAGGTACAACATCCCGGATATTTGTTTTTACGGTGGCTGCCAATTTTTGGAAAGAAGTAATATATTCCCCCATGTAGTCTTTCAGCTTCAGCAGATATAGTTCCGTAGAAACACCGGAAAATAACCGGATAAGGGCATCCCGCTCTTTTATACCGCTCAGATTTGCGATAGATAACTTCCCGTCAGAAAAAGAAAAAATTTCCTGTCCGTTTAAAACCAACTTTTCGGAAACGATTTTCTCACAGTCATAGGCAATTCGGTACACATAATCCTGATCACTTTTCACATCATATAAACCGATTTCAAAACCAACTGTTTCGCAGTCAAAATTAATCAGGTTCCGACGCATATCATCAACAGCACCTAAATTCAATCCGCGATTAATCATTGAAATGAGATGCTCCATGCCAAGCAGCACATTAGACTTGCCGGACGCATTCATTCCAAAAAGAACAACCGCTTTCATTAATTTATACTTTGGCGTGTGGATAAAATTATCTTCAAAACGGGTTTTTGTAATCCGTGTATGAGGTTTGGGCACGAAATAAAGCTCCACCTTTTTCTTAACAGAAAGAAATCCTTCCATAGAAAAATATGTAATCATAACTATCACCTCCTGTCACTACTATATCAAATTGGTCCGATCAAAGTCAATAATATAAGCGTTTTTTTCGTTTATATTAATACGATCAAGATGAAGATTAGATTAATTCCCCTCCTGTAATCGTAATAGAAACAAAAGGTACGCCTCACGAAACATATGCCTTAAGACGAATCAAATGCAACAAAAAAGATGGTACAGCCACTCATGTATTATTTCCTGCCAATATTTTCCGTTTCAAAAAATGCCACCCCTTTTTCAGCCAGTCCCCATGTTCCAACATGACCACATCCGTCTCATAAATCTTTATATTCTGCTTTTCCAGCCATACATTAAAAAGACGTTCTGCAAGAAATCCAAATACTCTTTTTTCATATACGCTGCGCCCGGTCAGATCAATCCGTTTTTCCAACTCGAAAAGAATCGTAAAAAGCCAGGTGCAAAAGGAGTCTCCTGTTATCTTGTTGGGTTGGTCACTTGCAGTATAATAGAGTTCCTTCCTATTTTTTTTCACATATGGCCTGGTCTCTTACATTAAATCCTTTCTTGAACGGGTTCCAAAACACAACGACAGCATCGGCTTTAATGCACCGATGCTGTCGTTGCTTTTCGGGATGCGCGCATCCCCTGTATTATATGATTTTCCCGTCTGCCGGGTACTGTTCTCCGGTCAGGCAAGAAGGCGCTGCCCGTCATCGCATACAGCGATAATCGGGCTTACGCTTCAGGCGAAATATGGGAACCGTATATGTCACGGTAATCGCCTTTTTCCTTATTACTTTTATTATTGACACGGAGGCGTTCCACCTTATGCCGGTCGTTATCCTTGCCGGAAATACGATCGACACGGGTACGATCCAGATCCTTTATCCGATTGATTTCGGGTTCGAATTCTCCGATCGCTTTTGCCATGTTATTGTCAATCGGCGCGCCGTTCTGCAAAGCACGGTAGATGATAGCCGCAAATTCATAGCGGGTCATGGAACGCTCCCCTTTAAATTCACCGTCGGGGTATCCTACCAGAAGGCCCCTGTCGGCCAGAGATTTTACATAGCCATATGCCCAGTGATCCTGCGGCACATCCGGGAAGGTGACATCTTTCATTTCCGTCATGCCCGCCTGCATAGCCCCGCGCATAGCCTTTATTTCAGCGCTCTGCGCCTTGACAATCGCTTTTAAGTCTTCCACTTCTTTAGCCAAAGCGACCCGTGATGTGGACACGTGGTTACCCTGTCCCAGCTTGAGGCTGACACCGGCATTGACCATGTTTTCGCCGCCGCCGAAGGAGCCGCCCACGCTGAACATGGTGTCTTCATTCGGACGATAGAACGCCCCGATCGCCACGGCGCTGGCATCTTTGTAGTTGCCGTAGCCGGCTGCCACATCCCACTTGTCATCCGGATCAAAATCCAGCGGATGGAGCGCCGCCAGAGCCGCCGCCCCTGCGCCGACCCGATTCACGCGGTCTCCCAGTTCATTGACGGCACCGCCGATAGTGCGGATCGACTGGTTCGTGTTCCAGAGCTGAGCGCCGTTTACCGCATCGGTGGAGGTGGAGGAAACATCGCCTGCCGCCACATTGGTGATCTTCTTATTCCCTGCGTTGATGCCGCTGTTATCGATCTTCACGTCTCCCACCGTCAGGGTATTGGTGGTCACGCTATTAAGCCCTTTCAGGTCTTTGGCCATGCGGACTTTCAGGTTATTGCCGCCGTCGGATACGACACCGAGGTTGTCATCGTCCGTCAGTTTGGATGTATCCGTAATGCCGCCGATGACGTTCACCTGTTCGTTCAGTTTCTTTTTGATGACGTTTCCTGTATCGCCGCCGTATTTCATGCCGTCATTTAAGGTAGCCACTTCTTCTTTGGTACCGTCTGGTTTCTCGTATACGATACGGGTCGTGGTCGTGCCCGGCGCACCGTCTACTCCGGGTTTGCCGTCACGGGTGACGGAGATGTCTGTCGTTACGCCGTCTTTGCCGTTGATACCGATCTTGCCGTCTTTACCGTCTTTACCTGTAGCGACGATGGTTTCAGTTTTCAGGTTCTTGTCCATCTTGACGACGACGTTACCGTTTGCGTCGGCAAAGGTCTTGATGTTTTCGCCGGAGTATTCGGAAGCGGCTTTTGTCCCTTCTCCCTTGATAGTGACTTTTTCTCCCAGGTTCCGGTGGAATTCCCCTTCATTGCCGGCAAAATCCATGCCTTTTTTCGTCAGTTCTTCAGACGTATTGGTAATCTTTTGGTCTACTGCTTTGAGCTGGTCTTCCGTAGCCGCCTGTCCGCTGGTGATGTTGTTCGGATCCCAGGTTTTATTGGTCAGTCCGTTGACGGTGCCATCTTTCCCGTTGATTTTCACTTTTCCGGCATCAATGTTCCCTGTCGTGCCGTCAATGGTCACTTTGTCTCCGGCTTTGATGATACCTGTCGTGCCGTCGATGGATACCTGTTTGGTCGGATCGGTCCCCAGCGTAATATTATCATTCAGATTTACATGGTACGTTTTGGATCCGTCGGCATTGTCTTCAGAAGTCACCGTTGTATTTTTACCGTCCGCTACTTTTGTGGTAGCACCGGCTGCCGCTTTTTTCAGCTGGTCAACATTAACCGCATCGGTACCGTTGACACCGTCCGCCACGTTAGTGATGACCTGGTTATTGGCATTGAAGCCGTTATTCGTCACATAGGTCTTTCCGCCTACAGTCAACCCGGTATTGTTGATGACCGTATCACCGGTCGTTACGCTTTCGAGGCCTTTCAGGGCTTTGGCGAGACGGACTTTCAGGTTGTCGTTGCCGTCGGATACGACGCCGAGATTGTCATCGTCCGTCAGCTTGGATGTATCCGTAATGCCGCCGATGACGTTCACCTGTTCGTTCAGTTTCTTTTTGATGACGTTTCCTGTATCGCCGCCGTATTTCATGCCGTCATTCAAGGTAGCCACTTCTTCTTTGGTACCGTCCGGTTTCTCGTATACGATACGGGTCGTCGTCGTGCCCGGCGCACCGTCCACGCCGGGCTTGCCGTCACGGGTAACGGAGATGTCTGTCGTCACGCCGTCTTTGCCGTTAATACCGATCTTGCCGTCTGTACCGTCTTTACCTGTAGCGACGATGGTTTCGGCCTTAAGGTTTTTATTCATCTTCACGTCGATTGTCGTATTTCCGGCAGGGTCTTGCGTGATAAAGGTTTTAAGGTTTTCTCCGCTGTAGTCCGCATCGGCCGCGGTGCCTTCCCCTTTCACGGTTATCTTGGAGCCCAATTTATTGGTCTGTACACCGCCTGTATTGGCGTCAAACTGCAAGCCTTTGCTAATCACGTCATCCAATTTGGATTTGGAAGCGACATCCTTAATCGTAACGGTTTCTTTCTGGCCTGCATGGTTTTTATCTTCTACGGTTAAATCAATATCACCGTTGGCATCAACCGTATAAGACCCGTCCACACTGGATGCGTTTTGTACCAGCCGATAATCGGTGGCGTTGGCGCCTTGTTTCTTCACTTCATCGCTGACAATCTTCAACTGATCTTCCGTTGCACCGCGGCCGGATACAATGTTGGGATTTTGAATATTCCAGTCCTTATTATCAAGGCCTGTTACATAATTACCGGTAGTACCGCCGGATGTCTGGTTGCCCATCGTCACACCGCCGGCTTTCACCGTATCCGTAGCGGTTACTGTCTTCACATTAATGTCCCGGTTGAGTTTTACGCCTATTTTTGTATCGTCACCGGTTTGAGTGATCTCCGTCGTAATATTACTATCGCCGTTGACGGTGACTTTAGAGCCTAATTTATTCGTTTTTTCGCTGTTATTATCCGCATCGAAACGAAGGCCTTTATTGATGACTTCATTTTTAGCGTCATGCAATTGGCCGCCGTTTACCGCATCCTTGGAGCCGGATGCCACGTTGCCGTCAGCCACATTGGTCACCTTTTGATTATTCGCGTTGATACCGTTATTGGTTACATAGTTTTTTCCGCCTACGGTCAGGCCGTTGTTGTTGATCACCGTGCCGCCCGTTGTGACGCTGTCCACTTTCACATCTTTGGCCAGTTTGATATTCAGCGCGCCGTTCCCGGATACTACGCCGATATTGTTATCTGACAGTTTTGACGCGTCAGCACCGCCTTTGATATCCAGCTGCTGCCCCAGTTTCTTATTGATAACAGTTGCGTCATCGCCTTTGAAGTTCAGCCCTTTTCCAATCGTCGTGTTGATGTTCGTAATATCATTGGCATTCTTTGTGATATTTGTCTTGTTGGTCTTTACTCCGTCACTGACTGTTTTCAGCTGGTCTTCCGTGGCGGCCTGTCCGGATACGGGCTGCGGGTTGTCAATATCCCAAGTCGTATTTGTAAGGCCGTTCACTGTCCCGGCATCCCCGTTTACCGTGACGGGATGGGTCTGCCCTACGGTAACCACATTCCCCAGTCCGACGGTATACTCTCTACCGCCTGTCTCGGCACTGGTTCCTTTCGTAACGGTTACGTTGGCGTCTTTCGCTTTGACTGTTGTCGCCTTTGCTGTACCGCCGATAGCCGCATTCAGCTGATCCACATTGACGGCATCTGTCCCGGCAGTACCGGTTGCCACGTTTGTGATCTTCTGATTGTTGGCATTGATGCCGCTATTGTTGATATAGGTCTTCCCGCCTACATGCACGCCGTTATCGTTGATGACGACTTTACCTGTTCCCGCGCCTGCCGTCACTTCCGTGAATTCCGGTTTTTCACTCATCACTAAATCAAGGCCGTCTCCTGCCGCGTTTTTCTTCACGCCCAGGTTCTTGCCCGATACGCCGGTGGTCACATTGGCAAGGCCGCCTTTGACGGTCAGTTTTGTGCCCAAATCACGATGAACTTTATTCGCCGCACCGTCGTTCCCTTCAAAATCAAGGCCTTTTGCCGTCAATGTATTCGTAACGTTGGTCACCGCATTGTTCACGGCTGTCTGCACATCCCCGATATTAGCCGCGTTGGTCGTCGTATTTCCGCCGCTGGCCACGTTCGTGATGGTCTGGTTATTCGCGTTGATGCCGTTATTGGTCACATAGGTCTTTCCGCCTACGGTCAATCCGTTATTATTGATGACCGTGTTGCCTGCTGTGACGCTGTCCACTTTCACATCTTTGGCCAGTTTGATATTCAACGTATCTGTCCCGTTGGATACCACGCCGATATTTCCGTCTGTCAGCTTAGACGCATCTGCCACGCCGCCGACGATATTCGTCTGTTCGCCCAATTTCCGGGTAAACTTATTATCTGCAGCTCCTGCAGCTTTTACATCGCCCGCATAGGCCACGCCCTTATCCATTTCCGAGGTCACCGCATAGAGCTGGCTGCCGTTGATGGCATCGGTAGAAGTGCCGGAAATACGGCCTGCCGCCACATTGGTGATCGTCCGTTCTGTGCCTGCCTTGCCCACGCTGACTGTAGAAGCCGGGTTGGTACCCGCAAAGTTATGCGTTGTCCCGTTGATGACAGCAGAAGGAGTCACCACGGCCGCCGCCGTTTCTGAACCGGCGCCGAGGGCTACGGCATTTTCATTGTCCACCTTTGTATCACTGCCGAGAGCCATCCCGTTCTTTGCCGTCACGGAAGCACTGTTCCCCAGCACCATGGCACCGTCGGCGGAAACCGTGGAGTTGCTGCCCATCGCATAGGCGTTATCCGCATTAATGATATTCTTGTACCCGAAAGCGCCTGCCATATTTCCTTTCACTGTCCCGGCAGTGACTGTTGTGATTTTATCCTGGTCAGCACCGGCTGCGCTGCCGTTTGCTTCTGTCGTGGTCACAACCGTGGCGGAGCCGATGGTATTCCCTGCGCCGACAGCATAGGCCTGGTTTCCGTAAATAGTATTGTTAGAGCCGACAGCTGCGGATTCTTTCCCGGATTTAGACCCGTCTTTCATATCCAAACCCACCTGGTTTGTATCACCGATAGAGGATGACCGGTCACCATAAGCGCCTACCTGTGTACCGAGAGCAAGAGAATTTGTGCCCCAGCTCCGTGCCATGATCCCGATACCGGTGCTTGCCGTCCCTTTGGTCAAAGAATTGATACCGATCGCTGTAGATCCTGTACCGAATGCTTCACTCAACGTCCCGATGGCCGTGGTGGCATCACCGATAGCGGCGGTATTCGCATATTTCCCTTTCACATTGATGGAGGCCGAGCCCAAACCGCCGGTAAACTTATCTTCTATTTCCTTATTAAAGCTCTTTTTGATCCCGTTTCCTGCTTTCAGCTGAGGCACGGCTGCTTCCAGTTCCGTACGGGCCATATCGATATCGTCTCCACCGATGGCAACGGAAGAGTTCCCGATTGCCCTCGTATCCGCGCCAAGCGCCAGCGACTGGGTGCCATAGGTTTTTGCCGTACTGCCGATAGCGACCCCCTGTGCATATTTAGCATCGACAGTCCCGCCGGACTGTTTTACCTTGACATTAGTTTCCGCCGACGCGCCGATGACCACATCGCCTCTGGCGCCGTATGCCGCCGCTTCCGCGCCTGCCACTACCGCGCCGGATCCCGGATTACCATGCTCTGTAGAAGCAATACTCTTCGCCTGGCGGCCGATGACGACATCTCCGTTTTCCAAAGCCTGCGCGCCCTGGCCGATGGCTACTGTACTTGCCGGGAGACTTGGAGTGCCGGTGCTGCCTTTTCCTGACGCTTTCGCTCCCGTGCCGATGGCAATGCCGTTCTCTGTTCCATCCTCAACGGAAGCGGTCTCACCTATGGCGATCCCGCGATCTGCTTCACTCTTGCTGTCCCAGCCGATAGCAGTGGAATTGACTCCTTTCGCTGTGGAATTTGCCCCCAATGCGCGGGCGCCCGCAGCCAGGGCCTTTGCTCCGTTACCGATGGCTACGCCCCAATCCCCTCTGGATTGAGAGCCGTTCCCCATGGCAATGGCACCGCCATTAGCAGCCTTCGCATTATTACCGAAAGCCATGGAAGAACCGCCCCAGGCCCTGGCATTGGAACCGAAAGCCTGGTCATTATCTCTACCTACAATATGATCATTCTCATCTATACCTGCCCGTGCTTCATTACCAAGCGCGAAACCGTTAGTAGAACGAACCTCGGTATTATTCCCGATAGCGACCGTATTATTTCCGTTCGTATGCGCATTACGGCCGATAGCCACCGCCTGTGCGCCTTGGCCGACAGTACCGGTACCGAGGGCGACCGTATTGATATCTTTGGTTGTCGCACTATGACCGATCGCGATACCGCCGCTCTTATCGTTAATCCCCGGTGTCGCTGTGGCAGGGTTCACGGTAACGTTCGCACCATTCCCGATGGCAATCCCGTTCTGGCTTGACGCTTGATCCGGATCCCCCTTGCCGACGGACGCTTCATTACCGATGGCCACACTGTGCCATGATAATGCCTTCGACAGAATACCGTAAGCGGAGCTGTTCAACGCCGTGGCCTGTGCCTGGTCGCCGACAGCAAGAGAATGCAAAGCTGAAGCAAAAGACAAAGACCCTATGGCAGTCGCACCCTGTGCCGTAGCTTTCGCCTGATCGCCCATGGCGATAGCATATATATCAGTTGCCCGCGTCCTGCTGCCGAGAGCCACCGTATACTGCTTTGTCGTTTGAGCATCATCCCCGACGGCTATGCTGTTCGCTGTAGCCGTTGTAGCACCGATCCCGCCGTTAAACGAGGCGCCCGCCATGCCCGGCGCCAAACATCCCATGACGGCAAGAACGCACACAAGGGCACAGAGAGAATGGCCGCTTACTGCAGAAATATTCCCCTTACCCGCACTTTTCGTAAGTTCCGAAACTACCACATAGCAATGCTTCACCCGGCTCCAGATGACTTTGTAAATCCGATTCATACATTTCCTCCTATTACACTAAAAAACAAAAAATAATCTGTATTCTTCAAGATAAATAATCACTTCAAATTATAATATGGCACAATCACTTTTGCAATAATTATATCGTTTGTAGCAAGTTTATTACAATAATGAATATGAACAAAAAGCAGAGAATCCACTATGCGGATAAAGGATTTCAAGGAAATACGGCCGGGCCGATACTAAGTGATTCTGCCTGACTCGTATACTCATAGCATACCGGACATTTTAAACGCTTCCGAGTGCGTACCCTATTATTTAACAAAAAGAATGGCATCGACCACTACCGTGATCGATGCCAAAAAAGACTTGCCGGGTAACCGCACCCCAACATTTGTAAAAGAACCAAAGATTATCTGAGCCAATCAGGGTGCAACACTGTTTACGAACTGGACTGTCAGCACCGGCGGGGTGGAAATAATTCCCAAAACGGTTACTCGCTGTCCCATAGGAACAACTGCGCCATTGAGGTTTATAAGAATTATATTCCCTTGGGCGGTACGAAAATTCATAAGCCCGCCGCCTGCGCTGGATAGAACACTGCCCACAGTGCAGACTCTTGTCCCTGCAGGAAGCCCGGACAAATCCCATGCCACCTGATAAGCGCCCAGATCCTCTATTTTCAAATCTCCCGGGTTTGTCTGATACCAATTGGAAAGATCACTTTTTATCGGTCCCATGAAATACCCTGCATCCCGGAATGTCCGTGATGCTATTGAGCCCTGTGACGGATACGGATTTCCGACATCTTTTCTGTAGCTGACTGTACGCTGATTGGGAAGCCGCTCCTGATAAGACACATTCCGGATAATAAGTACAGGCTGTCCGGCCTGATTGTAAGCTACATGCCCTGTCGCCTGAAAAGGCGTATAACTCATTATCTTTCCCGCATGCTCCATCATGGCAGGGATTTCCTGTCCATCGGTAGTAACAAAACAATATACATTTTCCGCATAGGCCCCTTCAAACTGGCCGTTTACGGTAATATCATCTGCTGCCGTTGCCATAGGCCCCGGCAGCAACAATACTGATAGTATTCCCATCACAGCAAACCATGATTTTTTCATCTGAAAGCCTCTCGCTCCGATTAACCGCGATCTTTAATGACGCGTACACGCTGGATATCAGGTGTGCCATCCTTATGCTTGGTGATGGTATCTACCCTGATACGTTCCAGTTCCGGCTCGAATTCTTTCAGTGCTCTGGCCATCCGGTCATCGGCGGCTGCACCGTTCTGCATAGCCCTGTAGATCAACGCAGCCATTTCATACCTAGTCATCATGCGGTCCCCGCCAAACTGTCCGTCCGGATACCCCACAATAACACCGTTCCCTGCCAGAGTCGCTACATAGTCATAAGCCCAATGATTTTCAGGCACATCGGGGAAGAGCTGCATCTTGTCCATATCTAAAGAATCCAGCTGTTTTCCTTCAGCAACCTTTATCAGCGTCCCCTTCATATTTTCCAGTTCAGCGCGAAGATCCTTGATTTCCTTTGCCATCGCCACCCTGGAAGTGGAAACATGATTGCCTTGTCCGAGTTTTACGCTCAAACCGGCATTTATCATATTTTCTCCACCGCCCATTGAACCGCCGACACTGATCATCGTGTCTTCATTCGGGCGATAGAATGCGCCAAGCGCCAAGGCATGGGCATCCTTGTAATTCCCGTATCCCAAAGTGAAATCCCACTTATCATCCGGGTCAAAGTCCAGCGGATGAAGGGCTGCCAAAGCCGCCGCTCCTGCGCCGACACGATTGATACGGTTATCAATATTATTGACGGCTCCGCCGATCTGTTTCAGCTGACCCACATTAACGGCATCCGTATCGGCTTTACCTGCTGCAACATTGGTAATTTGTTTACCGCCTGCATCAATTCCGGTTTGCGTAACGCTCGGACCGTCTTTAATCGTCAGGCCGCTATTGCTCATCACCGTATTTCCCGTAGTCACAGTTTTGAAAGTCGGTGTATCGACTACAGCCACTTTATACTCCGTGCCGCCGTTTGCATTTGTTCCTGTCGTCACGGAAATATTGCTGCCTGCCGTTACGGAAGAGTGCTTGCCTGCCTGGCCGGAGACCACCTTCAGCTGGTCTTCCGTCGCCGCCTGGCCGCTGGTGATGTTGTTCGGATCCCAGGTCTTATTGGTCAGGCCGTTCACTGTTCCTGCCGCACCGTTGACAGTCACCTGTCCGGCTTTGATCGTACCTTCCGTTCCCTTAATGCTGACCTGCTTGGAAGGATCGCTTCCCAGCGTAATATCATCGTTCAGATTCACACGGTATGTCTTGGATCCGTCGGCATTCGTTTCAGAAGTCACCGTTGTATTTTTACCGTCTGCCACTTTTGTGGTTGCACTGGCTGCCGCTTTTTTCAGCTGGCTGACATTGACGGCATCCGTATCAGCCTCGCCTGCGGCCACATTGGTGATTTTCTTGCCGCCTGCGTCGATTCCCGCCTTGGTGACGCTGGGGCCGTCCTTGATCTTCAGCCCGTCCTTATCAACTGTCACTGCCGTATTGCCGGAACCGTCCTGAATGGTAAGCCCGTTGGTATCCATCTTCGTATGGCCTGTAGTAACACTCTTTACGAAAATATCGTCCTTAAGTGTAACTTTGACTTTGCCGCCTTCGACTCTGGTGGAAATATTCTTACCGTCGCCTACGACATCCACACTTTCACCGAGCTTTTTCTTTACTTCGTTTCCGTCTTCCGCTTTGATGCCGAAGCCCTTATTGATAATCTCCGAGCCTTGATTTTTCAGCTGGCTGACATTTACGGCATCCGTATCGGCTTCGCCTGCCGCTACATTGGCAATCTTATTTCCGCCGTTATTCAGCCCATCCGCAGTAAGAGAAACCGTTCCGGTTCCGGCCGGAGTACGCGTCGTATTCTTGACATAGAATCCGGTAGTATCCATCACCACATTGCCGGCAGTTACACTGTTCAGCTTTATATCCTTGGCAAGACGGACTTTCAGGTTGTTGTTTCCATCAGATACGACACCGATATTATCATCTGTCGTCAGTTTGCTTTCGTCTTTAATGCCGCCAATGACGTTCACCTGTTCATTCAGTTTCTTCTTGATGACATCCCCCGTATCGCCGCCGTACTTCATGCCGTCGTCCAGGGTAGCAATGTCATGCTGCTTACCGTCCTTTTCTTCGATGATGAGACGGGTGATATTGGTGCCGTCAACACCCGGCTTTCCGTCTCCGCCTTTAATGGTAGCGCCGTCCTTGCCGTCCTTGCCGTTGATGGCTATGCTGTCCGCTTTCAGGTTCTTGTCCAGGCCGACAATCATTTCACCATTGCTGTTCACCATCGTTTTGATGTTGGAAGGATCATATTCGGTATCCGCCTTCGTACCGGTCCCCTTAATGGTCATGGTGCTGTTCAGTTTTTTAGCCACAATACCGGTATTTCCTGCGAATTTGAGCCCGTCGTCCAGGGTGGCAACGTCATGCTGCTTGCCATCTTTTTCTTCGATAATGAGACGGGTGATATTGGTGCCGTCAACGCCCGGCTTTCCGTCTCCGCCTTTAATGGTGAGCCCGTTGGCACCGTCCTTACCGTTCATGCCGATAGAGCCGTCCTTGCCGTTGATAACTACGGCGGAGCCGTCTTTACCGTTGACGCCGATGGACCCGTCTTTACCGTTTGCACCCTTTTCACCGAGTACCAGGTCGTCTTTTACATTGACTTTGTACGGATTTGCAACAGTACCTTCGCCTTCAACGGTGGTGTTCTTACCGTCTTTCAGGATTGTCTTGCCTGCCGCAACAGCATCTTTCAGCTGGCCGAAGTTGACCGCATCACTGTTTACCGTACCGTTGGCTACGTTGGTGATTTTCTGACTGTTCGCATTCAGACCGTCTTTGTTGATATAAGTCTTTCCGTTGATGGTCAGGCTGCCGTTCGGCCCAAGGTTTACATCTTTCGCCAGACGGATTTTCAGATTATCGCTGCCGTCGGATACGACGCCGATGTTGTCATCATCTGTCAGTTTGCTTGTATCCGTAATGCCGCCCACTACATTGACCTGTCCGTTCAGTTTCTTCTTGATGACAGCCCCCGTGTCACCGCCGTATTTCATGCCGTCATCCAGGGTAGCCACTTCATGGGTCACATGGTTCTTATCTTCGTATACAATTCGCGTCAGATGGGTTCCCGGTGCTCCGTCTACTCCCGGTGCTCCGTCTTTTACATGGATGTCCGCCGATGTTCCGTCCTTACCGTTGATTCCGATATGGCCGTCTACTCCATTCTGACCCGCAGGCCCTTCCGCCGTGATGGTCACTCCATCTTTACCATTCGCTCCCGCTACTCCGACTTTGCCATCTTTGCCATCTTTGCCGGCCGTAATGGTTTCTACTTTCAGGTTTTTGTCCAGGCCGACAATCATTTCACCATTGCTGTCCACCATCGTTTTGATGTTGGAAGGATCATATTCGGTATCCGCCTTCGTTCCGGTCCCCTTGATGGTCATGGTGCTGTTCAGTTTCTTCACTGCCAGTCCGGTATTTCCGGCAAATTTCATGCCGTCATCCATCGTCGCTACCTGATGGTCGCCTTTTTCATCTACATAGTAGATACGTGTCATTTCAGTAGCAGACAGGTTCTTGGCAGGATCCAGGCTTGCCGGGCCCGCATTGACGCCTATATCGGCATGAGTGGATTTCCCGTCTTTGCCGGCAGGTCCGGTCAGGCCGATCTGCCCTTCCGTCCCGTTGGCACCATCTTTCGCCTTAATGGTCACTCCGTCTTTGCCGTCTTTGCCCTTAATGCTGATCCCGTCTTTGCCATGAATGACTACGGAAGAACCGTCTTTTCCGTTGATCCCGATGGAACCGTCTTTGCCGTCGGCGCCTTTCTTGCCGAGCACTAAATCATCGTTTACATTGACTTTGTACGGATTTGCAACAGTGCCTTCGCCCTCAACGGTAGTATTCTTACCGTCTTTCAGGATTGTCTTGCCTGCCGCGACAGCATCTTTCAGCTGGCCGAAGTTCACCGCATCACTGTTTACCGTACCGGCGGCTACGTTGGTGATCTTCTGCCCGCCTGCGTCAATACCGGTCTTCACGATTTTCGGTCCTCCGGTGATGGTCAAACCGTCATTGTTCATAACTGTATCGCCGGTCGTTACGCTGGTCAGATCTTTCAGTTCTTTTGCCAGTTTTACATTCAGCGCGCCGTTTCCAGATACTACGCCGATATTGTTTTCTGACAATTTGCTTGCATCAGCGCCGCCCTTAATATCAAGCTGCTCACCCAGTTTCTTATTGATGACCGTTGTATCGTCGCCTTTGAAGTTCAAGCCTTTTCCAATGGTGTTATTGATGTTCGTGATGTTTGTCGTGTTGGTCTTGACTCCGTCACTGACGGTTTTCAGCTGGTCTTCCGTTGCCGCCTGTCCGTGTACGACTGTCGGGTTGTCAATGTCCCATGTGCGGTTAGTCAGTTCGTTCACTGTACCGGCACCGGTCACTTTGACCGTGCCTGCCTGGATATCTCCCGTGGTTCCGTCAATGGTTACCTTATTGCCGGCCGTGATCTTTCCGCTGGTTCCGTCTACAACAACCTTCTTGTCAGCCGCCGTGCCGAGGGTCACCGTATCACCCAGTCCGAGGGTGTATTCTTTGCCGCCCGTTTCGGCACTGATTCCTTCCGTAACGGTTACGTTGGCGTCTTTCGCTTTGACCGTCGTCGCCTTTGCCGTACCGCCGATGGCCGCATTCAGCTGATCCACGTTAACGGCGTCTGTTCCGTCCGTACCGGCAGCTACGTTGGTGATCTTCTGGCTGTTCGCATTCAGACCGTCTTTGTTGACATAGGTCTTTCCGTTGATGGTCAGGCTGCCGTCAGTTCCCAGGTTGACATCTTTCTTCAGCTTCACATTGAGCTTCGTTCCGTCAGATACGACGCCGATATTATTTTCTGTCAGGTCTGCCGTGGCGCCGCCCTTGATTTCCAGCTTTTCTCCCAGCTTCTTATTGATTGCCGCGCCGGAATCACCGCCGAAGTTCAGCCCTTTGTCAATTGTCGTATTGATGTTCGTGATATTTGTCGTGTTGATATCCTGCTGCGCCTTGGATGCGATATCTGTCAGCGTAACCTGTTTCTTATCGCCGTTTTCATTCGCTACAGTCAACACCATGTTTCCGTCGCTGTCCGCTTTGTACTTGCCCTGGCTTCCTGCTTCCGGATTTTCTACCAGGTGGTAATCTTCTTTTGCCACCTCGGTGAATATTTTGCTCAGGTCTACATTGACTTTTCCCGTGTCATTCCGTTCCAGTGTCAGAGTCTTGCCGTCATTGGAAACGCTGCCGCTTGTGACATAGTTGTTTTTGAGTCCCGTCACATTCGCGGTCAGGCCGTTCGTACCGGTCAGATTTGCCGTGCCGTCGCCGTTCGCCTGGTAAGTTGCGGTGCCGCCCGTTACATACTTATCCTTTGCAGTCACAATACGATCGATATCGCCGATATTGGCTGCGTTCGTTGTTACATTGCCGCCGCTGGCCACATTCGTGATCTGTTTATTTCCTGCGTTGATACCGTCTTTGTTGATATAGGTATTTCCGTTGATAGTCAGACTGCCGTCCGGACCGAGATCCACATCTTTCTTCAAGTTGTATTTTACGGTCGTTACCTTTCCGGACGCATCTTTTGCCACGGAAGCGGTTGTATTTGTCCCATCGGCAAAGTTGACTTTACTGCCGTTTTTCACCGCATTCACATCGTTGCCGTTCCCCTGTGCCGTCCAGGAAACATTGCCTGCCGCATTGGCCGCCGCCGCTTTCAGCTGCGCCACGTTGACGGCATCGGAATCATCCGTACCGGCTGCCACATTGATGATCTGGCGTTTTACCGTGTCCGAGCCGACACTTACGGCGCCAGTCGTCCCCTTTGTCGCATTAATGGCATTTACCTGCGCCGTGCTGGCACCGGCAGGGATATACGGATTGGTTGTTTTCGTATCCCCTGTTGCAGAGCCGCCGGCATGGCGGTTGGAAATGCTGTTTGCCCCGAGAGCCACGCCACCGTCCACTTCGGAATTGGCATTGGAGCCCAGGACGGTGGAATATTCTCTGGAAGCTTTCGCTCCGGAACCCATTACAGAAGAATACTGGCTCGTGCCCGTTGCCGTCGCCCCGACACCGATGGCAATGGTATTGGCCTGATTGCCGTTATCCGCTTTCGCATCCTTACCGATTACGATGGCGGATACGCCCTTGGCGGAAGCATTCAGGCCGATAGCCACGCCGCCGGCATTCGTGGAAGAATCCACGCTTGCTTTCTTGCCCAAAGCGATGCTGCCTTCACTGCCGCCCGCGCTGCTTTCCGTACCGATCGCCAGTCCGCTGTCATCACCGGATCTTAATACCTTGGCCTTATAGCCGATGGCAGTACCTTTCTGGGCACCGTCTACGGAACTTTCCGTGCCGATGGCAATACCGCTCTCTGTAGACGAGGCCGTTACCTGTGCTTTCTGCCCGAAAGCAATACCGCTGCCTTCCACACGGCTTCCCGTACCGATGGCCGCCGCATCGGCAGCCGCACCGATACCGATGGACGCGCTGTTACCGATAGCAATGCCGGAACCGTTGACTGTATTTGCGGAAGCATTTTTACCGATGACTACATGGCCGGCGCCGCTTGTGACGGATGCACTGCTGCCGAAAGCGACATTATCATCTCCGGCAGCGCTTTCAACCTTTGCTTCATGACCGATGGCCGTATTATTCTTTCCGCCGGCTGCCTGGGCACTCACACCCATGGCAACAGCATTTTTCCCTTTGCTCCGTGCCAAAGGCCCGATAGCCGTGCTGGCATCGCCTTCCGCCAAAGCATTGAGGCCCATGGCCATAGAAGCGTCACCGGCTGCCTGGCTCATCGCGCCGAGTGCCACGGATGCCGTCCCGATGGAAGCGGTCTTGACATAATAAGGCTTGTCGCCCAAAGCCGCCGAACCAAGCGTCACATCATTGGGCGCCTTATTATTCAGATTTTCATTATTCGCCAGTCCCGGCAGAAGAGTTTCCAGCTTTGTACGATCCAGCTGGATATCATCGGTGCCGATCGCCACGGAAGAGTTTCCGATCGCCCTTGTGTCCGCGCCGACAGCCACCGCCTGCGATCCGTAAGCCTTTGCCACGCTGCCGATAGCCACGCTCTGTCCGTCAGGTTTTTCCACCGCGCCTGTGGTATGATCCACATTTTTGACCCTTATATTCGTCTCTGCACCGGAACCGATGGCCACATCGCCCCGGGTTCCGTAGGTATTGCTGTTGCTGCCGATAGCCACCTGTCCCGAACCGGGCAACTGATGGTATTTAGACTTGACTGTTGCCGCCCTGTAGCCGACAGCGATGTCTTCATCAGACTGTACGCTGGATTCCGTCCCGATGGCAACCGCGTTATTGACGGACCGCTTCGCCGTCAGCTTGGTAATCCGTTTCGCACTGCCGGTCAGGCTGACAGAATCTGTATTCCGGGTTCTTTCCAAATCACCGGCTTTGGCAGAAGTACCGAGAGCAATGGAATTATTGCCGCTTGCCATGGCATCATCGCCAATGGCCATAACGCCTTTTTTATCCAGCTGCTCATCAGTCCCTGTCACAAGCGGATTTGTACTCCCGGCATTTTCCAACGTCAACGCGCTGGCTTCACGGCCGATGGACAAAGAACCGGCGCCTTCCGCATGGGCATTGTTGCCGACGGCCGTAGTCCTCACATCATTGGCCGTTGCCGCATTACCTATGGCAACAGAAGACGGCCCGCTGCCGATACTGTCATTCCCTACGGAAACGGAAGAACCGCCGCTGGCTTTGGCCGAATTGCCTACAGCCACACCGTTATTGGAGTCAATAGTCGGTATACGGGGATCCTTATTGTCTGCTGTTCCCGATTCCGCATTGTTGCCGATAGCCACGCCGTCTTTCGCATATCCTTTGGCTCCCGCGCCAGCCGCGACACTGTTGTTGCCTATCGCATTTGCCTGTTTGCCAATAGCAAGGCTCTGTACTCCCTTGGCTATGGCTTTATACCCCATAGCCAAAGCATATTCTTCCTCTGCGTCTGCCCCTGTACCCTGAGCGATTGAATGCTTCTTCATCGCTTTCGCGTTATACCCGTAAGCAATGCTGGAATCACCGGAAGCCGTCGCACTGGTTCCTGCATGGGTCAGTCCTTGCGCCGCATCCGCATCGGCAGGGAGCATACAGCCTGCAATGATTAAGGCACACAAAAATGCACGGAAAGAGTAACTCTTAATGCCGGTATCTTCGCTGCCTCTGCCAACTCTCTTCGTGAGCTCTGAAACGACTACGTAGCAGTTTTTCACTCTGCTCCATATAACCTTATACACTTGATTCACGTAAATTTCATCCTTTCTTGTTTGTAAAATTAGTAATTCCCTTCGAATCCACAAAATTACGACTGCTTTTATCGCTTTTATACTATCTCTATCAGCGATAAATTTCAGCCAAAATACCTTACATCATTTAATGTTTCACGCTACTGCTTATAACTTGACTTCATTCCGGACAGCCCTTTACCGCAACTCATATATCAAATATATTAAACCGGGTCTTATTGCTGTGATATTAAATTCACCCCGTATTTTCCGTTTAATTATGATCCAAAAATTCAAGTTATAATTTTCGCAAAACATTGTCTTCAATTATACACATTTATGCATAATATGTATATATTCTTCTTGCATAATAAGAATTATTTAATCTTAGCTATCAAAACATCAAGTCTCTATATTAAGTATTCTTTATATAAACATCAATATATTAAGTCATATTATTCTTCATTTTATATTATTATAAATAATTGCCAACCTACTTTTATTACAATTAATCAACTCACCTCTCAACAAAAGATTTGTTCAGGAATATAACTGTCCGTAATATTTGTTTTATTTTCATACCCATAGAGTAAGTTCCCCATAATTATCTGATTTTGATGACAATATTTTGATTCCCGTTACTAAGAAGCTGTTCTTCCGTGATTTTTTGTTAATTCTGAAACGACTTGATACATATTACACGTTCGATTGTAAATAACCTTGAAAATTCTGTTCATTCCTTTTCCCCACTCCCTCACATTTTAGACATAATTTCCTTTAATTTTTCCAAGCGTTTTACTTTAACCAGTCTATAACTTGAATTGAATATACCGATTTATTTCAGATATAAATTACTCATAGATTCAGACAGTTAATTATCTCCCTCCTTATTATCATTTTTAAATATCAAATCAAATCCCATAGAAAAAGTTCATCTAAGGGCGTTTCTGTCCCCAATATTCCTTTTATTCTCACTGCTTCTGTAAACCTTAGTTCATCGCGGTTATCTATTTTTAATCGTAATATTGCATAATCTATTTCCATAATTTGAGACAATTCCTTTAAACTCATCCCTCTTCGTGTCAGTTCAATCATCAAGTTTCTGTACATTAGCCACTCTTCTTTCTTCATTTTTAAATTTCGAATATTTCTATTACCATACCATTTTATTCTAAAAAAATCCACTTTAAATTATTTTCATTAGAAAACCCGCTGAATTTTAAAAAGAAGACCCCACTTTCCCCCTCGAAAAGCAGGTTCTTCTTTACCCTTTTCTCACGAATTAAAATTTTCGGAATTTCAAGCCTTTAATAACCGTTGCCGGGACATTATTATCAATAAAAAACTGTGAGGGTAGAACATCACCCTCACGTTTCATTCCTTGTAACTCTCTCTCAATTTCTTTTTATCGTGCAACATAATTGACTATAGTCCAAAGAAAATTAGATCCACCTTGCGCAATTATGATAGATACTTCGCATATCACCTTCATTGAAGGTTTATCTAAAACAGTCTGCCGTTTCCGTTTTTCTATCTATAGTATACCGATCATGCTCTGCTTTACTGTGTGCAACACACGCAGGATTTCTGTCAAACATACAAAAATTTTCCCACAAGTTTTCTAATTTTCACTTTTCCCATTGCAAACTCTATTGCAACATAGCCGTTCCTGACCCGGCAACACTCCTATCTTTTATCAATAACGTCCAATATTTCGCCGATAAAGACGATATGCGGCTGCCAGCCGCCTTCTCCGTCCGGATAGACGGCGGCGCCGGACGCATAATATGCTTGAACGTCGGATACAATATCTTCTTTTGTAAATTGATGCTGATATAACTTTCTGCAAACAAAGGTTAACTCCGCTTCTTCATAGGTCACTGAATTTCTTACGGCAACGGGCGTAAGGCCTGCCGCTTCCGCCTTATTTTCCGTCCGTCCCGAATGGGTCCCCATATAGGCCAAGGCGCTTTTTTGCGACTTAGGGAAAAAGCTGACCGTAAATTCTTCATTTTCTTTGAGAAATTCACTTGTATACCGGGCCGGATGCACGTATACAGTCACCGTCGACCTGCCGTCTCCCCATATATTGCCCAAACTCCCCCAACCGACGGTACAAGAATTAAACCGCTCTATCGTACCGGCCGTAACCAGAGCCCAGTCCTTTTCAAACATTGCAAACACGCGATAATCTTTTTCTTTATACGTCATGATGCTTCCCCTTACACTGCAACTATAATATACGCTCATCAATCATAAAAGCTCACGATCTCATAACCGCATTTAGTGCCGAAAAACACACTTTATTTACCGATAACCGACTACCGAGTCTGTCGCTTTACTTCTACCGGCAAGGCAGGCAACTCATATGTATATAGACTCTTCATCCAGCAAAAACTGTTCCACCCCTATATACAATATGCCGTTTTCATCCTTCCACGGTTTGATATAGTCACGGACCGCAACGATCTTACCGAAAGAATCAGGTATACGAATGAGGGAAGCTATCTCCTGCATTCGCTTTTCAGGTTCCGAAACAGACAGCGCCGACTGAATATAAAACCGCTGATTACCGCGGTTTACAACGAAGTCGACTTCAAGATGTTTTCGAACCTTTTTACCTTCTTCTGTTTTTATGTTCTGCTCGACAACTCCCACATCCACATCATAACCGCGACGAATCAAATCACAGTAAAGAATATTCTCCATAATATGCGATTCTTCCTGCTGTCGAAAACCGAGTCTGGCATTCCTCAGTCCTACATCCGTATAGTAATACTTCAGCGGCGTCTGCATGTACCTTTTTCCCTTTACGTCGTATCGGTGGGCTTCGCTAATTAAAAACGCCTGTGTGAAATAGTTAAGATACAATTCAATCGTCGCGGGACTGATACGAATCTGCTTTTCACTTAGAAATGTACGAGAAAGTTTCGTCGGATTCGTAAGGGACCCGACATTTGAAGCAATGATATGCAAAAGGTCTTCGAGGATACCCGTACCGTTTTGAATATTGTGCCGTTCAACCACATCTTTCAGATAGGTGCGCGTAAACAAATCTTTCAAATACCTGCTCTTCTCTTCATGGGAAGGAAGAGTCGGAACAACAGGCATTCCTCCATACGTATAATAATCAATCCACGCATTCCTCTGCTCACCTTCATACACCTCATAAAATTCAGCAAACGAAAGGGGATACACTCTGATCTCATCGCCCCGATCCCGAAATTGCGTGAGAATATCCGAAGAGAGCATTTTCGAATTGCTGCCCGTAACATAAATATCCGCATTTTTTATTTTCATTAAACCGAGAATAACATCAATAAAAGTCAATTTCGCGTCATCATTCGGCACATACGGATTTTGAATTTCCGTAACAAACTGTATCTCATCCATCAACACATAATACTGCTTAGACTTATCAGTAATTTTTCCCCGGACATACTTGTCGAGCTCCAACGGATTTCTATACCTTGCATTCGCCAAGTCATCAAGGGCAAGGCTTATAATCTGAGCATCGTCAATGCCGTTTTTACGAAGATATTTGGTGAATAATTCAAACAAAAGATACGATTTCCCGCTTCGCCGTATTCCCGTGATAATTTTTACCCTGCCATTATGCATTTTGGTAAGCAATTTTTGCATATATTGATTTCGGTTAAATTCCATTTTATATTACCTCGAACTTTTTTTGCGGATTCCGCATTTATTTTTCGAGTTAATCATATCAAGTGAATAATTTTATTGCAAGTATGGTCAAATAGTTTTCGCGGATTCCGCACTTTTAATTTGGAACGGGAAATGCAGGTTTACAGGCTGTCCTGACATGAGCAGTCCCGTTGTCACCTCAGTCGCTTTGCTTCTACCGGCAAGGCAGGCGACTCACCCTACCGAACTCATGACCCTGCCGATGTAGTAAATGCCTCCTATGATGCCGACTGTAATCAACAGCCCTGCCAGAGAGGATAATGTCTTTAGAAACAATTTTTTATCTTTACGAAAGGTTAAAACAAGGACCGTAAGTTTTAATATTACGCCGACTGTCGCTATAGGCAAGCCACAGATGAATACAAATGAAATCATATAAAAGCCGATCTTCACACTTCCCATTCCCAGTGAAAAGCCTATGACAAAGGTTAAAATAAGAAACGTATCCAACCCTCTTGATACCCAGTACCTTCGTTTACTTTTATCCGCACCATTCCAGATTCGTTTTCCTGTATCTATCAGACATCTCATGAACTTCAAGTCGGGCACCTCCCTGCTTGAGCCGGCGCTTAGAGGAAATAAGGCCGAATTCCCATCTCTCAACACGGCAGGATTACTCGTTGATCTGCCGGCGGCCGTAACATTTTCCTCCAATACGGACTATGCAACCGGAGTCCTTCAGCGTATTGGTATATTTCTGAACAATTCTCCGTATTGTCCCAAGTCTTTCTCCCAAGGCTTCCTGTGAAATATCCGGTTCTTCTCTTAATATTTCTATAAGCCTAAGTATCATTGTACATTCCAAAGCACTGTCATTATCAGTGCTTCGGTGCATCGGGCTAAGCAATTAGCGCACTTTTAAGTGCCTTAAAACACAAGTGGATGCCATTTCCCAAATCCTCATAGCCAAGCAAGTCCGTCCCAAGTGCGCGACACTCATCGCAAATCTTCTGAATTCCGCGCCCCTATCTCTCTATGTAATCCATTCGGTAACATACATTCGCAATGTCAGGCAGTTCAATTTTGTCTCCGTCTTACCTATGTGTCAGCATTTTGAACCTGACGGCCAATTCCTGCGGATACAGCGGCACCATACTGCCATGTCCGCAATTCCTTATCTTTATTAATTTTGTACCGGAAAAATGCCTTTTTACGTATTGGATATCCCATGCGCGGTCTTTCTCTTCTTTATCCCCGTACCAATATTCCAGATGGCCGGAAATTTCCGGCACCGGGTCCGGCATCTTGTAATTATTGCAGGATTCAAAAGTACGCCAGATTGTCTTATAGCTCATAAAACGAAGCACCCCGGACAAGTACTCCAAATCTTCTTTACTGTACTCATCTGCGGAGAACGCCTTTTCCAGAATCTTCAGCCCGCCCGCTTTAGCCACGGATACCATCATAAAATCTCTGACGGCGATAAGACGGGTGATGAGCCATGGCAGCTGATAAGGCGTGATGGCTCCATCTGCAATCGCATTCTTAACGCGGACCTTGTGATCCGCCAGCATCCTGAGTACTACGCTGCCTCCCATAGAGCAGCCATACAGTATATCAACATCTTCTATTCCTTTTAATACAAGATAGTCCGATATCCGGGCGGAAATATCCTCAACGCTTGTAAAATCTTCATTCGGCGCTTCCCTGTCATAGCCGGGAAGCGCCGGAATAATCAGATGAAAATCTTCGCAAAGAAGCGGGCAGACGCGAGAAAAATAATCCCATGTGACTACAGAAGGATGAATCAACACTATGTTTCGATTATTTTGCTTGCCGTATTCATGAAACGTCATGTCATCCCCCCTTTTCTCATCTTTTAGACCCTATTCCTCATAACATAGAAAAATTATCCTGATAAACTTAATTACAGCAAAGTACATATTCCGGCGATTCCGAGAGAAAGCAGAAGAAATATAACGAGCCATTTCAAAAGCCAACCGAAAATTGTTTTCTGCGAGGGTAACCCGCTCTTATGTTTCGTTTTACGATTCAGACAATAAACCTTATCAGCAAAATGCTTCCTGTCTGCGCAAGTGAGAAAAGTGTACCCATGACGAACGGCCGCCGCAGAAAGTGTTCAAAATGTCCAATATGTTATGAGTATATGAGTCAGTCAGAATGTAGGATTACAATTGCAGGATCACGCTGCATATGTTACACCGGGGACTTTACTTTGTTTCCATTTATTGAACTGCCGCCGTTCTGTTTTATCACTACTTACTTCAGCCAGCGAATACATCTGGTCGGATAAAAAATCAATTCTATTACGGCTATTTTCTTCGTGAGATAACAGGCAATAACTGAAATTAACCAGGCAAGAAGGGTGACACCGACTATCATCAAGAAATAATCGGCAATCCCCGCTTTGACAAATACTGCCCTTATAGCAGATACGGCGGGAGCATGCACCAGGTAAATGATTAGAGAATCACGGCCGTACTTTCTAAAATAATTATGTATACGATTCTCCCTGAAATTAGAATAGATGTAGAAAAACACAGGAATGCTGGCCATTTTTGAAACAAATGTAACAAAAGTTAAGCCGTTTGTATCATACCGGTTTTCCCCACCGAATTGAATTTGCATGAGCCAGGATATTAACATAATCGTGAGTGCCGCGATAAAACTTTTGTTATAGGAAAAAGTTTTATGTTCCTTTATCAAGCGGCCGAAATTAAAAGTTACCGCCCATGTAAACATCAAATGCAAAAAAGCGGGAAATTCAATTAAGGAAGCCGCGACAAAGAGAATCAAACTGATACCGAATTGAACTTGCACATTGAACTTACACAGATCCAGAAAGTCGCTCAGTATATAAATTAAGACCAAAGCATATATATACCACAAATAGCTGATTGGGTGAGCAAAGATACCTAATAAGTCAGACCACGGATGAACAGCGTGTGTTGAACTTTCCGGAGAAAGATTTTGCATAAACACATACGCTGCTGAAAATATAATATAAGGAACAGCCAGGCTTACAATTCGTTTGAGCATATTTTTCCCATATTCCTCCCGGTTCTTAACTTCTTTATAAACAAGACCGGATAACGCAAAAAATATAGGCATAATGAAAGTAGCCAATAAAAATATCGTCCATTCTCCTACTTGCTGCTCTCCCCGGGCGAACACATTAGCATCATGCACACTTTTAAAGGCATGATAGATAACTACAAAAAGGATAGTCCATCCTTTCGCCCAGTCAATCCAGTCTATGCGGCCTTGTTTATCTGTTAAGACTGTACTTTTATTCATGAATATCCTCAACCTTTTATAGGAAATTTACCGATTTCATCACATCTGATGTGTAGTTTATCATGCCTGTCCCCCTCCTTAAAACCCTTCACCACGGAAGGCTGTATCAATCAACAACTGCACTATCGTCTTTTCCTGAGTGTTCCCTAATCAGTACGAGCCGTTTTTCCATACTGAGAGTATTTCCTTCTTTCCAAGAAACCACAGGTAATTCTTAAACCAATTTTACTTCATCCGCGACATCAAGGCCACGCACTCGACATGTGATTCATTGTCCAAACTCAATTCATACCCCTATCCAAAAAGAGTTCCTCTTCAACTTCACCATTCACATAAGAACATCTTTTCCCTGTCAAATTTTACCTTTTTTCTTCATTGTATTATGAATGTTTTTAATGTTTTACAAATATTCCTTTTCTACCGGCGCCAAGTTCTGTACCTGATATTCCCTTATATTCTTCAGTTGCTTTTTCGATTGCCTGCTTATGATTAATCGTCCCAGGACTCTGCAACACTTTTTCACCTGTAGTTTTTAAAACATTATCAAGGTACTTCACATAATCTGATATATACTACATATAGGCATGGCGCATAGCCTGAATTTCCGCAAAATCAAAGCGACCTGATACAACAATAGACTCACTACTCTTGAGAGCATAGTCAGCACTTGTTGCATAAAGGTTAAATACTTGTCGATACATAACTTTTTCTGACGAGCGGATATCTCGAATGCGGTCTAATAACTCTTTCCAGTAATTATCACCACCCAGATTTTTCAGTCTCTCATCATCCATTGTAAAGACTTTTACCATGTACTCTTTTAAGCGTTTAGTAGCTCATCACCGAAAATTTGTAGAAATTTTAGATTTTACTCTAATCACCTTTGAATTCTTTGTGTTGCAAGTTACTGCAACTTAAATTTTCTATTGTAAAGCTTCATTCTATGGTATTCACGAAAAATTTCTACCCATAAAAATCATATTTTGCAACTTACTACTCATTAAGTTCCCAAGATCCATCATTTCCAGTGCCTACATAAGATCAGTACCTTGAATCTATACTTTTCAAACACATAATTTTGAATTTGTTTATAAATAGCTTTACTCTCTGCACTTGTTAAGTCCATTTCATCAATCGGAAACTCTGCACTTATATGCTTTTTGAGTCCAGTTTGGAGAGTAGCGCCACGCACTCCACATGCCTTGAGACCCCATTATGAATGTCAAAAGTAAACGGAAATATATCTAAAATTATGCAGTAACAGCAAAAATATCATTATGTATATTTTATCATAGAAATACAAAAAGGCCCGTAGTTTTATCCTATAGGCTCTAAAAAATATTCGCTCTATATCTCCACTTTCAGATTGAAGTCCAGATTTAAATTCAACAACCGCTTTATTATCATATATGGTTATTTTTTCAATAAGCCTTCTAACCAGCGTATCTGAATACTCTGTAATGGCTCGTGTCTGCTCTTCAAAAAAAGAAAACATATCATTTATTCTTTTCTGAAGTTCTATGTTTTTTCTTTTCTAAGAGCTATGATTTCCTCTCCGATTTCATCAATTATTTTTTGTTCTTCACCTGCCTCAAGAAGTTTTATCTGTAGGGTCCTTTATCTTCATTTCCAACTTTTCCAAGCTTTCCTGTGCATCTTCATTTATAACCTCCCGAATACTCTCCATCAATATAGGAATGGTTTCATCTTTTTATTAAATGTATCATTTATTGCCGTAAGCACTGCTGCCTGCAAATCTTCCTCCCTTATCGTTTTAGCTGAACAAATCAATCCCAATTGTTTTATTAACCCGGCACACACACCTCCAAACCGTTGATTTGCATCCTCTGTTATTCCATTTTATTCTGCGGAATATATCTCCACAGTGACCACAAAAGACTATACTGGACAAAGCGTACTTTGAACCATAAATTCTTTTCTTTCCACCACTAAGTATATTTGCTCTTCTGTTAATCTCAGCTTGAATTCTTAAAAACACATCTCTATCAATAATTGCATCATGACCGCCTACTTTTGAATAATCCACTTAATATTCCCATTCACATTCCTCCTAATTTTTTGCAAAGAAAAGCACCTACCTTTCTTAGTAGATGCCTTAATCTAGTTAACATATTTTTATACGGTTACAGTTTTTCCAACTGTCTTGCCTGATCCATTTTTACATAGATAACAGCAATAATTTGGACTTCTTTCTTGTTATTATCAATCCAAAAGTAAATATAATGATTTTTTACTCGAATTTTTCGAAACCCTAAATCTTGCCACGGTTTTTCATCAATACACTTAATACGATGTGGCATAGTTTCCAAAGAGCGCATCTCGGATTTCAACAATTCAAGCATGTTCTTCGCAATACCGGGTTCTTTTAATTCTGTAGCAATATATTCTCGTATAAGTGTAAGATGCTCTTTTGCTTGTTTTGTAAGCTTTATCTTATACTTATCCATCACAGCTCTTTCTCAAGTTCTTCAAAGACATCATCTATATCATAAGAATCTCCTTGAATTGCCTGTGCGTAGCCATTTGCCATTAGTGAATTAAAAGCTTTTTCATCCATATTTTCTCTTACCAGTAAATTTTTAGGTATCTTCAAAGAAAATGGAATTCCATTATTTAAGATTATCTGTCTATAAAACATATCAATTGCTGTAGCTCTGGGAATGCCTATGGTATCTAAAATTTGTTCAGCCTGTTGTTTTATATTTTCCTGTATTCTCACATTTATATTTGCGGTTTTAGTAAGTGCCATGTCAATCACCCTCCTTTGAGGATATTATGCAATATTGTATCGCGTTTTGCAATACATACCGCTCATATAAAAAGTATCTCTCTGCTATCATAGACATTCTCTGTATTTTGATTACCACATTTAACGGCTCTTTTATATGGAAGTAACGATTCTATATAATTAGTAGTAGGCATATGAGATCGCATCCTTTCTTTAGGACTTAGACACTTTTATTGTAAAGCATGCGAGTCTCATATGCTTTTGTTTTGCAAAAAAAGAATGCTGAAGTCAGCATCTTTCGATGCCGACCCCAACATTTATTATAGAACCTAAATTCTTCAAAATTTCAAGCCTTGGCTTCATCAATGACAACCAAGTGCTATGCTCTAAATTATCATCGTAATGCTCAAATGCTGATACCGTATTATACGGCGGATCGATATAGATACACTTAACCTGTCCTGCATACTTGCTCTCCAATGCTTTCAAGGCAAGCAGTTATCTCCGTGAATAATCATATTTTCCGTATTCCGGTCATTTGTGCAGTTGGATTTTTCTTTGTCTTCAATCAAAATCCTCGGCTCTATTTTTATTTCTTTCTCTTTACCAAGCCAGGTAAGCTCTAACTTGTTTCCCATTTTTTCTTATCCCTCCTGCACTATCATCCCAAAATGCTTCAGTGCATCCATGATAGCCTCTTCTTTTTCTTTCGGACACACCGGCACTACATAATTGTCCTTCTTGGATTTATTGTAATTTTCTCCAAGCTCAAGTCCACACTTCCTCTTAATTTGAGCTATATAAAGCGTTGAAACCTTAAAGCCATATTTGCCAAGGATATAATTCTTTGGTATTCTCATAAGTTCCTTTATTTTCCGCCTTGGTAACATCTTCCTCGTCAAGCTCCAATTTTACCTCAATACGGCTGTCGATATCTTTCCTGCACAAAAGTGCTACCGCCTCCACATGATGGGTCTGGGGGAACATGTCAACAGGCCGGATTTTTTCGGTTTTGTAGCCTCTTGTTCTCATGTAGGCCAGGTCTCTTGCCAGGGTCGCCGGGTTGCACGATACGTAGACAACGCGCTTCGGTTTGACGCTTGCAATGGCGTTCAGGACTTTTTCTTCACAGCCGGCTCTGGGCGGATCGATGACAATGACATCGGGTTTTATGCCGCTTTGCAGGAGTTCCGGCAGTTTGTATGCCGCATCGCCGCACGTGAAATGGGCATTGCGGATGCCGTTGTCTTTCGCGTTTTTAACGGCATCGCGAACGGCCGGCTCGACGATTTCTATGCCGTATACGTACCTGGCCTGTTTTGCCAGGAAGAGGGTGATCGTCCCCGTGCCGCAGTAGACGTCGACAACCGTTTCTTTGCCGGTCAAATTCGCATAGGACAGGGCCGTTTCGTAGAGTTTTTGTGCCTGTTCACTGTTGACCTGGAAGAAGGATTGAGCCGATATGCGGAAATTCAGGTCACCGATGGAGTCGGAAATGGTCAGGCTTCCGTATATGACCTTCGTCTTATTACCCAAGATAACGTTCGTATGGCGCGTATTAATGTTTTGCATGACGCTCGTAAGGCCCGGCACTTCTTTGCGCAGCATGTGTACGAGGTCCTTCATATGCGGTACGACGGGCACGGCCGTGACGATACAGACCATGATTTCTCCCGAATGGACGCCCGTTCGTCCCATAATATGGCGGACAATACCCGTTCTCCTGTCTTCATCATAGGCGGGAATCTTATAGTCCTTCATCCACTGCCGCACGACGGGAATGATTTGATTATTTCCGTCTTTTTGTATGGGACAGGCATCGATATCAATAATACGATGAGACTTTTCAGCAAAGCAGCCGATGTGAACGGTCTTCTTTTCGCCCCCTACGGGAAGCTGCATTTTATTTCTATAGTTCCACGGCCGATCGGAACCCAAGGTCGGTAAGACGGGAATATCTTTCAGCTTACCGATATGCTCTACGGCATCCTTCACCTGCCTCTGTTTTTCCACCAGCTGCCCTTCATAAGAAAGGTGCTGCAACTGACAGCCGCCGCAATCGGCATAGACCGGACAAGAAGGCTTCACGCGATGAGGTGAAGCCTTCTGTATGCGCTCCGGCCGGCCGACGGCATACTGCTTTTTTACATACGTAATACGTGCCGTCACGGTTTCTCCCGGCAGGGTCCCGTCGACAAAGACCGTGAAATTTTCCACCCGTCCTACACCTTCGCCGCCTGCACCGAGCCTTACTATATCAATGGTATATGTTTTCCCCTTTTCCACAGGGATCTTGAATTTCTCCGCCATGACAACTCCCGTCTATCCTTCTATGACTTCCCCGATTACAGACTCTTCTTCTACGTTTTTGCCCGCTTCAATGTGAAAGGCCTTACGAATGCGTTCCTCATAAGGCCTTATATCCGTACGTGCCGCAGCATAGACCGTACAGAGCGGGTCTCCTTCCGCTACGGTATCGTAAATCTCCTTATGAAGGGCAAGACCCGTATACAGCTCGATAGGGTCTTCCTTGCGGGCCCTGCCGGCGCCCAATTCCATGGCAACGGCTCCCAGGCCGCGTCCGTCGACGGCTGTAACGACACCGCTCTTTTCGGCTCGTATTTCACGCGTATTGACAGGCTCCGTCAGAGAGCGTACGCCTATAAAGGACGCATCGCCCCCCTGGGCTTCCAAAAAATCTTTGAATTTTTTAAGTCCCGAGCCGTCGTCGACATGAGCCTGTAAGATAGCCTTGCCTTCTTCTACGTTAGCCGCTTTTCCGGCGGCCTTCAGCATGTAGGCACCTATAGTGAGGACCACTGCCGTCAGCCTCTTACCGCCCGTCCCCGAAAGGACCTGAACGGCTTCGTCGATTTCCAGGCTGTTGCCGATACTCATGCCCAAGGGCGCATCCATGGACGTAAGGACGGCCGTCGTCGGTTTTCCGGCAAGTTTACCGATGCGCACCATGGCCCGGGCCAGTTCTTCAGCTTTCTTGCGAGTTTTCATAAAAGCGCCGTCGCCGTATTTTACGTCCAGGACGATGGCCTGTGCTCCGCCGGCCAGTTTTTTGCTCATTACGGAACTTGCAATAAGGGGAATGCTCTCTACCGTTCCCGTTGTATCACGAAGAGCGTACAAGAGCTTGTCCGCCGGCGCCAGTTCCGCCGACTGGCCGATGACGGCGATGCCGATTCGATTTACTTGGTTAAAAAATTCGCCTTTTGTCAAGGATATGCGAAAGCCCGGCACGGATTCCAGTTTATCCAGAGTCCCGCCCGTAAAACCCAGGCCTCGGCCGCTCATCTTGGCCACCTTTACGCCTGCCGCCGCCACGAGAGGCGCCGTAATGAGGGTCGTCGTATCGGCGATGCCTCCCGTGCTGTGTTTATCTACTGTAATGCCCTTTATGGGCGACAGATCGACGACTTCCCCCGAATCGCGCATGGCCGTCGTCAATGCCGCCGTTTCTTCATCATTCATGCCCTTAAGATACACGGCCATGAGCCACGCCGCCGCCTGATAATCCGTCACGTTTCCCTGCGTATACTCTTTTATAAAGCGGTTGATTCGAAACGCGCTGTGCTCTTTACCGTCCCTTTTTTCTTCTATAAAGTCTACAGGCCACATAGTCTACCTCAGTTCTGCCAAAAACGACGTGCCGAATGCCAGCGTCCCCGCGTCAAAATTATCCATAACGGTCTGTCCCAGATCCGCATAGGTTTTGCGCGTTCCCAAGTCCGTACTTTGCGTAAGGCCCGGGCTGTACACGACGAGGGGGACTTCTTCACGCGTATGGTCCGTGCCCGCCGCCGTCGGGTCGTTGCCGTGGTCGGACGTGATCAGGAGCAGTTCATCTTCCCGTAGCTGCGGCAAAAATCCACCCAACATGGCGTCGAAGTCTTCAAGGCATTGCGCATACCCGGCGGGATCGCGGCGATGACCGTACATGCTGTCAAAATCGACGAAATTGGCCATGAGAAGTCCTTCCGGGTCTCTGTGACGCAGGAGTTCACGTGTCAAAACCTCCATGTCTTCCCGATTGTTCGCCGTGTGGTAACTTTCGGTCAAATCGATATGAGCATAAATATCGCCGATTTTACCGACGCCTACGACAGCATACCCCTTTTCTTTTAAATACGAAAAGACCATCTTTCTGTCGGGCAGGCGGCTGTAGTCCTGTCTGTCGCCGGTACGGACAAATTTTCCCGGCGCGCCCACGAAGGGACGGGCAATGACGCGGCCCACTTCATACGGGCCGACGCATACTTCCTTACGCGTCACTTCGCAAATGTGATAGAGCTCGTCCAGCGGGATGACGTCCGTATGAGCGGCAATCTGAAAAACGCTGTCCGCCGACGTATAGACGATAGGATTACCCGTCTTTATGTGTTCGGGCCCGAGGCGTTCAATGATTTCCGTTCCCGACGCCACTTCATTGCCGAGCCAGTCGCAGCCGGTCTTTTCCGTAAAGGTGTCGAGCAGCTCCTGCGGAAAGGCGTCATAAAATACGGGAAAGGGATTTTCCACGGGATTACCCATAAATTCCCAGTGTCCGCTCGTCGTATCCTTGCCGTTGGAAATTTCCCGCATTCTGCCGTATGAGCCGACGACGGCCGTACCGGTCGGGCGGATATGGGCCGCCTTTTCCCAGCCGAGACGGCGCAGGTTCGGCACCTTGAGTCCGCCCGGTACAGCTTCATCAATATGTTTCAGCGTGTCCGCACCGGCATCGCCGAAGCGGTCCGCATCAGGCGCGCCGCCGGCGCCGACACTGTCCGTAACGATAACGACAATCCGTTTAAATTTCATTGTCCCGCCTCCTTCAAAACAATCCGGGTATATCGAAATATTCAAATTAAGCAGCTACTGCCGACGATCCCCGCCGCCGTCTTCTTTTTTAACAATGCCGTTATCTACACAGGACACTGTTAAAGAGATATTTTAATATGTTAAATCCTTTCTCCAGCTCTTCCACACTGTCCGGCGAACAGACGGCCACGCGCAGGGCGGATTGTTTTATCATGCCGCCTACGAAAAAGCGTTCCGCGCAAAGCACTTCCAGTCCATGTTCTCCGGCAAGCCTTTCAAATTCATACCCGCTCCGTCCTTCCGGCAACGGTATCCATTGAAACAAAGCATGCGGATTGTCGGACGTATATTCAGGAAAAAACGTATAATAAAGAGCGTTGCGTTCTTTTGACAATTCATTTTTCCGTTTAATGATTTCTTCCGCATCCCCGCTCAAAATAAGTTCATCGGCAATTTCAGCATTAAACGGCGGGATGTGGACATTTATACTGTTGAAAGCGAGCAAAATCTCTTTAATAAAACGATCCGGCACAACCATATAGGCAACGCGCAGCCCTGTAAATAAAGCTTTTGACAGCCCGTGCACGTAAACCGTGTTCTCAGGGATCAGCGTAACTAACGGAGGCAACGGACTGCCGCCTGTAAACGCATATGTATCATCTTCAATTAAAAGAAGCCGATACTTCACGATAATTTCAACCAGAGCGGCCCGCCGCTTCGGGCTTAATGTGACGCCGGTCGGGTTATTGGACACGGGAATGAGGTAGATACCCTTAATCCGGCACTGCCCGCACTTTTTCAGCAGATCATCGGGACGTATTCCTTCATTATCGGACAGTAAGGGCACAAGCTCAATCTTGAACCGATGAGCCAAGGCAATAAAATTTATATACGTGAACGAATCCACAGCGATTTTATCGCCCGCCTGAAATACGGTCAAAAAAAGAAGTACCAAGGCATTCTGCGTTCCGTAAGTTAAAAAAATATTTTTTTCAGAGACGTTAAGAAAATATTTCTTCAACCAATACTGGGCCGTTTCTTTAAACCGCCCGCCGTCGGCAACAGTATTACCTCTCAACAGTTTATCAACAGACTGTCTTTGCAAAAGCCGTCCGGCCGCGTCGGATACTATGGAATTTAATTGCCTATACGGCCGCAGATTCCCGAAAGGAATAAGCGACCTGTTTTTCAGTAATCCCAGCGGCGTTACTTTATTGGGAGCTACAAAAGTCCCCTTCCCGATAACCGCATAAATAAGGCCTTTTCGCTCACAGATCTTAAACGCTCTTGTAACGGTGCTTAAATTAATATCCAGGAAATCCGCCAATTCCCGCTGCGGCGGCAATTGCGTCCCGGCACTCAAGTATCCTCCGGCAATATCTGTCTCCAAGAGCGTAGCCAGGCTAAGATACAGCGGCGCCTGCAACCGTTTTTTATCAGGTTTCCAGGTCATGGGATAATATTCAAACGAATTGACCGGCATGAATCTTTCCTCTAAATTGTCCTGCCTACAATTTTACGGGCACGGAAAAAACAATTTCTCTTTATAATAACAGTAATAGAATTGTACGCCTAAATTGTATCATACCGAAAAGGGGAAAATAAATGACCGATTTAACCGAAGGAAATGAATTAAAGACCATACTGTACTTTTCCGTCCCTATCTTTCTGGGAAACATATTTGAACAGTTATACAATGTAACGGATGCCGCCATTGTCGGGAATTTTATAGGTACGGAAGGTCTTGCCGCTGTCGGCGCCGGCGCTCAAATAGTCACGTTAACCGTATTTCTTTCCACAGGTATTTCAATCGGGGCAAGCGTGTTTATTTCCCGGCTCTACGGCTCGAAGCAATTTGAGGATATGAAGGAAGTGCTTGACACAAATTTGATCTTTACGGTACTGTTGGCCTTTATTCTGACCGTTTTGGGGATCCGCTGTTCCACGATCTTTTTAAAATGGTTAAGTGTCCCTCCGTCTCTGTTGTCCGATGCGGATACGTACTTAAAAATTATTTTTTCAGGACTGGTCCCGCTTTTTGCGTATAATACGCTGGCTAACAGTTTAAGAGGGGTCGGCGACTCCAAAACACCGACTTATATTCTAATAAGCTCCGTCTGCTTAAACGCTTTTTTAGACATCATTTTTATTGCCGTGTTCCGTTACGGCACTGCCGGCGCCGCCATAGCGACCGTACTGGCCCAGCTCTTTTCTTTTATCACTTGTTTACTCTATATGAATCGAAAATATCCGGAACTGGCGCTCCATATATTTCACTTAAAATGGAACCTGAGGAAATTATGCTCATCGTTAGCTGTCGGCATACCCGCCATGCTGCAGCAAACTTTTATCGGTTTCGGCTTTCTCGTCATTCAATTTCTGGTCAACAGTTTCGGAACAACGGCTATCGCGGCGTATACGGCGGCCTCTAAAGTAGATACTATCGCGGAAATGCCGGCCGTAAACCTCGGGCAGGCTCTGATGAATTTTACGGCGCAGAACAACGGCGCGGGAAAACCCGAGCGAATCCAAAAAGGAGGGAAGAACACCTTAGTTCTTTCAGTCATTATATCCGTTTGCACTTCGATTATCGTTTATATTTTTTCACCGCTGTTCATCTCTATTTTCGACCGGAATGCGGCAGTTATACAAATCGGCCGGCAATATTTGCATATCGTGTCCGTCTTTTACTTAATTTTCGGCGCGATGCAGGTGCTTAACGGATTATTACTGGGTTACGGGAAATCGGTACTGCCTTTGATCGCCTCCATCACCACATTCTGTCTTCTCCAGGTTCCCCTGGCCGTCCTGTTATCCCGCACCTCACTGGGTTTTAACGGCATCTGGCTGGCCACGCCGTTCGGCTGGACGGCAGGGTTTCTGATGCGTTTAATTTATTTCCGCTATATTTCAAAAAAATAAGCCGTTTATTTTACCGCCAGTTATGATACAAAGCCGTAACACGACTGTCCGGCGTTTTCCGCCTTTTATAATCCGGGTAAATACTTACGCGCCTTCTGAAAGCAGGCAATGGTCTTGGCATCGATGATTTCGTCGGCGTCGATCATGGCTTCCACTTCCTGTGGCGTATAGTATTCGATATTCATAAATTCATCTTCATCAAGATGCTGCATTCCCTTTTTCAAATTCCGGGCAAGATAGAAATAAATTTTTTCATTACAGAACCCGGGTGATGTGTAACTGTAGCCGAGTGAGATGAGTTCTCCCGTAACGCCGGCTTCTTCTTCCAGTTCACGGGCGGCGCAACAATCGGGCGATTCACCGTCCCGGTCGATTTTTCCGGCCGGGATTTCCAGCATGACCGTACCGGCGGCATAGCGATATTGGCGCACAAGGATAATTTTACCGTCCTCCGTTACCGGCATGATCGCACAAGCTCCTTTGTGCCAGACCACCTCACGCGTCGAGGTCCTGTCCGTACCGTTAATGCGGACCGTATCCACTGTCACATGCAGGATATTCCCGTCCATAATTTCCTTACGCTCTATCATTTTTTCACTGCTGATACTCATTTTTTTATTCTCCCCCTGTAAAAAAAGACGCCTGCCGCAGTACACATCATACTGCAGCGCGCCTTTTTCAGCTCTCCTATTTTCCCGTGCTGCCGATGCCGCCGGTACGTATCCCCGCGGCACTGTCATCGTCAACAGTAAGGTATTTCATGAAAATGCCCTGGCCGATACGTTCCCCCTTTTCAACGTGGTACGGTGTATCTGCCGTATTGTAATACGCAATCATAATGTGCCCTTCATTGTCGGGATTGTTGTAGTAATCGCTGTCTACGATACCCGTACCGTTTGCCAGCATAAGCCCCTGCTTGAAGGCCAGTCCGGAGCGGATGAAAATCGACAGGTACTCGTCTTCTTCCATATACGCTTTCAATCCCGTCGGCACGACCGTAACCGCATGCGGTACGAGGACGACGGAAGCGGCCGCTTCCAGGTCATAACCGGCGCTGGCTTTTGTCTTACGCTGAGGAACGGTAATCCCCCGGCCGGCATAAGCCGTAACGATTTCAAATCCTCTTTGTCTCATAGCTTATCTCCGATGCCCGTTCCTGCGGTCACCGCGATCATTGCGGTCGCGGCTCTTGAAATCACCGTCTTCACCGGTAAGCACAACCTTGCGGGAAAGATTGATACGGCCCTGGCTGTCGATTTCAACGCATTTAACCATGATCTCGTCGCCGATGCTGACGACATCCTCCACTTTTTCGACCCGCTCAACGGCAAGCTGCGAAATATGCACAAGCCCTTCCTTCCCCGGCAATACTTCAACAAATGCGCCGAACGTCATAAGGCGTGTAACCTTACCGAGATATGTCTGTCCGACTTCAACATCTTTCGTCAGGCTTTCAATCCAGGCCTGTGCCTTTTGACCGCTTTCGCCGTCAACGGAAGCAATATATACGAGGCCCGAATCGTCGATATCTATTTTCGCACCCGTTTCTTCCGTAATCTGCTTGATTATCTTGCCGCCGGGCCCGATGACATCACGAATCTTGTCGGGGTTAATGTACATTGTAATAATACGCGGGGCATAAGGAGACAATTCCTTGCGCGGAGCATCAAGGACCTCCAGCATCTTATCCATAATATGGAGACGGCCTTCATGAGCCTGTTTGAGCGCCGTATCCAGAATTTCACGGCTGAGGCCTTTAATCTTGATGTCCATCTGGATGGCCGTCACGCCCCGTTTAGTGCCGGCAACTTTAAAGTCCATATCGCCGAGAGCGTCTTCCATACCCTGGATATCCGTCAGGATCGTAAAATCGTCGTCTTTCGTAACAAGTCCCATAGCCACCCCCGCGACGGGAGCCTTGATAGGGACGCCCGCATCCATGAGCGCCAGGGTCGAACCGCAGACACTGCCCATGGAACTGGAACCGTTCGATTCAAGGACCTCCGAAACGACACGGACGGCATAGGGAAATTCTTCTTCCGACGGCATAACCTGTACAAGCGCGCGTTCAGCCAGCTTGCCGTGGCCGATTTCACGGCGTCCCGGTCCGCGGGAAGACCGTGTTTCGCCGACACTGAAAGAAGGGAAATTATAGTGATGCATGTAACGGCGGTCCGTTTCCAGGCCTACGCCGTCGATATGCTGTGATTCCGACAGGGGCGCGAGCGTGGCAAAACTCAAAATCTGCGTCTGCCCGCGTGTAAAAAGGCCCGTGCCGTGCGTACGCCTGAAGAGACCGGCTTCACAGGAAACGGGACGCACTTCATTGACTTTACGGCCGTCCGGACGTATTTTATCAACAGCTATCATGTGGCGGACGATTTCCTTGATCATCTTTTGCGTAACCGCGGCCACATCGTTTTGATTATCGGGATATATGGAGGCGAAGTGCTCATAAATGTCCGTCTCAACGGCATTCATTTTTTCTTCCCGTTCCATCTTATCCGGCTCAAAGACAGCGTCCTTCATCTTTGCTTCGCCGTATGCATGTACCGCTTCCGCAATATCGGCGGGAACTTCTTTTTCAATAAATTCCTGTTTCGGTACGCTGATCTCGCCTAAGAAGGACAGCTGGAATTCGACAACCTTTTTGATTTCTTCATGAGCAAACATGATGGCGTCGAGGATGTCCGCCTCGGGAACCTCTTTGGCACCCCCTTCAACCATGAGGATAGCGTCCTTTGTGCCGGCTACGACGATGTCCATATCGCTGGCTTCACTCTGTGCGACTGTCGGGTTAATAACGAGCCGGCCGTCCACGCGGCCTACGCGTACGCCGGCGATCGGGCCGGCAAAGGGAATATGCGACATGCAAAGAGCAACGGAAGCGCCGATCATGGCGGCGATTTCCGGCGCGTTGTCGTGGTCGACGGCAAAGTCATAGGCCACGACGTGCACATCGTAACGATATGTCTTCGGGAAAAGCGGCCGGATCGGACGGTCGATGAGACGAGCAAACAATGTTGCCGATTCGGGCGGCTTGCCTTCCCGTTTGATAAAACCGCCGGGGATTTTACCGACAGCGTATAATTTTTCTTCATAGTCCACTGTCAACGGGAAAAAGTCCGCATCTTCACGCGCTTCTTTTGCCCCCGTAGCCGATACGAATACGGCCGTGTCACCGTAGCGGACCAACGCGGCACCGCTCGACTGTTTTGCCAGTTTGCCCACTTCAACGGTGAGCGGCCGGCCGGCAAAATCCATTTGGAATTTCTTTTCTTCCATTCCCTTTCCTCCTTAGAGCTTCTATCCAAAAAAGAGGCTGATGGTCTATACATCAGCCTCATTTCGTGCAATTATTTACGCAAATTGAGTTTTTCGAGAATAGCGCGGTAACGTTCCAAATTATGTTTTTGCAAGTATGCGAGCAAGTTACGGCGCTGACCGACGAGTTTCAATAAGCCGCGGCGGGATGCATGATCCTTTTTGTGGCTGCGGAGATGTTCCGTCAGATAAAGGATACGGCTCGTAAGGAGCGCGATCTGTACTTCCGGAGAACCCGTATCATTTTCATCCGCACCGAATTTGGTAACGATAGCCTTTTTTTCTTCTGCACTTAACATTATAATTCCTCCTATTAAAACAGAACCTTCACAAAGTACTGCGTGTTCGTCGGAGTGATCGACCCACCCGGTACCCGTATGACAGGAATCATTATAACACTACAGGCCTCTCCTGTAAAGAAAGAACCTTGTTTTCGCACGGTCAACGCAGCTTTGCGCCTAATTTTTCCTGTAATTCATCAAGGATCCCCTGAATCGGTTCCTGAATATCCTCATCCGATAACGTCCCTTCCGCCGAGCGGAACGTCAAGGCGAAGGCAAGGCTTACGTAACCGCGCGGCACCTGTTCTCCCGCATACATATCAAAGAGGTGTACGCCTTCCAGGTTTTTGCCGCCCTTTTTGCGAATAACGGCAAGTATATCTTCATGTCTTGTGCTGATCGGCACAAGGACCGCCAGATCGCGTGTAAGCGCCGGGAATTTGCCGACTTTATGGTAATCCGGGATAAGGTTGACGAGAGGCAGTATATTCTTCAAATACATTTCAAAAATATATACGGGGCCGGCAACATCATAGTTGTCGACAGCTTCGGGATGAAGTTCGCCGAAACGGCAGAGAACCTTTCCGTCTTTCACGTATTCCGCAGCCTTGCCGGGATGAAGGGGCGCATAGTCGGAAATCTGAAGTCCCGCTTCAATGCCCAGGCTGTCTAAAACGACTTCAACAAGGCCTTTCACATCGTAAAAATCGTAGTCTTCCGCCGTATACGGCCAGTTTGCACGGTGGCGTTTACCGTAAATAAGGCCGGCTACTTCCGTTTCTTCAGCCGGGAGTTCCGTAATCGGCAACGCTTTCGGACGATACGTCGCGGCAATTTCATAAATACCGACGGCATCATTCTTCACCGCCTGGTTACGGACGAGTACCTCCATAAGGGACGGCAACAGCGTCGTACGCATGAGCGGGAATTCTTCCGTAATGGGATTTAAAATGGGAACGGCCGTATAGTGCGCGTCCCCTTCCTCAAAAAGGAGTTTTTGCAATGATTCGTTGTTCATAAAGCTGAAAGTAACGGTTTCATTAAGGCCGCTGCGGCTGAGGACCGACGAAATATGCTCACGGACGGCATGTTCAAATCCTTCCTGCCCTTCAGAAATATTGCTGAGCGGACGGGTTGATTTAATGCGTTCATAGCCGTAAATACGAGCCACTTCTTCGGCAATATCGGGCATTTCCGCACAGTCCACACGCCAGGTCGGGACTGTTGCCGTCACGCTCTCACCCTGCACTTGCGTCGTAAAGCCGAGTGTTTCCAGAACGGCAATCATTTCTTTTTCTGAAATATCCGTGCCGAGGAAGGCATTGACCTGTTCGGCCGTAAACGGGATCCGGCGCACCTCCTGCGGGCGTACGTATTCATCGACGACGCCGGCGGCCACTTCACAGGCGCCCGTTTCCTGCAAGAGCTGAGCTGCCCGGTCCAGGGAGTGCACGCACCCTTCCGAATCGAGGCCGCGTTCGAAACGGGCCGAAGCTTCCGAACGAAGGCCGAGCGCGCGGCCGGTTTTACGGATGCCCGAACCTTTGAAAGAAGCGCATTCCAGGACAACCGTCGTCGTATTCTCCGTCACTTCCGAATCAAGGCCGCCCATAATACCGGCTACACAGGCAGCTTTTTCAGCGTCCGCAATGACAAGCATATCTTCCGTCAGCTCACGCGTTACATTATCCAACGTCGTAATTTTTTCACCCTTCCCGGCACGGCGGACAATGAGTTCATGTTCCGCCAGTTTATCATAATCGTACGCATGAAGCGGAATGCCGAATTCAAGCATCGTGTAGTTCGTGACATCAACGATGTTATTAATCGGACGCACGCCCGCCTTACGCAGGCGCTGCTGCATCCAGAAAGGCGACTTGCCCACTTTCACATGATAAAGAAGACGCGCCGCGTAACGGGCGCATAATTCGGGGGCGGCGACAGAAACCTTGAGTTTGCCGTCGATTTTTTCACGGCCTTCGGCAACGCGGGTCTTCGGCACGTGCGCTTTTCTGCCGCTCAAAACGGCGAATTCACGACTCAGGCCGACCATGCTGAAACAATCGGCACGGTTCGGCGTCAGTTCATATTCATAAACGATGTCGCGCAGGCCGGTCTGTTCGACGGCATCCGCCCCGAGAGGCGTGTCTTCCGGGAGGATCCAAATGCCCGTACGTTCTTCCGGCAAAAGCAGGCTGTCGTCAAGCCCCAATTCATGGGCAGAACAGAGCATGCCTTCCGACAATTCACCGCGGAGCCTGGATTTTTTTATTTTCACGCCGCCGGGCAGCACCGCACCGTGTACGGCAACGGGAACAACCTGCCCTTCGCGGACATTCGTCGCACCCGTTACGACGGTCAGTGCTTCAGTCCCCATATCAAGAGTGCAAATAACGAGCTTATCCGCATTGGGATGAGGCATGATTTTCGTAATCCTGCCGGTAATAATATTTTGAATGTCCCTGCCCCAGTATTCCACCCGTTCGACGGGAATCCCGGAGACGGTCAGCACGTCCGCGAATTCCTGAGGCGTGCGGCTCCTATCTATTTCTACATAGTCCTGCATCCATTCAAGTGAACTCTTCATCTTCCGTACCTCCTAAAACTGATTCAAGAAACGCATATCATTTTCGTAGAACAGGCGCAGGTCATCAATACCGTATTTGAGCATGGCAATGCGTTCCACTCCCATACCGAAGGCAAAGCCGTTCACCTTATCCGGATCATAGCCGTTCAAACGCAATACATTCGGGTGCACCATACCGCAGCCGAGGATTTCGAGCCAGCCCGTATGTGAGCACACACGACAGCCTTCACCGCCGCACATGACGCAGGAAATATCAACTTCCGCACTCGGTTCCGTAAAAGGGAAGAAACTGGCACGGAACCGGACATGTGTCTGCTGTCCGAAAATTTCTCTGAGAAAGTCTTCCAGCATGCCTTTCAAGTCGGAGAAACGGATATTTTCATCGACAATAAGCCCTTCCATCTGATGGAATACGGGCGAGTGAGTCGCATCATAATCCCAACGATAGACTTTGCCGGGAACGATGACCTTGACCGGTTCATTCGGGGTATGAGCCTGCAGTGTACGGGCCTGCATCGGCGACGTATGCGTCCGAAGGAGGATTTTTTCCGTAATGTACATGGAATCCTGCATATCCCGCGCCGGATGGTCATCAGGAAAATTGAGGCACCGGAAATTGTAGTAATCATCTTCGATTTCAGGGCCTTCGGCAATGGAGAAGCCCATGTGCAGGAAGGCCTGCTCCATTTCCCGGCGGATCAGATGCAGCGGATGTTCATGCCCTATGACAGGTTTCCTGCCGGGCAACGTGATATCGACTGTCTCCGCTTCGATCTTTGCCGCCATGGCCGCAGCTTTTAATTCTTCCATCTTTTTGTCCAGACATTCTTCAATAGCCTCCCGTGCCGTATTGACCATCTGGCCCACCTGCGGCCGTTCTTCCGGCGAGAGGTCCTTGAGTGTCTTCATAAGGGATGTGAGTTCGCCTTTTTTCCCTAAATACCTGACGCGAATATTCTGAACGTCCTGCAAGACGGTGCTGTCATTAAGTTGTTCATTAACGGCCGCTTTAATCGCTTCAATCGTATCCTTAATCATACAATACCTCCTGAAAAAATAACGGACCTCCGCCCGGAAAGGGGCGAAGGTCTCGCGGTACCACCCTAATTGTATCTCTTCTCTTCTATAACGGGAAGACCCGCTCCGCCTACTGGTCGGTTCAGCAAAGAGCTCAAAAGGGAATCATACGACCTATCGCGCGGCACTCTCAATCATTGATGCCGCTTCCTGTAAACGATATTCCGTCATATGCTGTCTTTCTCATAGCCGTTTATTCAAATTAATATATGTATTGTATCAATAGAGCGTTTTATTTGCAATAACCAATCGTTGAATCTGGTTCGTGCCTTCATAAATCTGCATGATTTTTGCATCGCGCATATATTTTTCTACAGGATATTCTTTCATATATCCGTAGCCGCCCATAACCTGCACGGCATCGACGGTAACCTGCATAGCCACATCGGAAGCATTGCACTTGGCAATAGCGGCTTCACGGCTGAAATCCAGTCCCTCGTCTTTCATCCAGCAGGCACGTTGCACAAGCAGGCGCGCACCTTCAATCTTCATAGCCATATCGGCAATCATGGCCTGAACCATCTGGAAGGAGGCAATCGGTTTATCGAACTGTACACGTACTTTCGCATATTCCGAGCAAGCGCGGAAAGCCGCTTCGGCAATACCGACAGATACGGCACCGACGAAAGGACGGGCCGCATCAAGCGTGTTCATGGCGATACGGAACCCCTGGCCTTCACGGCCGAGCCGGTTTGCCACAGGCACGAAGCAATCCTGAAAAATAAGTTCCGTCGTGTTGGAAGCGCGAATTCCCATTTTATTTTCAGCTTTGCCTATTGTAAAACCGGGCGTTCCCTTCCTGACAATAAAAGCCGTCAAGCCCCGGATACCGCCGCCTTTGCGCGTATTGGCGAAAACCACGAACACTTCGGCAAGAGCGCCGTTGGTAATAAAGCACTTCGTACCGTTTAACAGGTACCCGCCGCCGTCCTCCGTCTTACGGGCCTGCGTCGACACGGAGCCCGCATCGGAGCCCGTACCCGGTTCAGTCAACGCAAAAGCGGCCAGGTGATCGTTGTTGATGATGTCAAAATAACGTTTTTTCTGGTCATCATTGCCGGCAATAATAACGGGATACGAAGCAAGCGCATTGGCGGCGACAGTCGTTGCCACGCCGGCACAGCCCTTACCCAACTCTTCATAAATGGCGGCAATAGTAACCGCGTCAAGGCCGGAACCGCCGAATTCTTCGGGGATAGCAACGCCGAGCAAACCCTGGGCTGCCAGTTTATCCAGCAAGCCTTCGCGAAGCGCTTCCGTTTCGTCCATTTCCAAGGCGTACGGTTTGATTTCCTTTTCCACCAAATCACGCACGACTTTGATAATTTCCTTTTGTTCGTCGTTATAAGCAAAATCCATGTCGTTACCCAACCTTCCGTTTTAAATACTACTGTTCACCCGGTTTCTTCAAGATGTAAAACGATGCGCGCCCTTTGACGACAATCCGGCCGTCAGCGTCATAAATGACCGCTTCCGTCAGATTGGTATCGTCGCCTTCCCGCACGACAGTCCCTACACCGCGGATACATTCACCGGCACGTACATGCCGCACGTAATTCATGTTAATTTCCAATGTCGTTACACTGTATCCCAGGGTACGGCAGCTAAATCCCATGAGCGTATCACAAAAAGCCATCATCAATCCCGGTGCGGCGACGCCTTTGGCATCACAAAAGCGCTGCTCGACAGGGAAATCTATCGTTACTTCACCGCCGTTTAAATCCGCGACCTGACAGGGCAAATTCTGAAAATACGGAGTCCCGTCGTATATTTGTTTGAGCGTTGCCAACAGGATACGTTTCTCTTCGGCAGTCAATGTTTTTAAGGCCATTTTCCATTTCCTGTTCTTCCGGTGACGAGAAATGTTCCCTTGCCGTGTGCCAAATAGCGATTTTTATTGTCATAAAAATCGCAGAGGAGCACCGCTGTCGTACGGCCGCAGTGAATCGCCGCCGCCCTGACGATTATATCCGTACCGGCAATCCCCGGCCGCAAATGATTTAAGGACATATCAAGCAATCTGACCTTCCGGCCTGCCATGAGACACGCTTTTTCCATAGCCGACGCGGCCATGCCGTAAAAAACGCCGCCGTAAAGGGTGCCGTTCGGATTATCCCATGCGGAGCCGTTATTATGAAAAACAAGAGTTACGGCCGTCTCGTCGGCTTCTTCAATATGAAATTCCATATAGCGGTCAAAAAAGCTTTGCTGCCGGTCGTATTCCGCCGCATTTAGTGGGCGAGTCATAAAAAAACATTGCCGCCTTCCTGCAAATATTATAAATACGTTTATTATTTTACTATAGCCTTCTTTGTTCGTCAAACACGAAAAAGGCTTAACTGTCCCGATTATGACACAAAAAAGAACTGCCGGAGCAGTTCTTTTCGTAAAACACGCCTGACCTGGTTTTTACCCCCACACTCGCCTGCCGGAGGGTTCGCTCGTAAACTGCCGTTCCCCACTACTGCCTCTCTCGCTTTTCGCGGCAGGTCTTACTTCTAGGCCGCACTATGATCAGGCCCGTATCGGAGCCCTTACGTGGATCGCTTTGCCTGCGGCTGGCATCGACTTTCAACCACAGCACGTGTCAGTTTATTATAACACATTTATACTCATGCCCGGAAAGAAATATATTTCTAAAACTTATCCCATAATGAAAGGCCTGTTGCCCTTTACAAAAGAACAACATACAGAACCGCTCTCAAAACAATCGCACGGACCAGATTGGCGGAACCGTTACAGCAGATTTTCATTTACAAAAATCCCCCTGCCGTATATAGCAAGGGGACAGTTCTTTCAAGCTTATTTCGCATAGTCGACCATACGTGTTTCTCTGATGATGACAACCTTGATCTGACCGGGATATTCCAATTCCGCTTCGATACGTTTCGCCACTTCGTGGCAGAGAATCGTGCAATCGTCTTCATTTAATTTTTCCGGTTTTACCATAACGCGGATTTCTCTGCCCGCCTGAATAGCAAAACACTCTTCTACGCCGTCAAAGGATTTGGCGATTTCTTCAAGTTTTGCCAACCGCTTCAGATAATTTTCCAACGTTTCACGACGCGCTCCCGGCCGTGCCGCCGAAACGGCGTCGGCTGCAGCAACTAAGACAGCTTCCACAGACGTTGCTTCTTCATCGCCGTGATGGGAAGCAATACAGTTGATTACGGCCTTTGACTCGCCGTATTTTTTTGCAACATCGATACCGATAGATACGTGCGTGCCTTCCAAATCATGATCCAGCGCTTTTCCGATATCATGAATCAAACCGCCGCGACGGGCCAGGTTGACATCAACACCCAATTCGGCCGCCATAATACCGGCAAGCTGCGATACTTCAATGGAGTGCCGCAGGACGTTTTGCCCGTAGCTTGTACGATAACACAAACGGCCCAACGTCTTGATCATTTCCGGATGCAGTCCGTGTACTCCCGCTTCATACGTCGCCTGTTCACCGGCTTCGCGAATCTTCTGACTGATTTCTTTACGGGCTTTCTCCACCATTTCTTCAATGCGCGCCGGATGAATCCGTCCGTCGACGATGAGTTTTTCCAAAGCCAGGCGCGCCACTTCGCGACGAATAGGATCGAAGCAGGAAAGGATAACCGCTTCCGGCGTATCGTCGATAATCAAATCAACGCCCGTAAGGGTTTCGATGGCACGAATATTACGGCCTTCACGGCCGATAATACGGCCTTTCATTTCATCATTCGGCAGGGATACAACGGAAACCGTCGTCTCCGCCACATGATCGGCGGCACAACGCTGGATGGCAAGAGAAATGATTTCGAGGGACTTCTGCTCCGCCTCTTCCTTCGCTTCTTCTTCAAGACTCTTGATAAGCTGAGCCGTTTCATGTTTTATTTCATTTTTAACGTCGGCAAGAAGCAGTTCTTTAGCATCGTCATAAGACAATCCGGAAATACGTTCCAACTCCGCCAGCTGCTGCTCGTGCAAGCGGTCGATTTTCTCCTGTGCCTTAGCGACTTCCCCCTCTTTACGGATGAGGGATTCTTCCTTTTTTTCGATAGAATCCGTTTTCTTGTCCAGGTGTTCTTCTTTTTGGAGCAGCCGGCGTTCCAAACGCTGCAATTCGGAGCGGCGTTCTTTATTATCACGTTCCGCGTCAGCGCGCAACTTATGGATTTCCTCTTTACCTTCCAGGATAAGTTCTTTCTTCTGAGCTTCTCCATCTTGCTTAGCCGCGCCGATAATACGGCTTGCTTCCGCTTCAGCACTGCCCAATTTGCTTTCCGCAATCTTCAGACGGTAAAAGTAACCGGCGCCGAGACCGATAACACCGCAGCCTACAGCTGCGACAATAACTTCCGTCATTATAAATATTCACCTCCTTTTCACAAAAAAAGCCGAACCCGTGTCCGGCTTTTCTAGGATGAGAGTCTCATAATTTCATCATTTTTCAAAAAACCATCATGATCGCATATAAATACCAGTATAATGTACCGGTCACGTTTATTGTAAAATTTTTTCACTCTTCTGTCAAGGTAACAAAGTCGGCCAAAACGGCTTGTACAGCCGTTATCGAAAACCCCCGGTTCTGTAAAAAACGAGCGATTTTCCGTTGATCCGCGCCGCCGTTTTTAAATGTTTTCCTCGTCAGGGCAAGGGCCGTCACCGTCTCGTCAAAAGGTTCCCGTTCGTCCGGAACGGACAGGTCCCGCAAACGTAATCTGTTGCAAATATAGGCATGTCCGTACTGCGCTTTTTTTACATAGTAACGGTAAACTGCTTCAGCCAGCCTTTCGTCGTCAATAAACCGCTCTTCTTTGAGTTTTTCTACGACTTCATCAATGACGGCTTCCGGCATCCCGCGGCGCAAAAGCTTGCGCCGCAGCTCGTTTTCGCTGAGAAAACGCACGTTCAAAAGACGTAAGGCCGCGCCGTAACATTCTTTATATTCCATAGTTTTATTCGGCGTCATCATCAAGACGGGGCTGATCCGCCAGAACTTCGTCAAACTTTTCCGGTTCCGCCACGAGTGTATCACGGATAATTTGCTCGATTTCTTCCGCCACTTCGGGATGTTCTTTAAGGAACATCTTTACATTTTCTTTCCCCTGTCCGAGCCGTTCACCCTTATACGAGTACCAGGTACCGCTCTTTTCAAGGATTTCCATGGACGATCCCAGATCAAGAAGCGTGCCTTCTTTGGAAATGCCGGTACCGTACATAATATCCACTTCACAATTGCGAAACGGCGGGGCCACTTTATTCTTGACCACTTTAACGCGCGCCCTGTTGCCCATGACGTCGCCGCCGACTTTAATCGCCTCGCCTTTACGTATTTCCATGCGGACGGATGCATAGAATTTCAGAGCGCGCCCGCCTGTTGTCGTTTCGGGGTTGCCGAACATGACACCCACTTTTTCACGAAGCTGGTTAATGAAGATGACAATGGCTTTGGACTTGGCAATGATACCTGTCAGCTTCCGCAGCGCCTGGCTCATAAGCCGCGCCTGCAGACCGACGTGCGAATCACCCATTTCGCCCTCTATTTCCGCTTTCGGCACAAGCGCCGCTACGGAGTCGACGACAATAATATCCACCGCGCCGCTGCGGACGAGCTCTTCCGTAATTTCCAGAGCCTGTTCGCCGTTATCGGGCTGAGAGATAAGGAGATCCGCCGTATCGACGCCAAGATGGCGGGCATAAACCGGATCAAGCGCATGCTCCGCATCAATAAAGGCCGCTATACCGCCGGCCTTTTGCGCCGACGCGATGGCATGGAGCGCCAAGGTCGTCTTGCCGGATGATTCGGGGCCGTAAATTTCGATAACGCGGCCGCGCGGATAACCGCCGACACCGACGGCCAGATCAACGGCAAGCGACCCGGATGAAATAACTTCCAGATTCATTTTTTCCGCCAAATCGCCAAGCCGCATAATCGCGCCCTTACCGAAATCTTTTTCAATTTTTTTCATGGCATTTTCCAATGCCGTCTGCTTCGCTTCCATATGGTTCCTCCTTACGAATATTCCGACAGATACTGCAAGACATAGAAGACAGCCTTCATGGCCGCCCGTTCCTTAACTTCGATTCTGTTGCCGGGAAAGATATTCTTATGCACTGTCGTCCCCCACGGCCCGTCAACCCCTATATACACAAGGCCTGCGGGCTTTTCGGCCGTACCGCCGTCGGGACCGGCAATACCCGTCGTGCTGACGGCAATGTCGCTATGGTAAAGAACACGGCTGCCGCGAGCCATTTCGGCAGCCGTTTCTTCACTGACCGCCGTATAAAGACGCAATGTTTCTTCCGATACGCCCAATACGCTTACCTTGACCCTGTCCTGATAGGTTCCGGCAGAGCCTAGGAAATAGGCCGAGCTGCCGGCAATATCCGTTATATAGGAACCGACGAGACCGCCTGTGCACGATTCGGCACCGCTCACAGTCAGGCCTTTTTTCAGAAGGACGCGGCCGAGAGCCGCCGCAACGGACTCATCGTCATAGGTAACGATGACATTCGGCAAGCGGCTGCACAGTTTTTCCCGCATCGGCAGGACAAGCGCTTTTGCCGCCTGTTCATCCGCCGCTTTTGCCGTAATGCGCACTTCCACGAAGCCGATACGCGCATACATGGCGATGGTCGGATTGGACTGCTCTTTAACGAGATCCATAATCGTGTCTTCAATGCGCGCTTCACCCATGTCGTAAATTTTCATATACGACGAATAAATATATCCCTGCGAGCCGAAAAGACGCTGTAAATACGGTTTCACCCGATAATCGAAGACCCAGCGCATTTCCGCCGGCGGGCCGGGCAGGTGGATGAGCAACTTGCCGCCCTTATAAAGGGCCGTTCCGGGTGCCGTGCCGGCGCCGTTCTCAAGGACTTCCGCCCCTTCGGGAATCATGGCCTGCCGGCGCTGATTACCCGTCAGATCCCGTTCGGGATGCCGCAGCTTGATCCATGAGGTGACGGTCTGCATGACATCCTCGCGAAAGACAAGAGGCACTTCCATGACTTCGGCACCGACAAGTTTCGTCATATCGCCCTGCGTCGGTCCCAGACCGCCTGTAGTAATCACAATATCTGTGCGTGCCAAGGCGGTTCGCAACACACTTTCCATGCGGGCGGGATTATCGCCGACCGTGGTCTGATAGACGACGGAATACCCCATCTGGTTGAGTTGCTGCGACAGATAGCGCACGTTTTCATTTATAATTTCACCGAGCAGGAGCTCCGACCCGGTAGTTACAAGTTCAACCAACAATTTTTCTGCACCTCTGTATCATACCCGTTCGGCAATGACATCATACGCAAATCCCTGGACGACTTTAACGAGAATAATGTCACCCGCATTCAGTTCCTCGCCGTTTTCGACATAGGTCAGGCCGTCCACCTCGGGAGCCTGAATATCCAAACGTCCCACGGCCTGTAAACGGCCGCCTTCTTCTGTCAGTTCTTCCACGATAAAAGGATGAACCGTTCCTTCCAGTTCTCTGTTGCGTTCTTCCGAAACCTTCGCCTGAATTGCCATCAGCCGATGGTACCGTTCTTCTTTGACTTCTTCAGGAACCTGGTCCGCCATCTTGGCAGCCGGCGTGCCTTCTTCCTGTGAATAGGTGAATACGCCTACTGCATCGAACTTCGTCCGTTCCACAAAATCACAAAGTTCCCTGAATTCTTCTTCCGTTTCACCGGGAAAGCCGACGATAAAAGTGGAACGAAGCGCAAGTTTACGCCCCCGCTGCGTCAATTTCCCGACAAGTTTCAATACGTCCGCCTTTGTATCACGACGATTCATGCGTGTCAGGACGTCCTGCGAAATATGTTGAAGCGGCAAGTCGACGTAAGGACAGATTTTATCTTCCTTAACGATAAGCTCCATCAGTTCATCCGTAAAATAATGCGGATAGAGATAAAAGAGGCGGATCCATTTGACGCCGTCAATTTTAACAAGCTCTTTTAAAAGCTCCGCCAACAAGGACTTGCCTGCCAAATCGACACCATAGCTCGTTGTATCCTGGGCGATAAGATTGATTTCCTTCACGCCGTTTGCTGCCAAGCGTTTCACTTCCGTTACAATCGATTCTGTCGGACGGCTGTAAAGAGGCCCGCGCACATGCGGGATGATACAAAAGGTGCAGCCGTTATTACAACCCTCGCCGATTTTAACGTATGCGCTGTACACGGGCGTCGTTAAAACCCGGCTCGTATCCTGGTCGTAAAGATGGCTTACGTCATCCATAAAACAAGCCCGTTTACCCGTTTTTGCCGCCGTAACGGCTTCCCAAACGCGATCCCATGACCCCGTCCCCAAAAGGGCATCCACTTCGGGCAATTCTTTCATTAATTCCTGTTGATACTGTTGACTGAGACATCCCGTGACGATGAGGATTTTACATCTTCCTTCCGTCTTATAACGGCCCGCCTCAAGAATTGCCTGAACGGACTCTTCTTTCGCCTTTTCGATAAATGTACATGTATTGACAATAATGATATCCGCATCGCGCATGTCTTCAGTCATGCTCATGTGATGATCCCGTAAAATCCCGAGCATGACTTCTGTATCAATTAAGTTTTTTGAACAGCCCAGGCTGACAAACGCTAATTTCTCCATTAACCGTCCCTTCCAAATCTGATCGTCCGTATCCACCAGTCCTGCATGGCTCTGCGGTCTTTATCATTATAATGCTTCACTGTTTTGAAAAATACCGGTCCCTGTTGCTTCGAATCTGCCTGTACGGCAATAGCGCTGTTGGCAAAATTGAACTGCATGCGATTTTTCCGCAACACGTCCGCCGCCTCAAGAGAAAGAAGCCAATCAATAAACTTGCCCGTTTCTTCCTCGTCGGAGCACCATCTGGTCGCCGCTGCACCGATAAGCCAGTAGGCCGTGCCGTCCTGCGGGTAAACCACAAAAACGGGCGCACCGTCGAAACGATATTGACGCGCCGTCACGGCATCGACAACACCTGCCTGCGCCTCACCGCCGGCGACGCGATGCATGACGGGCGCCATTGTCTTGGAATAAGCGCCGATACGGGTCTGAAGACTGCGGAAATAAAGTTCCGCTCTTTCCTGCCCGTGAAGTTCCACATATTCACAAAGGAAACGGCCCGCAATATCCGTCGCCGCCAAATCGGGAAAACTTATAACCATATTGGCGTCAGTTAAAAGATCGCTCCACGTATTGATATTACTGCCGCCCATATTATAGTAATCACGGTTAATGACAAAGACGAGCGGATCATACCAAAGGCCGATCCAGGCACCGGCATCGTCCTTTAATTCATGCGGCACTTCATCCGTTACATACGATGTATACGGAATGAACGCGCCTTGAAGACGGCCTGCATAAAGTGTGTCCTCCGAAGCAATAACCGCATCGGGAAGCCGATTTTCCTTCGGGTTTCGGATAGCGCGCTGTAATTCATCTTCCGTCATGGTCATAATATAGGCGCGTAATCCCGTGTCTTTGTAAAAGGCTGCCGCCAGATCCTGATTAACTTGTCCGGGCATATCCGAATAAACGACGAGGTGCCGTTCTTTCTCATACATTTCCCGGGCAGCCAGCTGTTGTTGCCGTTCCTGCTGTATGTACACGCCGGCCCAGAGAACGGCGGCTATAAACACTATCATCCCTATAAAGGGGATATATCGTTTCATTCGTTCTATCTCCTGCATATATCGTTTCGAGAAGCGCTTTCACGAGTATTTTCATCCTGTACATATCGACTTCAGTCGTCACGCGTCCTTTATACCGTTATACAACAAATCCGACATGACGGTCTCTTTCTTTCGGATGCTTACGGTTTATGACTCCGGACGCCTGTGTACGGTCCGTCTCTAAAAAATAAACCGCGCCATAAGCAGGATAAAGAGAACAAGGCCGCCGATAATGGTAATCTCGGGCCATCTCGTCTGTTTACGGCGCCGTTTTCTCCCGGCCGCCGCGAATTTCGGCGCACCGATTCTGCGCCGTTCGGGTACGGGCGGCTCCGGGGCCGTATGACGAAGATATGTTTCAATCAGTTCTTCTCCGTCCAGTCCCAAAAAACCTGCATAGGCCCTGATGAATCCCTTTACGAAAACCGCACCGGGTATGCTGTCGTAGTTATCCGCTTCCAGGGCCGACAGATACTCCGTCTTGATGTAAACCGCGGCGGAAACTTCCGTCAATGTCCGTCCCTGCGCTTCCCGCTCGCGCTGCAAAATTTCACCTATTGAAGACAACTCCTCCGTCCTCCGTTATCTTTCCCCGCCTGAATCAGTGCGAGAAATATTTAGCCTGTACCTGGTCGGGCGTCATCAGAATATCACGAGCCTTACTGCCGTTGGAAGGCCCGACAATCCCCATCTCTTCCATCGTATCCACCATGCGGGCGGCACGGGAAAACCCGATGCGGAAACGGCGCTGCAGCAACGAAACCGAGGCTTGCCCCGTTTCCATGACCATCATGATAGCCTTATCCATGAGCTCATCTTCAAAAAAGTTACGGCCGCCTTCGTTATGTGAATCTTCCCTTTGTGCCGCTGCAACGGCTTCATTATATTGCGGCTTGCCTTGCGCTTTAATATATGCAACGACTTCATCAATTTCACCGTCGGATATAAAAGCGCCCTGTACGCGTACCGGTTTCGACGCCCCCATGGGATAAAAGAGCATATCGCCCTTGCCGATAAGTTTTTCCGCACCGGCCATATCCAAAATTGTACGCGAATCGATCTGGCTGGATACGGCAAACGCAATACGGCTCGGCACATTGGCCTTAATAAGGCCCGTAATGACATCCACGGACGGGCGCTGCGTCGCCAGGACGAGATGCATCCCGCAGGCACGGGCTTTTTGCGCCAACCGGCAAATAGAGTCCTCCACGTCACCGGCTGCGGCCATCATAAGATCGGCCAATTCATCGATAATAATAACGACATACGGCATGGCTCCCTGCGGTCGGAGTTCATTATACCGTTTAATATCGCGGGTCTTCGTCAAAGCGAAGCGTTTATACCGATCATCCATTTCGCGGACAGCCCAACGCAAAATATTGGCGGCCTTTTTCGGATCCGTAACGACTGGCGTCATCAAGTGAGGGATCCCGTTATAGTTTGAAAGTTCGACCACCTTCGGGTCTATTAAAATAAGCTTAACGTCTTCCGGGCGCTGCTTGAAAAGAATGCTTGAAATAAGCGTATTGATGCACACGCTTTTACCGGAACCGGTCGAACCGGCGACGAGCATATGAGGCATTTTCGTCAAATCGGCAACAACAGGCGTGCCGGCAATATCCTTACCGAGACCGACGGGAACGCCGCCCGCCGCATTCCGGAAAACTTCCGTATCAAGAACATCCCGCAAACATACGGGCGTAACTTTTTTATTCGGCACTTCAATACCTACTGCCGCTTTACCGGGAATAGGCGCTTCAATACGGATACCCGTAGCCGCCAGTTTCAAAGCGAGATCGTCGGCAAGATGAACAATCTTACTTACCTTGACGCCCGCCGCAGGTTCCAGCTCATATCTCGTGACGGCAGGACCGCGACTGGCCGTAAGCATTTTCGCATCAATATTGAAACTCTTCAAAGTATCCTGAAGAATTCGGGCATTCTGCCGCACTTCATCACTGAGCCCCGCTTCATGGGAAGAGCCGCGATGCAGGAAAGAAACGGACGGCAAACGGTATGTCTTTTCTCCTGCGGCCGTCGGTACGGCGGTCTGCCCTGCCGGCCCCACCTCCGCCGTCCCTGCCGTAAGTTCCGACTCAAGAGGTTTCAGGCCTTCAAGCAGCGGCGGCACGGCGGGATCGCGGGGCGGCACGGCGGTATACGCGGCCGGTTTCGTCCTGTCCACAACCGCTTCGACAATGCCGTTGCCGTCATAATCCGCCGTTTCCGGGGCTTCTTCCTCATCTGCAAAGCATTCCTCCGGCTCATACCCGCGGTCGTCACGTTCCGCCCCGATACCCTCATCGGCAGCAGCGTCGTAATCCGCCGCTTTATCGCCCCGTAGCGTGCGTTCGTGTGGATCGAAAGACAATTCGTCGGCGGACGACACTCCAGAAACGGCGGACATCGCCGTCCCGTCCGGAGAATTGTCAAGAGCGGATTCTTCCCGTTCAATATCAAAAATTTTCCGGTCTTTACGCTGCTGCCAGGAATTCTGTACAGCCTGTGAAGCGGTTTGAATGCCCGTTACGGCTTTTCCGGAAATGCGCGCCACTTCTTCCGTCGTCACTTCCTGGGCAAACGCTACGGGCTTTGATATGGATACCTTTTTCCAAATCATGAGAACAATAACAAGCGCCCCGAAAAGAACGAGTACAGCCCCGAAAGAGCCCAGGGAACCGCGCAGAAAGGAGGCAGGCACGGCTCCGAAAAAGCCGCCGCCGAGACGAAGGGAACCGGGCAGGAATTCTTCCCCCTCTCCCGTAAAAAGAAGATGCCAGAGACTGAGCACAAGTTCGCATGACAAAGCGCCCATTACCCAGTTTCCGGTAAAGGGCAAGGCCTTCCGTTTCACAATATATTGCAACCCCGCTATAATCAGTGCGACAGCGACGATAAGCCGTCCCGTCCCGAAAATATAAGCAAACACATCGTCAAGGGCATAGCCTATTTGTCCCGTATCCACCCCGACCATACCGACGGTCAGAAATATACCCGCTACTAAAAAGACAAGGCCGAGGATTTCATACTTCAGCCAGGGTGTACCGCTCTTTTTGCCGCGCCTTGCCGCACTTTTCCTCGTACCGCCTGCTGCGGAGCGTTTTTTCGCGGCAGCCGTCGTGCTTGCGCGGCGCCGTTTACGTTCGGCCAACTTCTTCACCTACCAACAGTAATCCAACCTTTATGAACAGGCTTTCGCCCGTTCATTTGTTTGGTTCCGTGACCATATAGAAAGCCGCCAAGCTAACTTAGCGGCCGCATAATCAACGATTACGATTCAAAAAAAAGCCCCACCATGCCGTCTATAACCGAGTTTTGAGCCTGCCGAAGCAGGTGGGTGTCCTCCTATAGAGCTCAACAGTCCAGTAAAGGCATTGTCTTACCGAAATAGAGTCCGGACCCCCTATGTAAAGGTGTTGGTTCAAAACTTCGAGACCATTTACGTACACAGTAGGGTTTTCTCTTGCATTCAGTATACCAAAATCACCAAAAAAATCAAGTCATACCGCCTCTTTATCCATATCCGTGCTGTATACGGCCCTAAGGGCGGGAGATATACTTATTCGGACGGCCTCAGAATATGGCATCTCATATAGGGACGAAGTACTTCCGGAATGATGACGGAGCCGTCCTCCTGCTGATAGTTTTCCAAAACGGCCGCAACTGTACGGCCGACGGCAAGGCCCGAGCCGTTCAACGTATGCACGTATTCAGGCTTGGATTTCGCATCACGACGGAAACGGATATTGGCACGGCGCGCCTGAAAATCTTCCGTGTTCGAGCAAGATGAAATTTCTCTGTATTTGCCCTGAGCCGGGAACCATACTTCTATATCGAAGGTCTTGGCCGCAGAGAAACCGATATCGCCGGTGCAGAGGCAAACGACACGGTACGGCAGGCCCAGCTCCCGCAGAATCATTTCAGCGTTTTCCGTCAGCTTGTCAAGTTCATCATAGCTTGTTTCGGGAGCCACGTATTTTACCATTTCCACCTTGTGGAACTGATGCTGACGGATGAGGCCGCGCGTATCCCTGCCGGCGGAACCCGCTTCGGCGCGGAAACACGGAGTCACGGAGGTAAAGTAAACGGGCAGTTCGGCGCCGTCAATGATTTCGCCGCGGTAGTAGTTCGTCAAAGGGACTTCCGCCGTCGGAATCATGAACATCTCCTGTCCTTCGATACGGAACATGTCGTCATAAAACTTCGGCAGCTGTCCCGTACCGATCATGGAATCGCGGTTGACAATATACGGCGGAATAACTTCCGTATATCCGTCCGTTTCCGTATGGCGGTCGAGCATAAAATTATACACGGCACGTTCCAGGCGGGCGCCGGCGCCGAGATAAAAATAAAAACGCGAACCGGCTACTTTACCTGCCCGTTCGGCATCGAGAATGCCGAGATGTTCACCGATTTCCCAGTGATTTTTAGGGATAAAGGAGAAGGCCGGCGTTTCCCCCCATTTACGAACTTCCGGGTTGTCACTGTCGTCTTTACCGACGGGAACGGACGGATGGCACATATTGGGAAGCATGAGACGGATCTCCAGCATCTTGTCTTCCGTTTCTTTTACCCGGCCGTCGAGGGCGGCTATTTCATCGCCGAGCGCTTTCATCGCCGCGATTTTTTCGTCCGCATTTTCTTTACTGCGCTTTAAAACGCTGATTTCTTTCGTAACCTCATTGCGGCGGCTCTTCATGGCTTCCACCCGGCCCAGCAATTCGCGGCGCCTTGCGTCCAATTTGATAAAGGCGTCCACATCGACACGGGCATTGCGATTCTTCAAATTCGTTTTTACGGCTTCCAAGTTTTCACGTATAAATTTTGTATCCAACATCGTTTTACTGTTCTCCTTTCACCTGACAGCTTTTTATAATCCTTTTTGTTCGATTCCGCTGAAAAGATACCCCAAATGGTTCGTCGAATTAAGCAGTACCAGACGCCACAGGCCGTTTTTCTCTTCCAGCACGTTGATGCAGGCGTTGTCCTGCTTAATCTGCCAAAAACACTTTTGCGACATACCGAGAAGGTCGCAGATGAGCGCTTTGTTGACGGCATCATGAGCGGCTGCAAGGACGGTTTTACCGGCCCACCGCGTCGCATAATCATCAAAAGCGGCACGGGCGCGGGCACACACATCTGCTAACGATTCGCCGCCCGCCCCGGGCATTTGCACCGTATGAGGCGCCGTGTGCCAGGCTGCAAATTCGCGCGGATAGGCGGCTTCAATTTCACCGGCCAGACGGCCTTCCCAGTCACCGTGGTCGATTTCTGTCAGGCGCGGATCTTTTTGAACTTTTTCACCGTGCAGTTCCGCACAAAAGGACGCGGTCATAAACGCCCGTTCCAAAGGACTTGAAATAAACGCGTCAATATGCACGTCTTTTAAGCCCCGCGCCAACAGTTGCCCCTGTTTCAACCCGCGCTCGCTGAGGTGTGTATCTTCCCGTCCCTGATAGCGGCCTTCAATATTCCACTGTGTTTCGCCGTGACGTACCAAGATAATGCGTACCATCGATTACCTCCTATTGATTCGGTTCACAATGAATAAGTTTCATATCCAAAATGCCGTCAATCGCTCTGAGCTTGAGCATGACATCATTGGGAATATCATTTTCCACGGCAACCGCCATAATATTGGTCCCCTTCTTCGTCATCTTCCCTACTTGCATACCCGTAATATTGATCTGCGCTTCGCCGAGGATTGTCGAAATCTGGCCGATCATGTTCGGCCGGTCGATATGGGGCGCTAAAAGAAGGTAATTTTCCGGCGTAAAGTCGACACGATATTCATCGATCTGTACTATTTTAGCTTCCGTGCGATTGAACAGGGTGCCGACGATGCTGTGCCCGCCCTTCGGGGTGACGATACGGACCGTTACGGCACCGACAAAATTACCGGTATCACTCGATTTCACTTCCTTGACAGAAATATGGCGCTGTTTAGCGAGATCCGGCGCATTGACGAAGTTGACCGAATCCTGGAGAATGGGATTTAAAGCGCCTTTCAATACGGCCGTCGTCAAAAGGGCGGTTTCCGTTTCCGCCAGCTCGCCGGTATACTCGACGCTGATTTCCTTCATCGGTCCCTCAGCTAAATATACACCCAGAATCCCCATACGTTCCATCAAATCAAAATAAGGGCGAATGGTCGTATAGACATTTTGTGCGACAGGCGCCATGTTGACGGCTGTCGGTACGGGTTCACCGCGAAGACCCGCCATAATCCCCTGCGCCACGTCAACGGACACGCCTTCCTGGGCTTCAACGGTCGAAGCGCCGATGTGCGGTGTAACGACAACATTTTCCAGTCCTATGAAGGGGTTAATATCCGTAGTGAGCGGCTCTTCCGGGAAAACGTCAACAGCCGCGCCGGCTACTTTACCGCTTTTCAAGGCTTCCGCCAAAGCGTTAATATCCAAAACCGCACCGCGAGACACATTGATAACGCGCACGCCGTCTTTCATCCTGGCAAATTCTTCCGTACCGATCATACTGCGCGTTTCTTTGGTAAGCGGCGTATGGAGCGTAATATAATCCGATTCCCGAAGGAGCGTATCCAAATCGACAAGCTCACAATTTAGCTGTTTTCCCCGTTCTTCCGGAATATACGGGTCATACCCGATAGTACGCATTTCCATAGCCTGCATGCGTTTGGCAATACGCGAACCGATACGGCCGACACCGATGATGCCTATGGTCTTATCTTTAAGCTGAATGCCGGTGAATTTCTCACGCTTCCATTCGCCCGCCATGAGCGAATCGTGAGCCTGCGGAATATGTCTCGTCACGGCAAGAATCATGGCGCAGGTATGCTCCGTCGCGGCAATCGTATTCGATGTCGGCGCGTTGACGACAATAATGCCGCGGGCTGTCGCCGCCTTAAGATCGATACTGTCGATACCGACCCCGGCCCGGCCGATTATTTTAAGTTTCTTCGCCGCCGTAATAACATCGGCGGTCACATGCGTCATGGAACGGGTAATCAATCCGTCATAGTCTCCGATGCAGTCAATAAGACCGACTTCGTCAAGATTGGTTTTAACGTCCACCTGATACCCCTTTTCACGTAACAAGGCGACGCCCTTTTCCGATACGTCATCGCTTACTAAAATTTTCATCTTATCTGCCATTGTCCTATCCTCCGAATTTTTTAGTGACTGCGGCGAAACCGCTCCATAAAACCGGCTAATTTTTCACAGCCTTCCAACGTAACGGCATTATATATGGAGGCGCGGCAGCCGCCTAAAGACCGGTGCCCTTTCAAACCGATCAGCCCTTCCGCCTCGGCTCCGTCAATAAATTCTTTTTCCAGCTCCGCCGTTGCCAAGCCGAAGGTTACATTCATCAGGCTGCGTGAATCTTTAACGGCATGTCCCCTGTAAAAACCGTTGCTTTCATCAATTGCCGCATAAACAACTGCGGCTTTTTCTTTGTTTTTTTGCTCCATAACTGTCAGGCCGCCGTTCTCATCAAGCCAGCGGAGAACCTTGTTGACAAAATAAATACAAAAAACGGGCGGCGTATTATATGTCGAATCGTTAGTAAAGAACGTATCGTATTTGAGCATAACAGGCAGGTCTTCCCTTGCCGCGGCCAAAAAAGATTGCTTTATGATGCCGACGACGGCCCCTGCAGGGCCGACATTCTTCTGAATTCCCGCATAAAGGAAATCAACTTGGCTCATATCAACGGGACGGGCGAGAAAATCACTGGAGGCGTCACAAATAAGAGGTACGTCGAAAGCCGGATAATCACGCCACTCTGTACCGTGAATCGTATTGTTCGAGGTAATATACACATAATCCGTACCGTCTTGTACGACAAAGTCCTCTTCTTGCGGAACATATGTAAACCCGTCTTTTTCACTGGACGCCACATCGTATACATCACCGAAAAATGAAGCCGCTTCCTTCGCCTTACGCGACCAGACGCCCGTATTGATATAGCCGCCCTTGCGCTTCAGAAAATTGGCGCCGTGCATGAGAAACTGCATGCTGCCCCCGCCTTGCATAAAGGCTATCAGATAATCGTCGGGAATATTCAACAGCTTTCTCAATAACGCAACGGTTTCATCCTGCATCCGTTGATATGCTTCACTGCGATGACTTGTTTCAACAATACTCATTCCCGTACCGGCAAAATCCAGAAATTCCTGTTGAACCTGTTTCAGCACGGTCAAAGGCATAGCCGACGGACCGGCATTAAAATTGTATACTCTTTTCACCTTTGCTTCACTCCCCTGCATAAAAAACAAAACGGAGACGCAGTCCTATTGGGACGAGCCTCTCCGTATCTCGCGGTACCACCCAACTTGCCGTAAGCCGAGAAAAAAAGCTCCCGTCCCGAACAGGGACGAGAGCATACTCCCGCGTTGCCACCCAACTTGCCTTACGGCCGTCTTTAGACGCTGTATCGGGCGTACCCGTCAAATTCTTCATTTGCCGCTCCGGAGCGGAACGCCTCACAGCCCTGTCGCCTCTCACCGTCCGGCGGCTCTCTGAAAAGGGTCTCTGATTTGCTTCTCCATCAATGCGTTTCATATGATTTAAATTATCCATAGTATACGTATTTTCGTACGCCCTGTCAAGACAAATTCTTCCTCCGAAGCATATTCACTTTTTCAGTTTTCTTTTACATAAAAACTTTCATTTCTGACTGCCGTTCCCGTTTCTAACAAATTTGTAATCTGGACAATTTCAGTATTATTTGTTATGCTTTTTATATGATAATTATTATTGCTTTGTAAAAGGAGGTTTTACCATGGCATATACACTGCCTGATCTGCCGTACTCGTATGCGGCGCTGGAACCGTACATTGACGAAGAAACCATGCACTATCATCACGACAAACATCATCAGACATATGTAACGAATTTGAACGGCGCAATAGAAAAACATCCGGAACTTTTCTCTAAAACGGTGGAAGAATTGATTTCCGATTTAAACGCCGTTCCCGAAGATATTCGCACGGCTGTCCGCAACAACGGCGGTGGCCATGCCAATCATTCCCTCTTCTGGAAAATCATGGGGCCCGACGGAGGAAAAATAAGCGGTCCCGTCGCCGACGCCGTCACCGAAGCCTTCGGCAGTGTTGAAGAATTCCAAAAACTATTCGCACAAGCTGCTGTCAGCCGCTTCGGCTCCGGCTGGGCCTGGCTGGTTGTAAATAAGGGCAAGTTGGAAATCCTGTCCACAGCCAATCAGGATTCGCCGTTAAGCGAAGGAAAAAAACCTATCCTTGCCTTGGACGTATGGGAACATGCTTATTACTTAAAATATAAAAATGCCCGGGCCGACTATATTTCCGCTTTTTGGAACGTAGTCAACTGGAAAGAAGTAAACAATTACTTTGAAGCCGCAAAATAAGAACCGTGCATAAAAGCGACCGCCTTCGGGCAGTCGCTTTTATTTTTTGCCGAATCCGTATAATTTTATATAAAAACCGATAATACAATCTGATACAAAAACAATATCCCTCTTTGGATAGGTATGAGAACGGCTCCCAGAACATTCGTCATTAATAAAGCAATGAGAATTAAAAAAGAATACCGTTCCAATCCCGCCAGTTTATAGGCCCATTGCCCGGGCAACAGGGCGGCCAGAATCCGGGAGCCGTCCAATGGCGGGAGGGGCAGTAAGTTAAAAACGGCAAAATTGATATTATACAGCACAATCAACTGCAATACAAAAATCATGCCGTCCGATAAAGAAATATGGAAACGGCCGAGTACGGCAATGACCGACATGGCCAGAAAGGCGGCGATAAGATTGGCTCCCGGGCCGGCAAAAGCGACGAGGATTTCCCCTTTCCGCCAATTGCGGAAATTTCCCGGATTGATCATAACCGGCTTGGCCCAGCCGAATCGGGCGACAAAAAGCATGATAAGGCCGACAGGGTCAATATGCGCAATCGGGTTCAACGTCAGCCGCCCCGCTTGCTTCGGCGTATCGTCTCCCATAGCAACGGCCGCGCGGGCATGCGAATATTCGTGAACAACCATAGCGATAATTAACCCGGGAATGCCCGCCACCATGGCAAGTATATCATAATTAAACATGAAAACCTCCAAGTATGAAACTTATATACGCGTCGGAACACATATATACAAAGTATATCATACTTGGAAAACACAACAATATGTACATGATAAAATCTGCAACAGATACTTTTTAAGAAGGATGTCTCATCGGGGCCGGTCTTTACCACATTGCACAAAAAAAAAGGAAGCAATCTTACGTAAGTCTTTTCTTACCGGTCTCATGCCGCATGCGCTCCATATTTTTCCGGAATCCGTCCGAATCGGCCATAGTTATGCGAGTATAAAGCACCTCACCTATGTCCATATGAACCATGCGGGACGTTCCGGCTTCAGTCGAATAATTAGCTTCCCGTCCTATGCCGTGCAGACAAATATCGGCAATTTTCGCCAAGGGCGACAGGATGTGACCGGTTATAACGATAACGGCCGCCCCTTTCTTCTTTGCGATCCCCGCGTACCGAAAATACAATGTTTTTCATTTACAAGCCGTATATATGATATATCTTTATCACTTATATGAAACTGTATCCGCCGGACTGCCGGGAAGGAACAGCACGGAAAAAGGCCGGAAACATTATCCGGCCTTTTTTCAAAGAGAAAATTGTTATGTGACTCCTGCCGCATATACGGCATATATATTTTATCCCGAATTTACGGAAGCAGACTCGCATAAATGCGTTGGAGGTTGGTCTTCATCCGTTCTAAATAGGTCTTGCCGTCCTTATTGCTTTCTATCGTATCAAGGAGTTCAACCTTAGCCCCCACCTCTTCCGCCAGGGCTTTCGATACGGACGGGCTTACCATTTCTTCCGCAAAAATCGTCGTGACATGGTGTTCCTTCGCATATTCCGCAAGTTCCGCCAACTGTTTTGGACTCGGTTCTCCTTCTGCAAAGACATCTTCTACGCTCATCTGCGTGAGAGCGAAGTCACGGCAAAGATATGCGAATGCCGCATGACCCGTCACGAACTCGCGACGCGGGGCGTCCTTAAAACGGCCTTCATACTCTTGCTGCAATTCATTCAACTGAGCAATGTATTCACGTGAATTCTGTTCGTAAAACTCTTTATTGTCCGGATCCGCCTTACCCAGAGCCGCCGTAATGTTTGCAACTTCCGTCGCCGCATTGCGCAAGCTGAGCCATGTATGGGGATCGTATTCACCGTGTTCTTCCACTTCTTCAGGATCCGTATTTTTGATAGCGTCCACACCCTTGGATGCCTCTACTTTTACGAGTTTGTCATTATGTGCGGCTTCAACAGCTTTTTCTATCCACGGCTCCATACCCATACCGTTATAGACAAGCATATCGGCTGTCGCCAAAGCTTTCATCGAATCCGTCGACGGCTCAAATTCGTGCGGCTCCGTACCGGCAGGAATGATAGTAATAATATCTACTTTATCCTTTCCCACGGCCTTCACAAATTCCGCCATTGCGTCGAAGGTAACAGCCACTTTCAGCTTGCCGTCCTTTTTCGACTCTTCTTTCTGAGTCGTACCGCAGCCTGCGAGTATGGTTACTGCCAGAATCGCACTCATTGCTACTGCTAACCATTTTTTCACTATATCCACTCCTTCTTGAGCAAATGCAAATCATCTGCATTAAATCAAAAAAAGGATAGCATAGCGCCCCCCTTCTGTCAATCTTATGAAGATGTGCTGATTTGTCACACCCTATGCGGAATACAAAAAAGCGCCCCGAAAATCCCGGGACGCTTTTTACCGAACACTATAACGTATCGTTATCCTTTAACCGCTTCAATAATGCGATATATACCGTCGACGAAGAAGCCCGCGGCTACGATATATACTGCCGCTACAATAGTCGCCATCGGATTGAAGAGGACGAGAATCCCGAAAATGAGGGAAATGATACCGAAGCCAAGCGAGGCTTTTCCCACCGCCGGTACGTACTCTTTCAGATGAAGTCCTTTGGCAAACACAAACATGCCCTCCACCACAAGCCAAATGCCCAAAAGGATCGGCATCACGATCGGCAGCGCAATATAGCCGACACTTACAAAGTACCCGGCAATAATAACATTGAGAACGGCCGACAGCAAAAATGAAACATGCCGCAGTTCTTTGGAAACGGAAAAATACGTGACAACCTGTGCGAGCGAATTAATAAGAAAAGCAACGGAAATCAACCAGCTGTACACAATAAGATTGGCAATCGGCTCTATACAGAGGAAATAGGACACGACTATATACAACAGCCCGGAAATAACAAGAAATGCTCTGCTTGATGTTTTCATAAAAAGACATCTCCTTAAATTATAAAAAACTCTGCGTCTTTCAAATATATTTCTCAAGGTACGCGCTCCATACATCCAAGCCGTCTGCCCGTACCGTACAGCCGGTTTGGTACCCGTCAGTCTATATGTATTTCCGCTTCCGAATAGAGAGCGGCCTTACCGGCCATAAAGATTTTTTCACCGGCCACCCTGCAATATATAGTGCCGCCGCGACGGGAAGCCTGATAAGCGACGATTTCGTCTTTACCTAGCCGCTCGGCCCAATAGGGAACAATATGACAATGCCCGGAACCGCAAACCGGATCTTCCTGTACGGAAAGTTTCGGCGCAAAACTGCGTGATACGGTATCCGCAACCTTCCCCCGCGCTGTTACATGCACGAGAAGCCCGTCCAAGGTTTTGACCTTTGCAAAATCAGGCGCCATCGCCTCTATGACCGCCCCGTCGTCATAGACGCAAAGAAGATCGCGACCCATGTACGCCGCTGCGGGACGCACGCCAAGAGCTTCTTCCATAGCATCCGTAACATCCACTTCATGCAGCGTATATTTCGGAAACTCCATTTCGTAGAGGTCGTCTTTTCTCGCAACGGTCAAAGCGCCGCTGCGCGTAGAAAAAGTAATAAACTTCGCATCTTTTTCATAAAAACGGAAAAGCACGTAAGCGGCGCCTAATGTAGCGTGGCCGCAAAGATCGATTTCTCCGCCCGGAGTGAACCAGCGCAGACGATAAATATTTCCTTCTTTTACGGCAAATGCCGTTTCAGACAGATTATTCTCCCGTGTAATATTCATCATCAGTCCATCGGAAATCCATTCATTCATAATGCAGACTGCCGCGGGATTACCGGCAAACACCTTATCTGTAAACGCATCGACTACATACTGTTTCATTTCCTTTCCTCCTGATACATAGAATTATCGGACGGTTTCAGAGATTCGTCCTGCCTCGGAAAATCTGTTTATAAATATCCGCGTCCGTATCCGTAAAAACATTGAACAGAACCTTGATTTTCTTATCCTTATGTTTGTTCAACCATTCCGTCACCGTCCTCACCGCAATTTGTGCCGCTTCCTGTGCGGGATAGCCGAAGACTCCCGTGGAAATGCAGCAGAAAGCCACGCTGTCTATGTTTTTTTCGGCACATAAATCAAGAACGTTCACATAACAGGCCCGCAAATCTTTACGGCTTGCTTCCGTCGGTGTACGGCCGCCCACAGCCGGACCGACGACATGGATGACATGCTCCGCCGGCAGATTATACCCTTTCGTCAATAAGGGAACGGCCACGGGCGAACTGTATGTACCGCTGCGGAGAAGCGCTTCCACGCCTTTTGCGCATTCTTCGCGCAACTGCACGCCCGCTGCCGAATGAATGCAATTATCAATACAGTTATGGAGCGGCACGAAACAGCCGAGCATCCGCTGATTGGCCGCATTAACGATAGCTCCCACAGCAAGCCTCGTAATATCGCCCTGCCAGAGATATACCTCATCGGCCCACGCTTCATTACGGGAAAACTCCTGAGCGACTGTATTCATATACCGCAAAAGGACAACGCCCTTCTTATTATTTTCTTCCCGCAAATATTCGTCCTGAATTTTGAGAATCTTCTTATCCGTTTTCTTCGGAGGACGCACATTAACCAAGGCACGGAGAGTATTTTTCTTTTCATCTTCACTTTCGCCTTCAGCCGGTACCCCGTGATCGGCACAGCCTTCTTCATCGGAAAAATAAGCAATCAATGCATCTAACCGTTCCTCTTGTGTCATTACGCATTTCTCCCTTTTCGTATTCTATACCCGTATTATACACTATTTTTCATATATTCTTCCATAGGCTTCCTTACCGTTCTTACACAGCTTTTCCATGAAAATAAAAAGCTGCAAGCATCTTGCTCACAGCTTCTTTATTTCCGTCAGTCAGTTCCAAATAGCCTTCATAAGCGGCCGGTACGATTCTTCCAGATGCTGAATAATGACATCAAAAAGGACCGATAAGATATCTCCGTCCACATCATCATTACTGATATAGCACATATCAAGAAGAAGTGCCCCTTCTTCATCAATACAGTACTTGAAGGACTTGTACGTGCGGTTGTATTCGTTTATCAATTGATAGACAGCCATTTCGTTCCCGTCCTTCAATACTTTCGGGGCAATGAGAACGCGGATACTGCCGTACAAAGTGTCGTCAAGGACAAAAATCAGAGGCAATTTTGTCCCCTGCGCCTCAATAAATGTTCTGAAAATAACAGTATGCAGTTCGTCATCATGCATGTCTTCCATTTCAAACGCTTCTATTCCGGCCTTCTTTAAATATGTCCGGAAGGCCTTGGCTTTCTTATTCATCTCTGTATCACTCCGTTCTTACCGGCCGAATCCGTCAGGCGAATAATCATTCTATCCCCTCGTTCCTCATTATACAGAGATTGCGAAAGCCTTGCAAAGCCGCACTTATACTGATATTCGATGACTTTTGCCCGTAGCATAATCGATTTCGATACCGGGCTGATTATTATACACATAAACATTGAATTTTATACCGGCACCGTCGTCTTCCACGGAAAGGGCTTCCATCTGCACGCCGGAAGCGACGAGGTTTTTCCCCTCAAAAACGGGAGTCACCCTGTAAAGCACATGGTTTTGCGTTTCTTTGATGTAATCATGGACCATGTTTTCAAAAGGCAGCATGCCCTGTACATTTAAATAACGCGTGCCCGTAATGAGGTTTCTCGGGTTTGCGTTTTCCGCCGTCAGCTGGTAACCGATAAGATGGCAACGATTGTATAAATATTTACCGTCAACATTATCATATTTTGTCGTCTGCCAACCGGTCGGCTTGACCGAGCCTATGGGTTCCCGTTTTTTCGTCGGCATCAGGTCCGTCCCTATATTGGCGAAGGCGGGACCGCAGCGGCCGAGCGGATCGAGGTCGCTATAGCGTTCGGTCGACGCGGCAGTCATTTCCTCCTTGCTGAAAGAAGGCTCATTATTGTTGACGATAACAAAAGGTTTGCCGTTAAATGCCGGTACAGACGCCAAATCGACGACGGCACGGCCGCTCTCATTCTGCCCGTTCTGCACGGCAACAGGCCGTGTATCCGTCTCGGCTCCTTTTTCAACGACACTGCCGCAAGCCGCAAGGAGCAGGCCTATCGCTGCAAAAAGGACGAGAACCGACTTTTTCCACTGTATCATCTTCTATATACCTCTTCCGTTATTTTATCATGTGACGAGCCGGCAAAGTCTTCACTCCCGTCAAGGTGCCACGGCGCTTTATCCACAGGCAGGTCAAAGAAGAAATCGCCCGGGTAGGCGCGGTTCCATTTGTAAAGGACGACCGATTTCGCCGCGTCCGCCACAGCCCGTACACTCACATCTTCAATAAAGCAATAGGCCCCGTCGGCGGCCTGTTCCAGAAAATGTTCATCTATATGGAGCACGATGTCAACACCGTCAAAAAGAGTCGCCGAAAAAGGACTCACCCACAGTTCCCCGTTACAAAGGGAGGCGATACGTTCGTTAAGGACGCCGTCTCTGCTCTGGCGGCGCCCGTTAAAAAGCAGGCCCATCCTGTCGTCTACAGCCGCTACGATATGCATGGTTTCCTCCTCTAATAGGCCATTGCCTCTTCCGGGGTCAGCCAGTAATGAATGCCCGTCGTTGAATCGAACCAGCGATCTTCGTTAAAATTTCCGACTTCCAGCCACTGCCCGACGCGATAGATAAAGTTCGGATCGACGAGGGACACGGCTTCATCATACGAACGGCTGCCGTCAAAATTTTTAATGGACAGGACTTTCGCCTTATTTGTCCGACAAGAATGCAGGGTCGCCGATGTGCGTTTGGCGTCGGCCGGAATGAGAAGTTGCACGAGAAGATCATTAAAGCACTTTTTATACCCCAGGAAAGCGCCCGTTGCCGGCGGATAAAGGCGGAAGAATTGCGTCCGCTCATCATCAACAATGCCGTCAAGACGTGCATGTTCCAAATTGGCGCTGTACAGGTTGGCCCCTTCGATGTGAGCATTATGCAGATCACAGCCGCGCAACCAGGCTCCACTTAAATCGGCGTCACGCAGGTTGGCAGCAGCAAAAGACGTATTGACACAGCGTACATTGGCAAGATTCACGCCGGTCAAATCGGCACCGGTAAGAGAGACATCTTCAAAATCGGACCATTCCATATTGAGCCCCGACAAATCAACGCCGCCCAGATTAAGATGAGAAAAGCGGGAACGGCTGAAATCCAACTTTTCCCGTTCTTCCCGCGGCAGGCCGACAAGTCTGTCAATATCCTCTCTTGCAATATCTTTCATACAATCACCTTCTTCGTTAAAGACGCGTGATTTCTTTATACCGCGGTTTTACGACCCATGCGCCGCGCACATCCATGACCCCGCAAAGACCGTTAACTTTAACGATAGAAAGGCCGTTATTAAAGAGCGTTACGCCGCTGATGTCCCCTTTCGTATCCGTATAAAGAACATGCCCCGCTTTATCGATAATGGAATATTTCTTATCGATGTTCACCCAGGTGTACTCGTCGCCGAATACATATATGACCGCTTTTTCAGGGAACGTCGCAACAATAGCCCCTGTCGTTCCGTCAATAAGATACTGCACTTCATTTTTTGTGACGCTCAATCGGTCGGCGCTCAGGAAAGTCACATTATCATACGCGAAATCAGTCAACTGCACGCCGTCGACGACACTGAAGATGGCGTACTTTCCTGTTTTCTTATCCTTCAAGGCCACATTGCCGTTAATATCGTCCCAGGACTCCTTGCTGACATCGTAGTTACCGGGCGCGATAATATAATGTCCCTGCCGGTTCACATAACCGAGTTTCCCTTTATTTTTAACAAAGGTGCCGAAATCGGAAATCGGCCATACTTCATCATTTTTACTGTCAATGACGATCGCGCCGGCGCGATCAATATAACCGCGCTTAATACCGTCATAAGAAAGAGACAGCTCCGGCCCGTAATAGGTGCCGTGATCAATAACGCCGCCGAGCACCACCCCTAAAACGCCGCCCCAGTTAAACTTGTGTACGGCCCGATGATATTCGGCAAGACCCTTACGGTAAGCGAAAAGTTCATCATACGGCACATCAAAAAGCTCCCGGCCCGTCGTATCGACGGCAACCTTTTTCCCCTTGCCGTTACGTACGAAGGCGATGCCTTCACTGAAAGGCGCAAGAACTTCTTTATAAACGGGCGGCAAGAGAATCTTGTCATTACTGTCTTTAAAGCCGTATTTACCATTTTCATGGAACGGGCGAATACCGTCATCTCCGTCGATATGCACTTTTTTCTGAGGTGTATCGGACGGTAAAATCCGGCCGTTTTTATCAATGAGGATACGGTTTTTCTTCTCTTTCGTCCAGAATTGGCCTGCATTGGCAGCGGCCGTGATTTCTTTATACTGCGGCTGTACCAAAACGGTTCCGTCCGTACCGAGAAGGCCGTATTTCCCATTATCCTTGAATGTGCCGAGAACGCCGGCCCGATAGTTTTCATCATAGCGTCCATGTATCTTACCGGTGAGGCCGGACGGCGCCCGCCGGTCACGGATCTTCGGTATGAAAATCTCGCCGATACCGGAATTAACAGAGGCTCCTGCACGTTTCTCCGTTGACTTTGTCTTTTCAACACTTGTCGTCTGTGACGTTGTCACCGTCGTTGACGCCTCTTCACGATGTGTATGTTCGTAAATATGGGCCGGCTCCTCTGCCTGTACACCGATTGTGACGGCAATGGACAGGGCTGTGGCACTTAGTACGGATTTTATTATTTTCTTTTTCATTTATTCTCTCCATATACTTTATTCAGCCTCAAACAGAGGCAATGTTTCCAGGAAAATGATATCGTCGCGCTTAGCCGCATCTCCCTCGGCAAGTATGGCCGCTTTGGCAATAACAGCCGCACCGGCCTTGTCGGCCAATTCCATAAGCGCTTTTAAGGAGCCGCCCGTGCTGATAACGTCATCGACAATAACCGTTTTCTTACCCTTGATGAGGGCCACATCCGCATCAGAGAGGCAGAGCATCTGTTTCCCCTTTGTCGTAATCGATTCGTCATCGACAACAAGGGGATTTTCCATGTAGGCCTTAAAATCCTTGCGTGCCACGACATAATGCGGCATACCGAGAATACGCGCCATCTCAGCCGCCAAGGGTATACCTTTCGTTTCAGCCGTCATAATGATTTCCGCATCGGACGGGATCCTCCCGGCCAGCTCGGCCGCCGTATTGACCGTAAGTTCCGTATCGCCGAGAATGACGAAGCCCGCGATAGCGAGCGTATCGGTTACATTCAGAATCGGAAGCTGCCGCGTACAGCCGGCGACGCAAAGCTTATAATATTTCTTTGCCAACGTAAACACCTCAATAGGCCCTTATGAGGGCGTTTTAAATTTTCAAATCAATGACGGCCGATACACCGACGCCCTGAATGCGCGACGCGCCGGCCGGATTGGCACTGTCAACGGGAACGAGCCCTTTAGCACGAGCAATATTATTGAAACTTCCCTCCACTTGAGCGACAGCTTTAACACGTTCCACTTCCGCTGTCGGCCCCGTTACCTGAGCGGCCCCGACACGGCTGCCGTTACCGAGGCTGACAATAGGGACAACCTTTGTCGCATAAGTTGTTCCCAGGTTTTTCTGGTTAAGCAGTTTATTTAAAAAACTGTTAATGGACGGGCCGTATTTATCCACGCCCACACCGACAATACCGCCTTTGATGAGTCCGCCCAAGCCGATAGCTTCTACGGGAAGCGCGGCACCGAAAGAAGCGATGCCGAGAGAAATGGCCAGAGAGGCCGCCATCAGTTTCTTTTTCATCATAATCCTCCTATAACATCGTATATGTATATTATATCAAGAGCCCACGGTCTGTAAAACCCCTCATAAAAGGTTACGCCAAGGCATAAAAGATTCCTTTCTCATATGAATCTGGTATATAATAGCGTCATATCATTATTTCGGAGGTACGTATGTTAAAATACCGACTTCAAAAAACAGGCTCCCGTATATATACGCTGTTTAAACAAGACCCCTTACTGCATGTACTGATTTTTCTCTTTGCAGGCCTTATTTGTTTCTTTCCCCAATCGCCGTCCGTCACCTGTACGGGCCTTATTTTCATGTGCGGCACGGCTGTCCTCTTACAGACCTATGTTCTGCGTCGCCGGCGTTTCAGAACAATCAGCACCGTAACGGGCCTCACCGCTTCGGCAGCCATGTATACTCTTTCAATAACGGCGGACAATACGGGCGTTTCTGCCGTCTTACTCAACCTGTCCGCTCTTTGGCTCTTTACCGTCCTTTTACAATACGTAACCTGCGATGCTACGGACAATGCCGTTTCCGCCGTTTACGAAAGATTCCTGCAATTTATAAAGAGCGGTGCCGTGGCGACTCTCATTTGCATCTTGCTCGCTGTCATTCTTCTTTTTACGTACCTTATTTTACCTTCAGGCATATACTTCGACATCGTCAGGGGTAATTTCTGCCTGGCCTTATGGATCCTTCTTTTTTTCATCGTCCTTTTTTCGTACAACGGCAAACCGTCCGCCCCCGGCAGGCTCTACACCCGTATTTTTAAGACCGTCGTTCCGAAATTTTCCGTCTTTTCGGGAATTCTGGCCGTTATATACCTCTTTTTAATACTCATCGACGTTCGTCCCGACACCCGTTTTCTCTATACCTACTATCCGTACGTGACCTTGTACTATCTCTTCTTTCTGGCAAGCTTTCGTATTAAAGAAAAGGTGCCCGAACAGCCGCTCATTCTGGTTCTTTTCTCGGCGCTTACCGCCTTATGCCTCATCCTGACGATTAAACGAGTCTACGTCGATTCATCCCTTATCCTCGGTGCCGTTTATATCATCCTCTTCAACGGCCTTTTCCTGCTTCACAACCTGTACCTGCTCATCCGCAGGACAGGCCCGGGGCCGCATACGAAACTCCTGGCTCTCGTCATGGGGCTCATTATGTTCATGCCCCTTATCGGCTATACGTCCTTTATCCGCTTCGTTACGTATACACACAAAGACGATACGTACGTGCCGCATTTTTCCGTCGTCGGTCAGTTTGACGGCTCTATAGAAAAGGCACAAGCCGAGGCGAACCGCGAAGAGGCGGCAAGGCGGAGGCAAGGCGAGCAACAGCCGGAAAATACGGTAATCTTCCGCCCTCGCGCCAAGAAACAGGTTTCTTACGACATTGCTCCGTACACTGCGGCCATCCTTAATCTCAACCTGTCTCTTTCGGATGACTCGTCACACAGCACTCACACCGACAAGGGCTTCACCTTTGCCCTTGCCGATAAGGGAAACATCCTTGTCATTACGGCGCCTGACGGAAGTACGGAGCGATACGACCTGCCCGATACGGTAAGACAAAACGAAAGCCTTGACGAACATACATCCATTATCGTACAAACGGACACGGCCCTTCTCGTCATCAGCCAGTACTTCAACAACGGCACGACGGCAACCGTCACCTTCGACTTCTTCGGGAAGTAAAAGAGGCTGTGAAAACAAAAACTGCACATTATACAACAAAAAGACGGCCCGGGCCGTCTTTTTATTATCCCCTAAGGGTATAGGAATTTACACTTGCTTATATTCAGGGAACCACTTCAACGTATCAACGTTGTGCAAAGCTTCCGCTTCGCTAAATTTGCTTTGCCCTGTACGCACCGCTTCTTTAGCAACGGCTACGGCCACGGTGTGAGAGAATTCAGTCAGTTTATCGACAGGCGGTAAAGTAGCCGCACCGGGCTGCGTCGTATCGATAATACCGCCCAGGGAGTGAGCGGCCGCTGAAATCATTTCGTCCGTCAGGAGCTTTGCTTCCGAAGCTAACACACCCAATCCCAGGCCCGGATAGATGAGAGCGTTATTAGCCTGCCCGATGTAGTACATAATGCCCTTGTACATGACGGGAGCAGCCGGAATACCCGTAGCGACCAGCCCGCGGCCATCCGTCCATTCAATGAGTTCTTCCGCTTTCGCTTCAGCCAGTTTTGTGGGATTACTGAGCGGGAAAATGAAGGGGCGTTTCGTCGTATCCGCCATATGACGGACAATTGATTCCGTAAATGCGCCGGGAACGGTAGACGTGCCGACGAGAACAGTCGGATTCACGGCTTCTACAGCCGCTTCAAGCGTCGTCAGTTCATGAGAGTTCACAAATTCTTCGCGCTTACGCATAAAATCTTTTTGCTCCGGTGTAAGTCCCGGTGTGTCGTCGAAGAGAAGCCCCTGCCTGTCGACCAAATAAAAATGCTTTTTCGCCTCTTCAGGCGACAACCCTTGCGCCACCATTTCCGAATACACGCGGCGTGCAATACCGCAACCGGCCGTGCCTGCACCGAAGCACATATACACCTGATCAGTCAGCTTTTCTTTCGAAATTTCCAGGCCGCCCAAAATGCCGGCCAAGGTAATGATCCCCGTCCCTTGTATATCATCGTTAAATACGGGATAAATCTTATTGTACTTTTGAAGCAAAGCGGCTGCATGATCTCTGCCGAAATCTTCAAAGTGCAAGTACAGTTTCGGGAAGAGTTTTTCTGCCGTTTCCACAAAAGATTGGAGGAAGTCGTAATATTTTTCTCCCGTCACCCGTTCATGACGATTGCCCAAGTATAAAGAATCATCCAAAAGGGCCTTGCGATTCGTACCGCAGTCCAGGACAACGGGCAATACCTGTTCGGGATTAACGCCGGCAGCTGCCGTATAGACCATAAGTTTACCTACGGAAATATCGACACCGTTCGTCCCCCAGTCGCCGATACCTAAGATTTCTTCCGCATCGGAAACGACGACGAGACGAATATCCCGTCCAGCCGCACCGCTTTTCAAGGCTTCCTCAATATCTTCGGGCCGGTCAATAGACAAAAACACGGCATTTTGAGGATTGACGAACAATTCGCTGTATTCTTCAATATTTTCGGCGATAATCGGATCATAAACGACAGGCATAAATTCAGCTATATGTTCACTGAATACCTTATAAAACAAGGTGCGGTTCGTATCGAACAACTGCATGAGAAAACGGCGTTTTTCAATACCCGCATCTTTACGGCAAATATGTTCATATGCCTGCTGCGCCTGTTCCTCAAGAGACTGTACGCGAGGCGGCAACAAACCGACCAAACCGTATTCCTTACGTTCTTCGTCCGTAAAAGCCGTCCCTTTGTTCAAAAACGGATCGTTTAATAAATCGTACCCCGTTTTTTTCATACTTCACTTCTCCATTTCCGTAAAATACAAGCATTCACTAACAGAATATATTATTATAACATAAAAAAACATGCTTTTCCCATCTGACCAACCATACCGATTGAAACGCCGAATTATCGTTTTCCCATAACAAACAGCATAGATAAATTTTTCATTATTTCCTTTCAATTTTTTGGTCACCCGTCGACCACACGTGTTTTTCGCTCACCGTGCTCGGCTTGTTCTGCGCCATAATACCTACCAATTCATGAGGAACATAAGGTTCTTCCAAATAGGTCACGTCTGCTGCCGTCAGGTGCAAATCAACGGACTTGGCTGCGCCTTCAATATGGGAAACCTTTGTTGCTCCGACGATGGGCGATGTAACCTTCGTAAGAAGCCAAACCAAAGACACTTCCGTCATGGTTACACCATAACGCTCTGCCAATTCGGCTACACGCTCAATAACCTTTCGGTCTTCATTTGCCGTAGCATCATACTTAAGTTTTGCATACGTATCTGTCGTTTCACGTTTCGTAGTTGCGTCTTGCGATCTTCTGGAAAGTCTGCCGCTTGCCATTGCGCTATACGGTGTAAGAGCAATGTTTTCTTCATGGCAATACGGAACCATTTCCCGTTCTTCTTCGCGAGCAAGTAAATTATAGTGGCCTTGAACGGACACGAATTTAGCCCAACCTTCTCTTTCGGCAATGGCGTTAGCCTTAGCAAGCTGCCAAGCGAAGCAATTGGAAATACCGATATATCTTGCTTTGCCGTCCTTTACGACCTTATTCAAGCCGTCCAAAATATCTTCAATATGCGTCTGCCAATCCCACATATGGCAAATATATAAATCGATATAATCCATGCCCAAGTTCTTAAGGCTCGTATCAATCATATTTTCAATATGCTGTTGACCGCTGATACCCTGTTCGATTTCTTCAGCCGTACGGGGGAGAAACTTCGTGGCAAGCACTGCATCTTCACGTTTAGCAAAATCTCTCAAGGCACGTCCTATATATTGTTCACTCGTTCCGGATTGATACGCAATGGCCGTATCATAAAAATTAACGCCCAAATCTAAACCACGTTTGATGATTTTGCGTGTTTCTTCTTCATTCACTGTCTAGCTGTGTTGACCGCGTTCACGGTCACCGAAGCCCATACAACCCATACAAATACGCGATACGTTCAAATCGGAATTACCGAGCTTTTGATACTTCATTATCTTCAGCATCCCTTCCACATGTTCAAATAAACGGTCAATATCTCTAAAAAACAAGACTTATCACTTCGAATATGCACGAATCATGCGCCCCTTTGTAGTTTGCCGATTAGAATATATACCACTTGTTGACATTGCGTCAATATTTTTCAAAAAATATTTCACTCTTCATAATCCGCACACTCGTTTTTCCTTCTTTTGGCAATGCAAGAACTTCGGCATTTATACCGCATCCGCAAATGCTCAGCACGACACCGCCCAAGACCGTAATCACATAAATTCGATTCACACTGTCTTCATCTTAGACGCAAGAGCTTCTGCTTCTTTTCGATTGGTTGCCATGCCTTCATAACGAAGACCGTATATACTTGCAAACCGCTTCATCGTATACTCACCGGTCTCAAGTATCCACTTTTTTAGGTGACACCTCCTGATATAGAAAAAAACAACCTTACGTGCAAGCTCCCCGACTGAACGGGACCGTAAAACCGATCCAACAAATTCCTGACAGAACCGCAAATATTATGCCAATACAGGGGAGAACCGATAACCACCGTATCCGTTTTCCCGTATCTTTTCCAAAACCTCATCAAACCGATCACCTGGAAGATCCTGCCCGTACACATTTATCCGATAATCAATCAAATCCAACGTTTCATAATCTACACCCTGTAACAAAACCTTTGCCAATGCACTCGTATTACCGTCTCTATTCGGACTTCCGTTTATAAATAAAATCTTCATCTTTTATTCCTCCCTTACCGAATTTCAAGCTAAGTATAACAAATTGAAAACTCGTAAGCAGTCTCGATTTGTTTATACGTTATAAGTTTAGAGTTAGGAGGGGGGGGTAAAATCGGACACAATGAGCGTCCGATTTTACCCCAACATTTATTATAAGAACCTTATTTTTCGTTTTCATCATGGCTCATTTCTAACTTTGCTCTCCCATAAAATTCAAATACATCCAACTTTCCCTTTATTTCTTGTTTACTAAAACAATATGCAACTATATCACATTCTGAAAATTGTTTTTTCTTACAGTACCATTGTAACGCCTCTCTATCCTGTTCCATCATTTCATAATACTTGCTATTATAGGGAAGTATTTTTCTCTGATTAGCCTCTATACTACAGTCAATTAACAATTTCTGCTTATAATATAGGCTAATCGATTCCAGAATAACAGGAACTTTTCCTACATTAACCATTTCAATTCTATACTCAGAAATACTTGTTTTAGTTCTATGTTCGGGCTCTATAATATCTGGATTATCATTTCTAACAATAACAAACACCAACTTTGGTTTATTATCTAGGTAATAAGTCAATTGGTTAAGTCCCCATCCTAATAAAGCCCCCATCAAGCCAAGCACTCCAGATATCACCATATTTAAATCCAATATTCACACCCCAACACTCCAAGAACAACTAAACTGCTTTTTCTAATGCACAAAAGGACTGTAAATAAGCTTCACTTACCGTCCTTTAAACCTTTCCTCACGCTCTACCTCAACTTATTTTCAGAAGTCCGAAAGTCTCGTTATCACGTTTCTACTGCATCACCTTGTTTAGTAATTCTTGATAGCTATCCACGTAGTCGTAAGTTACCAATCCATCTGATATTTTTGAAAATAGTCTCTTTGCACAGTCAATTTTAGATTTTTCTATGGGACGCAAATTTAAGCTTTCCATTGTGCCCTTGGTTTCGGCCACAAAATAAATATGCTTAACTTTTCCCTCATGGAAAACAATTGCCCAGTCTGGGGAATAGTGTCCAACCGGTGTAGGAATATAAAATCCCTTAGGCAGCTTCGCATAGATAAATACTTCATCTGCTCCGTCGAGGTTTTCCACAAACTTGCGCTCTACACTCTTTTCCGCCATGCCGTCCGTGAAAACATAGGCCTGAATAGCCTTCTTCGCAGGGTAGGCTTTGTCCATTGTCAAATTATGTTTCTCAGCAGTAAAGATACTACTCTCATAATGACCCTCGATCGTATCATAGGTTATATGCTCAACGATCATAGTGGCCTTCTGCTCCTTGATAAGTCGGATGACCTTTGTTATGAACTCTTCTGGATTCTTTTTATACATAGCAAAGGTATCCGGACGAATGCCTTGTAGAATGGACGCTACAGTTCTGCGTGTTAAGATCGTTCCTTCTGCAATCTTGCCGAGCAAATCATACGGCACCTGACTTGTATGAGCATTTTTCAAAGTCGTCGTTTTGCTCTTGGCATCTTCAAAGCCGGAGCCGCTACGAACTATATCAGCACTTAGCTTATCCTTCTGACCCGCCGCCGTGATCGTATAGAGCAATTCACTGACATAAAGCTCACTGTCAATATGTGAAACTGCCTTTTCGATAAGTTCTTCCGAGTCGAAGTCAACCGTATACGCATATTTATGGTTGATTGCCGTCCACAAGCGCTGAAATTCTGCCTTTTCAAAGCGATCATTCAACGGATTTTCCAGAACCTTTGGCTTATTTCCATCTTCAAACATTACTCTAAGCAGACTGTCATCGTAGATCTCCTGTACCAGCACATGGACGCCTTCTTCAATAGGCTTCAGGTTTTCCGGCACGGGAGCAAGGTTCCCGGACTTTGCATTCTCGCGATATTCCTTCGTGACATTATCTTCTTCGTCCACATAATTATTGCGGATAAGATACTGGTAGATTGCACGTGCCTGACGGTCGTCAACTTTGATAATCTTTCCATCCAACTTAATGCTCTTGTCTGTGAAGTATTCAATGTCAGCCTTGCGCGGACGATCATACAGCACAGCTTCGATCTGCTTCTGAAGTCCATCAACAAAACCGGCATAGCTTTCACTGGCGATTACGGTCAGAACATTGATATCCTGCACCTTATCGCCAAGCACCTCTGCATCCATACGATTACCGCTTTGGTTAACACAAAGACGTAGACCTCGACCAACCTCCTGGCGCTTCTGTGTGGTACTGTCACTGTGTTTCAAGGTGCAAATTTGGAAAACATTCGGATTGTCCCAGCCTTCGCGCAGAGCAGAGTGTGAGAAAATAAACCGCGTTGGTTCTTCAAAAGAAAGCAATCTTTCTTTGTTTTTAAGAATCAAGTCGTATGCCGAGATATCGTCGGACATATCCGTGCCACGACGCAGGGAGCTGTTTGTTGCATGACCTTTTTTGTCAATACTGAAATAGCCCCTGTGAACATCCTGCACCTCCATAGAGTCAAGGTATGCCATATACTCAGGATTGAGGAAGGTTCTATACTCGTTCATTACAGAGATATATTCCTGCTCAAAGATTTTGCCGTATTCGCCCAGCAATTCATTGCCGTCCTCGTCATACTGGCGATATTTAGCGACTTCATCGATAAAGAACAGGGAAAGGGTCTTGATGCCTCTATTAAAGAGATCTTGTTCTTTTTCAAAGTGAGAGATAATCGTCTCGCGAATCTGCACACGGCGCATATCGTCTTCCGATACATCGCCGACGACATCGCCTTTGCGCAGCTCATCTCCGTTAGTGAAGGTTACAACACCAGTAAACGGATCAATTTCAGACACAACAAATCCTTTATACTGTTCCATTTCACTGGAAAGATAATAAAGGTTGTCTCCGACATTCAGCTTTTTGAACTCACGCTTTGTGCCGCCTTTATGCGTGACTTCCATCTCTATACGTGCTTGTGGCGGGTTCTTCGGCGTTACAAGAATACTCTCCAAATAGAGATATTTATCCGTACCGCGAAAATTCTTGACTTCAAAGCCCTTGACCTCAATTTTCTTGACCAAGCGCTTGTTATATGCGTCCAACGCATCCAACACATAGATAAGGTTGTGCTGTTTTGCATGGGTTGCAGAATAGTTCAGTGTAAAAAGCGGATTAAAGCGCTTTAGTGCCTTTTGGGTTGCTGAATCCTCTCTGCCCATCTTCTGCGGTTCATCCAAGATTAAAATTGGTCTGTTGGCAGCAATAACGTCAATCGGTCGACGAGAACCAAATTCATCGCGCTTAGTGTAGATAATACGAGCAGCAGCGTCACCCCTACGCCCCTCCACATTTTTATCTTCATTCATAGAAGCTGCAAACGCCTGAGTATTGATGATCATGACGTTAATGCCTGAATTGCTGGAGAATGCATCCAACTGATTCAGGTTGCTGCTGTTGTATATAAAGAAACGCGCCTTCTTGCCATAGCACTCCATAAAATGATCTGTGGTAATTTCAAAGGACTTTTTTACACCCTCACGAATGGCAATACTCGGAACGACAACGATGAACTTGCTCCATCCGTAGCGCTTATTCAACTCGAACATGGTCTTGATATAGACGTATGTTTTCCCGGTACCTGTCTCCATCTCAATATCAAGCGAACATCTACCCAAAGGAGCTACAAGCTCACTGGATTGATGGATGTTGCTCTCAGTTTGTAGTGTCTGAATATTGCGCAGAATCTGTTCGTCTGTGAGCTGAAGCGCTTCATTCTTAAAGCCGGAATCATTGATAAGATCTTGCAATTCCAGCTGCATCGGCGTTTCTTCAACCGGTATAAGGCTCATCTGCATCGGCTTCTGTGACAAGGTACCCAAGTCTCGCATATAGGAAACACCTGTATTGAAGGGCTGACCTTGAAAGACTCGCGCTACAGCTTCCACTGCATCGGTCTGATATTGTTGAATCTTAAAGGTAAACTTCATTACAGCACCCTCCTTACAGTATTGGGACTATAGGTCTCGAAAATTTGCTCAAAGTTTGTTGCGACGCTGTCACTGGCCATACTACTGTCACGAAAAACGGCATAGTAAGGCTTCATTTGGGCAATAACCTTGACAGTTTCGTCGGTAACATCACGGTCAAAGCAGGCAAGCAGGAAACCGTCGGCTACATTGAATACCTTCTTGCCTGCGATTTCTTTCACTTTTATAGAGCTGGAGAGCAGTACACCCAGGTCAAGCATCACTTGAAACAGCAAATCTTCCGGAGTGCGATCAGGCTTGACATTATCAACATAGCTGTCCAATTCCATCTGCCCAAGCTCGTCAGGGGTATAATATACCTTCTGCATGTTGCTCTCACTCAAACGCAGGCAACGGAAGCCAATATCAAGGTCAGCAGGAGCGGTTAAACCGGCCTCTTCTTTGATTTTCTTGCCCGCTCTACGAATGCGTTCCTTACCTATCTCACAGATGTTTTTATATCCAGCATTATATGCTTCTGATATTTCATCGCACATTTCAGGTAACTGCACCATAATAAATCTACGCTGACTACCATCATTGGCATTCAGCTGCATCACCGCTTGAGCTGTCGTCGCAGAACCAGAGAAAAAGTCCAGAACGATATCGTCCCCAGAAATTTTTGTTGCATGTTCCAAAACTCGAATGAGTAGCTGTACTGGTTTCGGATTGTTAAATGCCTTTACTCCAAGAAGCCCCAGCAGATCAGCAGTTCCATTATCTGTGTTTCCAGCATATGTGTGTTCCCAAAAGTTGATAGGAGTAAGCCCCCTCAACTCAGATAAATACATCTTTACCGAAGGAACAGGCGCTTTCCCGTCAATTCCCCAATAGAGGCGATTTTCTCTTTGCAATTCGTCAAAAACCTCTTTTGCACGTCTCCAAGCATGAGTAGTTGGATTCGTGAGCCTGTATTGGGATTAACTATCGGATAACATAAATTTGGACGCTGCGAAGGCGTAGCAGGATTAAGAAAAGATGCCCCTTTCCAAACTCCGCGTGGATCATTATCTGGGTTCGTGTATCTGCTATCTGCTTCCTCTGTTCTCGGCAACAGATTTACAACAAACTGATTGGATTTCGAATAGACGAATATATGCTCAATAACTGTAGTGAAATCAACAGTATTATTACTTCGCGTGTAACGCTTCTGCCAGGATATATCGCTTCTAAAATTAACTTCGCCAAAAATCTCATCACAGATTTTTCGCATATTGCCCGCTTCTTTATCATCCAACGAAATAAAGATAGCCCCATCCTCAGACAGCAAGTCTTTTGCTAATTTCAAACGCGGATACATCATATTCAGCCAGTCGGTGTGGAAGCGACCGTTGCTCTCGGTGTTTGTCACCATACGGTTGCCTTCTTCGTCGTACTGACCGCTGTTTTCCATATAATCATCGGCGCTCTGAGCAAAGTCGTCCTCATAGACGAAATCATTGCCGGTGTTGTAGGGCGGATCGATGTAGATCAGCTTGATTTTGTCGAGGTAAGTTTCCTGCAAAAGCTTCAGCACTTCAAGGTTATCGCCCTCAATATAAAGGTTCTCACTGTCAAAGCCGCCGGGAGTGCCGTCCTTTCCAACACTGTCCACCTGAATTGGGCGCAATGTAGCCGTGATAGGTGCATTTGCCGCCAATATAGCCTTTTTCTTATCCGGCCATGTAAACTGGTAGCGTTCCTCGCGCCCTTCAACCACCTTACAGGAGATCTCTTGCATAAGAACATCTTTATCAATGGCGCACTCCACGATTGCTTTCCCAGTCTCATCGTATCCCGTTATAGTTTCTGTAACGGCATTGGGAAACATTTCAGCCAATTTCTGAAAGTTTTCATCCGCTTTATTTTTTGTTTGCATCTTTAGCTTATCCATTACAGCACCTTCCTTACGGTGTCCGGACTATAAGTTTCAAAAATCTGTTCAAAGTTCGTTGCAACGCTGTCATTTGCCATACTGCTGTCGCGGAAGACGGCATAATACGGCTTCATCTGAGCAATCGCCTTGACCGTTTCATCTGTAACATCGTGGTCAAAGCAGGCGAGCAGGAATCCATCGGCTACATTGAATACCTTCTTGCCTGCGATTTCCTTAACCTCTATTGAACTGGAAAGCAGTACACCTAAATCTAGCATTACCTGGAACAGCAAATCTTCTGGTGTACGATCAGGCTTAACATTATCAACATAGCTGGACAGCTCCATCTGTCCCAACTCATCGGGAGTGTAATATACATTCTGCATATTACTCCCACTCAATCGCAAGCAGCGGAATCCTATATCAAGGTCAGCCGGAGCAGTTAATCCGGCGTCTTCTTTGATTTTCTTTCCTGCTCGACGGATGCGTTCTTTCCCGATCTCGCAGATATTGTGCGGAGCATGGATGGAGTCAAGAAATGCTACTGCACTTTGCGCAACTTTTCGTGCTTTTTCTGAGCTCTCTTTCTGCGGGTCAATTTCTTCCGGTACTTGGACAAGAATAAATTTGCGTTGCAAATTCTGCTCAACATTAGCCAAGAACAGTGCATGCGCTGTGGTAGCAGAACCCGAGAAGAAGTCTAAAACGATATCCCCGTTATCAATTCCACAGAACTGAATGATTCTCTGAATTACTTCTTCGTCTTTTGGATTCTCAAAGACCTTTTCACCCATCAATGTTGCAAGGCGTTTTGACGCAGCACGACCATCTTTGTAGAACACGCTGTAGGGAACACTATATTCCCTATCCCTGAGATATGATTTAAGCGTTGGCACCGCATTTTCATCTTTTCCAAATGCAACCCTGCCTTGCCCTATCCATTCCATCATGGTTTTTTCATTTGTGAGCCAGCCGCGAGAAGGAATCTTTACAGGTTTTTTTGTCACAGGATGCAGGACGGTATATTGGGGTCCGCCTCCACCCGGCCATGAAATGTTATCGGCAAAGTATATACCATTTTCGTCTACCCCGTTGTAATGTGCATGGTCTTTAGCGGGATGTCCATCGTGCAGAGCCTTGAACCACTTTTTAAGTTCTTTCTCCATTGCCTCAAAATCTGTCCCATATGTACGTCTTAAGGACTCATACTCTGAATAGATTGAATCCAATCCCTGCTTCTTTTCTCTCCAAATAATCTTGTTGTCCTTAATGTATTGTGCATCCTTAAAGTAGCAGAGGACATATTCATGAGACACAGAGATATATTTAGAGTCATTTTTGCGACCGGCTGACCATATGAGTTCAGCAACGAAATTTGAAGCTCCAAAAATTTCATCACATACTGTCTTCAGCGTATTGACTTCGTTCTCATCAATGCTGATAAAGATCGCTCCATCGTCAGTTAAAAGGCTTTTTGCCGGTTTTAACCGCGGATAAATCATATTAAGCCAATCAGTGTGGAAACGGCCGTTCGTTTCGAGATTTGTACTCAGACGGTTTCCGCTTTCATCGAACTGACCACTGTTCGCCATATATTCGCTTGCGCTTACAGCAAAATTATCCTCATAGACAAAGTCGTTTCCAGTATTATAAGGCGGATCAATGTAGATCAGCTTGATTTTGCCAAGGTACGTTTCCTGTAAAAGCTTCAGCACTTCCAGGTTATCGCCCTCAATATAGAGGTTTTCACTATCAAACCCACCGGGAGTGCCGTCTTTGCCAACACTGTCTGCCTGAATTGGACGCAGAGTGGCCGTAATAGGCGCATTTGCCGCCAACATAGCCTTTTTCTTATCCGGCCAGGTGAACTGATAGCGTTCTTCGCGTCCCTCAACAATTGAGTCCGACAGTTCCTGACGCAGCACATCAAAATCAATGGCGTACTCAACCTTACCGTTACGCATCACTTCAGTGACAGCGTTAGGGAACAGCTTGCCGATCATCTCTATATTTTGCTTCACGCCGTCAAGGCTGTGCATTTTAAGCTTGTCCATTTTATGTTTCCTCCATAGATTTTTTGTAAAAATTGCATGTTGGGAATGACATAAACTCATCTCTTTCTTCCTTGGACAAATTATCAAGTAGTTTTATTGCTTCCGTAGTCTCATCTAAGATGAATAAATGCGCCAATCCGAGAACGCAATGCTTCGGACTTGCTCGTAATACCAAATAGTTTTTGCTTCTCAGTAAAATTGAGTGCACGTTCTCTCCGGATAATCTGGAATAAATTCAGGGTCATGATTTCCTCTTCGATGTATTGCATTGTTTCGAGCCAAGAAAACATCTGCTTTGCTGCTTCAAGAAAGTCAAAATTCTGCGTAGCATCGTATGACTTTAATAACTCAAGCATAGTCAGGTTCCCTTGATCTGCTATACATTGCTGTGGTTCAATACGCTTGAAATCCTCAATGACGCTTTGCAAGCGCAAATTATCGATAGTTTGAAAATCCCTTGCAGTCATTACCGCATACTGAGAAGTTGGAAGCACCTCGCCATTCTTTCCATGCATACATACATCGATCGTCTTATTGAAATAATCCCATAGCTTATATATTCCTGCGCTTTGTTTTTCGCTCAGCAAAGAAATGTGCAGGCTGCCGAAATCCATATATATAATTAAAGGCAGTTCTCCTTCAATATTTTGGTTTTCCACCTTCAATGGCTCCCATCAGCGAATTCAATTTGCTATAGTCAGTATCAGTAAAGCTATCGAGCGGAAGGTCTTTTTTGACATTCAGCTTTTCCATTACCGCCAATACGAGATTGTAGGAAGCCAGTATTTCTGGATATTCGTTGGTATGCATCTTTCGCAATTCTTCATCCGGAAAATCTGCCGGAAAATTTGAACCTGCAAGCTCAAACGATTTTGCATCAAACATTGCAATCAGGAATTCGAGTGCTTTTATGCGTTGTTTGAGAGTTCCCTGAATTTTGACATTAAATTCATATAGGCTCACCAACGTGACGTGGCTCAGGACGATTGGGAAAGGCAAGCGTGACACAGCTTCCAATTTTGAAGGTGATTTTATCCGCCGTGATAATCTTTTCTACTTGCGAAAAGTAGATATGGCCTCTTACCCCAATAGACGTGGCCTCGGGAAAGCCCAAATGGACATGACTTATCCCAGAGTAATGCTCAATTGGTATGGGTGCGACTCCACCTTTTACATTGGCATAGATATACATATCCTTGCCATTCAGAAGCCTTGGATATGATAGCAGCCCTTGATTTGCTTTGAGTGATGTATAAGAAAAGGTGAAGCTTTCCAGCATGCCTTCTTTCTTTAGCTTTTCAATGCTCGGAATTTCTTTGCCAACGAAACTAATCTGCCTCTGTACCTCTTTATAAAAATTCAGAAACAGCTCTGTTGATTCGATTTCATCGTCGGGCAATCTGATGAATTTCACACTGATACTCTTATTCCCATTCTTGATACCATCCATGAGTCATTTAATTCCAAAAGGTAATAAAGCAGCATAAAATATCTGTCTTTCATTTCCGACATGCTTGTTTATATACACGACAAAGAACATTACGCCACCATTGATTGTGAACAGAGTTAACTCCTTTGCCTTTAATCTGAACAGCCACTCGCCTAATATTTTTCTTGGTTTCGCGGTTGTCATTATATATGTATATATGGCCATCAAACGAAGGCTCTTTGTCTCCATTATTTATGAACGCCTTCAATCGGCTTGTCTTCGATATAGACTCAATCACCGCCGATGTGGCAAGTTGTTTATAATCCACCGCCTTCACCTCATTCCATCATTGTGTCTTAGTCCATTTCATTCTCCGAGTATTCCTGCCATTCATCAGAAATCTCGCTCCATTTAACTGATGTACTGGACTCTACCCATGTGCTCCAGTAATCTGGGTCATCAGACTTCGGACGGAGCTGCTCGTTCAAATAATTCATGCGTACCATTACCGGCAGTTCTGATGCCCACCCAAGCAAAATTGCATTTCTTGCTGGCAAAGAAGGTAACTCACGCAACATTCCACGCAAATTGTCTGGAACAAGTTTATTCACCAGTTCTTGATCTCTATCATTAGATAGTCTGTGCAAAAGAAAACTGTTGCACTGGGAAATGACAGTAGGTGACAGTTCACTAGGCCGTTGAGAAGACAGTACCAAGCCCAGGCCATACTTCCGGCCTTCTCTTGCAATTTTCTCAAATACCTTTGTACACATTGCGGTTGCATTTTCATTTTCAGCATCCGCGTTGTATCTTTTTATAAAGGTATGAGCTTCTTCCATAACTAATACAGTGGGGAGTGTCTCTCCGTTTTTCTGCCGACGATATCGTTGAAGCGCTTCCAAAGTAACTCTTGCCATAACAGAAGTTATTATATGTGTTACCTCTGCCGGCAATAGTGACAGGTCGATGATCGTAATAGAACCTTCTGCTGAATCAGAAGGACAAACATAGGTGTCCAACCATTTTTCCAAACTTATAGGTTCATCAGGACAAATCACAGGTTTAAGCTTCGCATCGGACATCAACGTCTTGACTCGCATAAGCATGGTTGTTGTATAGTCAGATGTCCCCATCATTTCAGCATTTGCCTCAATACTTCTCAAAAAATCGTCACCGGTAAATGGACGGGGAATATCCGCATCGACAGGGAGAACATCAGTTTCCGCTCCACCAAACACCTGATGCGCAACTCTAAGTAGTTCAATCAGCTTGTCTATTTCCTCTTTAGAAAAGTCAAACTGTGGATATTGTCCGCTTCTTGCACTAATTAACTCATCAATATGCTTATTGAGAAGTTCTAGTGACTGTTTTTCTTTTTCATTAAATGTGTCAGAAGAATCCAGTCCTTTTCTCCATGATTGGAGTTTAAGAAAAAAATTCTTATTCTGAGGGAAACGGCTCCATGGAGAACCAGCGTTCCTTTCTAGTAACGAGATTATGACCAATGTTCGCAGGTAGCGCCGCATCAACACGCTTTCTGATTGCACGGTTTCAACTTGCCCATCTCTAACACTCCTAAGTGCCTGTATAAGAGTAGGTTTTTGAGCTTTTCCGCTCGCCTGTGTAAATGCTACCCACTCATCAGTATTCCATAACCACATTGGAACAGTAAGCTGCTGGATACCTTGTTCCTCATTCTTTTCTGCTCCATACACACGGACGTTTCCAAAATCAGCGAACGATTTTGTGTACTCTCCATTGGGGTCAAGTATAATGAATCGTGTGTTAGGTCTAACTTCTCCCTGCGCTTGTTCCTGCCTCATTGCCATTTCTGATTTGGCTGATTCAATCGACCATCGAATCAAACCGGCCACAGAACACGATTTTCCACTACCAGTGTTGCCGAGAACAGCAAGATGTCTACCAAAGAGCCTATCTGGATCAACTGATACCACTGCATTCCCAGCCAAAGGGCTGATTCCAATACTAACCCTTCGGTTGCTTCCTGACTCCACTATGGCCTTTAATTGAGTTTGCGTTGGAATGAGTACGGGATCTCCAACTGTTGGGAAGACCTCAATTCCGCGTACAAAGTTGTAGCCTGTCTTGCCGCTTCCATCTATAACATTTTCTTTCAGCACGCCAAGCGGAATTACGCTCATTTTTCGCAATGGATATGGTAAATCAAGAATACCGAAATCTTGCATCCCACGCCTCTTAGGAAATTGAGAACGCTCAATGGTAATCCACTCTATTTGAGATACAAGATAACCGCCCTCGCCAGCAATTAAAACGTAGCTATTGATTCGCGGAAATGGACGCGGGACTCCAGAATTCAGGGCAACATCGTTTGGTGCGTCTAAATCAAGTACAACTTTAATTTCATCAGGAGAAACAAAATCTACGCTACCGATTTGCAAGGATTCTGCATTTGCAATGGGGGTATTCATGACTCATTCTCTCCTTCCTGGCCTGACTTGGAAGAATCGTTAAATCGTTGCCGCAGGATATCCGCCATTCTTATGGAAGCACGATCTATGGATGGCTTAGGCAGATAATAGTTCACCAAATCATCTATGTTGGTAATGTCTTTGCCGATAATTAACGACATCTGACTTTGATGCCCCCATGCAGAATATTTATCCATAATTCGACCGGTTGAATCGTTATAATCAATAACAACCAAATGAGTCGATGGAATTGTTAGCATGTCTCTTATAACTCTGTTGATATGATCATCTCCAAAACTATACCCGTATGTTACCAATGTGCTGTTCGGACGGCATAGCGCTGCAGCAAAATCTCTGAACAGTTCTACATATGGGTATTCAGCAGTTTCACGATCCTTGGCAGAGTTGGGATAAATCATCAAACTGGAGTAGTTGGTATTGAACCCAGCCGTTTCCAAGAATGGTTTGATGGATTTTGCACCAAATGGTAAACCAATTTTTCTGATATCTTCTCCAATATTTATCCAGTCCAGCGAGCCGTGCAATTTGGTGAACCGCGCAACTCCTTCCAAATACCTTGGCTCGCCTCGTATTCCAGGCGGATTGTAATGCATATCAATATCCATTCTGGAGGATCTGAATATCGGTGACAACGCTCCAACAAAACGATCTATCAATCTAAGGCCAGCTACATCTGCTCCTGCTTCAATCAATCGATCGTAATTCGTAGTGAAGATGTTTAGTCTGTCCCTAGTTCCTGTTCTGCTTGCAAAGCTCATCAAAAATAAAACAAGCTTATTGAAAGCCGCCTCACGCTTTTCAGGTTTAGCTTTCGCTATAGAAGATTCTATTACGGATATATTATCCGTAAATTCTATGATGATATTTTCAAGTTCAGTTTGTAATGTATCAAGTTTAGAGCTAATATCGGGAAGCTCTTCGCTATCCTTCAATACTGAAAGACCTTTTATGACCTCATTTGCAACACGAATCTGGTCTTCTATATTAGCTTCCATTCGTCCTGATGCTTTTGCGCTCTCACTCGCAGCTTTGTTTATTTCGTCAGCAAAAACCGTAAACTCAGAACCACTGCCCATGCCATTATTACCTGAGCCACAAGCATCATATTGAATTGCAGTTGTGAGACCACTACCGACAAGCAAGGACAAGTGCTCAGATTGAAAAAGTGAAGTTAGCCATGGCTCGATACGAGACCGCAAATCATTCTTTGTACATGTATTTTCAGAACACCAATCAAGGCTTTGCTCAGTCTCTATTCTGAATCGTTGACCATCATCCTGCAAAATAAGCTCGATGAAATCGTGATCGTCTCTTATTTTGAGAATATTTCGCTTATTGTCACTCATGTACTAACTCCTTCCTTTTCCTCGATATCTGCTTGTAGAGCCTTTAATTGGCTTACTAATTCAAACTTCTTTTTTGGTTGTCTTTCCACCCTGATTTTCACCTGCAGAGCGGCAATCTGCTTTTCCAACTGTTCCCGCTGTTTCTGCTGTTCGACACTTTCCTTCAGCGTTGTATCTTCGCCGCCGGAAAGGCGGTCCCCTGCAATCTGGCGGATAAAATTCTCATATACCGCGTCTATCGTCAGCCCTTCCAGATGCAGCGGCAATTCTTCCTCCGCAAGCCACTCTGTGCGGTAATAGCGGTCAACCTTAAATGCCGCTTTGCCGGAACCGGCAGCTTCTTTATACCCCATAGCAGCTTGATATTTTCCGTCATATTCCAGCAGGAAGAGGATGTGATACGGTATCTCCCGATCAATCAGCCGCAGGATATTTTCATCAAGGTCTTGCGAAGTAAGTCTCACTTCAAAGACCTCTATCTCTGTGACCTGCTCACCGGGTGCAAGGTTCAGTGTGGTCGCTGCCAGCTTGTTGCGCCAGTAGATGATTTTTATTTGCTCCATAAACGCCTTTTTAATGGCAGGCGTGACGGACAGATTTTCATAAAACTTTTGCTTGGGAATTCTCTTGTTAAATTCCTTCGTCTTTGGCAAGCCCAGCACGGCCCACACCTCCTCGCGTAAATTTACTTAATCACCAAGAAACAAATCAGCTCAAAGTCGTCCAGTCCGAAGACCGCACTCATCAGCGCAGATGTCCCGCCTGCGGAGAATAAGCTGTCAATATCGCTTTCTTCTTTCACGTCGATGATAGAATTGATTGCTTCACTCAAAAGCTCCGACATATCCGCCATGTTGCGACCGTCGTCCGTTTCGCGGTTGAATTTCTCATACACTTCCGGTATGGGTGTGCTCTTTCCGCGGCAGAGCAGTCGTACATCATCCAGCAGCTTTTTGGGATTCAGATAGTCGCAGATAATCTCGCCGTCCGTGCTGATATAAACCATATAGAACGGATGAATGCGGTTGCGATTATCTACGTTGACGCTGTTGTTGACATTCTTCAAAACAAAGATCACACCCTCCGGTAGCTCGTCAGTGGCGGGCACGACGGCATGAAGTCCGCGCGGCTTTTTCGCCATATCGCCGTTGTGTTTGATGTAGTCCAGCAGATCAAGGCGGAACTCGTTGAGCCCTAAGTCCATGATGGAGATACCATCGGACATATCCTCAATATCCACGACTTCTTCCTGCAAGCGCTTTAGCTGCGCTTTGCGGTATTCCAGATCGCCCTTTTCCTCCGGATTGATAAGGTCATCGTCACCGGTGGAAGTCATAACGGTGATTTTCATGCGGGTCTCTACACGGGACTTTAGATTGATATAATCGTCCAGCGTCAGATCCGGCCAGAAATTCACAAGCTGGATAACCTTATTTCTACTGCCTATACGGTCGATACGTCCGAAGCGCTGAATGATGCGAACTGGATTCCAGTGAATATCGTAGTTTACGAGATAGTCGCAGTCCTGAAGGTTCTGACCTTCGGAGATGCAGTCCGTTGCAATTAGAATGTCGATCTCCGTCTTGCTGTTTGGCATCAGCACATCGCGGTCTTTCGATATTGAGGAAAAGCAGGTCAGCACATTATTGAGCGTTGCCTGGAATCCCTTAATCGTTGTACGCCCATCAATGGTGCCGGTAATAACTGCCGTATCTAAGCCATACTTGCTTTTTATATATTTGCTGACGTGGTCATACAGATACTCCGCTGTATCCGAGAATGCGGAGAATATCAGCACTTTCTTGTTGCCATCATTGATGGGGTGTGCAAGCTTTTCATCCAAAAGCTTCAGCAACTCTTGCAATTTAGTGTCGTGTTCCAGTGTAATGTCCGCGACCATCAGTGTCAACAATTCTAATACCTCGGCATCATGTTGCAATTCCTTACGCCAGCTCTTCCAGTCCATATCAGCTAAATCGATTTTGACCTTTTTTCCAACAGTGAAGAACTCCGTATTTTCATCGTCAATATCCCAATCATCGCCGCTTGCCTCATACATAGAAACATCAGCAGAGCCGTATTTTTCAAAGCGGTTGATTGCGTCAATCGTGCCGTCAATTAGAGCTTTGATACGGGTCAAAGTCAGCTGGAAGGAGTTAACAGAGCTTTCCAAACGCTTCAACAGGTTGATGCTCATGAGTCGCTGGATACCGCGCTCACGTCCGGTCTGCGTCAGGTTTTCACCTTTATTATGTGTGAGCTCTTTATACTTTTGCAGCTTGCTGGGAAAGATATAATTCGACGGCGTGTATACGCACAACGAAAGTTGCATCAGCTGCTCGTAAATCTCGTTGTAATTTATAGCATCGCCCAAATCTGTAAGACACGGGCGAACAGAGATTGGCTTCAATCTCTCCGGAAACCTACCGATTTCGTTCGTATCGTAATACTTCTCGATATGCTTGCGTGATCGTGCAATCGTAACGCTGTCCAACAGCTCGAAGAAGTCAAAGTCGAGTGTACGCAGCAGAGCATCCGTTGTGCGCTGCTCCTGATCCAGCTTGCTCCACGCATTAAAAGCTTTCTGTGCCTGCTTGAAGATATCTTCAAGGCTCTTCGTCGTATTCAGCCGTTCATCCAGATTTTCAGAATTGCCCTCGTAGGCAATTGCCAGCTGATTCTTCAAATCTACAAAACGGTTATTGACCGGCGTTGCGGAAAGCATCAATACCTTTGTCTTAACGCCTGCACGGATTACCTTTTCCATCAGCTTCTGGTAGCGGTTCTCCTGCGTGTTGCTGTGGGTGCCGATACCGTTGCGGAAGTTATGGGATTCATCAATGACAATCAGGTCATAGTTGCCCCAGTTGAGGCGGCTTAAATCTAAGCCGTTCGACATGCCGCCATTTCGGGAAAGGTCTGTGTGGAACAGAACATCATAATTCAAGCGGTCAGCGGCAATGGGGTTATTGACATAGTTATCCTTATATGTATTCCAGTTCTCAGCCAGCTTTTTGGGGCAGAGCACGAGAACGGATTTATTGCGGTTTTCATAGTATTTCACAACGGCAAGCGCAGTAAAAGTCTTACCGAGACCAACGCTATCCGCCAAGATACAGCCGTTGTATTTTTCAAGTTTGTTGATGATGGCAAGCACGGCATCCCGCTGAAAATCATAGAGCATACTCCAGATTTTGCTCTGCTTAAAGCCGGTTGCCTCATTGGGAAGGACATCTTCGGATATATCGTCCAGGAACTCGCTGAAGACATGGTAAAGGGTCATGAAGTAGATGAATTCCGGAGAGTTTTCTGCATAGGCGGTGCTGATATTTTCAATCACCACATCCGTGACATCCTGCATTTTCTCACAATCATTCCAGAGCTGCTCGAAGAGATGCATATACTGATGGGAGAAAGGTGCCTCCATACAGTTGACCATGTTGTAGGTATTGTTGCCGCGCTCGCAGCCGATATCTACGGTTGTAAATCCGGTCATGGGCATATAGGCTGTCTGCGCGGTTCCCGCATCAACAGTCATAAAACCCATCATGTTCTCGCCGGTGGTGTTGGACTTGAATTTGGCCTTTCTGCGAATCCAATCGGCGCATTCCTTTGCAATGGCACGCTGAGTCATTTCGTTGCGCAGCTTGATTTCAAATTCCGTGCCGTACAGGCTGGTTTCTCTGGAAAGACGGGGAATATAAAACTCACGCTTCTGCTTCTCCGCCTTTTCCTTCACAAAGGTTGGTGACGTGAAAATAAACCGAAATTCCTCTACGGATTCCAGCTGCTTTCTTAACTCCTGATATGCGTACATGGAAAAGCAAGCCGCTGCTATCGACACTTTACTTCCACGTTTCATCTCTACCCGCAGGTCATCGCGGACGGTATTGTTGACATTATCAAGTATTTTCACGTCTTACACCTACCAATCTTTCGGTCTTATTCTGTCTGTGATGCATCCTCGCTGACTGGCTCATCTGGAAAGAATTCCACGATGTCATTTGCGGTACAGTTAAGGGCAAGACATATTTTGCCGATCAGCTCTATAGAAACCGGTTCATGATGACCCATTTTTACAATCGTGCTTGAGCTAATTCCAGCTTTTTCACATAGCTCTTTCTTCTTCATATTTTTGTCTATAAGGAGCTTGAATAATCTGTTGTAGGAAATTCTCATAAGTCCTTCCACCTCGTCCTGCCATGCCTTTGCAAGTTAGAATAATACAGTTTAAATTATAGCACTTTTCGACATTGCAATAAAGGTGATAATCTTGTAAACGCAGTGTTTTTCTTTCTATTGCAAGCAATACCTTTCTGATTAGTAAAGCCTCAAAACAAAAATTCCGCCCGTAGGCGGATTTTCTGTTTCTGCTTGTTGGGGAGATTTCCCCAAACCCCATTGTTCGAAGATTTCATCTTCGGCGGCGAACCGGACGGCGCTATTTGGGGCTTCAGCGGTACGGACTCGGGCAACTTGGCCGATTTCTACGATCCCGACGGATCTTTGCGTAACCCCTATGAAATCTTCGCTCTTTGGGACAGCCAAGGCATTCACGAAGGCGATTCCCTCGCATTTTACTGCGGTACAGGCTGGCGTGCGGGTATCCCCTGTTTCCTCACTCAGTTGGCGGGCTGGAAGAATGTAAAAGTATACGACGGCGGTTGGAATGATTGGCAGATGGATCCGTCCTTGCCGACCCTCCACATCGACCCGAATACACAGAAGCCCGATGCCAAGAACGATTTCGGTATTACACCTAAATCGGGCACATCCTGCAAGAGCTAGGCCTCTTTCGGCAGTATATAAAAACCATCCGCATAACGGATGGTTTTTCCTTTTCAGGCATAGCTCTAATAGTACCGGTAACGTACAAGTACATTTAAAATTTGCGATTTAGTAGGTAAACCTCATATTCCCAAGCTTTCCGGAAAATCATAAGACTGTTTTGCTTTTCAGACCCTCTGCATAACATCGCCGTAAGATACCTCAAAGGACCCTTTTCTGCGGCATTTCGGAGCAACCGCATATGCTCTGCCGTTCCATGTAAGGCGTGCTAAGCCGTGAATACCGTTGCGTTGCCCGCCGGGCATTGCGGTGCACCCTCTAATGCTTTCTTTACTTGACTGACAGACCAATTGCTTTGTATTGCATCAGGAGTTTTTTCACAGCTACATTTGCTGTGAAAAAACCGGCCTACGTCAGTCGTATTTTCCGGTTCTGACTGACGTAGGCCGGTTCCATGCCAATTCACTGTCAAGTTTTTTACTTTGCTGTCAGGACTACGTATTATTGGCCACAACCGCCCCTACTACTGCCCCTATCACAAAGGCGGCCGCTTCATTGCCGTGACCGGAATCATGATGAGTTTTTTTCGGTTTGGGAGGCGGCGCTTCATGATGCGCAGGCGGCTCATCCGGCGGCGGCGGAGCGGCATAAACCATAGCCGTACCTGCAGTAAATGTCATAAACGAAGCCGCGACCATTATCATTTTCATCTTCTTGGACAAGCATAACATAACTGTCACACCCCTTTCATCAACCTTTCGTTGATATCCGAATTATATGAAAACTCATCATCATTTTCAAGTACCCGGAGAGAATTAGCATTATACTGTAGAAATCGCGAAAAATATCTGTCAAATATAACCGGCAGAACACACCCCGAATCGTTTTCCGTTTCCTGTTCCACCTGTCCGGTGAAGAACCCCGTATAATATGAAACCGGCGCAGCACATACGGGCCGCGCCGGTCATTTATCAGTAGAGGCTTTGGTAGATTTCCATGTAATCCTCTTCTTTTAAGGGAACAAAGTTATTGTCTGTCAGCCGCTTTTGATTGGTTGCCACGGAATTGGCAAAACTTTTTAAGTCGCTTTCTTTTACTCCGTATTCATGGAGGGGCTTTTTCGGCAAAATGACATTAAGAAGAGTTTCCAGTTCTTCATAAACCCGATCCGTCGTCGTATCCAGAAGGTTCGCTATAAAAGCATTGAGCCTGGAAATTTCGCCGTCTTGCCGGCGCTGCATATAGGCTTTCATCACTCCTGTAAACATGGCGTAATTCGATTCGCCATGAGCTACGTGATACATAGCGCCCAAAGGATAAGACATGGCGTGTACGGCCGCACAGCCGGCATTACCGAAGGCTATGCCCGCATAGGTTGAAGCCATAAGGAAGTCTTCCTGTAAAGGAAAGCGGGCATCAATACCGCGCTCCCTAATCTGTATGTAACCGCCGATGATCTTCTCAATGGCCTTATAGCTGAATATTTTTGTTGTTTCCGAGGCCTTCGGCGAAAGAGCCGATTCAACGGCATGAACGAGGGCATCAATGGAGCTTGTCGCAAAAACCTTGGACGGGAGCGTCTGCAGAAGTTCGGGCACAAGAATAGCTTTATCCGCATAAAATGCTTCTACGGCAAGACCCTTTTTAATATTTCTGCCGTTCAGGGAGAGGACGGCCACATTCGTTACTTCACTGCCTGTGCCGCACGTTGTCGGCACGATGACCAATTCTCTCTCCTTAACCGGTTCCATTATACCGTCGTAGAGATCAAGGACAGGAATAACGTTTTTCAGACAAAAGAATTTGGCCAGATCGATGATTGTACCGCCGCCGATGGCGATGATTCGTTTCGGATTTCCCTGAATATCTTTATAAATGGCTTCAGTCATATCATCGGACGGCTCACCCGCACCGTATTCTTCCTGGAAAATAACCTGACAGGGCAGGTTGAATTCTGCAAAATAAGGCCCGTAAATATATTGATTCGTAAGAATCAAATCATCGGCCGTAATATTCAGGTCGATAACCATTTGTCTGCATGTGTGATAGTGTAAAATCGTGGCTTTCAGTGCCAATTCCTGCATTGTAATCCATCCTTTCACGAACGCATGTATACTATGTTCTTATTATAACATACTCTCCGTTTCCTGCACGAGAATTGCCATGCTTCTCTGCTATAAGACCCGCAGCCGCGTGCCTTTATCCGTATGCAGCCGCCAGGTCCCCCGTCCTGTCTCAATTCGCAGTACACCTGTAGCGAGACTGTTATCTTCCATCCATTTAATACCGATGCGTAAGGCAGGCCCGATTTTCATGTTTTCGTTTTTATAGCCGCGTGTGCGCGATGTATCTTTCCGATTATAAGCAACGGTCACTGTACCGTCAGGATTAAGTTCTTCAAGTAAATGTCGGATTTGTCTGCCATATCGGAGAGAATCGACCATTTCACCCATAGCGGGAGCATAAGCGCCGCCGAGGATATTCACGGCCCGGTCAAGTTCTTCCGTCGCTTGTAGACCTGTGCGTATACAGGCAATACCGTTACGCAGGAAACGCTCTTTCATAAAGGCGGCCCGACGTACACCCTCGTCAACGGTTAACGGTCTGTAGCTCCCTTCTTTATAGAGGTCGGCCAGTTCCGTATTATTGATGACGACAACCGGATAGATACGTGTAAAATCGGGTTTCAACGTGCAAATTCTTTCTGTCGTGGCCATCAGGCTGGCCCGGTCTTCCTCAGGCAGTCCCGGCATGAGCTGTAATCCGACGGTAAAATTTTGTTCCCGCAACAGCATAACAGCCCGCTCCACATCTGTTGCCGTATGGCCGCGCTTCGCTTTACGGAGAACGGCATCGTCCATGGACTGAACGCCCAGTTCAACGACGGTAACGCCATATTTCTTTAACCGCGCCAACTTGTCCGGTGTGATACAATCCGGCCGTGTCGAACAGCGTACGGCGGCAATTTTTCCCGCCTTTAAGGCTTCGTATGCAGGCCGCAGCAGCTCTTCCTGCAACGCCTCGGCAACGGCCGTAAAAGAGCCGCTGTAGAAGGCAACTTCCCAATGACGCGCTTTCTCCCGTGTATATTCTTCAATGCGTCTTGACACCTCCTGCCCTGTCGGCACGTCTTTGTGTCCCGTAATTTTCTGCTGATTGCAGAAAATACACCGATAAGGACAGCCCAAATGGGGAATAAAAACGGGAATAATCGATGTTTTCATACAGTCTCCTGAAAAAAAGGCCGATGCGGATGCATCGGCCTTTCATTATGTTTGCATATCTTAGAAGGATAAGGCATTCATCTTTTCCAACGCCTTATATGCGGCATGCTGTTCAGCCGATTTTTTCGTCTTTCCCGAACCCGTCCCCATGATCTCGCCGTTCACCGTGACTTCCATAAAGAAGGTCTTGTTGTGATCCGGCCCTTCTTCACGGCAGAGCCGGTATCGGATATCCTGTGCCCCGTCTCGCTGAAGCAGTTCCTGGAAATACGTTTTGTAATCTTTCCCGTATATTCCCTTATCTACAAGCTGCAAGTATTTATCAAGCTGCTTCAGAATAAAATCACGGGCCGCCGTATAGGAACAATCTATATAAACCGCACCGACGACGGCTTCGAAAGCATCAGCCATAATGCTGTTGCGCGTCCGGCCTCCCGTGAGAGCTTCTCCTTTGCCGAGAAGGAGAAAATTTCCCATATGAAAGGACGCACAAACGCAGGCAAGCGGTTCTTCACTGACCACACTGGCTCTTGCCTTGGTCAGATTCCCTTCCGGCATATCCGGATAACGGCGAAAAAGGTATTCACCGACCACCATATCCAGGACGGCATCGCCCAGGAATTCCAGCCGTTCATTATGTATGCTGTGATGCGTTCTGTCTTCATTCGTATAGGAAGAATGAGTAAGCGCCTGATCAAGAAGATGCCAATTGTGAAAGGGCGGAAGATTTAATAATTCCGTAAACCGCCTCAACTGATCTTTTCTTGCTTTATTCATGAATGAACACTTCTTTTACGCCCCTGTATATTTTTTGAATAATAATGTCGCATTGTGACCGCCGAAGCCGAAGGAATTGGATATGGCCACGTTGATGTCCGCTTCTATTGCCTTATTGGGCACATAGTTGAGAACGAATCGCTTCAGTTCATCGTCCACTTCGACGAGATTAATCGTCGGATGCACTTTGCCGTCCGCAATGGTCAAGGCGCAGGCAATCGCTTCAACCGCACCGCCTGCACCGAGAAGGTGACCGGTCATGGATTTTGTCGAGCTGATGTACATATCCTTGGCATGGTCACCGAATACGCGGGCCACCGCCATCGATTCGTTAAGATCGTTCAAGTGCGTCGATGTGCCGTGAGCATTGACATAATCAACATCTTTCACGTCAAGATGAGCATCGTCAACAGCAAGTTTCATACACTTGGACTGCTGCAAGCCTTCCGGAGCAGGCGCCGTAATATGATATGCGTCGGCATTGCTGCCGTAACCTGCCAGTTCGCAATAAATACGGGCGCCGCGTTTTTCAGCATGTTCCAGTTCCTCAAGAACAACGACCCCCGCGCCTTCGCCCATGACAAACCCGTCACGGTCTTTATCAAAAGGCCGGGATGCATGTGCGGGATCATCATTTCTCGTGGAAAGCGCTTTCATGGCGCCGAACCCCGCTACCGCTCCGGGCGAAACGGCCGCTTCCGTACCGCCGGCAACAGCCGCATTTAATTCGCCGCGCTGAATCATACGGAACGCGTCACCGATGGAATTCGTGCCTGTCGCACAAGCCGTAACAACGCTGGCGCAATGCCCCTGGAGCCCGAAGGTAATGGACACCTGACCTGATGCCATGTTGGCAATCATCTTGGGCACGACAAACGGGTTCACGCGGGACGGCCCTTTCTCAAAAAGGCCCTTGTACAAATTATGCAGTGTTTCCATACCGCCGATGCCTGTCCCGATAATCGTGCCGATACGGTCACGGTCTTCTTTATCCAAATCCATGCCCGAATCGTCCAGCGCCAGTTTAGTGGCCGCAACGGCATATTGTGTGGACGGATCCATGTGGCGCGCTTCTTTACGGTCGATACCGAATTCCGTAACATTGAACTCCTTGACTTCGCCGGCAATACGAGTGGTATATTCCGCCGCATCAAAGTGCGTAATCGGGCCGATACCGTTCCTGCCCGCCAACAACGACTCCCAGAAGACGTCCTTTCCGTTACCGACAGGAGAGATAACGCCCAAGCCGGTAATAACTACACGTTTTTCCAAAGTGTTCACCTCATCATTCAAAATCAGTCGTGAATTATTCGGGAATTGCGTCCGTTTCACGTCTAAGATATGCAAAAATTTCTTTAACCGACAGAATTTCATGGATTTCCTGCATCCGCCGTCCCGAAAAGACCAGACCGGTTTCGACATCACCCTGCTGGGCACGCGTTAAAGCGCGAATAATACAGTACTTATGACTGCATTTCTTGAGACAGGCATCACAGACCTCCGGCTTCGGAGCTTTCTCCAAGAGGATTTTTTCGGAAAAGGGCGTTCTAATCGCCTGTCCGGGTAATCCTACGGGGCTGTGAACCAGGACAAAGTCTTCCGGCTTGTTGGCACGCAAGTAAACTTTTTTCAATTCATCCGAGCTGTTAGCTTCCACACTGGCAGCAAAACGACTCCCCATCTGGACGCCGTTCGCACCGAGACGCAACATCCCGGCAATGTCTTCACCGTGCAATACACCTCCTGCCCCGATAACGGGCAGGTCTACGGCAGCTCGCACTTCGGGAACTATTTCCCGGCTCGAGCGATTCGTCCCCAAATGGCCGCCTGCTTCCGCGCCTTCCACCACGACAGCGGCAGCACCGAGGGACTGCGATATTTTAGCTAATTTTGCAGACGAAACGATGGGCACAATAGGGGTACCCGATTCCTTTCCCAACGCGAACATATCGCGTGAGAAACCCGCTCCCGCAACAATCAGATCGATTCCTTCTTCAATAGCAGTGGCCACGATACCGCGAAATTCGCGAGCCGCAACCATTACATTAATTCCTATTATTCCTGCCGGCGATAATTTCCGCGCCAGTTTGATTTCAGATCGTAATTCTTCAAAGGGCATCCCCGATGCCGCAATCAAGCCTATGCCGCCTTCATTGGCAACGGCCGAGGCCAATTTGGCCGTCGACAGGCGAATTGCCATGCCGCCCTGCACAATAGGCACTTTTGCTATGAGCTTACCAATCTTTAATTCAGGCAGCTTCACTTTCTTTTCCTCCAATCAAGATCCCGACGGGGGAAGTCTCCCTCAGCCCTTCCCCGGCAGCGGATCTCATTGCATGCTTACGCTTTTTTTTCCTTTTCGATATAATCAACCGTATCCTGTACAGTTTTGATTTTTTCTGCAACATCGTCAGGGATTTCAATATTAAATTCTTCTTCGAAAGCCATGATCAATTCAACGATGTCCAAGGAGTCAGCGCCTAAATCATCGATGTATGCAGCTTCCATTTTGACTTCTTTTTCATCAACGCCGAGCTGCTCTACAACGATACTTTTAACTTTCTCAAAAGTTGCTTGTTCGCTCATTGTACTTCACCCCCTTTCGATGCGGCTATAATAGATAAAAAACATAAACTGAATCTATGGTATTACATTACCATGCCGCCGTCAACATTGAGAGTCTGTCCCGTAATGTAGCCTGCCCTGTCCGAGGCCAGGAAGACGACGGCCTGAGCAACTTCTTCAGGAGCGGCCGTTCTGCCCAGAGGAATGGTCTTAATCATTTCTTCCTTCACAGCGTCGCTCAATACGGCAGTCATGTCCGTATCAATGCACCCGGGAGCAACCGCATTGACGCGAATGCCGCGGGACGCGAGTTCTTTTGCGACGGATTTCGTAAAACCGATCACGCCGGCTTTGGCGGCCGCGTAATTGGCCTGTCCGGCATTCCCCGTTTCACCGACGACGGAGGTCATATTGATAATGGAGCCATTGCGCTGCTTCATCATCATCTTTGTTACTCCCTTCGTACAGTTATATACACCTGTAAGGTTCGTATTGATAACGGCATTCCAGTCGTCGCTTTTCATGCGCATCAAAAGGCCGTCCCGTGTAATGCCGGCATTATTAACGAGAATATCAACGGAGCCGAATTTTTCCTGTACTTTTTTAATCATATCCGCCACGGCGGCTTCATCGGCTACGTCACACTGAACGGCGACAGCCGTACCGCCCGCGTTTTCAATAATCCGCACCGTTTCCGCCGCAGCTGCCGTATTACCTGCAAAAACAACGGCCACTCCGGCACCTTCCGCCGCCAACGCGACGGCGACGGCACGGCCGATACCGCGCGACCCGCCGGTTACGACGGCCGTCTTACCTTGTAATAACATCTTAATTTCCTCCTTGGAAGAATCCGAGAGTCTTCTTGAGAGACGGTATATCCTCCACATTTTCACAGTGAATGGCTTTGTCAATCTTACGGTTAAAGCCCGTAAGTGTTTTTCCCGGACCGACTTCAACAATATTTTCCGCGCCGAACGCCTGGATCTGCCGCACGCAGGCTATCCATAAAACGGGGCTGGCCGCCTGTCTGACAAGAGAGGCCTTAATAACGGCCGCAGCCGTTTCAAGTTGGCCGTCGACGTTTGCCGCAACGGGAACCTTGGCGTCTTTAATCACAATCATATTGAGCACTTCGGCAAGCCGTTCTGCAGCAGGTCTCATGAGCGTGCTGTGGAACGGGGCGCTGACATTCAACATAACGGCACGTTTAGCGCCGGCCGCTTTCAATGCGTCGACCGCCGCTTCAACAGCTTTGGCCGCACCGGCAATAACGATCTGACCGGGGCAATTGAAATTCACCGCTTCCACCGTACCGTCCCGACTGCCGACTTCGGCGCAAACAGCTTTGATTCTGTCTTCATCAAGACCGAGAATAGCCGCCATAGCGCCTTCACCCAGAGGAACAGCTTCCTGCATGAACCGGCCGCGCTGACGCACCGTACGAACCGCATCCGCAAAGGAAACGGATTCAGCCGCGACGAGAGCCGAATATTCACCGAGGCTGTGACCGGCTACAATATCCGGCCGCAATCCTTCTTCCTGCAGGACGAGGCTGCATGCCGTACTGGCCGTGAGGATAGCGGGCTGCGTGTTATAAGTCATCATGAGTTCTTCATCAGGCCCTTCAAAGCAGAGCCTCGTTAAGGAAAATCCCAACGCGTCGTCCGCTTCTTCAAAGAGCCGCCTGACAGATGCGTAACCGTCATACAGGTCTTTGATCATACCGACTCTTTGAGCCCCTTGTCCGGGAAATACAAATGCCTTTTTCATGTGTTACCCCTCTTTTAATACCACTTCATGACCATACCGGCCCAAGTCAGGCCGGCGCCGAAACCGGCAAGCACAATGATGTCACCGCGTTTAATACGGCCTTCGCGATATGCCTCGTCCAGTGCTATAGGAATGGACGCACCCGACGTATTGGCGTATTTATGAATATTGACAAACACTTTTTCCATAGGCAAATCCAAGCGCTTGGCTGCCGATTGAATAATGCGTATATTCGCCTGATGCGGCACGAGCAGGTCCACTTCCGACTTATCAATACCGGCGCGTTCCAGCGCCTTTTCGGCCGTCCGTCCCATGACCCTGACGGCAAACTTATACACTTCTTTACCGTCCATGCGGATAAAGGTCAGGCCTTCTTCACGGGCTTTGTCCGTCGGCAGGATTTTCGTGCCGCTTGACGGGATATCAAGAAACTTGCCGCCGTTGCCGTCAGCTCCCATATCCGTCCCCAGGATCCCGTATCCTTCCGGTACGGGGCCGAGAACGGCGGCGCCGGCGCCGTCACCGAAGAGAACACAGGTGTTGCGGTCTTTAAAGTTTAGGAACCGGCTTAAAATTTCCGCACCGATGACGAGAACCCGTTTGTACATTCCCGTTTCAATATACTGAGACGCAGTAACGACACCGTATGCAAATCCCGAGCAGGCCGCATATAAGTCGAAAACGGCTGCATTTACGGCGCCCAGATTTGCCTGCACAATGCAGGCCGTCGACGGAATCGTCATATCCGGTGTCAAGGTACAGACAATGATTAAATCCAACTCTTCCGCTCTTATACCGGACTGTTCCAAGGCCTTCCCGGCCGCTTCGGTACAAAGGTCGGACGTGTTCACGCCTTCCGGCGCGAAATGTCTTTGTTTAATACCGGTACGACTGCTGATCCACTCATCCGATGTTTCGACGATTTTTTCCATGTCCGCATTGGTCAGGATTTTATCAGGAACGGCATGTCCCGTTCCCAGAATACCGGCTGCATTAGCTTTCACAATCATTGTGCTGCCCCTCTTCTTCTTCAATACTGGCTCGAATATGGCCGACTACATCTTCCTCTACCAGCTCGCCCGCTACGCGAACGGCATGCCGAATAGTCTTCGCCTTCGAGCTGCCGTGGCAGATGATGAAGCTGCCGTCGATGCCGAGCAACGGTGCGCCGCCGTATTCCGTGAAATCAAGGCGTTTTCTCAGGTGTCTGAAAGCCGGCAGTACCGCCATGGCGCCCAGCTTGGCCAATAAGCCGCCGTTGCGTATGGAATCCTTGACAAGCTGCATGATAAGCAGCGCAATGCCTTCACCGAATTTTAAAATAATATTGCCCACAAACCCGTCACAAACGACGACATCAACAATGCCTTCCGTAATATCACGCCCTTCTACATTGCCGTAGAAAGAAATAGTTTTCGTCTGTTCCAGCATGGGATACGTCGTTTGCGCCAGCTCGTTTCCTTTCGATGCTTCCGCGCCGATGTTGAGTAAACCGATGTTCGGTTCTTTTATGCCGAATATATGCTGTGCATAATGAGAGCCCATAATAGCCGCTTGAACGAGGTGCTTCGGTTTACTGTCCGAGTTGGCCCCGGAATCAAGAAGAATACTCACGCCCCTCTTCGACGGAATAGGGGTTGCAATACAGGGCCGTTCAATACCCTTGATACGACCGAGACCCAAAAGCGCCGCCGTCACGGCCGCACCCGTACTGCCCGGTGCCACTACGGCATCACAAACGCCCTCTTTGACAAGTCGTGTCGCAACGACAATGGACGCGTCTTTTTTCTTGCGAATGGCCTGCGCCGGATGTTCATCCATTTCGATGACTTCTCCCGCATGGACAATCGAAAGACGGTCCGACTCCGTCGTACCGTACTCTGTCATAACCCTGCGTATCTCCTTCGCATCACCGACCAGGACGACATCATACTTTTTATATGCTTTAACCGCTTCAATAGCCCCGAGGACTACTTCTTCCGGGGCATAATCGCCGCCCATAGCGTCTACAGCTATTTTCATGCGTTACCGCCTCTACTATTCCAATGATTCGATAATAAATTTAGCGCGAAAAACTTCTTTCGCATTTTTACGAATTTTAACCCACACATATCGCTTATTATCCCTTTTACGGATAACTTCAGCCTGAGCGACGAGCTTATCCCCTGCCGTCACGGGCTGCTTATATTTTACATTGCCTACGGCCATAACACAAACGGGTATATTCAATACGGCCCTTGCCAGAGAACCGGCCTGGGCATATAAATATTGAGATTTGACGATGTTTGCGTCATCGACCATATCCTGCGTTGCCGTCAAGACGGATATGCCGCTTTGACCGGGCACACACTCGATGAGTTCACCGACAACGCCGGCCAGCTTGTTATCCGGACCGGCCGCGACAGCACGCTGCTTGATGCGGATACGAAGTTCCGGAATACCCAAGGCCATACGGTCCAACCGAACGGTCGCAATACTGACCTCAAAGGCTTCGGCCAATTCTTCATCGTTGATAAAAGGATTTTCTTCTATTCGTTTTTTCAGCAATTCATGCCGCTGCGCTCGCCCTATTTTCACTATTTTCCGCCCTAGTTTTATGACCAAGTATTAACAGTACATACTACAGAAAAATTATATATTGTTTTCCTGTATTTGGCAAGAAAAAAAGTATGCATTCAACTGGTTTTCCGACTATGAAAACTGTCTCCTGCATACCGGTTCCTTAATATTTATCAAAATCCATTTCATTCAGAATTTCTTTTAACTTGATCAGCTCGTCCTTTGTCAAGGTAATCCCTTTCGTCATGGCCTGGTAGTCGGGATCCCATGAACGCAGGTCGAATTTAGCCGCGCGGTTATTCCAACTGATGTAGGTCAATTCTTTACGCCACCCGTCTTTATTCTCCGATAAAGTACCGCAAATATCTTCAATATTAAAGTTAAGTTGTGCCATATATGTATCTCCTCCACTGATTGCCGGGTCGTTTACCGAGCTGCTTCAATATATTTCATATTTATAGTTATCATACCAAATCGGAGTGCAAAGTCAATAAGTCAGTACGTTTAATTGCAGGATTGCAATACATATGTTACGCCGATACACGGGAAAAATCCTTTTACAGCAACTTATCCGCCGATTTCTTTAGCCTCTGCGCCCTTCGGGCCGGAAATCGCCGTGTGACTGTCTCATTCAAATTCTCGCTCCCATATAACATATGTCTGACAACTCCGCGTGCGACCGACCGGTATAAGAGTTTGAAACTTTGCAGAGCGCTTTACCTGAGGAAACGGCTAAACACGTAGTTGCCGTAGAGCAGGCCCTGTTCTGTAAGCTTATATCCCCGGCCCGTCGGTTCTATAAAGCCTCGCCTGTCCAAGTCCTCCAGAACCGGACCGAACGCGCTTTCAACCGTTTCACCGAAAAGACTTTGAAATCGCTCGCTGTCTATACCGCGACGCATCCGCAGCGCAAGGAAGCAATAGTCCTCTTCCCCTCTTATCGTACGGATCTCTTCTCGTTCCGCCGTTACCGCCGCCGTCCCCGCCGCTTCGATATATTGGGGAATATTTCCGCTGTTGACAAAACGGAACCGTCCGTCAAATGAGTGAGCGGATACGCCGAAGCCTATATAGGGCTCATACTGCCAGTATTTGATGTTATGACGGGACGCAAAGCCGGGCCTGGCATAAGAGGAAATTTCGTAATGCGCAAAACCCCGATCGGCCAGCATCCTGCGAACGGCCGCCCCTTCCTGCAAGGTAATTTCGGTCTCGGGCAACAGCACCGAACCTTTACCGACAAGCCCCGCCAGGGGCGTGCCCGTTTCCACGATGAGGCTGTACACGGAAGCATGGACAACAGGCAGGGACACAAAGCAAGACAGATCGTGCATAACGTCTGCCCGTGATTGTCCGGGCAGACCGTACATAAGATCAACCGAAATATTGGTAATGCCGCCTTCATAAACATCGCAAACGGATTGCATCGCTTCTTTTCCCGTATGAAGACGGCGCAGGAAACGCAGCTCTTTGTCGTTAAAAGACTGGATACCGAGACTGACCCGATTTATTCCTATATGCGCCAGCCCGGCCGCATATACCCTATCCATGCTCTCCGGATTGGCTTCCAGGGTTATTTCACTGTCGGCGGCGAGCCTGAACGTCTCCCCGAGAGTACGCATGATCATGCCGACCTGTACAAGCGTCAGCAGTGACGGCGTACCGCCACCGAAATAGACGGTGTCAACCGCTTGCCCGGCGTACGGAGAATTTCGGATCTCCCTGCACAACGCGTCGACATAGGCTTCTTGATAGCGGGAAATGCCGCCATATGACGGAAAATCGCAATAGAGGCATTTTCGTGTGCAAAAGGGTATATGAATATACAGTCCCGTCATCAGGTATTATCCACCTGCAAGACGGCCATAAACGCTTCTTGCGGTATTTCCACACTGCCGACCTGCTTCATGCGCTTCTTGCCTTCCTTCTGTTTTTCCAGAAGCTTGCGTTTACGTGAAATATCACCGCCGTAGCACTTGGCCAGCACGTCTTTACGGAGAGCCGCCACATTTTCGCGGGCAATGATTTTATTACCGACGGCCGCCTGGACAGGAATCTGGAAAAGCTGGCGCGGAATAAGGCCGCGCAGTTTTTCAACAAGCCCTCTGCCGCGACGGACCGCAAAGTCCTTATGAACGATGACGCTCAGCGCATCAACGATTTCCCCGTTAATGAGAATATCCATTTTCACCATCGGCGATTCACGGTAACCGTCCAGTTCGTAATTAAGAGACGCATACCCCCTGGTTGATGATTTAAGGACGTCAAAATAGTCATAGAGGATTTCATTAAGCGGCAGGTCATAGACGAGGGATACACGGATATCATCAAGATAATCCATAGTTACATACCGGCCGCGGCGGTTCTGGGAAATTTCCATAACCGTGCCGACCATATCCTTGGAGACAATGATAGTCGTCTTTACAAACGGCTCCTCAATGCGTTCAATCTTCGTAGTTTCCGGAAGAAGCGACGGATTATCGACCTTCACCATTGTTCCGTCGGTCCTGTAAACATGATAAATAACGGACGGCGCAGTCGTAATAAGAGCCAGACCGTATTCACGTTCCAGCCGTTCCCTGATCACGTCCATATGAAGGAGACCGAGGAATCCGCAGCGGAAACCGAAGCCGAGAGCCGTCGATGTTTCCGGTTCATAGAGAAGGGCCGCATCATTAAGGTTCAGTTTTTCCAGGGCATCGCGAAGATTATCATATTCACTTGTATCGACAGGGTAAAGGCCGCAGTAAACCATGGGCGTAGCCGGTCTGTACCCGGGCAGCGGTTCTTGCGCCGGATTCGCCGCCGTCGTTACCGTATCGCCGACACGGCAGTCCCGCACATTTTTCATACTCGCCGCAAAATAGCCTACACTGCCGCATTCCAATCCGTTAACGGTATACATGCGCGGCAAAAACACACCTGTTTCAATGACTTCAAACTCTTTTCCCGACGACATCATGCGAATCATATCGCCGGTCTTTACGGAGCCTTCCATAATACGAATGTTGGCGATAGCCCCTTTATAGGGATCAAAATGAGAGTCAAAAATGAGCGCCCGCAAAGGCTTGCCGCTTTTATCCCGCGGGGCGGGAATTTTTTCAACAATAGCCTCCAGTACTCTGTCCACCCCCTGCCCGGTCTTGGCACTGACCATAATCGCGTCGGTCGTATCAAGGCCGATAATGTCTTCAATTTCTCTGCATACCCGTTCGGGATCCGCACTGGGAAGGTCGACTTTATTGATGATGGGGATAATCTCCAAATCATGTTCCAGGGCCAGGTAGACGTTCGCCAAGGTCTGCGCTTCCACGCCCTGCGTCGCGTCGACGATGAGAAGGGCGCCTTCACAGGCGGCGAGACTGCGCGAGACTTCATAATTGAAATCGACATGCCCCGGCGTGTCGATGAGGTTCAAGGTATATTCATGACCGTCTCCGGCCGTATATAAAAGACGCGCCGACTGCGCTTTAATCGTAATGCCCCGTTCACGTTCCAAATCCATCGTGTCGAGAAGCTGCTCTTCCATTTCACGCTGCGTGACAGTCCCGGTCATTTCCAGAAGGCGGTCAGCCAACGTGGATTTGCCGTGATCAATATGAGCGATAATGGAGAAATTGCGAATATATTTTGTAGCCACTGTGCGTCCTCCTTCTTATATAATCACACCGCCGCCCAAAACGCGGTCGCCGTCGTAAAGCACCAATGCCTGCCCTGCCGTCACGGCCCGCTGCGGTTCGATAAAGACGGCCTTCAGGCGATCGCCGGCAGGATAGACGGTACACGGCGCCTCCGTTGCGGCATACCGTATCTTGCCGTATGCGCGAAACGGGGCCGTCGGCACCGCCTCCACCCATGTCGCTTCACAGGCAATCACGTCTTTTGAAAACAGGTCTTTTTCGGCGCCGACAATTACGGTATTATGCGCTTTATCAAGAGCCGCAACGTAATAAGGCCCGCCGGGACCGCCCAGATTGAGACCGCGGCGCTGGCCGACGGTATAAGCGGGAATACCTTGATGAGTCCCGATTACCCTTCCGGTTTTATCGATAAAGTCGCCCTTTTCAAAAATATACGGCGCTTCCTTTTTCAGGAATCCTTTATAATCGTTGTCGGGAATAAAACAGATATCCTGACTTTCGGGCTTACTGAAAACGGGAAGGCCCCACTTTTTCGCCAGTTCCCTCGTCTCCGTCTTTTTTAAATCCGCCATGGGGAAAAGGATGTGCGGCAGCAGATCCTGTGTCAACTGATAAAGGACGTATGACTGATCTTTACGAGCGTCGTGGCCGCGCCGCAAAGTATATATATTACGCACCTCGTCGTAAACGACGCGCGCATAATGGCCGGTCGCCAAAAAATCGGCGCCGAATTGTTTCGCCCGTTCCCAAAGCAGTCCGAATTTAATATATTTATTACAGGCTATACAAGGATTCGGCGTCCGGCCGGCCGCATATGAGGCCACGAAATAGTCGATAACGTCACGGCGAAAATTGTCACGGAAGTCGAGAGTATAATGAGGTATGCCCAAAACATGGGCCACCTCTTTCGCATCATTTACGGAGTCAAGAGAGCAGCACGCATGCATACGGTTTTCAACAGGACATGCCGGGGCTTCTTCCCACAGGCGCAGTGTAATGCCGATAACATCATAGCCTTGTCGTTTTAGCAAGCCTGCCGTCACGGAGCTGTCTACACCGCCGCTCATTGCTACGGCAATACATTCAGCCATCTGCCCTCTCCTCTCCCGCAATCTTGCGTATTTCTTTTATCGTTTTCACCAGGTCCTTTTTTGTCGTATCCTTGCCGAAGGACACGCGTACGCTACCGGAAAGCCAATCGCCCGTTACGCCCATAGCCTGCAGCACATGCGACGGCTGCGCCGCTCCCGCCTCACAGGCCGATCCGGCAGAAACGGCGATCCCTCGCCTGTCCAGAGCGATAAGGACTATTGTCCTGTCCACATGAGCGACGGACACATTAATAATATTCGGCAACGAATGGGCCATCGTCCCGTTCAGTCGATACCGGCCGTTCCCTTTAATAAGGGTATTGTAGAAAAACTCTTTCAGCGTTCTTACTTTACAAGCCCTCTCCCGCCACTCGTCCCGCAGGAGTTTACAGGCCCTGCCGAAGCCGGCAATGGCGGCCACGTTTTCCGTACCCGCCCGCAGTTTCCGTTCCTGCGGTCCTCCGAATGTATCGGGTCTGATTTTAATACCGGATCCTATATAGAGGGCTCCGATCCCCTTAGGCCCGTACACCTTATGGCCGGCGATACTTAAGAGATCGATATGCTGTTCTTCCGGCCGCAGGGGCAGCCAGCCGAACCCCTGGACCGCATCGACATGGAACGCGGCATTCTTTTCACGCGCAAGCGCCCCGATTTCGGCAAGGGGCTGTATCATGCCCGTTTCATTATTGGCGGCCATAACGGAAACGAGAACCGTATCATCGCGTAAAGACCGGCGTACTTCTTCCATATTGACGCGTCCGTCCTCACCGACAGGCAGAAACGTTACATCATATCCGCGTCCCGCCAAACTTTCGAAGATACGCAGGACGGAAGCATGTTCGACAGCGGTCGTCACAATATGGCCGCCGTGCGGACAGTTGGCCCGTAAGTAACCGAGTATTGCCAGATTATTCGCTTCCGTACCGCCGCCGGTAAAGACAATGTCCTGCGCTTCCGCACCAAGAGAGGCCGCCGTCTGGCGGCGCGCCGTCCGGACGGCGGCGCGGGCGGTTTGACCGTAGGCATGCAGGCTCGACGGATTACCGAATTCACTTGTCAGATAGGGCATCATCGCCTGCAAAACCCGTTCATCCAAGGGCGTCGCTGCGGCATAGTCCAGATAAATACGTTCCATTATATCTCCTCTTGCCGAAAATCCATTATTTATCATATCACATAGGCACTTCCACGGCTAGACGGCGAGTCCGTACAAGCATGTTTTCCTTGATATAACCTGTCATCCATGATAAAATTACACAGTATACCGCATGCGCCTATAGCTCAGGGGATAGAGCACCGGTCTCCGGAACCGGGTGCGCAGGTTCGAATCCTGCTAGGCGCACCAAATCCGAAACGGCTCACTATCAGCAGCAGTGAGCCGTTTTTCCGCAAAGGAGACGCCGTGAATACAGACGAAAAACGTGACCGGGAACTACAGACCATGGAACGGATGATTCGGATATACTGCCGCAGCAAACACGGGACGGTAGGACAGATGTTGTGCCCGGACTGCGAAAAAATCCTGGCGTATGCCCGACATCACATAGATCGCTGTCCCCACATGGAAACCAAGACATTCTGCGCTTTCTGCAAAACCCGTTGCTACGGCCCCGGCGAACGGGAGACAATGAAAAAAATCATGCGGTTCAGCGGTCCCCGTATGCTCCTCGTCTCCCCCTCAGCCGCATTGCATCACTTACTGCTGTCCGTACGACATCGGCTCCATTCATAATATACACAGGCAGCTTATTAAGTTGCTTTTTCATGTTATACTTGACATTGTACCAGTATATTTTATAAGTGCAAAGGAGACCGGCATGAGCACAAAGTATGAAATTGAAACGGTTGACGTAACACAGCCGCATTTCAAAAAAGAAGATTTACTGCAAGCCATGATGTATCGCTATGCTACGAAAAAATTCGATCCCGACAAAAAAATTCCCGCCGAAGACTTCCAGGCGATCTTGGATGCGGCCCGTCTCTCGCCGACATCCTTCGGCTTTGAACCGTTTAAGCTTCTCGTTATTCAAAACAAAAAATTACGCGAGAAAATGCGGCCCTTCGGCTGGGGTATTCAGGCAGGCCTTGACGCCAGCCATTTCATCGTTATTCTGGCACGCAAAAAAGCAGATCTGGTTTACGGCTCCGCTTACCTGGAGCATATTCAGCACGACGTCAAAGAATTGCCTGAAGCTGTATATATGCTTTACAAGGACGCATACACAAATTTTGCCGTTAATGATTTCAAAAATTTCGAATCGGAGCGCGCCGCCTTCGACTGGTCCTGCAAACAGGCTTACATCGTTCTCGGCAACATGCTGACTATGGCCGCTTATGCAGGGATTGATTCCTGCCCCCTTGAAGGGTTTCAGCCGGCAGAGATGAATAAGCTTCTCGGTGAGGAAGAAAAACTGTTCGACCTCGGCCATTACGGCGTAGCCGTTATGGCGGCCTTCGGCTACCGCGATGAAAAGCCGCACAGAAACAAAACCAGACGCACGCTCGGTGAAATTGTCACCGTAGTGGAATAAACGGCCGCCATAACCGGGATAAAAATCGATCCTATAATCACAAAAAGCTCACGCCGCTTCCGGTGTGAGCTTTCTTACTGCAGTATTTTCCCGAACGATAACTCATGATTCCCAACAGGAACAGGCTTTGATCCCGAACTGCCGGCAAAACAATCCGTCGGCTGAGATATATCCCATTATATTTCGCCTGCCGTAACGGCGGCAAGTGTATTAAGGACGGGAAGAAGAACGTCTGTACGGATGAAGCTCCCGGTCGAGTTTTTCCAGGCGGGCAATCCGATCGGCGGTGGACGGGTGGGTACTGAAGAGATTGGCCAATCCTCCTGAAACTCCTGCGAAGGGACTGATAATGCACATATGCGCCGTAGCTTCCGTGGCGCCGGGAAGCATGCGGCGGTGCGCATAAGCATCAATCTTTTCCAGCGCTGCAGCCAGTGCAAGCGGCTCATCGGTCATACGGCCACCCTCTTCATCAGCCATATATTCGCGTGTTCTGGAAATAGTAAGCTGAATAATTGTCGCTGCCAGCGGAGCTATAATAATCGTCGCCAAAAGACCGAGAATACCGCCGCCGTTGTCGTCATCATCGCGGCCGCCGCCGAAGATCAGCGACCATTGGGCAATATTGGCAATCATGGAAATCGCGCTGGCAAAAGTCGCTACGACTGTACTGATCAAAATATCGCGGTGGAGCACATGAGACATTTCATGAGCCAGGACGCCTCTGATTTCATCATCGTTAAGCATCCGTAAAATCCCTTCTGTCGCCGCAACGGCCGCATGGGACGGGTTGCGCCCCGTCGCAAAAGCATTGGGAACCTCCGTAGGGATAGTGAAAACACGCGGCATAGGTAAATCGGAACGCTTCGCCAGGTCGGCCACAATTTGATACAGACGGCTGTCAGGCCCGGCTTCCTCGGCATGATACATGCGCAAGACCATGGAATCACTGAACCAGTAGGAAAAGAAATTCATGCCTATGGCCAGGATAAACATGATTATCATCCCCTGATGGCCGCCGAAGACTTCGCCTATAGCCATTAAGATAACCGCCATGGCCGTCATGAGAAATACTGTTTTCAAGCTGTTCATATATATCCCTTCTTTCGAAAGAGTTAAAGGTCAAAAGGTTAAATCCGCATACTCGTATTATAGGGAAAATATACGGGAAAGTCAATGAACAGGTCCGAAAAAAAGGAGCCCTCCGAAAGGGCTCCCTATGTATTAGGCATTAGATAGGGGGGAGTTTATCTATTTGCCTAATTCACGCTTTAATACTTCGCCTAACCGTTTAATACCTTCCTCAATTCTTTCAGGAGGCATATTGGAATAGTTAAGGCGGAAATGATTCGCATGGCCGCCGTTCGGGTAGAACGGACCGCCGGGAACATAAGCAACATTCTGTTCAAGAACCTTCGGCATCAATTCTTTTGCGTCAATACCTTCCGGCAAAGTTACCCACGTAAAGAGGCCGCCTTCGGGATAGGTAAAGGTTACGCCTTCAGGGAAGTATTTTTTCATGCAGTCGCACATAAGCGTGCGGCGTTCGCCATAAAGTTTGCGAATCGTTTCCACATGTTTGTCCAAGTCGAACATGTCCATGTAGAACGAAGCCTGACGCTGACCGAAAGACGAGGTCTGAAGGTCAACGGCCTGTTTCAACTTAACAACTTTATCAATAATTTCGGGGTTGGCCACCATCCAGCCGATACGGAAACCGGGCATGAAAATCTTGGAGAAAGAACCGAGGAAGATAACATTGCCCTTCGTGTCCATTGATTTCAAAGTCGGTACCCGTTCCCCGTCATACCGGAGTTCGCCGTACGGATTATCTTCAATAACGGGAATCTCATGTTTGTTCATGATATCCATAACGGCTTTGCGGCGTTCAAGGGGCCACGTAACCCCCGTCGGGTTCTGGAATTCGGGAATAACATACATCATGCGCACACGGTCGTTTTCAGCCAGGATCTTTTCCAGTGCTTCAGGAATGATGCCCTTGTCGTCCGTCGGAACTTCGATAAATTTCGGAAAAACCAATTTGAAAGCATTAATAGCGCCCAAATAGGTCGGGCTTTCGACGAGAACAATGTCGTCTTTGTTGAGGAAAATCTGTGCCAACATGGAGAGACCCTGCTGGGATCCTGCCGTTACAATCAGATCTTCCGCCGTACAGTCGACTCCGAACGCGGATTTCATGCGTTTAGCGATTTTTTCACGAAGCGGATTGTACCCTTCCGTCGTACCGTACTGGACCGCCTGACGGCCTTCCTTTCTGAGGATTTCCACATCTACCTTTTCCATATCTTCGATGGGGAACAGTTCCGGAGCCGGTAACCCGCCTGCAAAAGAAATAATTTCCGGCATGGTGGTAAGCTTAAGCAATTCACGAATTTCCGATGCCTTGAGGCTCATTGCCACATCAGAAAACTTCATACATAATCACTCCTTCTGTAAATAAAATCAACGTATATCTATGATTTGATTTTATCATAGATATACGTTTAACGCAATTACTAAAATACAGAAAAATGTGATAATACATATTTCTCATCATTTTTCATCGCATCCACCAATTCAGTAATGGATGCAAACTTTTTTTCGTCGCGAATGCGTTTATAAAAACGGACGCTTACGGTTTTGCCGTACAGGTTTCCTTCCCAATTGATAACATGAGTTTCAACCCGTCTGTACTGGCGCATAAAGGTGGGATTATTACCGATATTGGTCATAGACGGCAGTTCCCTGCCGTCTATGATAAGCGTCGTCATATAAACACCGTCCGGCGGCACGGCCATCCGCCGGGGAACAAGCAGGTTGGCCGTTGCAAAACCGATAGTATTGCCCCGCCTGTCGCCCGTCACGACTTCACCGGTTAATTCAAAGGGATGTCCGAGAAGCTCCCGGACTTCTTCCATCTTCCCGCCTTTCACCAAACACCGGATAATCGTACTGCTGACAGGGTGCCCTCCCGCAGGCGTCGCCACTAAATCCAGAATCCTCACGGGTATGCCCGCCTTCCCCATTGACGCTTTCAAAGTCCTTATATTGCCGGCCGCATGTTTACCGTATGTAAAATTTGCACCTACAACAATCTTTGTCGGGCCGATACTGTCGATAAGGGAACGGCAAAACTCTTCAGGCGATTCATTGAGAAACTCTTTTGTCACAGGCAGCAACACCAGTCCGTCAACGCCGACGGCACGGATGTATTCTGTTTTCTGTTCCAGCGTAGCCAGACGAAGCGGCTCTTTTTCCGGAAAAAGCACCGACAGGGGATGGGCCGTGAAAGTCACGACAAGAGACGGGACGCCGGCTCTTGCCGCTTCATCCGCCGCCGTTTTCATGACCTGCTGATGGCCTATATGCACACCGTCAAAAGTTCCCAGTGCTATAACCGCGCCTTTACAGGGTTTTGCTTCTTCGAGGGAGTGATAAATTTCCATTGTTACCTCTCGCGATTAAACATCTTATGAGGCCGTATGATATGATGAGCTTCATCGAACCGACCGATGCCGACCAATATATCCCCGGCGTCGTATACACGCAGCACGTCTCCGTCTTTCAGGCACTGTCCCGCAAAGGGAACGGCTCGGCCCTGAAGAAGGGCCTCGTACTGTTCATGAGAACATATTGTTTTTGCCATCCGTTGAATAGAAGCATCAACAGGAAGAACACAGCCTTCTTTACGGGTTTCCAATTCTTCCAGCGTCGCCGCCGTTTCTATGGAGAAATCACCGACACGGAGGCGCAATAAATACGTCATTGTCGCCAGGGTGCCCAACCGTTCACCAATATCGCGAACCAGGGCCCGGATATACGTCCCCTTGGAACATTCCGCCTCTATGACAGCCCGTCCGTCTTCAAATGAAATCAAGGTGAGCGCCTTGATTTCGACATCCCGTTCGGGGAGTTCGAATTTTTCATTCCGCCGCGCTAATTTATAGGCCTTCACTCCGTTGACGTTAATGGCGGAATACTTGGACGGCCGCTGCCGGACAGTACCGATGAATTCTTTCAATACGGTTTCTATATCGGCTGCAGAAAGTTTCGGTACGGCACGGGTTGCCACGACACGTCCCGTACTGTCTTCCGTATCCGTCGCGAACCCGAAAGCGAGTTCGGCGCGGTATGTCTTGTCTTCGTTACCGCTGTATTCGATAAGGCGCGTCGCCTGGCCGAGAAAAACCGGTAAAACACCTGCCGCTAAAGGGTCAAGCGTCCCGGAGTGGCCGACTTTTTTCATACCGAAAATCCGGCGCACCCGGCCCACGACGTCATGACTCGACATGGCCGACGGCTTTAAAACATTAATAATGCCGTGTATCATAAGGCCTTCCCGATCACCGCCACTAATGCGGCCTTTGCTTCTTCCAGAGGTTTGGCAATAGTGCACCCGGCAGCCCGAACATGTCCGCCGCCACCGAATACGGCGGCGACGGCGTTGACATCCACATTTCTGGAGCGCAGGCTGACACGCGTTTCGTCAGGGCCCATATACTTTACTGTAAAAGCGACGTCCACGCCCCTGATGCGCCGCGCATAATCAATATAGCCGCCGGTATGCTCACCTGTATACCGCTGCACTTCTTCCGTAAAGGAAATACCGGCAACACGGCCGCCGGCAAAAAGCTCGATCCTCTGTAAAACTTTAACGAGAGCGTTAATCTTGACAAGCGTCGTTTCTTCAAGGCGTTCGGAAACGCGATTCGGCGCGGCGCCCGTTTCCACCAGCAGCGCCGCCATACGCAGGGTATGCCCCGTCGTATTGCCGAATTTAAAGAAACCGCAGTCCGTAGCGATCGCCATATAAAGAGCATCCGCCATGGACGGCGTAATCTCCGCACCCCACTCGGTGAAGAGCTCTGTCAGGATTTCACCTGTCGCCGCACAGTCCGTACGGATATATTCCCAATCGGCAAAATGCGTATTGGAAACGTGGTGGTCTATATTGACAACCTTTCCCGTCATCAGGGCGGCAACCTTTCCGGTGCGCCCCGGATCGGTTGCATCAAGGACAACCGACAGCCGCTCCGGATCCGCCTGTACGTCTTCGGGCCGGACGATATCCTTACAGCCTTCGAAACGGTGGAACGTATCGTCAATAGTGTCGTCGATGACGACGAGAACGTCTTTCCCCCTGCCCTTCAGCCACGCGGCCATTGCCGCCAGGGAACCGAGGGCATCGCCGTCGGGACTGACATGAGCGGTCAGAAGAACAGACCTGTAAGATTCAAAAATATGCCGCAATTCTTCCGGTGTGCAATTCATAAGACTACTCCCCGTTATCAATGGTATGCAAGATTTTTTCAATCTTCATGCCGTAGTCCAATGACTGATCTTCTTTAAACCCGATTTGGGGCGAATAGCGGATGCCGAGACGTTTGCCCACTTCAGAGCGGATAAAGCCGTTGGCCTTTGCCAGGGCAGCCAGCGTATTCTTCTTTTCTTCATCACTGCCGAAAAGGCTCACATAGACCGTTGCCTCACGCAAGTCGCCCGTAATCCGCACATCGGTTACCGTAACGAACCCGAGACGCGGATCTTTCAATTCCTGCAGGATAATACGAGATACTTCCTGCTTGATAAATTCCTGAATTTTACGTATCCGTAATTCTCCCATATTAGTTCCTCACTTTATTCCGGAGCAACTTCCACCATTTCGAAAGCCTCCACTTCATCGCCTTCCTTGATATCGCGGTACCCGTCGATAGTGATACCGCATTCATATCCTTCGGCAACTTCCTTCACGTCGTCTTTGAAACGGCGGAGGCCGTCCAATTCCCCTTCATGAACAACAATGCCGTTGCGGATTAAGCGGACTTTGGAAGAGCTCGTAATTTTTCCTTCTTTAACATAAGAACCGGCAACAATGACCTTCGGCGTCGGTATAACTTTGCGCACTTCCGCGCGGCCGATAATTTTTTCTTCATATTTCTTGTCAAGCATGCCTTTAATAGCGGCTTCAACATCATTGATCGCATCATAAATGACACGGTATGTACGCATATCGACCATTTCTTTTTCGGCCGCTTTACGGGCGGACATGTCGGGACGTACGTTAAAGCCGATAATGAGAGCATTCGAAGCGGAGGCGAGCATAATGTCCGATTCCGTAATGGCACCTACACCGGCATGAACGATGGAAATACGCACTTCGTCACTCTTAATCGCCAGGAGGGACTGACTGAGCGCTTCAACGGAACCCTGCACATCGCCTTTAACGATAAGGGAAAGTTCCTTCAGCTCTCCTTCCTGAATCTGGTTAAACAAGTCGTCAAGTGTAACCTTCGCATTCACGTGAAGCTCGGAAGACCGTTTCTTTTCGAGACGTTTTTCCGCAACGGCACGGGCCGTCTTTTCATCGGTCATATTAAGGATATCGCCTGCCTCAGGCACATCATTCAAACCGAGAATTTCAACGGGCAGCGACGGTTCCGCTTTTTTCACGCGTTCGCCGCGTTCATTGTTCATGGCGCGGACTTTACCGTACGTATTGCCGACGAGGACGGAATCACCTACATGGAGCGTGCCTTTCTGGATGAGGACGGACGCCACGGTCCCGCGGCCTTTATCAAGTTTCGCTTCGATAACGACGCCTTGCGCGGGGCGATCGGGGTTGGCTTTGAAGTCCGAAACCTCCGCTAAGACAAGAATATTCTCCAGGAGGTCGTCAAGACCCTGTTTGGTGTGCGCGGAAACGGGAACCATAATCGTGTCACCGCCCCAATCTTCACTGATAAGGCCGTATTCCGTCAACTGCTGCATGACATTGCCCGGATTGGCCCCTTCCTTGTCGATCTTGTTAATTGCCACGATGACCGGAACATCAGCCGATTTGGCATGATTAATGGATTCAACGGTCTGCGGCATAACGCCGTCATCGGCCGCTACAACGAGAACGGCAATATCCGTGACCTGCGCGCCGCGGGCACGCATTGCCGTAAAGGCTTCATGCCCCGGAGTATCCATAAAGGTGATTTTCTTCCCTTCATAGCGAACCTGGTAAGCCCCTATATGCTGCGTGATACCGCCGGCTTCATGGCTCGTTACGTTCGTTTTGCGGATAGCGTCAAGAAGGCTTGTTTTGCCGTGATCGACGTGCCCCATAATAGTAACGACAGGCGGACGGGTTTTGAGTGTTTCCGGAGCATCGACGATTTCTTCGATTTCCGTCGGATCTTCCGGCGGAGCTTCCGCAGTAACGGTTACACCGAACTCGTCGGCAATGAGAGAAGCCGTATCATAATCAATCTCCTGATTAATCGTCGCCATAATGCCGCCGAGAAGGAGCCGTTTAATTACTTCACCCACTTCGCGGCCCAGGCGTTCGGCAAAATCTTTAACCGCAATCGTTTCAGGCAGCTCGATTGTTTCGGGGTAATTTTTCTTTTTGGCAGGCTGATTATTCTGCTGATAGCCGTTCTGCTGAGTGTGGCGGTCATTACGGCGGTTATTTTTAGCTTTGCCTTTATTGAGAACATTGGACAGGAGGGTATGCGGACGGCTCGCGGACTTACCGTTGCGATCATTTCTGCCTCTTTTGTTGTCGCTGTTTTGGGGGCGGCTGAAATACTTCGTGCGCTTGGTGGCACTGCTTTGAGCGGTACCGCCGCCCTGCCGCGGGCGCTCGGTACTGCCGCCGCGATTTTGCCCTCCGCTACGGCTGTGCCCGTTATCGGCGCGGCCTTCCTGACGGCCGCCCGCTGCAGAACGGCCCCGGCCG
>ERZ791917.43-NODE-43-length-179098-cov-9.169138_pt1 | contig 179098 bp, 186 predicted proteins | sample MGYA00510138_ERZ791917 | MGnify/ENA primary metagenome ERZ791917 (study PRJEB30046, sample SAMN00792102) | human gut metagenome | study: EMG produced TPA metagenomics assembly of the A metagenome-wide association study of gut microbiota in type 2...
AGCTTAAATCATAGATACCGTAAGGGATTTTATTCTTTATTTAAAACTTTGCAACTGAACCTTTCAGGAGATGCTTTAAGAGGTATTTTATAATTTACGATAGGATATAACTCATATTTTACTCATTGACAAAATATAGATAAAGTTCTATATTAAATATAGATGAATTTCTATGTGGAGGTGAGAATATGGATTATTTAGGATTATCAAAAATTATGAAGGCAATTGCAGAGCCTAATAGACTTCAAATATTAGATATGATTTCAACTGGTGAAAAGTGTGCATGTGATATTTTGGATAATTTTGATTTTACTCATTGACAAAATATAGATAAAGTTCTATATTAAATATAGATGAATTTCTATGTGGAGGTGAGAATATGGATTATTTAGGATTATCAAAAATTATGAAGGCAATTGCAGAGCCTAATAGACTTCAAATATTAGATATGATTTCAACTGGTGAAAAGTGTGCATGTGATATTTTGGATAATTTTGATTTTACTCAGCCGACACTATCATATCATATGAAGGTTTTAATTGAGGCGGGAGTAGTAACCGCACGTAAAGAAGGCAAATGGCAATATTATTCTCTGGTAACAGAGAACATTGAAGAATTTCAAGAATTAATACATCAGATATTGAATACAAAACAAAAAGAAGGAGTTATGTAAAATGAGTAAAGTATCGTTGTACGAACCAGCAATGTGTTGTGACACAGGAGTTTGTGGTCCCGGAGTAGATACAGAATTGCTTCGAGTTTCCTCTATTATTCAAACATTGGAAAAAGCCGATGGTGTAGAAGTAGAGCGTTTTAATTTAACAGGTAACCCTGCGGCATTCGTTGAAAATGAAAAAATTGGGGAGTTGTTACAGTCTAAAGGAGCCGACATACTACCAGTTGTTTTATTAGATGGTGAAATTGTGAAAATGGCTGGTTATCCGTCAAATGAGGAGTTTAGTGTCTATACTGGTGTTAATTTCTCAGAGGATAAGAAAGAAGAACAATCAAATAGTTGCTGCTCTCCATCATCTGGATGTTGCTAAAACTAAGAAACTAAAGCTAAAGAAGACAAAAAATAGTTTGTCGCAAATGCAGTTGCACCTTGACTGCATTTGTTTTTTGACAAAAGAAATATAAGTAAGGAGGTAATGAGTAAATGAGCTATGCACTAGTTTTAAAAGGCTTAAAAAAAGTATATGCGACCGGTGTTGAGGCGCTGCGTGGTATTGATTTAACTGTAGAAGAAGGAGATTTTTACGCACTGCTAGGTCCAAACGGTGCTGGAAAATCAACAACAATTGGAATTATTACCTCACTTGTTAATAAGACTGCTGGTCAAGTGAAGGTTTTTGATTATGATATTGATAATGATTTAGAGCGAGCAAAGCAACAGATTGGTCTTGTGCCGCAGGAATTTAATTTTAATCCGTTTGAAACGGTACAACAAATTGTAGTAAATCAAGCAGGATATTATGGTGTCTCAAGAAAAGAGGCACTAAAACGTAGTGAAAAGTATTTGAAGCAGTCCAATTTATGGGATAAAAGAAACGTTCGTGCCCGTATGTTATCTGGAGGGATGAAACGAAGACTTATGATAGCTCGAGCATTAATGCACGAGCCACGTCTGCTAATTCTTGATGAACCAACTGCTGGAGTGGACATTGAGCTTAGAAGAGAAATGTGGGCATTTTTAAAAGAGTTAAATGAAAGTGGCACAACAATCATTCTTACAACTCATTATTTAGAAGAAGCAGAGATGCTTTGTCGTAACATTGGAATTATTCAATCAGGTGAGCTAATTGAGAATACAAGTATGAAAGCACTTCTATCAAAACTACAATATGAGACTTTCATTTTTGATTTAGATAGCTACGACAAAAAGCCTGTGATAAAAGGTTATAAGCACTTTTTTGAAGATGATCTAACACTTGCTATAGAAGTTGAACGAAATCAGGGAGTTAATAATATTTTTGAGCAGCTCAATCAGCAAAATATCAAGGTTCTTTCTATGCGCAATAAATCAAATAGATTGGAAGAGTTGTTCTTAAAAATTACCGAAGACAAACATCAAAAGGAGGAGAAAAATGTTTAGTTTCTACTTTACAGCACTTAAAAGCTTAGCAGTTAAGGAAACCAACCGTTACCTACGGATATGGGTACAAACTTTAGTGCCTCCTGTTATTACGACCTCATTATATTTTGTTATTTTTGGAAAAATGATTGGTGGTCGTATTGGTGATATGGGCGGCTTCTCCTATATGGAATTTATTGTACCAGGTTTAATTATGATGTCTGCAATCACAAGTTCTTACGCAAATGTTTCTTCATCTTTCTTTTCTCAAAAATTCCAAAAGAATATTGAAGAGCTATTAGTTGCACCTGTACCCACACATGTTATTATTTGGGGATTTGTTATTGGTGGACTGGGTAGGAGTATCTTAGTTGGGACATTGGTTACAGTCATTTCTCTATTTTTTGTTCCACTTCATGTTTATTCATGGTTTATTGTGGTGATTACATTATTGATGACTGCAATTTTATTTTCATTAGCAGGCTTAATTAATGGTGTTTTTGCACAATCTTATGATGATGTTTCAATTGTACCAACATTTGTTTTACAGCCATTAACTTATTTAGGTGGTGTATTTTACGCCATTTCAATGTTGCCGCCATTCTGGCAGTCAGTATCGAAAATTAATCCAATTGTTTATATGATTTCAGGATTTCGTTATGGATTTCTTGGAACGACAGATGTACCAATTATGGTTTCAATTACAATATTAATCCTTTTTATCATCGTTCTTTATGCAATTTGTTATTATTTAGTAGATAAAGGAAAGGGATTAAGAAGTTAATAATTAAAAGACAGTTATTAGAATTAGCTCTTACCTCTAACATATTTGTGGAGATAAGAGCTTTTTTATTTTATTTCATGAAGATTGTACTTTAATGTATCAAAGAATTTGATTATGGTGTCCCATATCCCATGATATAAGGACTGTTTTTTTCATAACTTAGTTTAGCAATTTTGTCTCCTGAATTACCTTCAATTGTGTAAACAATGTTATTTTCTACTTTCTCAACAATTCCTACATGGTCGCTAACAGAATCACCATCCCAGTCAAAAAAGATGATATTACCACTTTTAGGCAAATTACCTTTTCCCAACCACTGATTTTTAGCTTTAAAACTTTGCAACAGAACCGTTCAGGATCTTGAGAATAGGGTCGCTATCTCAAAGATTGTAACAGACTACAATGTGACTAGGCAAACAATTTACCGAATAAAAAAAGAAATCGACCAACTAATTGTATGATTTCTTTTTTGAATCACGTAAACCTGTTTTTAGGATGATATTTATTGTTTTAGTAGTCACATTTACCACTCTAATTATAAATATCATCCAAGGAGATCCTATACTTCAAAATATAGATTTTACTTTACTTTTAATAGGCATGTATGGATATATTTTTCTCCTCCAAAAATATATCCACCAGATATGGCTTCAATTTTTAATTAGCTTTATTGCAGCATTTTTACTCTTCAAATGTTTAGTGATGGTAGCTATGCTGATTATACTTCTTTTATTGTCGTTGGTGTAGTAGCTTTGTTTTTAGCTTTTATAATGGTGGTGCTCATAAAAGCTCTCTTTAAAAATTCAAAATAATAATTTTTAAAGAGATGAAATTTATAATTTGAAGATCTTATTTTATTTCTCTGGAGCTTTTTATTATCTAAGGAAATCAAAGTATTAATGGGAACACCTACTTAATAAGGTTAGACTGTCATTTTAATATTTAAATGACGCATAGTTTGCTTCATAACTAGCGTTCAAAAAAACTAAAAATGTATCATAAAAAGAAGGCACGCTTATAAACATGCCTTCTTTTATTTGTTGTGTTATTTAACTTTCATCAATCGTAATCCGTTTAATGTTACTAAAAGCGTTGCTCCCATATCTGCTACAATAGCAATCCATAGTGTTAGCCAACCTGGTATGACTAGTAGTAGAGCTAATAGTTTTATACATAATGAGAAGGTGATATTTTGCTTAATTACTTTTAGAGTTTGACGGCTAAGTCTAACAATGAATGGTAATTTTTGTAAATCGTCGCCCATTAGAGCAACATCAGCAGTTTCGAGAGCCGTATCTGTTCCTGCACCGCCCATTGCAATACCAACCGTCGATGCAGCTAATGCTGGTGCATCATTAATGCCGTCGCCCACCATTGCTACTTTATTATAAGTTGTCCGCAACGCTTTAATCGAACCTAATTTTTCTTGAGGCATTAGATCTCCTTTTATTTCAGTCACACCTAATTGCTTACCAATAGATTCAGCGGTTTTAGTATTATCACCAGTAAGCATAATAGTGTGTTCAATTGACAACTTGTGGAGTTCAGAAATAACGGCAGCACTTGAATCTCTTACTTCATCCGCGACAGCAATTACTCCTAAAATTTGTTCGTCAGTACCGAAATACATGGCGGTTTTCCCTTGTTCTTGAAATTGTCTGTATTGTACTTTGACCGCTGTTTCTTCGATTACTGATGCAGAAAACAGTTTAGGGCTTCCAATATAGTAACGTATGTTTTGATGTATACCTGTAAGTCCTTTACCTGTGATAGATTGGAAATCCTCGATTTGTATTGACTTGTAATCCACATTAGTTTTATCCGCTTCGTTTAAAATAGCAGAAGCTAATGGGTGTTGAGAAAGAGATTCCAACGATGAAATAATCGATAGATAATTTATATCAGTTTCAGAACTGGTTGCAATGAAATCCGTTACGACAGGCTTTCCTTTTGTTAAGGTTCCAGTCTTATCGAAAGCAATTGCTCTCAAATGACCAATTTCTTCCAGATAGACTCCGCCTTTTACTAAAACACCATTTTTTGCTGCATTACCAATAGCCGAAACAATTGAAACAGGTGTTGAGATCACTAATGAACAAGGACATCCGACAACTAAAATGGATAACCCTTGGTAAAGCCATTTATTCCAGTCACCACCAAAGAATAGCGGAGGAACAACCACTATCAAAAGGGCCATAATAATTATGAATGGCGTATAGTATTTTGCAAATTTATCTACAAAGGCTTGTGCAGGAGCTCGTTCTCCTTGCGCTTCTTCAACTAAGTGAATGATTTTGGCAATCGTTGTATCCGTTACTTTTTTTGTTACTTTGACTTCAAGAACACCTTCTTCATTTAGTGTTCCTGCAAACACTTCATCATCTAACTGTTTTTCAACAGGAACCGATTCTCCTGTTATTGCTGCTTGATTTACTGAAGAATGACCGTTGATAACAAGCCCATCCATGGCTATTTTTTGTCCGGGTTTAATGATCATAATATCGTCGATATCGATTTTATCGACACTGACTAATTGCTCTACATTGTTTCTCCTGATAAGAGCTTCTTTGGGAGCTATATCCATAAGAGAACGAATCGACTGTCTTGCTTTATCCATTGAAAATCGTTCCAAAGCTTCGCTAATAGCAAATAGTATTACTACAATAGAACCTTCGGCCCATTCTCCAATAAATGCGGCCCCAATAATTGCAATGGGTGGTAATCATGGACAATCATTTAATAATGATTTCAGTTTCAAGAATATTTTCTAATGTTCATTATGTGGTTCCGATTTATCAACGAAATTACGCATGGGGTTCTGACCAAATTGAACAGTTAATCGAAGATATTATGAGCACTGACAATGATTATTTTTTGGGCAATCTAATCGTTAATCAAAAGGATAATAATGTTTATGAAGTTATTGATGGACAACAGCGCTTGACAACATTATTTTTACTTGAAAGATATTTGGGTATTGCGATAGCTAATGATGCATTACGGTTTGAAGCAAGAGATAAGTCGAATCGAACACTAGCAGCAGTGCCCAATTCAAACCAATTAACTGATGAGTTGCTGTCTTCTGAAATTAAAGAGGGCTATAAAATTATTGAGAATTATTTTGAGAAGACAGATCTAAGCTCAGAAAAAGAAAAGTTCATCAAACGTTTGGATAAGGTGAATCTTATCCGTGTTCAAGTACCTGCAAAAATCGACTTGAACCATTATTTTGAAATTATGAATACTCGTGGTGAGCAACTCGAATTACATGAAATTGCTAAAGCAAATATTTTAGCAAAAATTTCATCGCCAGAAGCTAAGAAAATCGCAAGTGACATTTGGGAATATTGCTCCAACATGGACTCCTATATTCAAATGAATTATCCTAATGACAAACGTAATCAGATTTTCAGTAAAGATTGGAGTAGCTTGTCTGATAGGATTGTTGATTTTGATTCATTATCCTGTTGCTATCAAAATGAGACAGTAAACGAAGAAATTTTTACACTTGAAGAAATACTACAAGGTAAGGGAGAACTAAGTGGTGAATCAACATCAAGTGAAGAGTTAGAGAATGAACGTTTTGAGTCAATTATTTCTTTCCCGAACTTCTTATTACAAGTCAATGAAGCAATTACGAGATCAAATACGGACGACGACTCAAGTTTAGATGATAAGAATTTTTTAACAAATCTTCTGAATAATTGGGCAGATGAATCCTCGGCTAAGCACTTTTTATTTATGCTGCTAAAAGCACGCGTTATATTCGATAAATTTGTGTTAAAGCGTGAATTTGCGCGTGACTATAAAGAAACAGGAAAGTGGTCGCTACAAAGGCTTGAAAAATATCGTGATGCTAGAACAGATAAACCAAAATATATCGGAACGTTTGGTGGAGATGAAGATAATAAAAATAGACAGATTCGAACTTTACAATCTGCCTTACGTATAACATACACATCTCCAAAAACCATGCATTGGATTTCATTAGTTTTGTCAAGCTATTTGAACGATGAAAATGCTGATATTTTGAAGATTCTTGAAAGTTATGCACAGTCAAAAGTTGATGCAGCTGGGTATGAAATGGCTTCTGGATTTGGATTTGAACGGATCGTGTTTACTTATTTAGATTATTTGATTTACCGAGATGGCTATTCATTCAATGGTCATGAAATAATTCGTCCACTATCAAGTGACTGGCAATTTCAATTCAGAAGCTCAATTGAACATTTCTATCCGCAAAATCCAACAGAGTTGCTCCCTTGGGAAAATGAAGATCTGAATTGCTTTGGTAATTTAGCCTTGATTACGGTCTCCGGTAATTCAACGTTTAATAATGCAACGCCTGTTGGCAAAGCTAGTTCAAACCCAGGAATAATTGCGCAGAGTTTGAAGTTGAAAATCATGGCTGAAATGATGAGACAAAATAACAATATTTGGGATCAAAAATTGGCACACATTCATCAGGACGAGATGTTTAAAATTCTCGTTTCCCCAAAAGGGTAAATGAGAGTAGAGATACTCTTGCAAACCAATCTATTTTGATAAGCCAACAAAACCTAAACAATTCATTTAAAAGGAAGAAGTACCAGTACATTCGGCGCAATTAGATATCATAGAAAAAATAATTGGTAAGAATCTAGTTGCTTCAATAAAATGGTGATTTTAATTATATAATGAGATGATAGAAAATAGGAGTGGTCTTTTGCATCACTCCTATTTTTGTGTTAAGTAGGTCGTAGTTTTCTTGTAAGAATAGCGATAGATTAGTGGATTCTCATCTACGGTGCTTACGTCGAAAATGAAGAAGTGATCACGGTTATCTCTAGTCTTTTCCTTATTGAGGACAAAGTAATTCTTACGAGAAGTTGCCATTGTTTTGAGGATATCATCGGTCAGGAAGGTCAATGGAATATTCATGTTGGAGTATCGGTAGAAGTCACGTTCAAAATCTTGGTAACTCTCGCTGTAATAGTCCATTTGCAGGTGATTACGCTGAAACTCAAGCTGATTCATAAAGCACCTCCTCAACAAGTTCAATACTAATAATAAGTTCATTATAAAGTATTAAAGAGAGCATTTAGTTCTCTTTTCATTATGCTTTATTGAGTGATGTGCTAACTTTTCCAAATCATCCTTGTTATCCTAATATCATTCCTAAGAAAATCAAGTCTTGATTTTTTGTTGGGGGTTTGGGGGCGAAGCCACCAGGTTATCTTATCGTTGGCTGTCAAAACTGGAAGTTTTTTGTCGGCTGGCGATATGATTTTTTGGGTATTGTGACCACAATGCCTGAGCTCGCAAAGGCCCAACAAGGTCTTTAGAAAATTTCCCGTATGACATACGGGGCCGGGTTTCACCCGAGAGTAGATAAAAAGGAGAAATTAATATGACTGAACAATATAGAGATATTCGAAAAGAAATAAATTTATCAGCCAATGAGTTAAAACAAATTGAACAATTAATGAGGGATAATCATTATCAACACTTTTCACCATTTGTTAGAGATCAATTATTACTTAACATTACTTTTTTTAAAGCATTGTTGAAGAAGAGAGAATCAAAAATTGCGTTAGCTTTTAGCTTTTTCCCGATGCTACTAATTGTTGTAGGGATTGTTCAATACCAATTTTATGCAATTAAGTGCTCCAGTAGGATCACTAAGCTTTTTGGAGTTTTTTAGCGCCGTTTTATCCACTCAATACCAAATGACATTGCCACTGGTCGTTTTTATTTATATTGTTAGTACGATTTTTAGAGATGAAATAACAAGCGGCATTATGTATCTTTTCAAGGATGTTAGTCGAAAAGTTATTTTAAATGCAAAACTAGGAGTAATTTTATTGTTTCAATTATTGTATATTGTAATGACTTTCTTTTCATTATTCACTTATTATGTTTATTTGATTCATCAACCCTATACGTCAGGTAGTTTTTTGCCTTCAAAAATGGATGACATACAATATACGGTGGTTAGTATTTTTGGAACTATTTTGGTATTTTTGTTGTGTTTGCTAGTTGCTAGTTTGGCATCAATTCTCTTGACGAATGGTTTCACTATGCTTGTAGGAATTGTTTTTTTATAGCTCCACACCTTACTTCGCTAAAAGTATCTGTTTCTAAACGGTTATGTTAATGTGTTAGGACATGTATCTTTTGGTAGTTGCGTATTACTCCTCACATTACTGTTTGTCGTTTACTATGTGATTTTGTATCTTGTCTCTTTATATTTGTATAATAGACTTGAGTATTAGCAAGTTGAGGTACTATTTTAGAGGTGAAAGAGTTCTTCAATACTATTTAAAAAATGTAAAACCGTTCCCCACCAAGATCATTCTTGGTGGGATTTTAACTATCACTCGTTGATTTTACTTGCCATAGAATTATAGAAATAAAAAAGCAGGACGACCGCGTGTCGTTCTGCTTTGGTGTTTGGTGCTTTATTTTAAAATGATTTGAGCGATGATTGGGCTGACGATAACATAGGCGATTCCTGTGACACCGATGGCTAGGCCCGCCATGGCCCCTTCGACATAACCGTATTTTAGAGCGGTACCAGTACCAATGGCGTGTCCTGTCCCGCCAAGACTTAGCCCGACTGCTACGGGATCGGTGATGTGCAGGTATTTCAATAAAACAGGACCAAGAACGCTAGTCAAAATCCCTGTGATAACGACTACAACAAGGGTTACAGTTGTGATACCTGCCATTTTATTAGTGATTCCGACAGCCATCGCAGTAGTGACAGATTTTGGAAAGAGGGAAATAGCGAGTAAATATTTGATACCAAAGGTTTTGGCGATAATAGCAGTAAAAGCGGTATTGACCACGCAGGCAATGGATATTCCTGCTAAAATACTGCGAATGTGGTGTTTCATGAGATGAAAAGAGCGGTAAAGGGGAATGCCCAAGGCAACCGTTGATGGCACGATGAGCATATTGAGGTAACTACCGCCAACATAATAATCATCATAAGAAATGTGGGTTAGCTTTAAAAAGAGAATGATGATAAAGGTAGCTAAAAGAAGTGGTGTGGTTATAGGATGTGGAAAGCGTCTAAAAATCAGCATACCAATCAGATAAGCCAAGATAGAAAGCATGATGCCAAAAATAGGATTTGATAAAACGTCAGTCATTAGAAGCTCCTTTTTCAACGTAATCGCCTTCATAGCGTGTCTTGACAAACTGGACGACTAGACCAATGACAGCCACATTTAGTAAAATAGCCCCTAAAATGATGATGGTAATAGGAAGCAAATAATCTTTGATATCGTTGAATTTTTCCATAATACCAACCGCTGCGGGTAAAAATAAAATTGTCATGTTGCCAAGCAAAAAATTACCAACGGTGTCAATATGTCTTAAACGAATGATTTTAAATTCAAGGGCGAGAAAAAGCAGAACCAAACCGATAATACTACCGGGGACAGGCAGATGAAAAAGCGTTGAAATGGCTTCTCCGATGAGTGAGAAAATCAAGATAATCATAAATTGAACATATAGTTTCATCAGTAAAATCCTCCAGTATAAGTCTACTACTCTAAAGAAGAATTGCAAGACTTGGAAAACGCTTTTATGTAAGTTTTTAGAAAAAGATAATAAAAAGAAAAAAGCGTTGATAACGCAACGCTTTAAACGGTATCTACAAGAATGGAGCCGGTGGGAGTCGAACCCACGTCCAAACACCTGCCAATATATTCGTCTACAACCATAGGTTATGTCTTTCATTTAACTTAAGCGCGATACATAACTCAAACCTCACTCAAGCGAGTCTAAAAAATCTCTTTTTGACTAGTTAGACAATAGCCAAACGTAGCTTGATAACAATAAAACCTCTAGCAAAACTCAAGCAATCTTGTAGAGATCACGCGAGCTGGTTTTTAGGCAGCTACAGCGTAAGAATTTGTATTTTTTGCAGTTATATTTAACTGGCATTTTTACATCTGCCGATGAGTCGCAGAATATACCTCATAATGCCTGTCGAATCCGTAACGACCCCAGACAAAATGCTGATTTCATAACCAACATTACTAGTATAACAGATATGTTTAAAAATAGCAAAAAAACAGGAGTTATGATATGATAACAACATGATGAAAAAGACAAACCTTTACGCGTTTTTCCAGCGTTTGATTCAGTTATTAGGTATTTTAGCGATTATTGGAACAGTATTTTTAGTGATATGGTTCTACCGACTCGGCATTTTGAATGATAGCAATGTCTTAAAAGATTTTATCCATGCTCGTCCCTTGATTGGTCCCCTCATTTTTATCCTTGTGCAAATTTTCCAAGTGGTTTTCCCTGTGATTCCAGGTGGGGTGACAACGGTTGCGGGGTTCTTGATTTTTGACCCGCTAGCCGCCTTTATCTACAATTACATTGGGATTGTGATTGGAAGCGTGATTCTCTTTTTATTGGTTCGTGTTTTTGGGCAGCGCTTTATTCTCTTGTTTGTAAATGAAAAGACCTACGATAAATACACGGCTAGGTTGGAAACGCATGGCTATGAACTCTTTTTCATTTTATCAATGCTAGCGCCTATTTCGCCTGCTGATGTCATCGTGATGGTGACAGGTTTGTCACACATTTCTGTGAAACGATTTACTTGGATTATCTTACTCACCAAGCCTGTGTCAATTCTATCATATAGTTATTTGTGGATTTTCGGCGGTGATTTTATTAGACAATTTTTGAGTTAATAAAAGAATAGCCGTCCCTTCAAGGGACGGCTATTCTTTTATTACTGAATATCAACTTTATTTTCCAACAAATAGTATGTTATGAAGTAGAAAATGAGAATGTCAATGATTTCTCCGATAGTGGCATAACCAAAATAGGATATATCAACAATGTTTTTCAATAAATGGGAATCGATTATACTTGACAAGACTGTGCCGATAATGGCAATGGCAAAGTAAGCAACAAAGCTCATGAGAATACGGCGATTCGTAAAGAGTTGTCCAATAGTGATAGCGAGATAGAACATGAGAATCTCTGAAATAGTAGCTGCTATTAGGTAAACAAGCAGGATTTCCCATTTGCTTATGGTCAGCAAAGATACGATATGAGGTAGAGCGATAAGAAATTGCCCAACGCCTGACATAGGCAAAATCAAGAGTCCTACGCCAATGATGAGGACAAGGGTATTGCACAAGGTCCAGATAAAAGCGGCTAGTAAGCGTGATAGAATTATTTGATGAGTGGTGACTGGCAAGGTGAGGGTCAAATAACCTTCCTTACCAAAAATACTTTGGTAGAAACGGCGAACGATAATAATCACCGTAGCCACCCAAGACCCTGCTACCAAGATGCCAAAAATCATTGCTAAAATCAGCGGAATGAGCTGCATCACATGATTTGGTGAGCTGCTTGTCGTTTGGGCAAAAGATTCAAAGGATCTAAGGCTAAGCCCTAAGGCAAAAGAATTGATTAAAATGCCTGCATTTAGGGCGATGTACCAGCGTCCAATTGATTTTAAGTCGTATTTTAATAATGTAGTGAACATAAATCCCCCTTAATGACGGTAAGTGTCGCGAAAGAGTGCGTCAATTGATTTGCCATGCTCAGCTCGTAAATCATCAGTAGAACCTTGCAAAATCACTTTTCCTTTATCAAGAAAAACAACCTCGTCTAAGACGGGCTCTACCTCTGAAATGAGATGGGTTGAGATAATCACAGAAGCGTCTTCGCAGTAGTTATTGATAATGGTGCGTAAAATCGTTTCTCTGGTTGATGGATCCACACCACCAATTGGTTCATCAAGTAAGTAAAGTTTGGCTTTACGGCTCATTACCAAGATAAGTTGCACTTTTTCCTTATTTCCCTTAGATAGATTTTTAAGGTATTCCTTAGGATCCAGCTGCAAATCTGCCAAGAGTTTTTTCGCCTTTTGTCGTGAGAAGTCTTCGTAAAAATCGTCAAAGAAGGTGATGGCTTCTTCAATTCTGATGTTATCTCTCAAGTAAGAAGTATCAGGCAGGTAGGAAATGATTTTTTTAGTGTCTTTGGACGGACGGTAACCGTCAATGACAATCTCCCCAGAATTAGGGTGCAACAAACCGTTGATCAGTTTCATCAAGGTGGTCTTACCGCTTCCGTTTGGTCCTAGTAAACCGATGATTTTACCAGAAGAAAACCGGATTGTGATGTCATCAATAGCCGGCTGCTTTTTGTATTGTTTGCTAACATGCTGTAATTGAAGTAATGGTGTTGTCATCAGTGATTCTCCTTAACATAAGATTCTAGGACAGCAATGATGTCGCTTGTATCAAAGCCGATGTGATGCATATTTTGTACAAAAGACTGGAGTTCCTCGGTTGCTAATTCGTGGCGTTTTTGTTTGATGAGTTTTTCATCTTCTGTCACAAAACGCCCTGAGGTTCTTTTGGAAAAAACCATGCCCTCATGCTCTAATTCTGAAAAGGCACGTTGCATCGTGTTAGGATTGACCCCAGCTTCTTCGGCTAATTCACGAACGGTGGGGAGTTGGTCGCCACTTTTAATTTCTTGACTGATGATTTTCATTTTAATGTGTTTCGCAATTTGAATATAAATAGGTGATTTTTCATCAAAATTCCAGGACATACGATGCCCCTTTCTATTTTATGTCAGTAATATTTTGTACTAAAAAAATGGTACAAAAATAAGCCTAAAAAGTCAAGAAAACATAACTTAAGTTAGGTATTTTATCCTGATCGCTGAATAGTGTATAATAGACATATTAAGGAAACAAGGGAGTTTTTGGCATGTTTGCACAGATAGATACAAAGACAGTCTATACTTTTATGGACAGTTTGATTGATTTGAAAACCTATATTCAAAAAGCGAAAGATTTGGGCTATCAAACGATCGGCATCATGGATAGGGATAATTTGTACGCGGCTTTTCATTTTATTCAAGAAGCTAAAAAGGAAGGGTTGCAGCCTGTTTTGGGATTGGAGTGTGCTTTTTCGATAAAAGAGTGGCAGACAGTGACGGTGCAATTGATTGCCTTAAACACCTTGGGTTATCAGAACCTCATGAAACTGTCCAGCAAACAGCTTTCTTCAGGACTTGAGTTAGAGGATCTGCCTTCTTATTTGCCTGGGATTGCTGTGATTATTCCTTATGTGGAAGGGATAGAAGAGGTAGCGTTTCCTTTTGACTATTATATCGGTGTTCATTTGCAGTCTCCTCAAAAAGAGTACCCTAAGCCTTTAGTACCCTTGCAAACGGTTCGTTATTTTGAATCCAGCGAAAGGCAGACGCTTCATGTTTTGCATGCTATTCGGGACAATCTTTCCTTAAAAGAAGCCGCTCCAGCTCCTGAAAGGCAAGCCTTTTATTCCTGCCAGCAAGTCACACAAACCTTTCAAGAACGTTTCCCCCAAGCCCTTGAGACCTTAGAAAAACTCGTTTCTACTATTGATTATACTTTTGATACCAATTTAAAATTACCACGGTTTAACCGTCACAAACCCGCTCAGGAAGAATTGGTCGAGCGTACGGTAGAAGGCTTGAAATCCAAGCAATTGTGGTTACCCGCATATCAAGAACGCTTGGAAAAGGAATTAGCTGTTATTCATCAGATGGGATTTGATGATTATTTCTTGATTGTTTGGGATTTGTTGCGTTTTGGTCGTAGTCGTGGTTATTATATGGGAATGGGGCGTGGTTCTGCGGCAGGGAGCTTGGTTGCTTTTGCCCTTGACATCACAGGAATAGATCCTGTTAAAAATAACCTACTATTCGAACGGTTTTTAAATGCGGAACGTTACAGTATGCCAGATATTGATATTGATTTGCCTGACGTTTACCGTAGCGAGTTTCTTCATTATGTGCGTGACCGTTACGGTAGTCAACATTCTGCCCAAATTGTGACTTTCTCGACCTTTGGAGCCAAGCAAGCCATTCGCGATGTCTTTAAACGCTTCGGTGTGCCTGAATACGAACTGAGCCGCCTCACCAAAAAAATCAGTTTTCGAGATACGTTGACCTCAGTTTATGAGAAAAATATTGGCTTTCGCCAGTTAATTCACGAAAAACCAGAGTATCAGAAGGCTTTTGCTATTGCTAAACGCATTGAAGGGAACCCACGTCAGACTTCTATCCATGCGGCTGGTGTAGTGATGAGTGACGATGATTTGACCAATCATATTCCACTAAAAGCTGGGGAAGACTTGATGGTTACTCAGTATGATGCCTCTGCTGTTGAAGCCAATGGGCTTTTGAAAATGGATTTCCTTGGCCTTCGCAATCTGACCTTTGTGCAACGTATGCAAGAAAAAGTGGCTAAGGATTATCATGTCGCTATTGATATTAAGGCCATTGATTTGGAGGACAAGGAAACTCTGGCTTTGTTTGCGGCAGGTCGAACAAAAGGCATTTTCCAATTTGAACAAGCTGGAGCTATCAATCTGCTTAAACGCATCCAGCCACGACAATTTGAAGACATCGTTGCCACAACCAGTTTGAACCGTCCTGGTGCCAGCGATTATACGGAGAATTTCATCAAACGTCGATTTGGAAAAGAAGCAGTAGATGTCATTGATCCTATATTAGCGCCTATTTTACAGCCAACATACGGTATTATGTTGTATCAAGAACAGGTGATGCAGATTGCCCAAGTGTATGCTGGTTTTACGCTTGGTAAAGCGGATTTGTTGCGACGTGCCATGTCAAAAAAAGATCTTACAGCCATGCAACAAATGGAAGCAGACTTCTTAGCAGGCGCTGAACGCCTAGGTCATCCGATTGAAACCGCTAAGAAATTGTTTAGCCGCATGGCCAAATTTGCAGGTTATGGCTTTAACCGCAGTCATGCCTTTGCCTATTCAGCTTTAGCATTTCAACTGGCTTACTTTAAAGCACATTATCCTGATGTTTTCTACGATGTCATGCTAAATAACGCCAGCGTAGATTATGTTAAAGATGCCTTAGAAGCCCATTTCACCTTGCAGCCGATTAACATCAACACCGTACCTTATCAAAATAAGATTTCTGGCCGTCAGATTTTCTTGGGATTAAAAGATTTAAAAGGGGTTCCGCGTGATTTGTGCTACTGGATTATTGAGAATCGTCCTTTTAAAACGATAGAAGATTTCCTGATTCGCCTACCTGAAAATTACCGCAAGAAGGACTTGTTGCTTCCTTTGGTGGAGGTTGGAGCCTTTGATGTCTTTGATAAAAATCGCCATAAAATTAGTGCTAACTTGGATTCGCTTTTCCTTTTTGTGACGGAGTTGGGGAGTTTATTTGCCGATAGTGCTTATAGTTGGACAGAAGTAGATGATTATTCAGATGCTGAAAAATACCGCCTGGAACAAGCAATATTAGGCGTAGGCATTAGCCCGCATCCACTTTTGAAAATTGCCAAGCAGTCCACCGTGCCATTTACCCCTTTAGAGGATTTGCGGGAAAATGGCGAAGCGACCATCTTGGTTGAATTAAAACAGATGCGCGTGATTAGGACTAAGACTAAGGGAGAACAAATGGCTTTTCTAACGGTCACAGACATGCATCGTTTATTTGATGTGACGGCTTTTCCTGAAAGATATGCCCAATTTAAAACAGATTTGCAAGAAGGCCGATTCTACTATCTTACAGGCAAGGTGCAAAAACGCAACGACCGTTTGCAAATGATTTTGAATCGCGTACAAGAAGCTAGTTCAGAACGCCTCTGGCTTTTGTTGCCAAATCACCTATATGACCAAGAAGTCTCAGACATTTTGTCGCAATACCCAGGCAATATTCCAGTGATGCTGCACTACCAAGATAGCAAGCAAACGCTAAAAAGCCAAAGACATCTTGTCCAAAAAAGCCCACAACTTCTAAAAGCCCTCTCTCTTTACGCAGTGAAAACGATTTATCAATAAAAATTGGGTAAAAAAACAATAAAGTGAGACTTTTTACAAGATTATGTGCTATAATAATAAACGTTAGATTAATAAAAGGAGTATACGCAAAATGAAACGTATTGCTGTTTTAACTAGTGGCGGCGACGCCCCTGGTATGAATGCTGCCGTTCGTGCAGTTGTTCGTAAAGCAATTAAAGAAGGCATGGAAGTCTTCGGAATCAACCGCGGCTATGCTGGTATGGTTGAGGGAGACATCTTCCCACTTGATGATCAAAGTGTATCAAACATTTTGACAAACGGTGGTACTTTCCTTCAATCTGCTCGTTACCCTGAATTTGCCACTCTTGAAGGTCAATTGGCAGGAATTGAGCAACTTAAGAAAAAAGGTATCGAAGGTGTTGTTGTTATCGGTGGTGACGGATCTTACCACGGAGCTATGCGTTTGACAGAACATGGATTCCCAGCTATTGGTATTCCAGGTACAATCGATAACGATATTGCTGGTACAGACTACACTATCGGTTTTGATACAGCTGTCAATACAGCAACAGATGCCCTTGATAAAATTCGTGACACTTCTTACAGTCACCGTCGTACTTTCGTTGTTGAAGTAATGGGACGTAACGCTGGGGATATCGCTCTTTGGTCTGGTATCGCTGCAGGTGCTGATCAAATCATCATTCCTGAAGAACCATACGACATTAACGATGTTGTTGCAAAAGTAAAAGATGGTTACGAAAACAAAGGTAAAGAACGTCACTTGATCGTTCTTGCTGAAGGTGTGATGCATGCTGATAAATTTGCACAATTAATGAAGGAAGCTGGTGACACTAGCGACCTTCGTTCAACTAACCTTGGACACATCCTTCGTGGTGGTGCACCATCTCCACGTGACCGTGTTCTTGCTTCTTGGATGGGTGCTCATGCCGTTGACCTTCTTCTTGAAGGACGTGGTGGTCTTGCTGTTGGTATCCACAATGAAGAACTTGTTGAAAGCCCAATTCTTGGTACAAAAGAAGAAGGTGCCTTGTTCTCATTGGCAGAAGATGGCAGCATCATTGTTAATATGCCACACAAAGCACGTCTTGATTTCGCAGAATTGAATCGAGATATCGCTCATATTTAAGACTATTTACTTAATGTAAAGTTATTATTGTTACTAACGTCGTATATCGACGAAATATAAAGGGAGTTTTAGATTATTATGAATAAACGCGTGAAAATCGTTGCTACACTTGGTCCTGCGGTAGAACTCCGCGGTGGTAAAAAATTTGGTGAAGATGGTTATTGGGGTGAAAGCCTTGATGTTGAAGCATCAGCACAAAAAATTGCAGAATTGATCAAAGAAGGTGCAAACGTATTCCGTTTCAACTTCTCACATGGTGACCACGAAGAACAAGGTGAACGCATGAAAACTGTTCGCCGTGCCGAAGAAATTGCAGGTCAAAAAGTTGGTTTCCTTCTTGATACTAAAGGTCCAGAAATCCGTACTGAACTTTTTGAAGGCGATGCTAAAGAATATTCATATAAAACTGGTGAAAAAATCCGCGTTGCAACTAAACAAGGTATCAAATCAACTCGTGAAGTCATTGCTTTGAACGTAGCTGGTGCTCTTGATATCTTTGATGACGTTGAAGTTGGTAAACAAGTCCTTGTTGACGATGGTAAACTTGGTCTTCGTGTTATCGCTAAAGACGAAGCAACTCGCGAATTTGAAGTTGAAGTTGAAAACGACGGTATCATCGCTAAACAAAAAGGTGTAAACATTCCTTACACTAAAATCCCATTCCCAGCTCTTGCTGAACGTGACAACGCTGATATTCGATTTGGTCTTGAACAAGGTCTTAACTTTATCGCTATCTCATTCGTACGTACTGCAAAAGATGTTAACGAAGTTCGCGCTATCTGTGAAGAAACTGGTAACGGACATGTGAAATTGTTGGCTAAAATCGAAAACCAACAAGGTATCGACAACATCGATGAAATCATCGAAGCTGCTGATGGTATTATGATCGCTCGTGGTGACATGGGTATCGAAGTTCCATTTGAAATGGTTCCAGTATATCAAAAAATGATCATCACTAAAGTTAACGCTGCAGGTAAAATCGTTGTTACAGCAACAAATATGCTTGAATCAATGACTGAAAAACCTCGTGCAACTCGTTCAGAAGTATCTGACGTATTTAATGCTGTTATCGATGGTACTGATGCTACAATGCTTTCAGGTGAATCAGCAAACGGTAAATACCCTGTTGAAGCTGTTCGTGCAATGGCAACTATCGATAAAAACGCTCAAACACTTCTTAATGAATACGGACGTCTTGATTCATCAGCATTTGATCGTACATCTAAGACAGAAGTTGTTGCATCTGCTGTTAAAGACGCAACTCGTTCAATGGACATCAAGTTGGTTGTTGCTCTTACTGAATCAGGTGACACAGCTCGTTTGATTTCAAAATACCGTCCAGATGCAGATATCTTGGCTGTTACATTTGATGAACTCACTCAAAAATCACTTATGCTTAACTGGGGTGTATTCCCAATCGTAACTGAAAAACCAGCTTCAACAGACGACATGTTTGAAGTGGCTGAAAAAGTTGCTCTTGAATCAGGATTGGTTCAATCAGGTGACAATATCGTTATCGTCGCTGGTGTTCCAGTTGGTTCAGGTGGTACAAACACCATGCGTATCCGCACTGTAAAATAATTAATTAATAAAAAAGCCTATCATATCAAGCTTTCTAGCCTGTGTGATAGGGCTTTTTTTATGTCAAAATGGTAGCGAGGGGCACAGAAGGGGCAAACTAAAGTGGTAATTCATTAATCATGTCGACAACTTTGTCTTTCATTTTGTTTGTGACATGCGTATAAATTTTCATTGTGGTGTCACTGTCCTCGTGTCCAACACGGTCCATGATAGCTTTTAGCGGGACACCTTTTTCAGCCAAATAACTAACAAGCGTGTGCCTAAAGATATGTGAGCTGATAGGTTTATTAATCGGATGTTCTAGTCGCTGATTAGCGGCCTTGATAGATTCATTAAATGAATTACGTTGGATAGGCACTCCACGATTAGTTACAAATATGTAGCTACGGTCCATAGTTATCCAATTAGGATTTAAACTTTTGTTTAAATCTCGAATCTTAATAGCTTCATCTAATATTTCTGATTCCCGTTTTGATAACTTATTGCTACGATAGCCAGCAGGTGTTTTGGGTGGTTCTTTTTTTGCTTTCTTGTATCCTTGGACGCTGTCTAAAGTGCCAAAAATATCTACAAAATTATCGTCTTTACGGTAATTAATATCTTCTAAAGCAACGACTTCACCAATACGTGCACCATCTAAAAATAGAAATTCGGCAATCAGTGAATTCAAGTAAGTCCGTTTCGTGCGTCGTAATTCTTGAATCAATGGTATTAACTCTGTTTCAATTTCCAGATATTTGTTCTTGATTTTTTCGTAATCTTCAATGGTTAGAACTTTTTTAGGAAGTTTTGCTTGTCTAGCAGGGTTCATCTTGAGATGCCCAATAGTTACAGCGTAATCAAAAGATTCAACATTAAGTATTTAGCTGTTATTTTAACACTTTGATAAAGGCTTCGGTTGCATTTTTCATAAATTTTAATTGCTTATCTTCTTCACCGTTGCCAATCCAAAAAAGTTTCTCAGTAGCATTTAACTTAACTTGATAAACTTCATCAAAATGCTGTCCAGTAGCAGTCTGATAGATGATGTTAACTCTGACGATTCCTTCTGTTTCATCATTAATGAAGTGCATAAATTTTTGTGACGGAGCAATAGTGCAGCCAATCAACGAGGACATATTAAAGTCGTATTTGTCAATGCTCCGCATGAATTTTAAATCTAAGATGGTGGCAGGAGTATTGCCAAAATTCTTTATGACCATGTATTTATGAAAGCTTTCAATCTCAACGGTTTCGAGATAAGCAACGACTACGGGCCTGTTAGCATCGGCGGTGATTTCTGCTGTTAATTTGTTTGCCTCACTAGCAATTTTTATAGCTTTGTTTGAGTAGTAAATTGATATTGCTCCGATGATGGTTGAAAAAATGATTGATAAAATCTCAATGATTTCAGATAAAGTCATGTTAGCCTCCAAATATTTTTATTCCATTATATCAAACTTAGAAAGGAGTAAACATGTGGAAAAAAATTGAAATTTTATTAGCTGAAAGGAAGATGACCAAATATGAGTTAGCAAAAAAAGCTGGTTTAAATCAAAACAGCTTGATTGATTTAAAAAAAGGACGAAAAAAATCTTTAAAATTTGACGATGTTGTCAAAATCGCTGATGCTTTAGACGTTAGCTTAGATGAATTTAGAAAGGATAATACATGAAAGAAATAGCATTATCAAAAACAGATAGAGAACTATTTGGTTTACACCCAAATTACGAAAGAGAGACTGGGTTGGATCAAGTTTCATTTGAAGTGCCGTACGAATTATTTAAAACCCTGCTCAAACGAACAGGGCAACGATTGACTCACGAAGAGTTTCTTAGTATTACTATCCATCCGGCTAACAGAACAAAGAAGACAGTTAGGCAATATCAATTTTTATTCAGTATTTGGATGAACGATAATATTAAAAACGAAGTAAGGAAGCCTTCTGAACAGCTTCAAACGGGATGTCTGCGAACACGTCGTCGTAGGCTAGGACGAAGCTCTTATCATCGCAAGTAGGACTAGATTCACCAATATATGCTCCTTCTGAAGTTTGACAAATTAAAAATGTGCGTTCTTCATTTGTCACAGCATTAAGATACGGAGCGAGTTCTGATTTAGTCATAATATTCACCTCTTTTCTAGCTTAATTATAGCAGAAAAAAATCAGTGATAATATACACATCTCCAGCTAGGTTGATACAGCTCTAGCAGGCAAAAATATTTTTACGCAGTTTATTGACAAGTCTCCTATAACTTGGTTTATTTAGATATCTTTTTTGGAAGCGATTAAAAAATACTTTTTTAGTCTCATGCCTACTTTTTTTATACCTTTAAACATGGTATAATAATTAGAAGAATAGGAGTAGGTATGGTAAAGCGTGATTTTATTCGAAATATTATTATAGCGCTCATTGCTATTTTTGTCCTTGTTTTATTAAGGATTTTTGTTTTTTCAACATTTAGAGTTCATGACGATGCGGTCAATTCCTATTTGTCAAATGGGGATGTCGTAGTGGTTAATCGCAATAGGCAGCCGCAGTACAAGGATTTTGTGGTATATGAAGAAGATGGCACTTTCTACATCAGCCGTGTGATTGCGACACCTGGTCAGACTGCGACGGTGATGGATGATATTTTGTATATCGATAATGTCGCCAAGGAAGAACCTTATATCAGCCAGATGAAATCAAAATACACGGCCTCATCTGATAGCCAAATGCCTTTTACGTCAGATTTTTCGATTGAAACATTGACAGATAACAAAGAAACTAAAATTCCAAAGGGTAGTTATTTGGTGCTAAACGATGACCGTCAAAACACTAATGACAGCCGTAAATTTGGCTTGATTAAGGCAAAACAAATTCGAGGAGTTGTGACCTTCAAATTATGGCCGCTAAGTCAATTTGGTTTTCTGACAACAGAGTAGTTTAGCTACTCTGTTTTTTTGTATTTTCAAAAGGAATAATCATAGGAAAAATAAAGCGTTTGCTATTGGTCTAAATAAACTATACCAATTTTATTGTTGACATTAATAATATAAAGTTATATACTGATTTTGTTAGTTTTTATTGATGACTATAGGATTATACCAATTAAAAAATAAGAAAGAAATAGCAAGGGTGTCTTGCTAATAGGTGACATGTTATGTGTGGTATTGTTGGTGTTGTTGGAAACAAAAATGCAACAGATATTTTGATGCAAGGTCTTGAAAAGTTGGAATATCGTGGTTACGATTCTGCTGGGATTTTTGTGACAAACGGTGTAAATCAAGGACGCTTAATCAAATCAGTTGGTCGTATTGCAGACCTTCGTGCTAAAATCGGGATGGATGTGGCTGGCTACACTGGTATCGGTCATACGCGCTGGGCAACACACGGTCATGCGACTGAAGAAAATGCTCACCCTCACACATCAGAAACAGGGCGTTTTGTTTTGGTTCACAATGGTGTGATTGAAAATTACTTGCAAATCAAAGAAGAATACCTTTCCGGACATCATTTGAAAGGTGAAACCGATACAGAAATTGCTGTTCATTTGATTGGACAATTTGTTACAGATGGTTTGTCTGTTTTAGAAGCCTTTAAAAAAGCATTGCACATCATCGAAGGGTCATACGCTTTTGCTTTGATTGATGCTGAAGATCCAGATACTATCTACGTTGCTAAAAACAAATCACCACTTTTGATTGGTTTGGGTGATGGTTACAACATGGTCTGCTCAGATGCGATGGCAATGATTCGTGAAACTAGTGAATTCATGGAAATTCACGATAAAGAATTGGTTGTTTTGACAAAAGATTCTGTAACTGTAACAGATTATGACGGCAACCTTATCGAACGCGAATCTTACACAGCTGAGTTGGACTTGTCTGACATTGGTAAAGGAACTTACCCTTACTACATGCTTAAAGAAATCGATGAACAACCAACTGTTATGCGTAAATTAATCAATACCTATGCCGACAGCGAAGGCAATATGTTGGTTGGCCCTGAGATTGTTAAAACCGTGCAAGAATGTGACCGTATTTATATCTTGGCAGCAGGAACATCTTACAACGCTGGTTCTGCTTCAAAAGCTATGCTTGAAAAATTGACGGATACACCAGTTGAATTGGGAATTGCGTCAGAATGGGGCTATAATATGCCATTGTTGAGCAAAAAACCAATGTTTATCCTACTTAGCCAATCTGGTGAAACAGCAGATAGCCGTCAGGTTTTAGTGAAAGCAAACCAAATGGGTATCCCAAGTTTGACCGTGACAAACGTTCCTGGTTCAACCTTGTCACGTGAAGCCACTTATACCATGTTGTTGCATGCTGGTCCTGAAATTGCAGTTGCTTCTACAAAAGCATACACTGCACAAATTGCGGCACTTGCCTTCCTTGCTAAAGCAGTCGGAGAAGCAAATGGTAAGAAAGAAGCCCTTGAATTTGACTTGGTACATGAATTGTCTATCGTGGCACAATCAATCGAGGCAACTCTTTCAGAAAAAGACAGCATTTCAGAAAAAGTAGAAGCTTTGTTAAAAGATACTCGCAACGCCTTTTACATTGGCCGTGGCAATGATTACTACGTTGCTATGGAAGCTAGCTTGAAATTGAAAGAAATCTCATACATTCAATGTGAAGGATTTGCGGCTGGTGAATTGAAACACGGTACCATTTCTCTGATTGAAGATGGCACACCTGTTCTTGGTTTGATTTCATCAAGTGAAGCAGTAGCAAGCCATACGCGTGGTAATATCCAAGAAGTGTCTGCCCGCGGTGCTAATGTCTTGACTATCGTTGAAGAAGGGTTGTCAAAACCAGGAGATGATATAGTGGTTAACCGCGTCCACCCTTACTTGACGAGCATTTCAATGGTTATCCCAACTCAATTGATTGCCTACTTTGCGTCATTACAACGTGGTCTTGACGTTGATAAACCACGTAACTTGGCTAAAGCGGTAACGGTTGAATAATAGTTTTTAAATAATAGAACCCTAAAAAGTCTGGATTTGTCGTCCAGGCTTTTTTTTGTCACAAAAATTTTGCCAAAACTTTAGTTTAAAACGCTTACAAAACATATTATAATATAGTTAAGAAAAAAGGAGGAAACGGCTAATGGAAAACAAAAGTGCATTAAAAGTAAGAGTCCAAAAATTAGGGACAACCTTATCCAACATGGTTATGCCTAATATTGGCGCTTTTATCGCATGGGGGATATTGGCAACGCTATTCATCGAAACAGGCTGGTTCCCAAATCCCACGCTAAGTGTAATGGTATCACCAATCTTGACCTATCTCTTGCCTTTGTTAATTGGTTATACGGCAGGGTTTAATGTTTATGGACAACGTGGTGCAGTTGTAGGTGCTATGGCAACCTTCGGTGCTATTGTTGGGTCATCAGTAACCATGTTTATCGGTGCCATGATTATGGGACCTTTGGGAGCATGGTGTATCAAGAAATTTGACGAGAAATTCCAAGAAAAAATTCGTCCTGGATTTGAAATGTTATTAAATAACTTCTCAGCTGGGATTATCGGATTTATTTTGATTATTCTTGCTTTTCTAGCAGTTGGTCCAGTTGTTTCTAGTTTGACAGCTGCTATCGGTGTCGGGGTTCAAGCTATTATCAACGCGAAAATGTTACCACTGGCAAATATCTTGATTGAGCCAGCCAAGGTTCTCTTCTTAAATAACGCGCTTAACCACGGTATCTTTACACCGCTTGGAACAGAACAAGTCGCAGAAGCAGGGAAATCAATTCTCTTCTTGCTAGAATCTAACCCTGGTCCTGGTCTTGGTATCTTGCTTGCTTACTCATTCTTTGGTAAAGGCTCAGCTAAATCATCAGCACCAGGAGCAGTTATTATTGAATTCTTGGGTGGGATTCATGAAATCTATTTCCCATACGTTATGATGAAACCGCTTTTATTCCTAGCGGCCATTGCTGGGGGTGTTGTGGGAACCCTTTACTTTTCAACTTCTAGGAGCTGGTCTATCAGCAGCAGCTTCACCTGGTTCTATTATCGCTATCTTAGCCATGACACCAAGAGGCGGTTACTTACCTGTTATTGCTGGTGTGGCAGCGGCAGCTGTGGCATCTTTCCTAGTGGCATCTGTGATTTTGAAAGCAGACAGATCAGAAAGCGATTCGCTTGAGTCAGCTCAGGCAGCTAGCCAAGCAGCTAAAGCAGCTTCAAAAGGTCAAGAAGTTGCACCATCACAAGAAGAACTCATGATTAGCACTGACGCTGTGCAACAAATCATCTTTGCCTGTGATGCAGGTATGGGAAGTTCAGCTATGGGTGCTTCAATCTTGAGAGAAAAAGTGAAAAAAGCTGGTTTGGATATTCCTGTAACAAATAAAGCGATTTCAAACCTAACTGATACGCCAAATACTTTGATTGTAACCCAAGAAGAATTGGCAGAACGTGCGGCTCAGAAAACACCAAGCGCGATTCACGTCAGCGTTGACAATTTCCTTGCAACACCAAAATACGATGAGATTGTGACTCGTTTGAGTGGAGCAAGCGAAGCACCAGCTGAAGAAACAGTCCCTGTTAATCAACAAGTGAGTGAAAAAGCTCCCGTACAGATTGACTTGAATCAAATTGATGAAGTAGTCTTTGCTTACGGAAAAGCAAGAGGGTCTGTCACTATGGGTGAAGCAACCTTGAAAGCTATCTTCAAGAACAAGGGCATTGCTATCCCTGTTTCAAAAGTGGCCAATGAAGACCTACCAGCCTTTAACGCGAATAATATTCTCATTGTTTCTAATATTGCAAATCAAACAGATGTGCAAAAATACGCTCGTGATGCGCAACTCTTGGTTGTTGATAGTTTAGTCACAACACCTGAGTACGACAAAATGATTGCTCGTATCTCTCATTAAAACGGAAAGTAGTCCTAGGATGCTATTAACAAAACGAGAAGAACAACTATTGAAAGCTTTCTTAAAGTTTGGAAAGCTTTCAATGGATAATATGTCTGAAATGCTAGGCGTGTCTAAACGAACGGTTTATCGAACCTTGTCGGATTTGACCAATAGCCTAGCCACGTTGGGCATTGCTATTATCAAAGAAAACAATAAATATTATTTATCAGGTGATTTTGAAAACATTTCTGAATTGAGCGCACAAGCGACTTACACGCGCAATGAACGCCTCAATCTCATCACCTACAACTTGCTTATCAGCCGTGAGAATATCACCAATGAAAGCTTACAAGACCAGTTTGGTGTCAGCAACGTTACTGTCATTCAAGATATTGCTGATATTGAAAAACGTTTGAAAGATTTTAACTTGGTCTTAAAAAGGCGTAAAGGCTATGGTTTAGCCGTTGGTCATAGCCAAATGAAACGCCGTCTGTTAGCCATTTTGCTAACGCAGAATATTCCTTTACCTCAATTTTGGCAGCAAGACTGTGGTATCTTTGATTGCATTTCTGCTGAGCGTCTGCAACAAGCTACGCAAGCTTTCCAGAAATACCAAGAGGAATTACCAGAATTTGATGCTAAATTAAATCAATTTTTCATTATTTTATTATCCTTGTCTAATTGGGATACTTTTGAAGTGAATCCCACTCCTGTTAGCAAAGTATCATTGGAATTTTCACAGAAGGTCTTTGCTCACTTGTCGCACTTAAGTCAAGAATTTTACAGCTTAAAAGAGATTTTATACTATGCTTCCTTGATGGATGAATTGGTCATCAAGCGTCAAAATACCCCCTTGTTTAATGAAAATTTCGATAGTGAGTTTTTCTATAACGTATCTAATCTGATTGATAAGGTGGGGCGCTACACTAAAATCAATTTTGCCAAGGACCAGCTACTCTTTAAGTTTTTGTTCAATCATATTCGCTTAAACTTAGCCATTCCAGTGATTTTTGAGGATTCGGCGACCAATACTATTGCTCATCATGTTATCAAAAGCAATGATTACCTGTATCTCGTGGTGAGTTTGTTGGTCAAAGAAATCTTTCCAGCTTATTTTCAAAATGACCGTGAGTATGAGTTGATTACCTTGCATTTTGCCTCAAGTTTGCGGCGTAGTCCTGACATTTACCCTGTTCATCTGCTGTTGTTGACTGATGAACGCCCGCTGGCAACGGAGTTGCTGGTCACACGGATTAAGACCATTGCCCCATTTGTTGGGACAATCGCGGTGAAAACCTTGTCACAATACACGGTGGATGACAAACGTTCTTATGACTGTTTGTTGTCAACCAGTGTTTTACAAGACCAAGACATTAAGCAGTTGTCGATGCTATTGCAAACGCTGATATTATCACAACAGCGATCGGGCCAAACATTTTGCCTTTGATTGCAGAATTGATTGCCAAAGGTATCGAAGCTCGCATGACAGCAGGTAATACGCAAGCCATCGACGTCCTAGCCTGTGAAAACATGATTGGCGGTTCACAATTCCTTCTTGAAGAAGTTAAAAAATACCTCTCAGAAGAAGGCCTTGCTTATCTAGATACTTACGTTGGTTTCCCAAATGCTGCTGTGGATCGCATCGTACCAGCGCAAAGCCACGAAGATCCCTTGTTTGTTGTCGTGGAACCTTTTAACGAGTGGGTGGTGGAAACAAGCCGCATGAAAAATCCAGATTTCAAACTAGAAGGCGTGCATTACGAAGAGAATTTGGAACCTTTCATCGAACGCAAACTCTTCTCAGTTAACTCAGGCCATGCAACGTCAGCTTACACAGGGGCTTTTTATGGGGCAGAAACTATTTTGGAAGCACTCAAAGACGAGCGTGTGAAAGAACAAGTTGAAGGCGTTTTGGCAGAGATTCGTCAGTTGTTAATTGCTAAATGGGGCTTTGATGAAGCAACTTTGGAAGATTACCACAAGGTCATTATTTCACGTTTTGAAAATCCGTTTATCGTGGAAGACGTGAGCCGTGTGGCCCGCACACCAATCCGTAAACTTGGTTACGATGAACGTTTCATCAGACCTATCCGCGAATTGAAAGAACGTGATTTGCCATATGACCATTTGCTGAAAACAGCTGCTTTTGTTTTCTATTACCAAGATGAAAACGATGACCAAAGCGTGCAATTGCAAGAATTATTGACAAGTAAGCCTTTGCCTGAAGTGGTGACTGAAATCACTCAACTAACAGACGCTGAGTTGATTGCTGATGCTGTGAACATGATTGAAAACGTCAACAAACAGCCACAACTTTAAGGCCTAACCGCTCTACCTTGCCAAAACAGGATTTTTCCGCTACAATAAAGAGAGTCGGTTGACATCAACCACACATGGTTATTGTAATTTTTGATAAGGAGAAAAGATGTCTTTACCAAATTGTCCAAAATGTCATTCTGAGTATGTTTACGAAGATGGTTTATTATTAGTTTGCCCAGAGTGTGCTTACGAATGGAATCCAAAAGACACTGCCGAAGCAGAAGATGGTCTGGTTGTTTTAGATAGCAACGGAACACGCTTGGCAGATGGTGATAGCGTAACAATCGTTAAAAACCTGAAAGTTAAAGGAGCGCCAAAAGACCTTAAACAAGGAACACGAGTGAAAAACATTCGTCTTGTTGAAGGGGATCACAATATCGATTGCAAAATCGATGGTTTTGGTGCCATGAAATTAAAATCAGAATTTGTTAAAAAATTGTAAGGCAAGTGTTTCCCCACTTGTCTTTTTTTGCGGTTTTTAGATTTGCAATCAAATTGTTCGTGAAAACGCTCGAAATTCGTTACAATAGGAGTGTGAGTAAGGGTTCTCAAAAACCTATTTGAATGGAAAGCATTTCTGAAAGCATCTATTTCAGAATAAGCATAAAGGAGGTATCTCATGACAACATTTCGTGGCGAAAAGGTAACATTAGTCGGTAAAAGAGTACAAGTTGGGGAGGTTGTGCCAGATTTTTCTTTGATGACGCGTGAATTGACGCATCAAGGCTTGGCGGATTTTGCAGGCAAGAAAAAAGTGATTAGTGTGGTGCCGTCTATTGATACGGGTATTTGTTCGGTGCAAACGCGGACCTTTAACAAGGCCTTGTCTGACCGTGATGACACGGTGGTGATTACCATTTCTGAGGACTTGCCTTTTGCACAAGCACGTTGGTGCGGGGTAGAGGGCTTGGAACATGCGGTCATGTTGTCTGATTATTACGACCATTCTTTTGGTAAGGCTTATGGGCTTTTAATGGAAGAGTGGCACCTGTTGGCGCGTGCGGTTTTGGTCCTAGACAGCGATAACCGCTTGACTTATGCTGAGTATTTGGAGAATGTCAATTCTGAACCCAATTACCAAGCGGCACTTGATGCCCTTAATCAATTATAAAAAAGAGGCCTAACAAGATAAGCTGACGTATGTTGGCTTAGCTTGCAGGGCTTTTTTTTCTGCCTTTTATCAAGTGCCACGAGGGATTTCTTTAGTGTAAAATGAAAATAATTGACAACGGTTACAAAACAGATATGATAAAATTGTAAGGGATTTCATTTTATAAAAAAACCTTGTCCCAAAAAACTTAAAGGTCAAATGTAACATCAAGTTCTGTGAAAGGTATAAGATGCACTTGGTCAATTATATCAATCAGAAATAGAACGAGGTGAGGCAGATGGCTTATATTGAAATCAAACATTTGTACAAGCGCTACCAAACGGGCGATACCGAAATCATTGCCAATAATGACATCAATTTTACGATTGAAAAGGGCGAATTGGTCATTATTTTGGGGGCGTCTGGTGCGGGCAAGTCCACTATTTTGAATATTTTAGGAGGTATGGATAGTGGCAATGAAGGTCAGGTCTTGATTGATGGGACTGATATCGCTAAGTACAGTCCAAAAGAATTGACAACCTACCGTCGCAATGATGTGGGCTTTGTTTTTCAATTTTACAACCTAGTGCCAAATCTCACTGCCAAGGAAAATGTGGAATTGGCTTCTGAAATTGTCGCAGATGCCCAAGACGCTGAGCAGGCCTTGATTGACGTGAGTTTGGAAAAGTGGCTCAATAATTTTCCTGCTCAGTTATCAGGAGGCGAGCAGCAACGGGTGTCCATCGCGCGTGCGGTTGCTAAAAATCCTAAATTATTGCTGTGTGATGAGCTGACCAGTGGCCTAGACTACGCCCACATGGTTGAGGTGTCAAAACTGTTTAAAGCACTCAAAAAGGCTGGCAAGACTGTCTTGGTGATTAGCCATGACCAAGCCTTCAATGCCCTAACCTGTGATTACAAAATGGATTTCGCCAAATACTTACATAGAGTGGAATAGGATGTGCCTATTCCACTTTTAACTTGCCAAAAATCAGTTTTGGTATTACAATACTAAGAAGAAGGAGAATAATATGACTGAAACGATTGCAGACTATATGACTAGTTCGACAGCCAAGGTGGCTATCAAGGATGTGACTGAGCATTTCAAGGGCAAGGCCGTGTCTAGACTCGGTGATGAGGGAAATGTCGCCGTTATCAATCTCAGTGATATAACCAGCATGGGCATTGATTACGCGGCTTTGAAACGCATTGAGATGGATAAACGTGCGGTTTTGCGTTACCTTTTACAAGATGGCGACGTCTTGATTGCCTCAAAAGGGACGGTTAAAAAGATTGCTGTTTTTAGCGAGCAAAACCAGCCTGTCATCGCGTCAGCCAATATCACTGTCTTGCATCCCACTGGCGGCGTCTTGGGTGGCTATATCAAATTATTTTTGGAATCACCGCTAGGGCAAGCCTTGCTAGATGAAGCCAATACAGGTAAGGCCGTGATGAATGTCAGCACGCAAAAACTGATTAGTATTGAAATACCAGAAATTCCGCTTGTCAAACAAACCTATTTGGTGCAACGTTATGAGCAGGGGTTGAATGATTACAAGCGAAAAATTGTCAGAGCCCAGCAAGAGTGGCAACGGGTGCGTGACGATGTTGAAAAGAATTTATTTTAAGAAATGAGTGGGGAGAAATAGAGATGAACAGTATCAAATGCCCACATTGTGGCACGGTTTTTACCATCAATGAAACAGAGTACAGCCAACTGTTGGCGCAGGTTCGCAGTCAGGAATTTGACAAGGAAATCCACGACCGTCTGGAAAAAGAAAAAGCCTTGTTGGAGGAAAAATCCAAAAATGATTTGCAGACGCAGGTGAGCGCTAAGGATAAGGAAATCGCAGAACTCAATACGCAGTTGGAGCAAGCCAAGCAAGCCCTAGCCTTGGAAAACCAACGCCAACTCAGTGAAAAAGAGCAAGAAATCGCAGCCTTAAAAGCCCAATTGGACAATGTCGCCTCAGTCAAAGACCTCGAGTTGAAACAATCTTTGAGCGAGAAAGACAAGGAAGTTGCAGATCTGAAGTCACAATTAGAAAATGTTACTTCGGTCAAGGATTTGGAATTAACCCAAGCCCTAAATGAAAAAGACAAAGAAGTGCTGGACTTGAAAAACCAGTTGGAACGTTTGGCTTTGGAAAACAAGACCAGTTTGGTGGAGGCGGTGGCGTCTGTCGAAAAAGAACGTGACGAAGCCCAGTCCCAATTAGCCTTACAAGAAAAAGAAGCGGAGTTGTCGCTTGCCTCAGTCAAAAGTGACTACGAAGCCCAACTCAAGGCGGCCAATGAGCAGGTCGAACGTTACAAGAATTTCAAAGCGCAACAATCCACCAAGGCTATCGGAGAAAGCTTGGAAGTCTATGCCGAAACAGAATTCAACAAGGTGCGCGCTATTGCCTTTCCAAATGCTACCTTTGGCAAGGACAATGAGGTATCATCAGGCAGCCGTTCCAAAGGGGATTTCATTTACCGCGAAACAGACGAGAATGGTATTGAAATACTATCTATCATGTTCGAGATGAAAAACGAAGCGGATGAAACCAAGACCAAGCACAAGAACAAGGATTTCTACAAGGAATTGGACAAGGACCGCAGAGAGAAAAAATGCGAGTATGCCGTTTTGGTCAGCATGCTGGAATTGGACAATGATTATTTCAACACGGGGATTGTGGATGTCAGCCACGAGTACGAAAAAATGTATGTCGTTCGTCCGCAACTCTTTATTCAGTTGATTGGGATTTTGCGCAATGCGGCGCTTAATTCGCTCAAGTACAAGCAAGAGTTGGCCTTGGTTCGTGAGCAACACATCGACATCACGCATTTTGAAGATGACCTTGAAACTTTCAAGCAAGCCTTTGCCAAAAATTACAATTCCGCCAGCACCAATTTCCAAAAGGCTATTGACGAAATCGACAAGTCTATTCGCCGTATGGAGGAGGTCAAACGCTTCTTGACGACCAGTGAAAATCAGCTCCGCCTTGCCAATAACAAACTAGATGATGTTTCCGTCAAAAAATTAACCCGCAAGAATCCTACCATGCGTGCTAAATTTGAGTCTCTAAAAGAGCAAAAGCCCGTTGAAGAGGACTAGTGATGTGATTTGAAAATGGTTGAAAATATGATAAAATAAAATCATTACACTAGGTTCAAGGAGAATATGAAAAATGGCTCAAAATCCCAGCCAATTAGTAAATAAAGAACTTGTCAGAAATGACAGGTTTTTTGGTTTCATGCAAGAAGGAGGGCTCTATGTTTAGCAAAAGCGATCCTCGTTTGGTCCTGATACAAGAATACGCCCCACACATGCTAGGAACTTATCAAGACATCAAAAACTCTACTCAAGCAAATGCGATTGTATATGAACCTTTTTCAGGTAGCTTCTCGACCGGGATTGCTTGCGAGCAGCTGGGTCGTATTTGTTATGCCATGGAGCTAGATGAGAAGTTTGCCAGTGCCTCCATTCGCAGGTATGCAAAAGACTACGGTGCTGAAAATATTACGGTGGAACGTGAGGGCAAAGTTTATAAATACTCGGAAATAGTGAACGAGGTGAGTGATGATGGGGATGATTGATATTACAAATCAACAGTTCGGACGGCTTACTGCAATTGAGGTAGTGGGGCGTGGAATTGACGGCAGTGCCTTAGGGCGTTGTGAATGTACTTGTGGTAAAGAAACCGTAGTTGCCGGGTATCGACTACGCAATGGACATACGAGTTCGTGTGGGAGTTGCTTAAATTATGAGCTGAAAGATGACATTGTTGTCGCAACGGACTCTTGTGGACGTCAGTTCATTTTTGACGTGGGTGACTATGAACGTGTATCTAGCTATTATTGGCATGTTGCACCTCAAGATTACGTGATGACTAATTCTAAGACCCCGTATGGTAACAGTCTGCATCGTTTTATTGCAAAGGCAAGAAAAGGTCAGTACGTGGATCACATCAATGGCAGTCCATTAGATAATCGGAAGTGTAACCTTCGAATTTGTACCAATGCTCAAAATGCATATAATCAAAAAGTCCGGAGTAACAATACGATAGGATTCAAGGGCGTAAACAAAACGCACTCTGGCAGATTTCGAAGTTACATCAATCAAAATTACCGCCAGATTAATCTTGGCGTATACGATACTGCTGAAGAAGCCGCTCTCGCATATGATGAGGCGGCTATTTTGTTGCACGGAAAATTTGCGAGAACTAATGCCATGCTAGGTTTGTTTGGTGAGGTGGCTGCCCATGAGTAATTTAACTTTAGGCAGTCTTTTTGATGGTTCGGGAGGTTTTCCACTTGGAGGATTACTTTCAGGTATCGAATCAAGGTGGGCGAGTGAAATTGAAATTTTTCCGATACGAGTTACCACGAAACGATTGCCGGGGGTAAAACACTTAGGGGACATCTCTAAAATCAATGGAGCTGAAATCAAACCTGTGGACATTATCACCTTTGGTAGCCCGTGTACTGACTTATCTATTGCAGGAAAGCGTGCGGGACTTGATGGCAGTAAGTCCTCGCTATTTTATGAGGCAATACGAATTGTTAGAGAAATGAGGATCGAAACTTGGTAGTCAACCCTGAGCAAGCCAAACTCGTCAAACGTATTTACGGGATGTTCCTTCAAGGTAAAGCTCCTCATACGATAGCGAGGATTTTGACGGAGGAGGCAGAAACCTTGACACCCGCAGGCAAGCAGAAGTGGAATCCATCCACGATTAAATCCATTCTTACCAACGAGAAATACAAGGGTGATGCCTTGCTGCAAAAGTCCTACACCGTTGATTTCCTGACTAAAGAAAAGAAAGCAAACGAAGGTGAAATTCCGCAGTATTACGTCAAGGGCAACCACGAGGCCATTATCCAACCTGAGATATTTGACATGGTGCAAAAACAGATGGCTTTACGCACCAAGGGAAATAACCGTAGGCGTTCAACCAGTATCTTCTCAAGCAAACTTATCTGCGGAGACTGTGGGAACTTTTACGGATCTAAGGTTTGGCATAGCAATACCAAATATCGCAGAACCGTTTGGCGTTGTAACCACAAATATGGAAATGATGAAAAGTGTCAAACGCCACATCTGACTGAGAACGAAATCAAGGAAATCTTCATCAAGGCAACTAATCAGTTGGTTGATATTAAAGATGAGGTCATCAGCAACTATGAAGAAATGAAGGAGATGCTGTTCGGAACAGTTGAGCTTGAAAGCGAGCAAAGGCAACTTGAAGATGAGTTGAATGAAGTAGCCGGCTTAATTGAGGACTGCATCAAAGAGAATGCCCGAGTCGCACTGGACCAAGCGGAATATGAAAAACGATATAACGGCTTGGTTGAAAGGTTCGACAAAGCTAACGAACGGCTAGAGGAAATCAAGGCGCAAATCGCTGAACGCCAGGCACGAGGGCAACAAATCGAGATGTTCTTGAAAGACCTAGAGAAGGTTGGTGTAGTCAAGGAGTTTGATGATGACTTATTCCTTTCCTTGGTTGAAAGAATTGAGGTTGGAAGGGAGAAAGTGGTGGTGCGGTTCAAGGATGGTACTAAGGTGGAAGGATAAGTTAAATTTGGTTGAGGCACTTTTGTTTGAAGGCGGGAGTGCTGTTTTTGTGTTATTCAAGAAAGCGTTTATGTGATATAATATATCGGATAAGGTACTAGAGAAGGGTTAAGGAGTAGAAGAAATGGAATCAAATCCACGAAAACTATTAGATGAGTTTATTCCTGAAGCAATGGGAAAACAATTTGTTATCCCGGTATATCAAAGAAAATATACCTGGACGGTAAAAAAGCAGCTGGTTCAACTGATGAAGGATTTGGTTGGGCTTATTGAAGATGAGACGAATCAAAAACAGCATTTTTTAGGTACAATTGTTTACCTTGAAAATGTTGTGGATTATAAAACTGAGCGATCCATTGTTGATGGACAACAGCGGTTAGTGACTATGTTTTTGATTGCTCATGCGATGAAATCAATCTCTGAAAACGAGTACCGTGCAAGGGAAATCGATGAAACATATCTTCAAAATTATGCTGAGCAAGTTGGAAGTAGATACCGACAACGGCTATATCCTTCTGTGGCAGATGGGAACGATTATCTGATTATTGCAGAGGGCAGATATGATGAGATAAATAAAGACAGCGCCAGTAATATCGTTCAGAATTTTCTGTACTTGCGAACAGAGTTAAAGGATCTGGTCGAAGAATATACGTTTGATAGAGTACTATATGCACTGAAACGATTTTCTATTGTTTATATTAAATTAGATGACCGTGATAATGCACAGCAAATTTTTGAAAGTATCAATTCTACCGGTGAAAGATTGACTGCCTCGGATTTGATTCGAAACTTCATCATGATGGATAAATCTAATGAAGAGCAGACTACGCTTTATACTAAATATTGGCGTAGGTTGGAAGAAGTCTTTGATAATTCTAAAGGAATGGAAGACTTTTTCAGATACTACCTTGCTGCAATAACTGGGGAGTATTCAGCAAAGCATATTCTTTATCAAGCATTCAAAGACTATTGGCATAAAGAGCGCGAGGTATCAAGTGATGCCGAATTGCTCCAAAAATTAGTGCGATATGCTGGTTATTTTGCGAGACTTTACTATAACAAACCTGAAGGAAAATACTCAGAAGTATTGAGCGATTTCCAAAGTATGGAAAGTATGATGCCAGCACCTTTTGTTTTGGGATTATCTGAATGGTACTATCATGACCAATTTATCACTGAAGACCAATATATTGATGCGATTAAGGTAGTGAATGATTATCAGATTAGGAGATATTTTAATGGGGATGATACAAGCAGAGTGTCAAAAGCATTTCCTTCATATTTGAAAAATGTTAGGAAGTACGCTAAAGCTAATGGATATGAAAATATCGTTGATATTGTAATTTATGTTCTTGTTACTAGAAATCAATCAAATAATATGGCACTTCCATCTGACAAGGCATTGAAATCTAATCTATTGAATACCAATGCTTATGCGATGAGATTGGCCCGTTGGTTACTTGAAAAAATAGAGAATCGAGAAAATTCAGCAACACTTGATATGAGTAACTTGTCCATTGAACACATCATGCCACAGACTAGTACTTCATATTGGGAAGAGAAGGCTGGTACATCGGGGGAAGAATACACAGGATTAGTAAATACCATTGGTAATTTAACACTCGTTACAAAGCCTGATAATTCGGCCGCGGGAAATAAAGACTTTGAGACCAAAAAGAAAATCTTTGAAGATACCCTTCATATTCGTATGAATAAAGATTTGTACGAATTGACTGAGTGGACATCATCGGATATTTCTGCTAGAAGTGAAGCTCTAATCAATGAACTGATTACTATGTATCCCTATTTGAGATCGTCGGGCGACTATGAACACGATGGGAATAGGGAAATTTTCTTAGAGGCGCAAGGAATAAAGGCAACTGGGTATTTGAACGAAGACGAGACCGTGATTATACATTCAGGTTCAGAAATTTATTCTAAGATTAAAGATATTGCATCTGATTCGCTAGGTGAAACTCGCCAAGAGCTGTTGGATAATGGAATCATTGAAGAAACAATTGGGGGACTACAATTTGTTCAAGATTACACTGCCTCATCTGTTTCGAATGCAGCAGCTCTGCTATTAGGGGGTAGCCGGAATGGTTGGGACTACTGGAAAGATGATAACGGAATAAGTATTAATGATTCGCTAAGAAATAAGAAATAGAGCATAGAGGTGGTGTTAGGTTGGATAAGAACAAACTAAGATATGCAATTCTTAAATTGCGTGATGAAAAAAAGAATCCTTTTATTGAGCTTAAAGGGAAAGTTCCAGAAGAAGATATTTTAGAACAAACTAAATTTCTTTCGCGCATTGGCTTACTAGAATCCATGGTTTGGTCGGATAACACTGTTCATATCTGGGGGAGTGTTTCTCTGGAAGGGGAAAAATATTTAGTTGAAAACTCAGGTCTTGCTAAGGCGTATGCATTGGCAAAAGAAGTTAAAAATTGGATTCCATTTTGGGGCTAAGATAAGTTTTTAAACGGAGAAGGTAGCAAATCATAATTGGTTTGTTGCCTTTTTTGATTGCCCAAAAAGAAAAATGACAAAGTATAGAGATAAATGACATAGTACACGGGAAAAATGACATTGTATCACCGACAACGTCTAAATAGACCCAACTATGGGATCAGGCTCACTCTTACTAAATGCTAAACGTTACAGTAAGGAAGCCTCAACCGTTCGTTACTTTGGGCAAGAGATTAACGCCTCAACCTTCAACCTCGCTCGCAAGAATATGATGCTGCACGGTGTTCCAATTGAAAACCAAAAACTCCACATAGGTGACACCTTGGATAAAGATTGGCCAAGCGATGAGCCGACAGACTTTGATGGTGTCTTGATGAACCCACCTTATTCTCAAAAATGGTCCGGGGACGCTGGTTTCCTCCAAGATCCCCGCTTTTCAAGCTACGGAGTTCTAGCACCAAAATCAAAAGCAGACTTTGCCTTCCTCCTACACGGTTTTTACCACCTAAAACACACAGGTATCATGGCCATCGTCTTGCCACACGGGGTGCTCTTTAGAGGAAATGCTGAGCAAAAAATCCGCAAACACCTCCTCGAAGAAGGAGCTATTGATACCATCATCGGACTACCAGCCAATATCTTCTACAACACGTCTATTCCAACGACAGTTATCATTCTCAAGAAAAACCGCACCACAAAAGATGTCTTCTTCATCGACGCTTCAAAAGAATTTGACAAGGGTAAAAACCAAAACGTCATGACTGACGAGCACATCGCCAAAATCTTGGCTGCCTATCAAGACCGCCAAGACATCGATAAATTTGCGCATTTGGCAAACTTTGATGAAATTGTTGAAAATGACTATAACCTAAACATCCCACGTTACGTGGATACCTTTGAAGAAGAGCCTGTGATCCCACTACCTGATTTGGCAGACCAATTGGCAGATACCGACAAACAAATCGCTGAAACCACAGCAAAATTAGAAAGCATGCTCACGCAATTAGTAGGGACAAACTCTGATGCCCAAAACGAATTGGCTGACTTTTTAGCAAAATGGTAACAAATAAATACTAGGTTTTTGACCTAGTATTTATTGGCTTTCGGGATTCGGGGTTTCCTTTGGCCTATCTTGTGCTATAATAGAATGTTATAAAGGAGAGGATTTTTTATGACAAATACCATTGATTTGGCGAAACCTGTCGCCGAAATCATACAAGAACACCCTGAAGTCAAGGAGATTTTGGTGGGTTTGGGGCTCAAACCCTTGGCCAATCCAGCCATGCTGCACACGGTAGGCAAGGTTACATCCTTGAAAGCAGGAGCAAAACTAACAGGCATTTCCCTAGAAGATATTGAGCGCACGCTCATATTTCACGGCTATGATGTAATCGGAGGTGACCATGACTGACAAGCGAATCGACGTGTTAAAAGACATTCTCTTGCGTTTGCATGACGGTGCGGATGCGACTTCGGTGCAAGAGGACTTCAACCAGCATTTTACAGGCGTTTCGGCCCTTGAAATTTCCATGATGGAGCATGAGCTCATGGGGTCTGATACGGGCATTACTTTTGAGGATGTCATGGGGCTTTGCAATGTCCATGCCAATCTCTTTAAGGGAGCTATTTCAGATGTGGAGGCGCCTGACGCTGAGCAAGAAGGCCACCCTGTTTATCTCTTTAAGCAGGAAAACCTCGCCTTGCGAGCTGCCATGTTGCGCATTCGCCGCATCATTGAAAACTATGAAAAGCCTGAAAATGAGCCTTACCGTTTGGATTTGTTGAACGGTTTGCGCCATCAGATGAGCCTTCTTGGGCAATTTGATCGCCATTATACTCGCAAGGAAAAACTCTTCTTTCCAGTTATGGAGCGCTATGGGCATGACGCCCCACCAAAAGTCATGTGGGGTGTTGACGATGACATTCGTGATTTGTTCAAAACCACCCAAGCCAAACTCGACCAATTACCAAACATCAGCATTGACCAAGTTTCTGCAGCTTTTGAAGCCTTCGCCAAAGAATTTGAGGAAATGATTTTCAAAGAAGAGGCGATTTTACTGATGATTTTGTTGGAAACCTTGACGCAGGATGACTGGCTGGCCATTGCTAAGGAAAGTGATGCTTATGGCTATGCCATCATCAAGCCAACTGCAGTGTGGCAACCATACCGTGAAGCCTTTGACACACCAAAAGATCTTCAAGAAGAAACTGACAACAAAGAATCTCTTGTGGCAGAGGACCTTTCAGACACTGAACAAGTGACGCGTGTGATTGATACGCCTGAGGGACAATTGACCATTCAATTCACTCCTAAAAAGGACAAGGCAGCTGTGGACCGCACCACGACACAAGCCTTTGGCAATGGTTATTTGTCTGTTGAACAAGCCGATTTGATTCTCAATCATTTGCCGATGGAGATTACTTTTGTCAATAAGGACGATATTTTCCAGTATTACAATGACAACACTGAGCCTGAAAACATGATTTTCAAGCGCACGCCAAGCCAAATTGGTCGTCATGTGGAACTGTGTCACCCACCTCGTGTGCTGGAAAAGGTCAAAAAGATTTTCAGTCTCTTGCGCTCAGGTGAGCGTAACAAGGTGACTATGTGGTACAAGTCTGAGCGTTCAGGAAAATTTATCTATGTGACCTATGCTGCTGTCCGTGATCGAAAAGGCGATTTTCAAGGGGTGCTAGAATATGTCCAAGACATTCAAGTCTTTCGTGACCTAGATGGTGATGCTAGTCGTAACATTTAGTTTATAACACCCAAAAGGCAAGATCGACAGCTGTTCTGCTGAGTCGCGGACTTGTCTTTTCTATGTAAAAAACGGTATAATAGAAGTTATGGTTAATGGAATTATCAATTTGAAGAAAGAGGCTGGCATGACCAGTCACGATGCCGTTTTTAAGTTACGGAAATTATTACACGAGAAAAAAATTGGGCATGGTGGCACGCTTGACCCTGATGTGGTCGGTGTTTTGCCTATTGCCGTTGGCAAGGCCACGCGTGTTATTGAATACATGACCGAGGCTGGTAAGGTCTATCGTGGGCAAATTTGTCTTGGTTTTTCGACCACGACAGAGGACGCCAGTGGCGAGGTGGTGGAGAGAACACCTGTGTCTGCTGATTTAAGTCCTGAGCAGGTGGATGAGGCTATGGCAGGCATGGTGGGGGATATCAATCAGACACCGCCCATGTATTCTGCCGTTAAGGTCAACGGACGTCGTTTGTACGAATATGCGCGTGCGGGCGAAGAAGTGGAGCGCCCACACCGTCAGGTCAGCATTTACGATTTCAGGCGCACCAGCTCCTTGACCTTCAAGGATGATTGTTGTTATTTTGATTTTGAAGTGGCATGTAGCAAAGGTACCTATATCCGCACTTTGTCCGTGGATTTAGGGAAATCGCTGGGCTACGCCAGTCACATGTCCTTCTTGGAACGTCAAGCTTCAGCAGGATTGCAGTTGGATGACGCCTTGACTTTAGCAGAAATTGCGGAGAAATGTCAGGTAGACGATTGGTCTTTCTTGTTGCCGATTGAGTATGGTGTCATGGATTTGCCACGTGTGGATTTGACAGACGAGGAGGCCAAAGAGCTATCATTTGGCCGTAAAATTCCGCTAGAGCGCACGGATTCTCGATTGGCAGGCTTTTACCAAGACAAGCTAATTGCGATTCTTGAGCCTCGTGAGGACCTATACAAACCACGCAAAGTGTTTATGTGAGATAAAGACAAATGAACATCTATGAATTAAACGATTATAAAGACATCACAACAAGCCAAGATGCGGTGTTGGTTTTGGGCTATTTTGATGGGCTTCATCTTGGTCACAAAGCCCTTTTTGACCGTGCTAAAATCATTGCTAAGGAAGATAATCTAGACGTCACAGTCTTGACCTTCAATGCGTCGCCACGATTGGCCTTGAGCCGATACAGTCCGGATTTACTCTGTCAATTGACCTCTCCTGAGCTTCGTTATGACAAATTTGCGGCTTACGGTGTGGATAATTTGTACTTGACAGACTTCACGTCCTCATTTGCCAAATTGTCGTCGGATGCTTTTTTGAACTTGTTTGTCAAACCCTTGCGAGCAAAGGCCATTGTCGTTGGTTTTGATTACCGTTTTGGACATGACCGCAAAAGTGCCAGCGATTTAGCGCAGCAGTTTGACGGAGAAGTGGTGATTGTGCCAGAAGTGACGGACAAGGGCGAAAAAATCAGTTCCACTCGTATTCGTCATTTGCTGGAAACTGGGCAAGTCAAGGAAGCTAATCGTTTGTTAGGGTATGACTTTCAAACTAGCGGTTTAGTTGTTCATGGCGATGCGCGTGGGCGTACCATCGGTTTCCCAACGGCAAATCTGATTCCTCAAGACAGGGTTCTGTTGCCTCAATATGGGGTTTACGTCACAGACGCCATTGTACGTGGCAAACGCTATCGTTCCATGACCAGCATTGGTAAAAATATCACTTTTGGCGGCACAGAATTACGTCTTGAAGTCAACATTTTTGATTTCAATAGTGATATCTACGGTGAGCACATCGACGTCATTTGGTTGGAGAAGATTAGGGATATGGTCAATTTCTCAAGCATGAAAGCCCTAACAACTCAGTTGCATCAAGATAAATCCTTTTCGTTAAAATTGTGAAAAAATGGGTTTATTTTTAGAAAAAAGATAGTCAATTATGGATTTTTTTAGTATAATATAAGCAAGTATATGGGGGATTGCTTATATGATTACGTTATTTTTATCACCGAGCTGCACCAGTTGCCGAAAAGCTCGTGCTTGGCTCAATGAGCATGACGTGAAATTTCAAGAACACAATATCATCACGAACCCGCTCAGTCACGAAGAATTGATGACCATTTTATCCTTAACAGAAAATGGTACAGAAGACATTATCTCAACTCGATCAAAAGTTTTTCAAAAGTTAGATCTTGACGTTGATGATCTCTCTGTTTCAGAATTGATTGACTTGATTTCGCAAAATCCAGGTTTGTTGCGTCGTCCGATTATCTTAGACGACCACAAACACATGCAAATTGGATTTAACGAAGACGAAATTCGAGCCTTTTTACCAAAGGATTACCGCAAACAAGAGTTGCGTCAAGCGACGATTCGAGCTGAGATAGACAGTTAAGAAAGGAGTAGCTCAAAGAAAGTCTTTAAAAAAACAAAAGTAGTGTCTGATCATAAGCTTATTGCGATGAAAAGACGCTCGTGCGCGTTGGAAAAGACTATTTTGAGGACAAATACTTTATGAAGAATTATAGCTATCCGCTTGATCCATCTTGGAGCACTGATGAAATTGCCTCGGTGCTTTCTTTTTTGAATCGAGTTGAAGACGCTTATGAAAGCAAGGTAGCCATCAAAGATCTCTTAGACAGCTACGCAGCATTTAAAACCGTTGTAAAAAGCAAGGCACAAGAAAAACAAATTGATCGAGCTTTTGAACAAAGCAGCGGTTATTCAACCTACCAAGCGGTGAAACAGGCACGCGCGACAGAGAAAGGATACATTTCTCTTGAAAACTAAATTTAACTTTGCCAAAGAAATCATCCGTGAGGCAGGTGCCTTTGTTAAATCACACATGATTCAAGAACTAGACATTGAAGAAAAGACCCGTTTTGATGATTTAGTGACCAATCTTGACAAGGCAACGCAAGATTTAGTCATTGGTAAAATCAAGCAAGCCTATCCCGATGACCATATCATGGCCGAAGAAAATGGCGTTTATCACCCCGTGTCTGACGGGCATGTGTGGGTTTTGGATCCTATTGACGGCACGGTGAATTTCATTGTTCAACGTGATCATTTTGCCATTATGCTCTCTTATTACGAGGATGGTGTGGGGCAATTTGGCTTGATTTACGATGTCATGGGTGATACACTATACAGCGGTGGCGGGCAATTCGACGTCTATGCCAACGACAAAAAATTACAGCCCTACCAAGACGTACTATTAAACCGCAGCTTGATTGGTTGCAATGCCATGATGTTTGCGGATGATTATCACGGCATCAAAGAATTGGTTCAGCAAAGCCTTGGCGTGCGCATTTACGGTGGCGCAGGCATTAGCATGGCTTATGTCTTATCAGGGCAATTATTAGCCTATTTTTCACATATTCAGCCGTGGGATTACGCTGCTGCTAAGGTCATGGGGGAAAAATTAGGTTATGTCTTGCTCACTATTGATGGCAAGGAGCCTGATTTCAAGACTCGTCAAAAAGTCATGTTTGTGCCTAAGGCAAAATTAGCAACTATTCAACAATACCTCAAACCATAAGTGAGGATAGATCAGAAAGGGACAGTATGGCAGAAGCAAGTTGCCGCAGTTGGTACGAGGGAGATGCCCTTTTAGAAGCTTATCACGACACTGAATGGTGCAAGGTCACCCACGACGACCAAGCCTTGTTTGAATGGCTGTGCTTGGAGGGCGCTAGTGTAGGCTTGTCATGGAAAACCATTTTGCACAAACGTAGCAACTACTGCAAGGCTTTTCATGACTTTGACATTGACGCTTGTGCCAAGATGACTGACGAAGAACTAGAAAGCTTGTTATCAAATTCTGGTTTGATTCGCCATCGCAAGAAAATTTTCAGTATTCGCCAAAATGCGCAAGCCGTCCAAGCCATCCAAGAAAGCTATGGCTCTTTTGACGCTTACCTCTGGCAATTTACCAAAGGACAGATCATGGACCACAAGTGGGAACAGTTGTCTGATATTCCTACCGTGTCAGACTTGTCCCAACAACTCAGTAAGGACATGAAAAAACGTGGCATGGTTTTTGTAGGACCTGTGATTACCTATTCGTTTTTGCAAGCTATCGGCGTGGTTAATGATCACCTAATAAGTTGTCCCTACCGATAATGTGTCAAAACCTAGCTCGGCATGGGGCTAGGTTTTTCACTAGAATCATGTCAGTAATGAAAGGAAAATTAAGATGATAGAGTGGCTCTTGTCACAACATGTGGTTTTGCTCGCCTTTTTAGCAGGGCTCTTTACTTGGGGCTGCACCATTTTGGGGTCTGCCGTGGTCTTATTTTTCACGCAGGTCAATCGTCGCCTGTTGGATGCGACAATGGGTTTTGCGGCTGGTGTCATGATTGCGGCATCCTTTTGGTCTTTGCTCAATCCTGCCTTGGAGTTTGCCCAAGCAGATTATGGCACAATGGCTTGGTTGCCTGTGGCGATTGGCTTTTTAGTGGGTGGTTTTAGTCTACGTTTGATTGATGTTTTAGTGCCCCACTTGCATTTGGGTATGGACCTTTCTGAAGCAGAAGGCATTCAGCCCAAGAAAAAACTCTCAAAAACCGCCTTGCTCTTTTTGGCTATCACCATCCACAATTTTCCTGAAGGCCTTGCCTTGGGTGTGACCTTTGGTGCCTTGGCTTCTTCTCAGCAGCCGAGCGTCGCAGCTCTTGTGGCGGCGCTTAGCTTGACAGTGGGGATTGGCTTACAAAATATTCCTGAAGGTGCGGCCTTGTCTATTCCTATCCGAGCAGAAGGGCGCTCTCGCAAATGGGCCTTTTTCGTGGGAGCTATGTCTGCCATCGTTGAGCCAGTTGGTGCTGTTTTGGGTGCTGCCCTTGTTTTGATGATGTTGCAAGTCATTCCCTATGCCCTAGCCTTTGCGGCTGGCGCCATGATTTTCGTGGTGGTGGAAGAATTGATTCCAGAGTCGCAGACCAATGGCAATACCGACATTGCCACGATGGGCTTGATGGCAGGCTTTGTTTTGATGATGGTTATGGATGTCGCTTTAGGATAAGCGGCATTTTTTGATAGAAGGGGAGTTGATTAATTGAAAACGAATTCAAAATACCATATAATAGGAGAAAAAGAAAGAAGGTGATGTGATGGCGATTACCCTTCACTTGTATTACAAAGGTGAGAACGGCAAAGCCAAGCAATTTATGGAAGAAATGGAGCAATCAGGCACGGCAGCAGCGATTCGTGCGGAAAAAGGCAACCTCAAATACGATTATTTCTTCCCAGTTAGTGACCCTGAAACGGTGCTTTTGATTGATAGTTGGGAAAATCAGGCTGCTATTGATGCCCACCACGCCTCACCCATGATGGCAACAGTGATAGCGCTCAGGGACAAATACGACCTGCACATGACGGTAGAGCGTTACTTATCAGACGACTACCCAGCAGATGATGTTTTCATTCGCCACTAGTCATTTGCCCTTTTCAAACGGGAAAGTTGATTATTGTCCTCTTATGAGATATGATAGGAGAAAAAGGAGAGAAAAACTATGTCAACATTTGCAGAATATTTCACACCCATCGTGGCTCAAGAAGCTGAGCAATACCTTAAAACAGCGGATGAATTCATCCTTTTCATCGGACGTCCAACGTGTCCTTACTGCCGCCGTTTTGAACCAAAATTGACTCAAGTAGCCAAAGACAATGATTTGACGGTTTATTATTTAAACAGCGAAAATCAAGATTCTGTGACACAAGATTTGCGTTTAACTTACAACATTCCAACAGTTCCAGCCCTTGTGGTGGCTAAGTCAGGCAAGGTTCGTGTGGTCTGCGATTCTTCATTATCAGAAGCCGTTATTTTAGACTTCATCAACCAAGACTAAGGGCTCTGTTATGGAAATCAATCATTACGACTACATCGTCATTGGTGCGGGTTCTGGCGGGATTGCTTCAGCCAATCGTGCCGCTATGCACGGTGCCAAGGTTATTTTATTTGAAGGCAAGGACATTGGCGGTACCTGTGTTAATCTAGGCTGCGTGCCTAAAAAAGTCATGTGGTATGGAGCACAGGTTGCTGAAACGCTAAACACCTACGCTGCGGAATATGGTTTTCAGGTCAAGGATACGGCGTTTGATTTTAAAACCCTAAAAGCCAATCGTCAGGCTTATATCGATCGTATTCATGCCTCTTATGAGAGAGGTTTTGACCATAATGGGGTTGAGCGTGTCAAAGCCTACGCTAGCTTTGTGGATACTCATACGGTTGAAGCAGCTGGCAAATATTACACGGCGCCGCACATTCTCATTGCGACGGGGGGTCATGCCCTTTATCCTGACATTCCAGGGGCAGAATACGGTATGACCTCAGACGGCTTTTTTGCTTTGGATGATGTTCCAAAACGCACGGCTGTTGTTGGCGGTGGTTACATTGCGGTTGAATTGGCTGGGGTGCTTGAGGCACTCGGTTCGAAAACGCATCTCTTCGTTCGCTATGACCGTCCTTTGCGTCGCTTTGATAAAGACATCGTTATAACACTCGTGGATAATATGGCTAAAAACGGACCGCATCTGCATACGAATGCCATACCAAAAGAAGTCCTCAAAAATGCAGACGGCAGTTTAACCATTGGCTTTGAAAACGGCGAATCTTACACCGTTGATGCTGTGATTTGGGCGATTGGCCGCAAGCCAAATGTCACTGGGTTTGGCATTGAAAAGGCAGGGGTTGCCCTAAATGACAAAGGATTTATCCAAACGGACGCTTACGAGAACACCTCTGTTGAAGGCTTGTATGCCCTTGGCGATGTCAATGGCAAATTGGAATTAACCCCAGTTGCCGTCAAGGCAGGCCGTCAATTATCAGAGCGTTTGTTTAACGGTCAAAACCATGCCAAGATGGACTACACCAACGTTCCGACGGTTATTTTCAGCCACCCATCTATTGGGGCTATCGGCTACACAGAAGAAGAGGCCATCGCAAGATTTGGCAAGGACGAGATTAAGGTTTACCGTTCAAGTTTCACACCGATGTACACCGCTTTGGGCGACCATCGCCAACCTTGCGTGATGAAATTAGTCACGCTTGGTAAGGACGAAAAAGTTATCGGTTTACATGGTATTGGATATGGGGTCGATGAAATGATTCAAGGCTTTGCCGTCGCTATCAAGATGGGGGCAACCAAGGCCGATTTTGACCAAACCGTAGCCATTCACCCGACAGGCGCAGAAGAATTTGTCACAATGCGTTAGTCAAATAAACAATTCAGAAAGGCAGTTTTCAGCATTCGAAAACCGCCTTTTAAAATGCACAATTTCTCCTGTTTTTAAGTTGTAATTAACATGTGAAATTGTTATCATATAAGTATGTTATTACCTGAAACATTTATTGAAAAATACCGACATCTTCTTGGTTCTGAAGCAGATGCTTTTTTGGCGTCGTTTGATGACGAACCCGTCTCAGGATTCCGTGTTAATCCGCTAAAACCCGTGCAAGTCACCTTTAACGATCCTATCCCCAATACACCTTGGGGATATTATGGCAAGGTCAACGGCAAGTCGTCTGAGCACGTGTCAGGATTGGTTTATTCGCAAGAACCCGCTGCTCAGATAGTGGGACAAGTTGCTGCGCCAAAAGAAGGCATGCGAGTGTTGGACTTGGCAGCCGCTCCAGGAGGAAAATCCACACATCTATTGAGTTACCTTAATAACACAGGGGTTTTGGTTAGCAATGAAATTTCCACCAAGCGTAGTAAAATTTTAGTGGAAAACATTGAGCGTTTTGGTGCCAGAAATGTTGTTGTGACCAACGAAAGTTCTCAAAAATTAGCCAAGGTATTTCCAGAGTATTTTGACCTGATTGTTTTTGATGGTCCTTGTTCTGGTGAGGGCATGTTTCGTAAGGACCCATCTGCCATTCAGTATTGGCATGAGGATTACCCAGCAGAATGTGCGGCTTTGCAAAAGGAGATTTTAGCAGAAGCCATGACCATGCTGGCTCCTGGCGGCACACTGGTTTATTCGACTTGTACTTGGTCGCCTGAGGAAAATGAAGGCGTGGTAAGCTGGTTGCTAGACAACTACGAAAGCTTAGAATTGCTCCCAATTGACAAAATCAATGGCATGATTGGGGGAATTGATATGCCTGAAGTGGCTCGCATGTATCCCCATCATTTTAAAGGGGAAGGACAGTTTGTGGCGAAGTTGCGAGATACTAGACCTCCTAAAACGCGTCGCATCAAGCCAACTTCTTCTCGTTTGAACAAGACGCAATTGACCTTGTGGCAGGATTTTGCTAAAAAGCATCTAACCGTTGATTTGAAAGGGACGCTGCAAACCTTTGGTGATAATCTCTATCTCTTGCCTGAGGGCTTGCCTGATTTAGCCAAGTTAAAAATTGCCCGAAACGGCCTGCATCTAGGAACCTTTAAAAAGAACCGCTTTGAGCCGTCTTTTGCCTTGGGCTTGGCCCTTTCTCCTCAAGAAGTGACCCAGTCTGTTGAAATTGATATAGAACAGTTCAAACATTATGCATCAGGAAATGTCGTGCCGCTCGACACTTCGCTAGCAAACGGCTGGTATTTGGTCACGGTAGAAGGGAACGGCATAGGATTTGCCAAAATCACAGGAAAGGTACTTAAAAATTACTTTCCAAAAGGTTTACGATTTTACTCGTAAACTGTTATAGATATCATTTATCAAAATAAGTCGAGAAGCACTTTGCAAATGCTTCCTTAATATGTTACTATTTTTTTGTAAGGTATTTGTAAGAGGCTTGTAAAGTTTATCTCATGGGGTGTACCTTGTATTTTCAAATAAGTAGGAATCATAAATGAAACAAATGAAAAAATGTAGCTTTCTCATGCTAATTGCTTCAATGGTCGTCATCTTATCGGGATGTGCGAGTTGGATTGATAAAGGACAGTCGATTACCAGCGTTGGTTCTACGGCCTTGCAGCCACTTGTAGAAGCTGCTGCTGATGAGTTTTCTTCAATCCATGTTGGGAAGACCATTAACGTCCAAGGGGGCGGGTCTGGTACTGGGTTATCGCAAGTACAATCTGGTGCGGTCCAAATCGGGAACAGTGACCTGTTCGCAGAAGAAAAAGACGGTATCGATGCTTCCTTATTGGTGGACCACCAAGTTGCCGTTGCAGGTCTTTCAGTGATTGTCAATAAAAAGGTTAATGTGAAAAACCTATCACTAGAACAACTGCAAAAGATTTTCACTGGTGAGATTACCAACTGGAAAGAAGTAGGCGGTCAAGACCTACCAATTTCAATCATTAATCGTGCCGCTAGTTCAGGTTCACGTGCGACCTTTGACAGTGTTGTGATGAAAGGAAAAACAGCCATCCGTAGTCAAGAACAAGATTCAAATGGTATGGTTAAATCCATCGTTTCACAAACACCAGGAGCCATTTCTTATTTGGCATTTGCCTATGTTGACGATAGCGTCAAAACACTTGATTTAAACGGTTATTCTCCGACAGCTGAAAATGTAACAACTAATAACTGGCCACTCTGGTCTTACGAACACATGTACACTAAAGGTGAGCCAACAGGTTTGACAAAAGAATTTTTGGATTTTGTCATGAGCGACGAAGTGCAAAACGGTATTGTCAAACAAATGGGTTATATTTCTGTTAATGATATGAAAGTAACCAAGTCAGCTGACGGTACAGTAACAGCAAAATAAGGAGAAGTGATGAAAAATCAAGAACTTGAAAAACAATTAACCTCGCCGTCAAAAAATTCGCGCTTGGAAAAATTTGGTCGAGGCATTACATTTTTTTGCCTAGTCTTAATTGTTTTTATTGTGGCAATGATTCTCGTCTTTGTTGCCCAAAAAGGGCTATCGACTTTCTTTGTCAATAAAGTCAATCCACTAGCCTTCTTATTCGGCGGAAAATGGGATCCAAGCTCAGGATCATTTGGAGCCCTTCCAATGATTTTAGGGTCGTTCATCGTAACCATTTTATCAGCCATTATCGCTACACCGATTGCCATTGGTGCAGCCGTATTTATGACTGAGATTTCTCCAAAATACGGTGCGAAAATTTTACAGCCAGCGATTGAATTGTTGACTGGTATTCCATCTGTTGTTTATGGATTTATCGGTTTGCAAGTCATTGTGCCATTTGTACGCTCAATCTTTGGCGGAACAGGTTTTGGTATTCTATCAGGGGTATGCGTCTTGTTTGTCATGATTTTACCAACTGTGACCTTCATGACGATTGATAGTTTAAAAGCTGTCCCTAGACATTACAAAGAAGCTAGTTTGGCAATGGGCGCAACTCGTTGGCAAACCATTTGGCGTGTACTTTTGAACGCTGCAAGACCTGGTATTTTTACGGCGGTTATCTTTGGTATGGCACGTGCCTTCGGTGAAGCCTTGGCCATCCAAATGGTGGTGGGAAATTCAGCCGTTATTCCAACGTCATTAACCACACCAGCAGCAACCCTAACATCCGTCCTAACGATGGGAATTGGTAATACTGTCATGGGAACTGTTCAAAATAACGTCCTATGGTCATTAGCCTTAGTTTTACTTTTGATGAGTCTTGGATTCAACATACTCGTTAAATTTATTACAAGAGAAAGAAAGAGAAATTATGCACGCTAAAAAAATAGATAAAATAGCAACAGCCGTTCTCTACACCATTGCAGGAATCATTGTTGCGATTTTGGCATCGTTATTGCTTTATATTCTAGTTAAGGGGCTTCCTCACGTTAGCTGGTCATTTTTAACAGGACGTTCATCGTCTTATGAAGCTGGTGGAGGTATCGGGATCCAACTCTATAACTCCCTCTTTCTTTTGGTGATTACCTTAATCATCTCTATTCCCCTATCACTGGGAGCTGGTATTTACCTATCAGAGTATGCTCGAAAAGGGCGTTTGACGAACTTTATCCGTACCTGTATTGAAATCTTGTCATCACTTCCATCAGTGGTTGTTGGTTTGTTTGGGTATTTGATTTTCGTTGTTCAATTCCAATACGGTTTCTCAATCATCTCTGGTGCCCTTGCCCTTACGGTCTTTAACTTGCCACAGATGACTCGTAACGTTGAGGATGGTTTGCGAAATGTTCACCACACACAACGCGAAGCTGGTTTGGCTCTTGGTTTGTCACGCTGGGAAACGGTTATTCATGTCGTTGTACCAGAAGCCCTTCCAAGTATTGTCACAGGTATCGTGCTTGCTTCAGGTCGTATTTTTGGTGAAGCCGCTGCCCTTATCTACACAGCAGGTCAGTCAGCGCCAGCTCTTGATTGGTCAAACTGGAATCCACTAAGTGTTACCAGTCCAATTTCTATTTTCCGTCAAGCAGAAACCTTGGCCGTACACATTTGGAAAGTTAACAGTGAAGGAACCATTCCAGATGCGACCCAAGTTTCTCAAGGTAGTGCAGCAGTCTTGTTGATTTTCATCTTGATTTTTAACTTATCAGCTCGTTACATCGGCAGAAGACTTCATGCAAAATTAACGTCAGCAAACTAAAGGAGAAGAGATGGCAGATTACAACTGGAATGAAAGACATATTATCACCTTTCCTGAGGATAAATTGGCTTTAGCTACCAAAGATTTGCATGTCTATTATGGGCAAAAAGAAGCCATCAAGGGCATTGATATGCAATTTGAAAAAAATAAAATCACAGCCCTTATCGGTCCATCAGGATGTGGGAAATCAACCTTCTTACGCAGTTTAAATCGCATGAACGATACGATTGATATTGCTAGAGTAACAGGTGAAATTCTTTACGAAGGCATTGACGTGAACGCTAAAAACATCAATGTTTATGAAATGCGTAAGCACATCGGAATGGTATTCCAACGACCAAATCCTTTTGCCAAATCCATTTATAAAAACATCACCTTTGCTTATGAGCGTGCAGGGATTAAAGACAAGCAATTCTTGGATGAAGTGGTTGAAACCTCTCTGAAACAAGCAGCATTGTGGGATCAGGTTAAAGATGACCTTCACCATTCTGCCTTTACCTTATCAGGTGGGCAACAACAACGTTTGTGTATTGCTCGTGCCATTGCGGTTAAACCAGATATCTTGCTCATGGATGAGCCTGCGTCAGCCCTTGACCCAGTAGCAACCATGCAGTTAGAAGACACCATGTTTGAGTTGAAGAAAAATTACACCATTATCATCGTAACGCACAACATGCAACAAGCAGCTCGTGCTAGTGATTACACCGCCTTTTTCTACCTTGGAGATTTGATTGAGTACGATAAGACCAACAACATCTTCCAAAATGCAAAACTCAAATCAACAAGTGACTACGTGTCAGGACACTTTGGTTAGGAAGGACAGAGATGACAGAACCTATTTTAAAAGTTAGCGATTTATCTGTTTATTACAACAATAAAAAAGCGCTCAATAATGTATCCATGAATTTCTATCCTAACGAAATTACCGCTTTGATTGGTCCATCAGGTTCTGGGAAATCAACCCTCCTACGTTCTATCAATCGTATGGGGGACTTGAATCCAGAAGTGACTCTTACAGGCTCTATTGTCTATAACGGTCACAATATTTATAGCCCTAGAACGGATACTGTTGAGTTGCGTAAGGAAATCGGTATGGTGTTCCAACAACCTAACCCGTTTCCAATGTCTATTTATGAAAACGTGGTTTATGGCTTACGTTTGAAAGGCATTCGCGATAAACAAGTGCTTGATGAAGCTGTGGAATCTTCTCTCATTGGGGCATCTATTTGGGATGAAGTGAAAGACCGTTTACATGATTCAGCTCTTGGCTTGTCAGGTGGTCAGCAACAACGTGTCTGTGTGGCTCGTGTTTTGGCAACCAGTCCAAAAATTATTTTGTTGGACGAACCGACATCTGCCCTTGACCCGATTTCAGCAGGAAAAGTCGAAGATACACTGTACGGCTTAAAAGAGAAATATACCATGCTCATTGTTACACGTTCGATGCAACAAGCGTCGCGTATTTCAGACCGAACAGGGTTCTTCCTTGACGGCAATCTCGTTGAATACGGTGAAACACATGAGATGTTCATGAATCCAAAACAAAAAGAAACAGAAGATTATATTACAGGAAAATTTGGTTAATATTTAGAAAGTATCATATAAGGGAGGCGATATAATGTTGAGGTCAAAATTCGATGATGAATTAGAAAAACTGCATAACCAGTTTTATGCGATGGGAACTGAGGTTTTATCACAAATCAATAAAACAGTGCGTGCGTTCATTAGCCACGACCGCGAATTAGCAAAAGAGGTTATTGAAGGGGATGAGGTTGTCAATAATTTTGAAACCAAGTTGGAGAAGAAATCACTTGAAATCATTGCCTTGCAACAACCTGTGTCACACGATTTGCGAACTGTTATCACAGTTTTGAAAGCCTCAAGCGATGTGGAACGTATGGCTGACCATGCTGCTTCTATTGCAAAAGCGACTATCCGTGTCAAAGGTGAAACCCGTTTGCCAGAGGTTGAAGAAGAAATCAAGAAAATGGGAAAAGCCGTGCGTAGCATGGTAGAAGAAGCTCTTGATGTTTATATTACAGGTGACGAAGAAAGAGCTTATGAAGTCGCTGCTTCTGATGAAGTCATCGATAACTATTTCCGTGAAATCCAAAACATGGCAGTTGAAGCTATCCGTCAACAACCTGATACGATTTTTGCAGGAAAAGAATACCTTCAAGTCATCACCTATTTAGAGCGTATCGGTGATTATGCCCGCAATATTTGTGAATGGGTGGTTTATCTCAAAACAGGTAAAATTATCGAATTGTAAGGCAACTCACTTACTTTTTGTAGGTTAGTTCTGACAGATAGGCCCTGTTTGTGGTATAATATTAGAGTTCGGTGATCTTTATGTCACTAGAGTTAGTAATAATGAATCAAATTGAAGTGAGGGATGAGGCATCAAACCTCATTTCTGTATTCTAAAGGAGTTATATGAAAACTGTAGAACATTTTATTGAAAAATTTGTTCCTGAAAATTACAACATTTTTCTTGACATCAATCGTACTGAAAAATCATTTTCAGGAAATGTCGCTATTACCGGTGAAGCTTTAGACAATGTCATTTCATTCCACCAAAAAGATTTAACCATTGCATCTGTTTTATTGGACAATCAAAACTTGGATTTCAAGGTTGATAACCAACAAGAATCACTTAGTATTGACCTACCAGAAACAGGGACAATTACACTTGTGATTGAATTCTCAGGAAAAATCACGGATAACATGACAGGTATCTACCCATCTTACTACACAGTAGATGGCATGAAAAAAGAAGTAATTTCAACACAGTTTGAAAGCCACTTTGCTCGTGAAGCCTTCCCATGTGTTGACGAACCTGAAGCAAAAGCAACCTTTGATTTGAGCATCAAATTTGACCAAGCTGCTGATGAAATTGTTCTATCAAACATGCCTGAAGTGGATGCAGAACGCCGCAAAGAAACAGGTCTTTGGACTTTTGATACCACTCCACGCATGTCATCATATCTTTTAGCCTTTGCACTTGGTGATTTGCAAGGTAAAACAGCATCAAGTAAAAACGGAACAGAAGTTGGTGTCTTCTCAACCAAAGCCCACAATCCAAAAACATTGGATTTTGCCTTGGATATCGCTGTTCGCGTGATTGATTTTTACGAAGATTATTTTGGTGTTCGCTACCCTATCCCATTGTCATACCACGTGGCACTTCCTGACTTCTCAGCTGGTGCTATGGAAAACTGGGGCTTGGTAACTTACCGTGAAGTGTACTTGCTCGTTGATGAAAATTCTACCGTTAAGAGCCGTCAAAATGTTGCGCTTGTCGTTGCTCACGAATTAGCTCACCAATGGTTTGGTAACCTAGTAACCATGAAATGGTGGGATGACCTATGGCTTAACGAATCATTTGCTAACATGATGGAATACGTGTCTATCGATGCTATTGAACCTTCTTGGAACATCTTTGAAGATTTCCAAACAACAGGTGTGCCTTTAGCACTTCAACGTGATGCGACTGACGGTGTGCAATCTGTTCACGTAGCTGTTAACCACCCAGATGAAATTAATACCTTATTTGACCCTGCCATTGTTTATGCTAAAGGAAGCCGCTTGATGCACATGCTTCGTCGTTGGCTCGGTGATGATGATTTCAGAGCAGGTTTGAAGATTTACTTTGAAAAACACCAATACAGCAATACCATCGGTCATGACCTTTGGGATGCCTTGTCAGAAGCATCAGGCAAAGACGTTGCTGCCTTTATGGATGCTTGGTTGGAACAACCAGGTTACCCAGTTGTGACAGCAGAAGTGGTAGATGATACGCTTGTTCTTAGCCAAAAACAATTCTTCATCGGAGAAGGACAAGACCAAAACCGTATCTGGCCAATTCCATTGAATACCAACTGGACAGGCTTGCCAGAAACCTTGACTGAAGAACGCCTTGCTATTCCAAACTTTAGCCAATTAGCCGCTCAAAATGAAGGTGCGCTTCGTTTGAACACTGCTAATACAGCTCACTACATCACTAATTACAAAGGTCAATTGTTGAAGGCTGTTCTTAACCAATTAACAGAACTTGATACCACATCAAAACTACAAGTAGTTCAAGAACGCCGTCTTTTGGCTGAAAGTGGTGAGATTCCTTATGCGGAATTGATTCCATTATTGACTAAATTGACAGATGAAACTTCTTACCTTGTGTCTGAAGCAATTGCGCAAGTTGTGGATGGTTTGGATATGTTTATGGACGAAGGTAGTGAAGCCCAAGCTGAATTCAAAGCCTTGGTTAACCGTTTGATGCAAAAGAATTATGACCGTCTAGGATTTGAACCACAAGTTGGAGAATCTGACGAAGATGAAATGGTTCGTCAAAAAGCGATTAGCTTGATGCTTTATGCAGACAATGCGGACGCTGTGGCTAAAGCCGAAGAAATCTTTGACGCTCACAAAGAAAACATCGAATCTATCCCTGCTTCAATCCGCTTATCTGTTTTGGCCAACCAAGTAAAACACGCTGAAACAGAAGAATTGGTATCATTATACTTGGATTGCTACGTTAAGACTAATGATGGTAACTTCCGTCGTCAATTGGCTGCTGCCTTGTCTAACACCAAAGAAAAAGCAACCGTTGAGCGCATCTTGGGCGAATTGAAAAACAAAGATGTTGTGAAACCGCAAGACCTTGCCATGAGCTGGTACCGTCCATTCCTTAACAAGGACTTCTCACAAGGAGCCTTCTGGAATTGGGCTTGTGAAAACTGGGATTGGATTACCTCTGCACTTGGAGGCGATATGAGTTTTGACAAATTTGTCATTTACCCAGCTAACACCTTCAAAACACCTGAACGTTTGGAAGAATACAAAGCCTTCTTTGAACCACAATTAGATGACATGGCTATCAGCCGTAACATCACAATGGGTATTAAAGAAATTTCAGCTCGTATCAACTTGATTAACACAAGCAAAGCTGCTGTTGAAAGTGCTTTGGCTGAACTATAAAAAGAATGACCATTAAAATCATTAAAAACGTTTGAGGTAGCTCAGACGTTTTTAACTGTTATCTGATTTAGCTAGTCTTAAGTTATCTGGGCTAGAATAATAAAAACATGATTTACATGAACTTAAGAGGATGTTAATAAGATTGTAAGGAGATAGCCTATGATTAAGATTTTGTTAGTTGAAGATGATTTGAGCTTGTCAAATTCTGTCTTTGATTTCTTGGATGATTTTGCGGATGTGATGCAGGTTTTTGACGGTGAAGAAGGTCTTTATGAAGCTGAAAGTGGGGTCTATGACTTGATTTTGCTTGACCTTATGTTACCTGAAAAAGACGGTTTCCAAGTGCTTAAAGAATTGCGTGAAAAAGGTATTTCGACGCCTGTTTTGATTATGACAGCGAAAGAAAGCCTTGATGATAAGGGGCATGGTTTTGAGTTGGGAGCAGATGATTACTTGACTAAGCCTTTCTACCTTGAAGAGTTGAAAATGCGTATTCAGGCCCTTTTGAAACGCTCTGGAAAATACAATAGCAATACCTTGTCTTACAAAGAAGTGACCGTTGATACCGCGACAAATACCACAACTGTTGACGGAAAAGTCGTTGAATTGCTTGGTAAAGAATTTGATTTGTTGGTTTACTTTTTACAAAACCAAAACGTTATTTTGCCAAAATCACAAATTTTTGACCGTTTGTGGGGATTTGACAGTGATACGACCATTTCGGTGGTGGAAGTCTATGTGTCTAAAATACGCAAAAAATTGAAGGGAACTGAGTTTGCCAAAAACCTTCAAACACTGCGTAGTGTGGGGTACATTCTAAAAGATGCGGAATAAGTGGTCTAAGAAATTACTATCAGGGACAACCTTTTCGCATTTCTTCCATTTCTTCGCGGTCTTTACAGGTATTTTCATCGTCATGACTGTTATTATCTTGCAAATCATGCGTTTTGGTTTGTATTCGACAGTGGATACCAATTTGCAAAATGCTGCTTATAATGCTAATGATTATGTCGCTCGGACGATGAAGCGCAGCGATTCTTTGCAGGTTGATGATTCGGACTATGAATCCTTTTTTGCGGGTGAAAATGGCAGCAAACTCAAATCAGCCCTCAACGGCGAAACGCTAACCAATGTGAGTGTTCTTTTGTACGATAAAAAGGGCAAGATTTTAAATGCCTTGGACGCCTTTCTCCAATTTGGTGCTTTATCTTACAGCCTTGATGAGGATAGCATTGGGGAGATTAAAGAGGAAAAAATCAAAACCATTTTCGGGCAAAATGAAAAATACCATGTGCTGACGGTCAAAGTCGATGATGCGGATTATCCAGCGATTAAGTACGCAACTTTTTTGATTAGCGTGCGGCAGCTGGACGAAGCTAATGAACGTTACGTGACCATTACGATCACAGTCATGGTGATTTTCTGGATGATTTCCATTTTGGCGAGCATCTACCTTGCCAATTGGACGCGTAAGCCGATTTTGGAAAGTTATGAAAAGCAAAAAGCCTTCGTGGAAAATGCCAGTCACGAATTGCGGACGCCATTAGCTGTTTTGCAAAACCGTTTGGAAGGTTTGTTTAGAAGACCTAATGACACGATTTTAGATAATAGCGAAAGCATTGCGGCTAGCCTTGACGAAGTCCGTAATATGCGCTTTTTGATTACCAATTTGCTCAATTTGGCTCGGCGAGATGATGTCTTGAAGGTTGATTTAGAAATGATTCAGCCAACCATGTTCGATGAAGTCTTTGAAAATTACAGCCTCATTGCCGAGGAGAGTAATCGTATCTTTATTGGGCAAAATCTAGCTACCCACCCGATCAAATCAGACCGTGTCTTGCTCAAACAATTGCTGACCATCTTATTTGATAATGCCATTAAGTACACGGATGAAGATGGCGTGGTTGAATTTACCGTTAAAACAACGGAAAGACACACCATTATCACGGTTGCGGACAATGGTATCGGTATTAGTGATAGCGATAAGCTGAAGATTTTTGACCGATTCTACCGAGTGGACAAGTCAAGAACGCGTCAAAAGGGTGGATTTGGTTTAGGCTTGTCCCTAGCTCAACAAATCGTGGACGCCCTAAAGGGAACCATTACAGTCAAAGACAATACACCTAAAGGAACAATTTTTGAAGTGCGTTTTAACCACCATCATTGATAAACACAAAAAGGTATTGGATTTTCTCCAATACCTTTTTGTGTGGTAATAAAAAAACTCCATTTGGAGTTTTCATTGGATATTAGTTAGCCAATTTAGCAGCAAGACGTGCTTTATCGCGGCTAGCTTTATTTTTGTGAATCAACCCTTTTGATTCAGCTTTATCGATGCTAGAAGAAGCAGCGCGGAAAAGCTCTTCAGATGGGTTAGCTTCAAATGCTTTGATAGCAGAACGCATAGCTGATTTTTGTGCTGAGTTTTTAGCGTTTTGTTTAACGTTAAGTTCAGCGCGTTTGATAGCTGATTTAATATTTGCCAATGTTTTCACCTCCAAATTAATCTAACTATATCATTATATAGAATTTCTTGACTTTTGGCAAGTCTTTATCACTTTTTCAAATAAATTCTATCAATTTTGTGATCAGAAGCCTTGTGTAAAATCAATTCTGCTCGGTTTCGTGTGGGTTCGATGTATTTTTTCAAATTCACGAGATTGATGCTTCCCCAAGTATCCTCAGCAATTTTAAGGACCTCTTCACGCTCCATATGCACAAAGCGGTGGTAGTAATTGTTTTTATCTGTCTTAGCCAACTCGAGCAAACTATCGAAACGTTCCAAATACCATTTTTTGATGTTATTGATATCAGCATCAATGTAAATGGAAAAATCAAAGTAACCTGTCATGTAAAGGCGAGTGTTTTTCTGATTTTGAAAGACATTGATGCCTTCAAGAATGAGAAAATCAGGCGACTGAATCACTTGCTTTTCATCAGGTAAAATATCGTAGATTTCATGCGAGTAAACAGGAATTTCAGCCGTCATGCCATTTTTTATAGAATCGAGGAAGTTCAAGAGCAACTCCATGTTATAGCTTTCAGGAAAGCCTTTGCGGTTCAATATCTGCCGTTCCATAAGCACGCTATTGGGGTAAATGAAGCCATCTGTCGTGACCATTTCCACTTTGCTATTTTTAAATGTCCGTGATAAAAGGATTTGCAGCAGACGACTAGTAGTTGATTTGCCAACAGCTACCGAACCAGAAATACCGATGATAAAAGGACGCTGGCAGGCTTCTTTCTTTAGAAAAATACTTTTAGCAAAAGAGAGGTTTTCTTGTGCCTTTTTATAAATCTGAATCAGGCTAATCAATGGTAAATACACATCAATCACGTCTTGAATGCTGATTTTATCGTTAAGGCTTTTGATAGCTTCAAGTTCTTCTGCCGTCAAGAGGGGTTTGGTATGTTGGTGCAATTCTTGCCAAGATTCTCGAGAAATGTCGTTAAAATTGATAAACTCACGTGTCATGTTACGCTCCTACTGAGGTTATTGCTTCATTATAGCATTTTATAATCTAATTGAAAACCATTACAATATATGATAAAATAATAAAACGTTTGAGAAGGAGTAGGGAAATGACAAAGACAAATATGTATTATGAAGAAAATCCAGACAGCGCTCACGATATTCATGAGTTGAAGGTTACCTTGTTAGGACAACACTTTTCTTTTTTGACCGATTCTGGTGTTTTTTCTAAAAAAATGATTGATTATGGAAGTCAAGTGCTTCTCAATGCGGTTTCTTTTGAAGCAGGAAAGACGCTTTTGGACCTTGGGTGTGGTTATGGTCCCTTAGGAATTGCCTTAGCAAAGGTGCAAGGAGTGAAGCCAACCATGGTTGATGTCAATAACCGTGCCCTTGACTTGGCCCGTAAAAACGCTGAGAAAAATGGGATTTCGGCCACTATTTTCCAGTCAAATGTCTATGAGCAAGTGGAAGGAATTTTTGATTACATCATCACCAATCCTCCTATTAGAGCAGGAAAACAAATTGTGCATGAAATGATTGGTGAAAGCATCACGCATCTTAATTCGGGTGGTAGCTTGACGCTGGTTATTCAGAAAAAGCAAGGAGCACCAAGTGCCAAAGCTAAAATGGAGGACGTTTTTGGCAATGCTACCATTTTAAAACGCGACAAAGGTTATTATATTTTACAAAGCATTAAAGAGTGAACCAACCTTTTCTAAAGGGCCTTAGTAGCCTTCTTTAGAAAAGGTTTTTGTATATTTATAGAACATTATTAGAATTTTTATAAAATAATAATAGAAAAAAGCGGGCAAAACTATTTCCTCTCCCTTACTAATTCTTGTCAATTAGCTATATATAAGATGAAAAAGTTCAGTAAAATCCGATAGTTCTTATGTTTATAAATAAATGTGACATGGTTGTCACAATTGATATTATCGGATTTTAGGGCAATTTCCTTGTTTTTTTCTTGATAGAAGGATACTTCGGATTTTACAATTTTGTTTCATTGTAAAAAAATGATAAAAAGGACTTACATATTTTGAAAAAAATGGTAAAATATAAAGGGTTTGTTTTTTAGGAAACGATCAAAATAGATCAGAAAGGGGCAAAAATGCCTATTAATCAGTACATTGATCATACGTTATTAAAACCCGAAAGTACCCAAGAGCAAATTGATCACTTGCTTTCAGAAGCGGTTGAGTATCAGTTTGCTAGCGTCTGTGTCAATCCGACTTGGGTGGCTCATTGTTCGAAAACCTTGGCTGGTACTGGCGTAAAAGTCTGTACAGTGGTTGGCTTTCCTTTGGGAGCAAACACAAGCAGCGTAAAAGCTTTTGAAACTAAAGATGCCATCGCAAACGGTGCAGATGAAATCGATATGGTTATCAACGTCGGTCAGTTAAAATCAGGTCAGTACGAAGTCGTAGAAGCAGATATTCGTGCAGTTGTTGAGGCTAGCCAAGACAAGTTGGTCAAGGTCATCATTGAAACGTGTCTGCTTACCAATGACGAAAAAGTTAAAGCGTGTCAATTAGCGGTATCTGCTGGCGCAGATTTTGTGAAAACCTCAACTGGTTTTTCAGCGGCTGGCGCCACGGTTGAAGATATCGTGTTGATGCGTGAAACGGTTGGCCCTAATATTGGCGTTAAGGCAGCTGGCGGTGCACGTTCTTACGAAGATGCTGAAGCTTTCATTGAAGCAGGTGCTACTCGAATTGGAACGTCATCAGGTGTTGCCATAGTTAGTGGTGAAACCGTGACAGAAGGTTACTGAACTTTTTAGTAACTTGATAATAAAGACGGTCGTGATGATAGTCATGTGGTTGATGCCACAGTTTTAAAGCTTTATAGCCTGTTGTATGGATTGAGTCGTCTGACTCGATAAATTTGCAATCTTATTGCGTGTATTTTTAAGGAGGAGTTCATTTTCATGAACAAAAAAATTGTTGGTCTTGGTCTTGCTGCCGTTGCAGCATTGAGTCTAGCTGCATGTAGTCGTTCTAACTCATCATCTGATTCAGATTCTAAAGTGAAAGTTGCCCTTGTTACAGATACTGGTGGTATTGATGATAAATCATTTAACCAATCAGCTTGGGAAGGTCTTCAAGCTTGGGGCAAAGAACACGATTTGAAGAAAGATACTGACTACACATTCTTCCAATCTAATAGTGAGTCAGATTACGCGACAAACCTTGATTCTGCTGTTTCAAATGGTTACAACCTTGTTTTTGGTATTGGTTACAACCTTCACGATGCTATAGATCAGGCTGCTCAAGACAATAAAGACGTTAACTACGTTATCGTTGATGATGTTGTTTCTGGTCACGACAACGTTGAGAGTGTTCTGTTCGCAGATAACGAAGGAGCCTACCTTGCTGGTATCGCTGCCGCTATGCAAAGTAAAACAAAACACGTTGGTTTTGTAGGTGGTGTTGAATCAGATACAATCACACGTTTTGAAGCTGGATTTAAGGCTGGTGTTGAATCAGTAGATAGTTCAATCAAAGTGGATGTTCAATACGTTGGTTCATTTGCTGATTCTGCTAAGGGTAAGACAATTGCTGCGACTATGTACGCTGGTGGTGCTGACGTTATCTATCAAGCAGCTGGTGGTTCAGGTACTGGTGTATTCTCTGAAGCCAAAGAAATCGATGAAAAATTACCGGCAGATAGTGATAAAAAAGTTTGGGTTATCGGTGTTGACCGTGACCAAGCAGACGAAGGTGACTACAAAGCTTCAAACAAAGAAGAATCTAACTTTGTCTTGACTTCTACAATCAAGAAAGTTGGCCAAGTCGTTCAAGATATCTCTAACGAGCAACTTGAAGGCAAGAAGTTTGAGGGTGACCAAACAAAAACATATGGTCTTGCTGATGGTGGTATTGATATTACAACAAGCAGCCTTCCTGACAACATTAAGGAAGCTGTTGAGTCAGCAAAACAAAAAATTATCGACGGTGACATCACTGTTCCAGATGGTTTAAGTGATTAATTGTCGTTCTTTAAGCGCGGCCGAGAGGTCGCCTTTTTAACAGCTGAGGAACTTTTAATTTTCTCCTCAGTTAAGCTCATTAATGAGAGTAATGGGCTTAACTGACTTAAAGATAATTATATTGAAAGGATTAACATGGCAGAAGAAAAAGTCATTGAAATGCGTGACATTACTAAAAAATTTGGTGATTTTGTTGCCAATGACCATATTAATTTAGATGTTCGTAGGGGTGAGATTCATGCACTTTTGGGAGAAAACGGTGCAGGTAAATCAACATTGATGAACATTCTCTCAGGTTTATTACAACCAACCAGCGGGGATATTTTGGTAAGAGGTGAAAAGGTTAAACTGGATTCGCCTGCTAAAGCCTCAAAAATAGGAATCGGAATGGTGCACCAACACTTTATGTTGGTTGAAGCGTTCACAGTTGCTGAAAACATCATTTTGGGGAATGAAACAATCTCAACAGGTGGTGTGCTTAATTTGAAAAAAGCTAGCGAAGAGATCAAAGCTTTGTCGGAACGATATGGTTTAGCGGTGGATCCTTCTGCTAAAATTTCAGACATAACAGTCGGTGCACAACAACGTGTGGAAATTTTGAAAACCTTGTATCGTGGCGCTGACATTCTCATCTTTGATGAGCCGACAGCCGTTTTGACACCGTCTGAAATCGCAGAATTGCTAAATATCATGCGTAATTTGACTAAAGAAGGCAAATCAATCATTTTGATTACGCACAAATTGGACGAAATTCGTGCGGTTGCCGACAGGGTAACGGTTATCAGACACGGTCAATCTATTGAAACTGTTCCAGTTGCTAATTCAACCAGTGAAGAATTGGCTGAGATGATGGTTGGACGTGCCGTTTCCTTCAAAACAGAAAAACAAGCAGCTAATCCAAAAGAAGTTGTCTTGTCTGTTAAAGATTTGGTGGTTAATGAAAATCGTGGAGTGCCGGCCGTGAAGAATTTGTCATTGGATGTGCGTGCGGGTGAAATTGTCGGGCTTGCTGGTATTGATGGCAATGGTCAAAGTGAATTGGTAGAAGCCATTACTGGACTTCGCAAAGTCGAATCAGGTCGCATTGTTATCAAAGGTGAAGACATGACCAACAAACGTCCACGTAAAATTACAGAACTTGGTGTTGGGCATGTGCCAGAAGACCGCCACCGTGACGGAATGGTTCTTGATATGACCATTGCTGAAAACATTGTTTTGCAAACGTACTACAAAGAGCCGTTTAGCAAAAATGGTTTCTTGAATTATAAAAACATTAATGAACATGCTCGCAAATTGATGTCAGAATTTGACGTTCGTGCGGCAAATGAATTAGTATCAGCTGGCTCACTTTCAGGTGGTAACCAACAAAAAGCCGTTATCGCTCGTGAAATTGACTTGAACCCTGATTTGTTAGTCGTTAGCCAACCAACCCGTGGTTTGGACGTCGGTGCGATTGAATACATCCGTAAACGTTTAATTGCAGAACGTGACAAAGGGAAAGCTGTCTTAGTGATTAGTTTTGAATTGGATGAAATTTTGGATGTTTCTGACCGTATTGCCGTTATTCACGATGGTAAAATTCAAGGTATGCTAGATGCTAGTCAAACAAACAAACAAGAACTTGGTATTTTGATGGCTGGGGGCCATGTGACAAAGGAGGAAGCTAATGTCTAAACAAACACAACGCTGGGCAGTTCCTTTAATAGCTGTTTTTCTAGGGATGTTACTAGGAGCAGTGCTCATGCTCATCTTTGGTTATAACCCATTTTGGGCTTATAACGACTTGCTTTACACTGCATTTGGTTCTATCAAAAATATTGGTGAAATTTTTCGTGCTATGGGGCCACTTATCTTGATTGCCCTTGGTTTCTCAGTTGCTTCTAAAGCTGGTTTCTTCAATATCGGACTTCCAGGACAAGCCTTGATTGGTTGGGTAATGGCTGGCTGGTTTGCCCTTTCTTTCCCTGATTTGCCAAAACCAATCTCAGTTCTTTGTACTATTGTGATTGGTCTTGTGGCTGGAGGATTGGCTGCAGCTGTCCCAGGTATTTTACGTGCTTATCTTGGAACAAGTGAAGTTATTGTAACTATCATGATGAACTACATTATCTTGTACTCAACACAATACCTCATTCAAGACGTCTTTTCAGATAGCATCATGCGTACGACAGAAGCTACGATCAAAGTTTCTCAAAACGCATCTTATCAAATTGAATGGTTGTCTAACTTGACGGACCACTCACGTATTAATATCGGTATTTTCATTGCCTTAATTGCTGTGGTTATCGTATGGTTTATGATGAAGAAAACCACACTTGGTTATGAAATCACTTCTGTGGGGATTAACCCACATGCTTCAGAATATGCAGGGATGCCATCAAAACGCCTTATCATCATGTCTATGGTGATTTCAGGTGCCATTGCAGGACTTGGTGGAACAGTCGAAGGACTTGGAACTTTTGAAAATGTTTATACGCAAACAAGTTCACTTAGCATTGGTTGGGATGGTATGGCCGTATCACTATTAGCGATCAATAATGCCATTGGGATTCCGTTTGCAGCTTTCTTGTATGCAGTACTTTCCGTTGGTAAGACTGGTATGATTGGCGTTCCTTCAGAGATTGTTGATGTTATTTCAGCTTTCATTATCTTCTTTGTTGGTTCTGATTACATTATCCGTCGTTTTCTTAACTCTAAAAAAGTAGAAGGAGGAAAATAAAATGACTTTTACAACAACATTAGCCTTATTAGTTTCTTCCATGCTCATTTATTCTGCACCACTTATTTTCACAAGTATCGGTGGAACCTTCTCAGAACGTGGTGGGGTTGTCAACGTTGGTCTTGAAGGTATCATGGTTATGGGGGCTTTCTCAGGGGTTCTCTTCAATCTAAGCTGTGCAGATGTGTTTGGCAGTGCGACACCTTGGATTGCTTCTTTGGTGGGAGGAGTTGTAGGACTTCTATTTTCTCTTCTTCATGCTGTTGCGACCATTAACTTCCGTGCAGATCATATCGTGTCTGGTACGGTATTGAACTTGATTGCTCCGTCACTAGCCGTTTTCCTTTGCCGTTTCTTATTTGGTAAAGGACAAACCAATACCATTTCAGAGACCTTTGGTCGTTTCTCATTCCCTGTTTTAAAAGATATCCCATTTATCGGTCAAGTCTTTTTCAACAACACGTCATTGGTTGCTTATGTGGCTATTCTTATTTCATTTGTATCTTGGTTTATCTTGTTCAAGACTCGCTTTGGTCTTCGCCTCCGTTCTGTTGGTGAACACCCTCAAGCAGCGGATACACTTGGAATCAATGTTTACCTCATGCGTTATTTAGGGGTTATGATTTCAGGGTTCTTCGGTGGTATTGGTGGTGCGGTTTATGCTCAAACCATTTCAAATAACTTCGCCGTTACAACGATCGCAGGACCTGGATTTATCGCTCTTGCAGCCATGATTTTCGGACGTTGGAATCCAGTCGGTGCCATGCTATCAAGTCTATTCTTCGGCTTGTCACAATCATTGGCAATCATCGGAGCACAATTACCGCTCTTCTCAAACATTCCATCTGTTTACCTCAAAATCACACCATACGTCTTAACAATTGTTGTTTTAGCAGCCTTCTTTGGTCAATCCGTGGCTCCTAAAGCAGATGGTGTCAACTATATCAAATCAAAATAAGAACATAAAAAGAGGGAAATTTCTCTCTTTTTTAGTCTTCAACTAAGTTATCTGCTAACCCTACCAACTCTTCAGCGTCAGCTGCTTGTTTTTGACGAACAAAGTAATCTTTGGTTTCTGAAATAATGATTGGTGAAAGAGCCAACAAAGCGATTAGGTTTGGTAGAGCCATTAGACCATTCACGATGTCAGCAAGCACCCAAATCAAATCCAGTTTGAGGAAACCACCCAAGGCAACCATAATGACAAAGATAATACGATAGAGTTTGATGTATTTGGTTCCAAAAAGGAATTCAAAACAACGTTCACCGTAGTAAGACCAGCCTAGGATAGTTGTAAAAGCAAACAAAACAAGGCAGAAGGTTAAAGCATGAATACCTGGTGTTCCAAAAACAGATGCAAAGGCTGATTGGGTAAGTGGTGCCCCTTCGAGTCCTGCGACTTTCCACTGTCCTGTTACCATGATAGAAAGTCCTGTTAAGGTACAAATGATAATGGTATCGATAAAAGTCCCTGTCATTGAGATAAGCCCTTGTTCCACAGGCTCTTTTGTTTTGGCAGCTGCAGCCGCGATAGGAGCAGAACCAAGCCCAGATTCATTTGAAAAGACTCCGCGTGCAATCCCTTTTTGAATAGCTTCTTTAACAACCGCACCCGTAAATCCACCAACAGCAGACGTACCAGTGAAGGCTCCTTTGAAAATAGCATTAAAAGCAGGCACGATTTGCTCACTATGCACAAAAATAACAATCAATGTTGCCGTGATGTAAACGACGGCCATGAAAGGCACCACTTTTTCAGCAACTTTTGAAATGGATTGGATACCGCCAAAGATAACAATAGCCACGATGACGGCAATCACAATGCTGACAATCTGAGGCGATAGCGCAAAGGAATTTTCAAGTGATGATGTGATGGAATTAACCTGAGAAAACGTTCCAATTCCAAAATAAGCGACTAAGATACCTGCAATGGCAAAGAAGGTTGCCAAAGGTTTCCAGCGTTTGCCCATCCCATTGACAATGTAGTACATGGGGCCACCTGAAACTTCCCCGTTGTCATCGATTGTACGGTATTTGATAGCTAGAAGTCCCTCAGCGTACTTGGTCGCCATTCCAAAGAAAGCAGCAACCCACATCCAAAATAGCGCCCCTGGACCACCTGATTTGATAGCGGTTGCAACTCCCACGATGTTTCCTGTTCCAACAGTGGCGGCAAGTGCAGTCGCTAAGGCAGCAAAACTGGAAATATCCCCTTGCCCTTTGTCATCCGCAAAAATTAAGCGAAAGGCTTTTGGCAATCGCGTGACTTGGAGTAAGCCAAGGCGAACAGTGAAGTAAAAGCCTGTTCCCACTAGCAAGATAAGCAGTGGTGCACCCCAGACGACATTGTCAAGACTGTTAAAAAAATTGAGCATCATTCTTTTTCTCCCTATACCATATCCCCCAAACGATGCTATTACAAAAGGAGCTATCATTACGATAACTCCTGAAAAGTGATAGGAAAATACCTGCTGGTACTCAAAAAAACAAGAGCCTACAAGTATTTCTTATCTTCTGTCCTTTTGCCTGAGAGTTTGAGTTGTCTGTGACAACTTTGCCCCTTCGGCGCCTGTATCCACGTTTCTAACGTGGTGATGATTGTCATCATCAGGTCTCTCCAGAAGTCCGTCCGTCATCCAGTCCTGTCTTAGACACCTGAGAGCGTAACTCCTTCGGCGAAAGGAAAACCTTTCTTCTCCTGAATAACATCATTCGGTTTGCTATTAAATTTTCAAATATGATAACAAAAAAAGCGAACCTTGTCAATGAGATATTCTAAAATGTTTGGAAACTAACTCTCTGATAGGAGAATTTCCGTCAACATTTGGATAATTTGCTCAATTTGTGGGGCCGTAATATTGGCATAGTTCACGATGAAGGCATTGGTAGATTGGGGCGTGTGGTGTTGGTAGTAGTGGGAGATAGGCGTTAGTTGCAAGCCTTTTTGCCGACTTTTCTGGCAAATGGCATCTTCAGACAAGTGGCTGTCAATAGTCATGATAAAGTGCAGCCCTGATTCTTGTTCGTGGATGCTGATGTAATCCTTTTTGGAGTTGTGCCACACTAAGCCCGTCTTTTTCCATTGCAATGGGGACTTGTGTCATGTTGAATTGTCGGTAAATCTTGGTGATTTTAGGATAGGAAGGCTCCTCCACCGCCACAGTCTTATCTAGACCCAGCAGCTGAATCAGTAGGGTGTAGAGGTATTCCGTTCCCGCCCCGATGACAATCTGCCTAGGGTCCACCACCATGCCACGGTAATCATTTAAATGTTGGGCAATAGCTTGTCTGAGTTCCCAAAGCCCTTGGCTGGGTGAGGCTTGCATCAATTCAGTTTGGTGGTTATTAAGCACCTGACGGAGCAATTTGGACCAAGTGGCAAAGGGAAAGGTTTCAGGATTGGTCTGATTATTGCTAAGGTTAAGGCTGGGCGAGGTATCATCTGACCTGGTTTTTGGAAGAGAAACTAACCTTGCTGTTTTTCTCACCATCGGACGTTGAGACTTGATATCTGCTACAAAAAAGCCTTTTTTAGCTTGGCTGTAAATGTAACCTTCTGCCTTTAATTGCTGGTAACTGGTTTCCACCGTTACAATGGAAACGCCTAGATGCTTGGCTAGGCTTCTTTTTGAGGGCAATTTGTCCTGCGACCTTAGGACGCCCTTGGTAATGTCTGTTTTTATCGCTCGATACAGTTGTTCGTAAAGTGGGATTTTGGCCTGTGCGTCCAAAGTGTAAGTTAGCATAATTCTCCAATCTGACCTTTTTAAAAATCTTTAAAATGGCACTTGATACCATGTCAGATTTTATTATAATGAAAAGCAATCAAAAAGTAAATGAGGTATTTTTATGACAAACCAACGCTATCAACTCAATAAACAATTGGCTCAGATGCTAAAAGGGGGCGTGATTATGGACGTCACGACACCTGAACAAGCGAAAATCGCTGAGGCTGCTGGAGCTTGTGCGGTTATGGCACTAGAGCGTATTCCTGCGGATATCCGAGCAGCTGGCGGTGTTTCTCGCATGAGTGACCCTAAAATGATTCAAGAAATTCAAGCAGCGGTTTCTATTCCTGTTATGGCCAAGGTGCGTATTGGGCATTTTGTTGAGGCTCAGATTTTAGAAGCGATTGAGATTGATTATATCGATGAGAGCGAGGTTTTGTCGCCAGCAGATGACCGCTATCACATTGATAAAACTCAATTTGAGGTGCCTTTTGTGTGTGGGGCTAAAAACCTTGGGGAAGCATTACGCCGTGTGGCTGAGGGGGCTAGCATGATTCGTTCAAAAGGAGAACCTGGGACAGGAGATGTGGTGCAGGCTGTTCGCCATTTACGTCAGTTAAATCAAGAAACGGCACGCCTCCAGTCGCTTCGTGATGATGAACTTTACCTTGCTGCTAAAGAACTGCAAGTGCCTTATCACTTGGTCAAAGACGTGCATGAAACAGGCAAATTGCCAGTTGTTCTCTTTGCGGCAGGTGGGGTAGCAACACCAGCAGATGCAGCCTTGATGATGCATTTGGGAGCAGAAGGGGTCTTTGTTGGTTCTGGTATTTTCAAATCAGGTGACCCTGAAAAACGTGCGCGTGCGATTGTGCAAGCCGTGACCAATTACCAAGACAAACAATTGTTGGCAAAATTATCAGAAAATTTAGGCGAAGCCATGGTGGGAATTAACGAAGACGAGATTCAACTGCTCATGGCAGAACGTGGCATCTAGGAGGTTTTTATGGTAGTGATTGGGATTTTAGCCTTACAGGGAGATTTTGCTGAACACCGCCAAAAAATTGTCGCTTTGGGAGCCAAAACCATTGACATTAGACAGGCTAAAGATTTGCAAGCTCCCTTGGATGGCATGATTTTACCTGGTGGGGAATCAACGGTTCAGGGCAAATTATTGCGTGATTTAGGGATGCTAGAACCTTTAAAAAGTAAAATTGATGCTGGTTTGCCTGTGCTTGCCACGTGTGCAGGCTTGATTTTACTGTCTCAGCAGATTGAAGACCAAGAGAGTACACATTTGGCGACTTTACCTGTCACGGTAAAACGCAATGCTTACGGCAGGCAATTGGGGAGCTTTAATACGCCGCTTTCATTCGGAGATTTGGGTGAGGTCCCCGCAACCTTTATTCGAGCGCCTTATATTAACCAAGTTGACGAGGGTGTTGAGGTTTTAGCTGAAAAAGATGGTAAGATTGTGGCTGCACGCTTTCACAATCAGCTGGGCTTGGCCTTTCATCCTGAGGTGGATGAGAACGACAGCATTCATTCTTATTTCTTGAGCATCTGTCAGACAAAGTAACGACAAGGGACCCCATTTTTTCTAAAAAATGGTACAATAGATAAGCATTATCTTGATGACTATTTATCTAGGAGGAATAACACACGGACTTAGCTAGTGAGGTAAGCCGTGGTATTAGACAATGAATCCATTATTAGAAGGAATGAATGACCAACAAAGACTTGCGGTTGAAACGACAGAAGGTCCTGTGCTAATCATGGCAGGGGCTGGCTCTGGTAAAACGCGTGTCTTGACCCACCGAATTGCTTATTTGATTGATGAAAAATTTGTCAATCCTTGGAATATCTTGGCAATTACCTTTACCAATAAAGCTGCGCGTGAAATGCGTGAACGTGCTATGAAACTAAACCCTGCGACCAAGAATACCTTGATTGCGACCTTCCATAGCATGTGTGTGCGCATTTTGCGTCGTGATGCTGACCATATTGGTTACAATCGTAATTTCACTATCGTTGACCCTGGGGAACAACGCACCCTGATGAAACGTATTCTCAAAAATCTAAATTTGGACCCTAAGAAATGGAATGAGAGAGCCATTTTAGGGACCATTTCAAATGCCAAAAACGATTTGCTAGATGAAGTGGCTTACGAAAAACAAGCCAACGATATGTATTCGCAAATTGTTGCCAAATGTTACAAGGCTTACCAAGAGGAATTGCGTCAGAGCGAAGCTATGGACTTTGATGACCTTATCATGCTAACCTTGCGTTTGTTTGACAAAAATCCTGATGTCTTGGCTTATTACCAGCAACGTTACCAGTACATTCATGTGGATGAGTATCAAGATACCAACCACGCGCAATACCAGTTGGTAAAATTGTTGGCGTCACGTTTCCAAAACATCTGTGTTGTGGGGGATGCCGACCAATCCATTTATGGCTGGCGTGGGGCGGATATGCAAAATATCCTTGATTTTGAAAAAGATTATAAAGAAGCCAAGACCATTTTGCTGGAGCAAAACTACCGTTCAACCAAAAATATCTTGCAGGCAGCCAACAGCGTGATTAAAAACAACCGCAACCGCCGTCCAAAAACCTTGCGGACGGATAATGAAACTGGGGAATCTATTGTTTATTACCGTGCGCGTGATGAGCGTGAGGAAGCTGTTTTTGTTGCCTCAACGATTGACAATATTGTGCGTGAAACAGGGCGAAACTTCAAAGATTTTGCGGTTCTCTACCGTACCAATGCCCAATCTCGTACCATTGAAGAAGCCTTGCTGAAATCGAACATTCCTTACACCATGGTTGGTGGAACCAAATTCTACAGTCGTAGGGAAATCCGTGACGTGATTTCTTACCTCAATGTCATTGCCAATGCAGCAGACAACATCAGCTACGAGCGTATTGTTAACGAGCCAAAACGTGGTGTGGGGCCTGGAACTTTGGATAAAATCCGTGATTTTGCCAGCCAGCAACAAATGAGTTTGTTAGAAGCGTCGGCTAACATCATGTTATCAGGTGTCAAAGGAAAAGCTGCACAAGCTGTTTGGGATTTGGCGCAATTACTCATGACCTTGCGTGATGGGCTTGATGGCATGACGGTTACCGAATTGGTGGAAGCAGTCCTTGACAAGACAGGCTACTTAGAAGCTCTTCGTTTGCAAAATACACTGGAAAGCCAAGCACGTATTGAAAATATCGAAGAATTCTTGACGGTTACCAAAAACTTTGATGACAATCAAGAAGATGCCCCAGAAGGAGAAACGGGTCTTGAAAAACTCAGCCGTTTCTTGAATGATTTGGCTTTGATTGCTGATACTGACGATGGCGAAGCAGAGAGTGCCGAAGTGACCTTGATGACCTTGCATGCCGCCAAGGGATTGGAATTTCCAATTGTCTTTTTGATTGGTATGGAAGAAGGGGTTTTTCCATTGTCACGCGCAACTGAGGACCAAGACGAGTTGGAAGAAGAGCGCCGCCTAGCTTATGTTGGGATTACCCGCGCTGAAAAGCTCCTCTTTTTGACCAATGCTAACACGCGAACTTTGTTTGGTAAGACCAATTACAACCGTCCGTCACGCTTCATCCGTGAAATTGACGAAGAATTGTTGCAATACCAAGGCTTAGCACGCCCAGCCAATTCATCCTATGGAGTGCGTTATAGTGGTGGTGATGACACCATGTCATTTGGGCAGGGCATGAGCTTGCAACAAGCGATTCAATCTCGCAAAGCCAAGGTACAGCCACAATCAAGCCGCGGTGCGCAGCCATTTGCAAAAGCTGGCAAGGCAGTGCCGTTTGGGCAAAGTGCTTCGGCTAGCAAAGAGGCTATTGATTGGCAAATCGGCGACATTGCCCACCATAAAAAATGGGGTGATGGCACGGTATTGTCAGTGACAGGCTCAGGTCAAACCCAAGAGTTAAAAATCAATTTCCCAGAAGTTGGGCTTAAAAAACTCTTGGCAAGTGTGGCACCAATTGAGAAAAAATAAGAAGGTCAGGTTTTAGCCTGCTTTCTTTTTTTCTGAAATCAAGTGAAAAATCCTTCTAATATGACCCAAATCGTCTGAAAATTTTGGTATAATAGAATAAATTTTAATTTAGGAGAGTACATGTCTTATATTTTGGAAATTCTGCCAAGCTTATTGGACGGTGCAAAGGTAACTATTGAGATTTTTTTCATTGTGATTATCTTATCAATTCCTCTTGGTGCCGTCTTAGCGTTTTTGATGCAGATTAAGTTTAAACCGTTAGAATGGCTGTTAACCCTATACGTTTGGGTTATGCGTGGTACCCCTTTGCTGCTGCAATTGATTTTCTTGTATTATGTCTTGCCAAACATCGGCATTGTTATGGACCGTTTACCAGCAGCCATTGTGGCCTTTACGTTGAATTACGCGGCCTATTTTGCTGAGATTTTCCGTGGTGGGATTGCTGCCATTCCTAAAGGGCAATACGAAGCGGCTAAGGTCTTAAAATTAAGCCCGTTTCAGACTATTTTTTATGTCATTTTGCCACAAGTGTTCAAAATCGTTCTCCCAAGCGTCTTTAACGAAACCATTAACTTGGTCAAAGACTCTTCTTTGGTCTATGTCTTGGGGGTAGGCGACTTGTTGCTTGCTAGTAAAACAGCAACCAACCGTGATGCCTCACTGGCACCGATGTTTATCGCAGGGGCACTTTATTTGCTGATGATTGGTGTAGTGACGATCATCTCACGACAAACAGAAAAGAAATTTGATTATTACAAATAAGAAGGTGACCAATGTTAGAATTACGCAATATTTCCAAACAGTTTGGTCAAAAAAAGATTTTTGATCATTTCAACCTAACCATTGAAGATGGCAAGATTTTATCCCTTGTTGGACCATCTGGTGGGGGAAAGACGACCTTGCTTCGTATGTTAGCAGGACTTGAAAAAATTGATTCTGGTAGCATCATCTATAATGGCAAAACCTTTCCCATTGACCACTTGGAAAACCTCAACTTGCTGGGCTTTGTTTTCCAAGATTTTCAATTATTTCCCCATTTATCAGTTTTAGATAATTTGATTTTATCTCCTACCAAAACCATGGGAATGAGTAAAGAAGCAGCAACTGAAAAAGCCATGGGCTTGTTGCGTCGTTTGGGCTTGGGCGAACACGTTAACGCCTATCCTTATTCCCTATCTGGAGGGCAAAAGCAGCGTGTGGCTTTGGCACGGGCCATGATGATTGACCCTGAAATCATTGGCTATGACGAACCAACTTCGGCACTAGACCCTGAGCTGCGTCAAGAAGTGGAAAGACTACTCTTGCAAAATCGTGAAGCAGGCATGACGCAGATTGTCGTAACCCATGATTTGGCCTTTGCCGAAACCATTTCCGACCATATTTTAAAAATCAATCCCAAGTAGAGGTGGTGGGTAAATGACATTTAAAAAATGGACAATAGTCACAACGCTCCTTCTTTTGCTGATGGCTTTGAGTGGGTGTGATTTATCAGCTAAAAAGAAAGCAGCCAGCACTGACCAGTGGAATAGTTATGTGAAAAAAGGTGAAATCACGATTGGTTTTGACAATACCTTCGTTCCCATGGGATTTGAGGACCGAGATGGCACCTACACAGGATTTGACGTTGATTTAGCCAATGCAGTCTTTAAAGAATACGGCATCAAGGTTAATTGGCAGCCCATTGATTGGGATATGAAAGAAACCGAGTTAAACAATGGCACTATTGATTTGATTTGGAATGGCTATTCTATGACTAAGGAGCGGGAAGAAAAAGTCCGCTTCACCAATCCCTACATGATTAACAAACAAGTGTTGGTGACGAAAAAATCATCTGGCATTACGGATTTTGCGGACATGAAGGGCAAGACTTTAGGCGTACAGTCAGGTTCGTCAGGTTATGATGCCTTTTTAGCCTCGCCAAAAGTCTTAAAAGATATCGTAGCTGGCAAGGATGCCACACAGTATGAAACGCTGACGCAAGCCCTCATTGATTTGAAAAACAACCGTATTGATGGCTTGTTGATTGATGAAGTGTATGCCAATTATTACTTGAAACAAGAAGGCGAGCTGGACCGCTACAACATCATTCCGAGTGCATTTACAGGCGAAGATTTTGCAGTTGGAGCGAGAAAAGCTGACAAAACGCTAGTTGAAAAAATTAACCAAGGTTTCAAAACACTTTATCAAAAAGGAATTTTCCAAAAGATTTCCCAAAAATGGTTTGGCGAAGACGTCGCAACGCAATCGGTTAAGGAATAGGAGTGCCCGTCTATTCTGACCTAGTTAGGAGTCCTGTATGACTTTCACGTTATGTCTTAGTGCTTTACTCAAATTTCTGTTAGGTGTTGTTCTGGTTGCTGCTCTTTTGTTTATTCCTGCGGGGACGCTAAATTATCCAAACGCTATTTTGCTCATGGTTATCTTGTTTGTTCCTATGTTTCTAGCAGGACTGGTCTTGATGGTTAAAAATCCTGACTTGTTGCGCAGGCGCTTGAAGGTAAAAGAAGAACAAGGGGAGCAAAGAAAAATTATTGCGGCTACGGGTTTTATGTTTGTAGTGGGCTTTATCTTAGCAGGATTGGATTTTCGATTAGATTGGCTGCCACTACCACAAATTATTTCCAAAGTTTCTGCTCTTCTTTTTCTTCTAGCTTATGCGCTTTATGCAGAAGTTTTACGAGAAAATACCTACTTATCTCGTACCGTTATGGTAGAAGAAGAACAGAAAGTCATTAATACAGGCTTGTACGGTCTTGTTAGACATCCGATGTACAGTGCAACAATTATTCTGTTTCTGACGATGCCTTTAGTACTGGGCTCTTTAATTGCTTTTTTAGTTTTTTTACCATATCCAATCATGATTATCAAAAGGCTAAAAAATGAAGAGCAGGTGTTGTCAAAGGAACTAACAGGCTATACAGAATATCAAAAGAAAGTACGTTATCGCTTAATTCCTTATATTTGGTAACAAATAACCCCATCTCTACTCAGAGATGGGGTTTCGTATTTTTTTATTTTTTTGGAGTGATTTGGTGGAAGACGAGGTACCAATTTTCTTGGCGGCGCCAAATGCTGGTGTGAGCCTCTCCTCCAAGCGTATAAGTAATCAATTTGGTTTTTTGGCTAATAGATGTCATCTCAAAATCTTCAAATTGACTGACATAATGTCTTTGACGCGCAATCATTTCTTCTTTAGAATAAGTCTGACCGTCGTCTGAAATCAAGCGGAAGTTATCTGCCAATAATTCTTCGTAATCAGGGATTTTTGAGAGAATGATTTTTTCATTTTTTTGGAGTCTGTGGTAAACATTTTCCCAAATTTCATCTTCTGGGATAGCGGCAGGTTCTACGTGAACATCGGTATCGTAAATCGAAAATTCTTGATTAAGCAAGCGTTCGATTTGTTCCGTGATTTCATGGCTTTCATAAACAGACAAATCAGGGTTCATTTCAACCACGATATCGAGGTAGATATTGCTTCCGTATGAACGTCCGCGCAATGATTTAACCGCAGTGACTTTTGGTAATTTTAAAATGGCTTCTTTGTATTTTTTGAGTTCCTTGTCATCAAAACCATCTGATAAGCTAAAGGCACTTTCCATGAAAATATCATAAGCCGTTTTCAAGATGAAATAAGTAATGACAATGGCAGCCAATCTATCGATGATGACTAAGTGGAAAGAAGCGGCGATAATGGCAACAGACGTTCCGATAGAAGCAACGGCGTCAGAAAGATTATCCTTGGCAGCGGCAACGAGGGCGCTTGATTTGACCTTTTTAGACAATCGACGGTTGTAGAGGTAAACACCGTACATGATAATCGCAGAAACCACTCCGACAATGGCACCTTCAGGATCAATAGTAGTAGTTGTTCCTGAAATGATTTTGTGAATGGTTTGCGATAGCACTTGGAAACCAACGATAAACATGATAAATGATGTGATCAAGCTGGCTAAATCTTCAATTTTCCAATGCCCAAAACGGTGGTCCTCGTCAGCAGGTTTGCTGGCTAAATGCAGACCAATAAACAAGGTCACATTGCTTAAAATATCCGAAACGTTGTTAAAACCGTCGGCAATCAATGAAGATGAGTTAATGCTATAACCCACAATCAATTTGGCAATCGAGATGAGCAGGTAAGCCACTATACTAACAATCGGGCCACGCTTAGCCAGTTGAAGATTAGAAGTTGGTGTAGATGACATAAAGAATAGCTCCTTTAACAATCGGAAAAAAAAGAGAGAGGTACATTATTGGTGTTTGTTAAAATAGCGTCTGGTTTCGCTGATAATAACAGGTGAGAGGGCAAGTAGGGCAATTAAGTTTGGCACAGCCATCAGACCATTAACGATATCGGCAATGACCCAAATGGTTTCCAAACTAATGTATCCGCCTAAAGCAACCATGGCAATAAAGAAAACGCGGTAAACAGGAATGGCTTTCACGCCAAATAGAAACTCAAAGCAGCGTTCGCCATAGTAGCTCCAGCCCAAAATAGTTGTGAAAGCAAAGAGAATCAAACTAAAGGTTAAGGCATAAACCCCAAAATTACCAAAGACAGATGAAAAGGCAGATTGGGTCAACATGGCACCATTTAGGTCACTAGACCAGCCGCCAGTTACGATGATGGCAAGCCCTGTCAAACTACAAATGATAATGGTATCAATGAAAGTTCCTGTCATAGACACAAGTCCTTGCTCAACAGGTTCATTGGTCTTGGCAGCCGCCGCAGCAATCGGAGCAGAACCCAAACCAGATTCGTTAGAGAAAATGCCTCGAGCTATCCCTGCTTGAATAGTTGTTACCATTGTTGCCCCTGCAAAACCACCCGTTGCAGCCTTTCCAGTGAAAGCAGATTGGAAAATCAGTCCCAAACTTGGCAAAATATTGTCTGCATGAGAAAGCAAAATAGTCACAGTAGCGATGATGTAGATGATAGCCATAAAAGGCACAACACTTTCAGCGACTTTTGAGATGGATTTGATTCCCCCAAAAATAATGATGCTGACCAAAATAGCCAAGATAATACTAATCACTTGTGGCGACCAGCCGACGGTATTTTTGAGAGAGTCGGTAATCGAGTTCACCTGAGTGAAAGTTCCTGAGCCAAAGAGAGCAACCATGACACCAAAAATAGAAAAAGCGATAGCTAGAGGTTTCCACTGTTGCCCCATCCCATTAACGATGTAGTACATAGGCCCTCCAGCGATAAAGCCATCAGCGTCTTTGGTACGGTATTTGATAGCCAAAACCCCTTCAGCATACTTGGTTGCCATACCAAAGAAGGCAGCCATCCACATCCAAAAGAGGGCTCCAGGTCCTCCAAGTTTTATAGCAGTTGCAACGCCAACCACATTTCCTGTTCCGACAGTCGCCGCCAGTGCCGTTGCCAAGGCCGCAAAGCTTGAGATATCCCCTTGACCGTCAGAATCCGAAGCAAAAATCAGTTTGATTGCTTTGGGCAGCCGGAAAACTTGCAGCAGTCTTAGGTGAACAGAAAGGTAAAATCCCGTTCCAACCAGAAAGACAAGAAGAGGCGGTCCCCAGACAAAACTATCTAAGGAAGATAGAAAATGGTACATAAATCAAACTCCTAAATATCAAGTCCGACCGTGTTATTGCAACCGTTTCTTATGAAAAAGCCTAGCCAAACACGGCAGGAACAATTGAAATAATGTTGGTATTTTCAGAAAAATGAATAATTTTAACCCATCTATTGTACAGGTCTTGCAAGCTTTTGTCAAATCACAGTTAGAGAAAGCAAGTTCTCTCAATAGCTGTATGCTTTATCATAGCAAACTTTTATCGACTTTTTAAAAATTGTAAAAATATCCAACTGACTACATATAAATGTTTTTAGCGAGTTTATTGGCATTTGAAGAAAGTTTTTTATAAATCTGATGAAAAACGTTATAATACACTTAAGGATGATACATTCAAATGGACATAATGGGAGCTTCGCCTGAAGAGGTTATAACTTTTTATAGAGTCATTAGGCCTTGAATTACTAGACTCGAAAGGTTGTAGAGCTCTATGAAAAACTCAAATCTAAGTTACGTTTTACTTACAAAGGATAAAATATTTAGAATGTTCTAGGTGTTTTTTTGTGTGCATAAGAGGAACTAGATACCATAAAACGCACAATGGCGCATTTTGTATTAATTTGTTATAATGGGAACGTTGAACGAGGAGTTATTATGAAATTCGATAAAAAACAAGTCTATTATGTTGTCTTTGCTTTCATTATTTGTTACGCCATACTGGCTTATTGGCATAGCGGAGCGGCTTTGGTTGATACTATTTATCAAGCCAGCATTCCCTTTATGATTGGTGCGGGAATTGCTTATATTGTCAATATTGTCATGAGTGCTTACGAGAGCCTCTATGACCGCTTTTTGACACACCCTATCTTGCAAAAAATCAAGCGGTCAATAACGATGATTTTAGCCTATCTCACTTTTATTTTTGTGATTTTTTGGTTATTTTCAATTGTCTTGCCAGACTTAATCGTCAGTATCAATTCGCTTTTGCGGATTGATACCAGCGGATTTTCTCATTTTATCAAGGAAATCAGTGACAATCGTGTCATCAAAGAATCTTTGAATTATTTTGTCAGTTTGTCTGATATTACCACCACCCTTTCAGATTACAGTCGCCAATTCCTAAATCAAGTCTTGTCTGTTTTAACAGGCGTGTTGACATCTGTTAGTACCATTGCTTCAACAGTCTTGAACATTTTTGTTAGCCTTGTTTTTTCAATCTATATCTTGGCTAGTAAAGAAGAATTGGGACGTCAATTTAATGTTTTGATGGATACTTATATCAGCAAATACGCTGACGGTATTCGCTATGTTTTTGGTATTTTACACTTGCGTTTTCACGGTTTCTTCGTGGGTCAAACCATTGAAGCGGTGATTTTAGGAACGTTGACCACTTTGGGAATGTTCCTGCTTGATTTCCCATACGCAGCAACTATCGGTATCCTTGTTGCCTTCTTCTCATTGATTCCGATTGTTGGGGCTTACATTGGGGCAACCATTGGTTTTATCCTCATTGCCACTCATTCCGTTTCACAAGCTTTCTTCTTCTTGATTTACTTGGTTATTTTGCAACAATTCGAAGGAAATGTGATTTATCCGCGTGTCGTTGGAGGGTCAATTGGACTTCCTGGTATGTGGGTCTTGATGGCCATCACTATCGGTGGCGCACTTTGGGGTGTCTTGGGAATGATTGTCGCTGTGCCAATTGCTGCTAGTCTTTATCAAATGATTAAAGACAACGTTGCCAAACGTCAACAAGCCCAGTCAAACAACTTAGAATAACTATGACGATGAAAAAAATGAATTTACTCTTTGCCATCGATGATGGCTATGTGCAACAATTTATGGTGACCTTGTATTCCATTCACCAAAACAGTTCCAATCAGCAATTTTCTGTTTATGTACTGCAAAAAACGGAGCTAGCACAAAACGAAGCGATTGAGACATTTTGCCATAATCTAGGTCTTGATTATCACCCTGTTGTGATTGGCGAGAAATCCTTTGAAGATGCACCGACAACAAATCGTTATCCTGAAACCATTTATTATCGTTTATTGGCACATGAATACTTGCCACAAGATTTGGATAAAATCTTATATGTTGACGCAGACATTTTGTGTTTAAATGACATGGTTGCCCTCTACGAGATGGATTTGGAGGATAAATTGTACGCAGCGGCCAGCCATATGTCAGACGGTAATATTTCAAATTTGGTCAATAAGCTACGCTTGCGAAATTTTGAAGCCGAAAGTTACTTCAATTCTGGCGTGCTTTTGATGAATTTGGAAGCCATTAGGCAATCGGTTTTTCGAAAAGACATTTTGGATTACATTGAGAAAAACAGTCACCTGCTCTTTTTGCCAGACCAAGATATTCTAAATGCTTTATATGGTCATCGCACGGTGCTCATTCCAGACCAAATCTACAATTACGATGCACGCTACAACGTGCTTTATTACGGCAGAAGTTCAGGTGAGTGGAACTTGAACTGGGTCATTGAAAATACCGTTTTCTTGCATTTTTGTGGACGTGACAAGCCTTGGAAAAAAGATTATAGAGGTCGTTATAGTGCCCTTTACAAACATTATTGGCACCGTACCTTGCGTTTAAAAGACAGCAAAGATTAAAACACAAGTTCCTTCGCTTACGAATAATTAAGTGGAGGGACTTTTTTATGTATAGAATCGATGCCGCATCCGCTTCTCAGTTGCCTCGAGAAAGACTGCAACATTTAGGAGCCGAACAATTAAGCAACCAAGAATTATTGGCCATTTTATTGCGAACGGGCACCAAGCAACTCCCTGTTTCAGCCCTTTCGCAGCAAATATTAAAACAAATCAATCGCCTGTCTGATTTGGAGCACCTTTCTTTGCAGGAATTGCAACAAATTAACGGCATAGGAGTAGTCAAATCCATTGAAATCAAGGCCATGATTGAATTATCCAAACGGATTTTCAAAGACGTTTGCCTAGACAACGAGCGCATTTTAAGTAGTGAAAAATTGGCGCAAAAAATGATGCTGGAATTGGGAGCACAAAAGCAGGAGCACCTTGTTGCCATTTACCTAGACACACAAAATCACATCATCGAGCAACGCACGATTTTCATTGGAACGGTTAGACGGTCAGTAGCAGAACCGCGTGAAATTCTCTATTATGCTTGTAAAAACATGGCGACATCTGTGATTATCGTACATAATCACCCGTCTGGCCTACCCCATCCAAGTGAAAACGACGTGCGATTTACCGAAAAAATCAAAACGGCTTGTGAGATGATTGGCATTTGCTGCTTGGACCACATTATTGTTGGCAAATACCGTTATTATAGTTTTCGAGAAGAGGAGCATATTTTAGTTTAAATAAAAAATACCTTAGAACATCCTGTTTCTAGGGTATTTTTAGACTGATTATTTTGATTGATTCATGAAATACAATAGCGTTTGCAATTCACTGGTTAAATCAACGTATTGTACAATGGTGTCTTTAGGGACACTGAGGTGTACAGGTGAAAAGCTCAAGATACCACGAATACCAGCACTGACGAGGTAGTCAGCCACCTCTTGAGCCTTGGTACTTGGCACGGTCAAAATCGCCGTTTCAATACCAGATTCTTTGACGTGTTCTTTTAGGGTTGAAATACCATAAATAGGAATGCCGTCTGACGTTGTTTGCCCAACCAATTCATTGTCATCGGTATCAAAAGCCATCACAATTTGCATTTTGTTACGATCGTGGAAACGATAGTGTAGTAAAGCCCGTCCAATATTACCGCAGCCTACCAATAGAACTGCCGTGGTCGAGTGGTCGTTTAAAATATCCGCAAAAAAATTCATCAATTTTTTGACGTCATAACCAAAACCACGCCGACCTAACTCACCAAAGTAAGAAAAATCTCTACGGACTGTTGCAGAATCAATTCCCATGGCATCTGCAATTTGTTTTGAGCTCGCTTTTTCAATATTATCTGTATTGAATCGCTTGAAAATACGATAATAAAAGGATAGCCGTTTAGCTGTCGCTTTAGGAATAGATTTATCAGTCGTCACAATACCATCTCCTCATATTTGTTACTTCTATTGTAACAAAAAGCTTGTGAAAAGAAAAACAAATTTCATAAATTCCGATAAAAAAAGCCTGATTTCTAAGCAAAACTAGAAATCAAGCTGATGATCATTAAACGGATGTTTTGGTGAAAATATCACGTTCAACAAGGCTATCCATCAAGAAGTAAAATTTCTCTTGTAAAATGGTGTTATCTTCTGATTTGAAAATGTTGACGAGGCGTAGACCAGATTTGTCCGTAATGTTCATTTTAAAGCCTGTTAGCTCTTTGTTAATAGTGATTTTTAGGGCAAAACCTTCGCCAGAATTAGGGACTTTTTCCAATAGACGTGTCAATTCATAATGTCCTACACGATTTTGAGTAAAAGTCGTGTCGCGAAGGGTATATTTTTTAACATCATCGCTAAGAGTATAGCTATATAGGCAGTCTGTTAATGTAATTGTTTTTTCAAATGCCATCTTATTTTCCTATTATTTCTACTAATTTTTGGGCGAACTCTTGCACTTCTGATAGTGTGTTGAGTTCAGAGAAACTGATGCGAATAGACTCGTTTAAACGTAGTGAGTCTTGGCCATACATACTGGCTAAAACATGACTTGGCTCAACCGTACCAGCCGTGCAGGCAGAACCTGTTGAAACGGCAAATCCAGCCAAATCTAACTGGGTTAATAATGTGGCATTATTGTGATGAGGAAAACCGATATTAAGCACATGAGGCATCGTGTTGGCTGTTTCATTGAGGTAATAGTCCAAGCCAGAAATAGCCTCCAAAAAGGTATCACGCAAGATTTGAACGTGGTCATAATTGGCTTTTTTATTTGCCACACTATCGGCCAAGGCTTGTGCCATCCCAGCAATACCAACCATGTTTTCAGTACTTGCTCGGCGTTTTTCTTCTTGCTCCCCACCATGAAGTAGGTTATCAAAGTGTTGCGGCGTCGAATATAAAATACCAACGCCCTTTGGACCGTGGAATTTATGGGCAGAAGCAGACAAAAAGTCGGCTTTTAACTCCTCAGGAAAAACGTCCAGTTTTCCCACGGCCTGAACAGCATCCACGTGAAAAACAGCTTGATGCGATTCAAGGAGTTCTCCGATTTCCTTGACGGGTAGGAGGTCGCCTGTTTCGTTATTAGCCAACATGGTGCTAACTAAAATGGTATCATTACGCAAAGCGTCAGCCACTTGTTGGGCAGAAATCGTCCCGTTTTGAGGTTGCAAATAAGTTACTTCAAAACCAAAACTTTCTTCCAAATAAGTCATTGTGTGTAAGACAGAGTGATGCTCGATAGCCGTTGTAATCAGGTGTTTTCCCTTATTTTGATTGGCCAAAGCATAGCCTTTGATAGCAGTATTGTTGCTTTCAGTTGCTCCTGAGGTGAAGATAATGCGGCGTGGAGTTGTCTTGAGGGCAGACGCAATCATTTGCCGATAAGTACGCAGGCGGTAGTTGGCACGGCGTCCAATCCTGTGAATGCTAGAAGGGTTACCAAAATCGGTAGTCATGATATCCTTCATCGCCTCAATGACAGACGGAGTTAGTGGAGTAGTAGCAGCATTATCAAAATAAATCATATCTTAATCCTTTTTAGCGTCGTATGAAAAGAGTGGGCTAAGTGGTGCTTTTTCGTGGATACGAATAATAGCATCCGCAATCAATTCACTGGCAGAAAGGTATTTCAAGTTTTTAGGAAGAAGTTCCTTAGTGTCAACAGAATCGGTTACAACAATTTCTTTGATAGGAGCAGTATTTAGCGTATCAGCGGCACCGCCAGCAAACAATCCGTGACTGGCTACCGCATAAATCTCAGTTGCACCTTCGCGTTCAAGGATTTTAGCTGCTTCAGCAAACGTACGACCTGTATTTAAAATGTCATCGATAAGGATGGCTTTTTTATTTGCAACTTCACCGATAATGTAACCTTCTTCGCGGTGTGAGTCGTCTTGAGCGTAGTCGATGATAGCGATAGGTGAATCAAGGTATTCGGCAAGGCTACGAGCACGTTTGATTCCTGAGTTTTTAGGACTGACAATAACAACGTCTTCCCCTTTTAAATCAAGGTTGTAGCAGTATTCTGCAAACAAAGGTACAGTGTACAAGTTATCTACTGGAACGTCAAAGAAACCTTGAACTTGGACAGCGTGAAGGTCTAGTGTAAGAAGACGGTCAACACCAGCTTTAACAAGCATATTAGCCACTAGTTTAGCAGTAATTGGTTCACGTGATGCGGCAATGCGGTCTTGACGAGAGTAACCAAAGTAAGGAATCACCACGTTTACGGTGTTGGCACTGGCACGTTTACAAGCATCAATCATGATGAGCAACTCCCAAAGGTTGTCATTCACTGGGTAGCTCGTTGATTGGATAATGTAGATATCATCACCACGAACAGTTTCTTCGATGTTAATCATGATTTCGCCGTCTGAGAATTTGCGTGTTGACACTTTTCCTAGCGGCACCTTAACGGCATCCGCAATTTTTTTGGCAATTTCCACATTAGAAGAAAGAGAAAAAAGCTTAAATTGTTTGTCGGCGTAAAGTTCTGCCATGATATAAATATACTCCTTTAAACATTAATAGTTCTATTTTATCAAAAAAGATGGAATTATTCAGCATTTTATAACGAAAAATGGGCTGAAATTATTTTAGTGTGGCACTGAAACGAGCCACCTTGCTTTTAGCGTATTTAAAATGAATGTGGTTTTGGGCTAGGAAACGGTCAAAATCGGCCTTACCTTTATCAGCATCTTCCACCTCTAACTCCAACTCATAATCTTGTTTGCCAGCGTATTGATTGCTATCTAGCGCCATTAAACCGATAGACGTTTTCATTTCGCGGCGAGTGGTTGTCAAATGCCCAAAACACTTCAATGCAGCTGGATCAACTCCATTTTCTCGAATGTGATCAAAAAATGCAATCTTTGAAAAATGATTGGTTTGAATAATGTTTTTTGCTTCTTCTAAAGTCAAATCGTGATTGTGTTCCAAATTGCCAACTTTTTTGGGCACTTTAAGAGTGAGTTCGGCGCGGTCGTCAAATGTGCGAATGCGCAAGGACATCCGATTGGCTTTCATATCAAATGCCGCTGTATCAAAGTAGTAGTTGGTTTGAGTAACAGGAGCGACTTGTGCAAATTGTGGGCTCAAACGGTTAAAATCATCCTTGTTTAATAAGGTTTTGTATTCTATTTCAAGATGTGTCATAAGCCAGTTTTCCTTTGTGATAAAAATAGTGAATATGATATAATTAGAATGTTATACTAATTCTATAAAAAAGTTATTTATTTGACAAGAATGGACTTGTCATGATAAAGGGGGATGATGATTTTTGGATTGGGAAAAGTTTTTGGATCCGTATATCCAAACCGTAGGAGAGTTAAAAATCAAACTGCGAGGGATTCGAAAGCAATTTCGAAAGCAAAACAGACACTCTCCGATTGAGTTTGTCACAGGACGTGTGAAATCGGTTGAGAGTATTCAAGAAAAAATGGCACTCCGAGGCATTAAGCTTGAAAATATCGCTCAAGATTTGCAAGATATTGCTGGGGTGCGTATTATGGTTCAATTTGTCGATGATGTGGACGAAGTCTTGACGCTATTGCGTAGCAGACATGATATGACCATTATCCAAGAACGCGACTACATCAACAATATGAAATCAAGTGGTTACCGTTCATACCATGTGATTATTGAGTATCCTGTTGATACTATAGATGGTCAAAAAACAGTCCTAGCCGAAATTCAAATTCGGACTTTGGCCATGAATTTTTGGGCAACGATTGAACATTCCTTGAACTACAAGTACAATGGGGAATTTCCAGAAGAAATCAAGAAACGTTTGGAAATCACGGCAAAAATTGCTTTGGAATTGGACGAGGAAATGCGGAAAATTAGGGAAGATATCAGAGAAGCACAGCTTTTATTGATCCAGCGAGTCGAAAATTAAATGATGGAGTGGGGAATAGCGATGACACAGACGAATACTACAGGTAAAAACAAAAAAGCTATGCGTGTGGCTATTGTTTCAAATGGGAAAAAACAAAGTCGCCGAGTAGCTTCAAAATTGTTTGCGATTTTTAAAGAAGACAAGGATTTTTACTTAACCAAAAAAGACCCTGATGTAGTGATTTCAATTGGTGGCGATGGTATGTTGCTTTCAGCCTTCCATATGTACGAAAGAAATCTAGACACCGTCCGTTTTGTGGGGGTTCACACGGGGCATTTGGGCTTTTACACCGATTACCGTGATTTTGAAATCGACAAATTGGTTGATAATTTGCGCTCAGACAAGGGCGACAAGGCTTCTTACCCTATCTTGAAAGTGAAAATTACCCTTGATGACGGCAAAGTAATTAACCTTAGAGCCTTGAACGAATCGTCAATCAAACGGATTGAAAAAACCATGGTGGCAGATGTCATGGTTAGCGATGTTATCTTGGAGCGTTTCCGTGGTGATGGCTTGTCTGTATCAACACCGACAGGAAGCACGGCTTACAACAAATCATTAGGTGGGGCTCTTTTGTACCCAACCATTGAAGCCATGCAGTTAGCTGAAATTTCAAGCTTAAATAACCGTGTTTATCGCACCTTAGGGTCATCAATTGTTGTGCCTAAAAAAGATAAGATTGAAATCAAGCCGACCCGCCAAGGTATCTATACCATTTCAGTGGACAATAAAACCATGCATTATAAAAATTTATCTAAAGTGGAATATCGGATTGATTCTAAAAAAATTAGCTTTGTGGCAACCCCATCGCATACAAGTTTTTGGGAACGTGTCACAGATGCTTTCATAGGAGATTTGGATTCGTGAGATTTGAATTTGTTGCCGACCGTCAAACCAAGGTCAAGACATTTCTAAAAAGCCATGATGTTTCAAAAGGGTTACTCGCCAAGGTTAAATTTAAAGGGGGGAATATTTGGGTTAACGGCGTTGAGCAAAATGCGATTTACCTCTTAGAAAAAGGAGATGTCGTCACGATTGAGATTCCTGACGAGCAAGAGCACGAAACCCTCATTCCCGTCAAACACCCTTTGGATATTGTCTATGAGGACGAGCATTTTCTAATCATCAATAAGCCGAGCGGCTTTGCTAGCATTCCAAGTGTTTTGCACTCTAACACCATCGCTAATTTTGTGAAGGCTTATTATATGGAAAATGATTACTCTAATAAGCAGGTTCATATTGTGACCCGTTTGGATAAAGATACGAGTGGTTTGATGCTTTTTGCCAAACACGGCTACGCTCATGCCAGACTAGATAGGCAGCTGCAAAGCAAGTCTATTGAAAAGCGTTATTTGGCTTTGGTTTCTGGCAAGGGAGAATTGGAAGATAGCGGCGAGATTATTGCACCAATTGCTCGCTCAGATGACAGCATCATCACGCGCCGTGTTCACCCATCAGGCAAATACGCTCACACCAGCTATCAAGTGGTCGAACGTTTTGGTGATGTGGCCTTGGTGGACATTCGGCTGCACACAGGACGCACCCATCAAATTCGCGTGCATTTTGCGCACATTGGCTTTCCTTTGCTGGGAGATGATATGTATGGCGGTCGGATGTTAGGCATCACACGTCAAGCTTTGCATTGCCATTACTTGCGTTTTAGAAATCCTTATGACAATAAGGAGATTATCCAGAAAATCCCCTTGACAAAAGACTTTGAAAACGTTATCATTAAATTACAAAAAAATTAGAATTGAAGGTTGTTTATATGGGAATTCGCTCTTTATTTGGCAGTTTGCGCGGAAAAATCATTGGAAAAAACCTCAAGATTGTCTTTCCTGAAGGCAGTGACGAACGTGTTTTGCGTGCGGCAACACGTTTGAAATTTGAGGGATTAATAGAACCGATTATTCTAGGAGAACCTCAGGTCATTCGTGAAACACTTGACATGATTGGATTTGCTGATTTGAATTACATTATCATTAACCCAGAGGAATACGATGGCTTTGATGAGATGAAAGCAGCTTTTCTAGAAATTCGCAAAGACAAGGTAACACCTGAAGAAGCTGATGAACTCTTACACGATGTCAATTATTTTGGGGTTATGTTAGTAAAAATGGGGCTTGCTAACGGGATGGTATCAGGTGCCATGCATTCAACGGCAGCTACGGTTCGACCAGCCCTTCAAATCATTAAAACTAAACCAGGCGTATCAAGAACTTCAGGAGTATTTTTGATGAGCCGTGAGACAACCGAACAACGTTTGGTGTTTGCTGATTGTGCCATCAATGTAGACCCAAATGCCCAACAACTCGCTGAGATTGCTGTCAACACAGCAGACACCGCTAAAATTTTCAACCTAGATCCTAAAGTAGCTATGCTTAGCTTCTCAACTAAGGGCAGCGCTAAAGCCCCCCAAGTGGAAAAAGTTCAAGAAGCTCTGCAATTGGCTAAGGAAGCACGACCTGACCTTGCTATTGACGGGGAATTACAATTTGACGCGGCTTTTGTGCCTGGAACTGCAGCTCTTAAAGCGCCAGGCAGTGACGTTGCAGGACAAGCAAATGTCTTTATCTTCCCAGACCTTCAATCAGGAAATATTGGTTACAAGATTGCCCAACGTTTGGGAATGTTTGAGGCTATCGGGCCAATTCTCCAAGGTCTTAACCAACCTGTTAACGATTTATCTCGTGGCTCAAGTGCCGAAGATATCTACAAATTAGCCATTATCACAGCTGCCCAAGCTATTGATGATGACGAATAAACACAAAGTTCAGTTGGATAATCCAACTGACTTTCTCATTTAGCAAATAGAAAAGAGAAATCATGTCAAAAATTGTTTTAGTAACAGGGGCTTCTGCTGGATTTGGCATAGCCATTGTCAAAACATTAGTTGCTGACGGCTATCAAGTGATTGCTTGTGCCCGTCGCTTTGATAAATTGCAAGAGTTGCAAGCCGAGTTGGGACAAGACAAGGTCTATCCCCTCCAAATGGATGTGGCTCAGCCAAAAGCTATTGATGCGGCATTGACTAGCTTACCTGAACAATGGCGCGCTATCGATGTTTTGGTCAATAATGCTGGTTTGGCGCTAGGTTTGGACAAGGCCTATGAGGCTGATTTTACCGATTGGATGACCATGATTAATACCAATATTGTAGGCTTGATTTACCTCACACGACAAGTGCTGCCAGATATGGTCAAACGCAATTCTGGTTTGATTATCAATCTTGGTTCTACCGCTGGAACTGTTCCTTACCCAGGCGCAAATGTTTACGGGGCATCAAAAGCCTTTGTTAAACAATTCTCCCTCAATTTACGAGCGGACCTTGCAGGTACTAAAATCCGCGTGTCTAATATTGAACCAGGCTTGTGCGAAGGAACAGAATTTTCAAATGTGCGCTTTAAGGGAGATGATGAGCGAGTTGCCAAACTCTACGAAGGAGCACATGCTATTCAACCTGAGGATATTGCTAACACGGTATCTTGGATTGCCAGCCAGCCTGAGCACGTTAATATCAATCGCATCGAAATCATGCCTGTTTCACAGACATTTGGTGCGCAGCCCGTTTATCGCGACTAATCAAAGTAGCAACACCTTTCTTGCTAGTCAAGGAGGTGTTTTTTCATACCATTCTATTAGAAAACGCTAACATTATACTATCTTTTCCTTTAGCCAGCTCTTATAATGACAGTAAAAGGAGGGAAAAACATGGGCGCAGGAATGCCTGATAAGCTTTGGGCGATTGATTTTGATGGCATGATTGGTGGCAACGGTTCTTACGTGGAGTGTGACGGTCAGGTTGTCATGCACCAACTGATATCAAAAGAAGACACCAAGGTGATTGTGGATTGGTTGCAGGAGCGTGTTTTAGCCTTTTATTTGAAATCAAACAACGGCCTTTTTGCCTCAGACAATTCAAAGAAGCGGCTTGTCCTATCATGCGCCAATACGCCATGCGTAAGGGAAAAACAGCAGCAGAGGTGAAAGATTTGGAAGCAGAGGATACTTTGTACGGCCTGGTTTATGGGGATGAATTGTATTGCGATGATGTCAATAAGGTGAGTTTTATTCTCAAGACGTATCAAGACCATTTGGATTCTGTCCTAGTTTTTCCAAATCTCAAAGCAGGGACTTGGAGTGGCCGTGGGGAAACGGCATTATTTGGCGACCTAGGTGTCAAAGATATTACCAAGGCCCATGCCATTGACGTGCTTTTAAAGTATCTGCAAGCGGACAAACAAGACACCATTGCCTTTGGCGATGCTAAGGTGGCTATTCCTATGCTTGATTATTGCGAGATTGGGGTTGCCATGGGAAATGGAGGTCCTGACAGTCTAGCCATGGCCAATATGGTCACCGATGACGTGGAAGAAGATGGTTTGTTTAATGCTTTTAAAGCATTAAAGTAAATTGAGTAAAAAGAGGATATCGTAGAATAGTACCAAGAAAACGGTTTATAATAGTAGTTTTTACCAACCGCGATCGTTATAATACTATTGAAAACACAGCAATAAGGAGAATCGTTATGTTACACAAAACCTTAAAACCATTTCCAGAACATTTCTTGTGGGGTGCATCAACATCTGCTTACCAAGTAGAAGGAGCAGCCTTAGAAGACGGCAAAGGGCCTTCATGCCAAGACGTGAAAGACATTCCTGCAGGAACAGCAGACTTGTCGGTATCTGTTGACCATTACCACCACTACAAAGAAGACATTGCCTTAATGGCAGAAATGGGCTTCAAATCTTACCGTTTCTCTATTTCATGGAGCCGTGTCTTGCCAAAAGGTGTTGGTGAAGTGAATCCAAAAGGAATCGCCTTTTACAATGATTTGATTAACGAATGTTTGAAATATGACATTGAACCTATCGTGACTATGTTCCACTTTGATATGCCAGCAGCTCTTGATGAACGCGGTTCTTGGTCAACGCATGAATCAGTTGATTGGTTTGCAGAATACGCTCGTGTCTTATTTGAAAACTTTGGTGACCGTGTTAAATATTGGCTGACCATCAACGAACAAAATATGCTAACCTTGGTGGGTCCTGTCATCGGAACCCTCCACATTCCAGAAGGAACAACAAATGTAACCAAAGAAGTTTACCAACAAAACCATCACCAATTGGTTGCGCAAGCCAAAGCCATGCAAATTTGTCACGAAATGTTGCCTGAGGCTAAAATTGGTCCTGCTCCAAATATCTCACTTGTTTATGCGGCATCATCAAAACCAGAAGATGTTTTGGCATCACAAAACTTTAACGCTATCCGTAACTGGCTTTATTTAGATGCTGCGGTTTACGGTGTTTACAACAACTTGGTTTGGGCTTATTTGGAAGAACAAGATGCTACACCAGTTGTTACCGAAGAAGACTTGGCTATCATGAAGGCTGCAAAACCTGATTTCATCGGATTTAACTACTACAATACAGCAACCGTGGCTGCTTCTGATGGAACAGAAAGCCTAAACCCATCAGCTGACCAACAAACAGCTCGTGGAGAAGCTGGTTTCTACCGTGGCGTTGACAATCCAAACCTACCAAAAACCGAATTTGGCTGGGAAATTGACCCAATTGGTTTCCGTGCAACTGTTCGTGAAATGTACAGCCGTTACCGCCTCCCACTTCTCGTAACTGAAAACGGACTAGGAGCATACGATACCCTAACAGAAGATGGCAAAGTTCATGACCAATACCGTATCAATTACTTGCGCGCCCACATCGAACAAATTCAATTGGCTATTACTGACGGCGTGGATATGCTTGGGTACAACCCATGGTCTGCCATTGACTTGATTTCAACTCACGAAGGCATTCGTAAACGTTACGGCTTTATCTATGTGGATCGTACAGACGAAGAAATCGGTACCCTCAAACGTTACCGCAAAGATTCATTCTTCTGGTACAAGAAAGTCATCGCAACTAACGGACAATATTTGTCAGATTAATCAGATAGTTACAGGGAATTCTAATCATCCGATATAAACGAATAATACAAATAAGCAAAGCAAAATAATTGACACAAAACGAACGCTATTGTAATATATTAATGGAAGGGTAAGTTTTTACCCAGCGATGCTCTTTGATCCATTCTTGAAAAGAGTCATAGGAAGGTCACTATTTATGAAAATGTTTCTGTGTTCCTTGCTTTAGATGAGGGATAGGGAAACCATGGAGAAACCATTATGTATAACGAAATGCCTGTATTTGACTACGAAGACATTCAATTGATTCCTAATAAGTGTATTATTAAGAGTCGTTCAGAAGCTGATACTCATGTGACCTTGGGACGCTACACCTTTAAACTCCCTGTGGTACCTGCTAATATGCAAACCATCATTGATGAAGATATTGCAGAAAGTTTAGCAAAAGATGGGTATTTCTACATCATGCACCGTTTTGACGAAGACTCTCGCAAACCATTTGTGAAACGCATGCATGACCAAGGCTTGATTGCTTCGATTTCAGTGGGTGTTAAAGATTACGAATATGACTTTGTCACAAGCTTAAAAGAGGACGCACCAGAGTTTATTACGATTGACATTGCTCATGGGCATTCTGATAGCGTGATTAACATGATTAAGCACATCAAGAAAGAATTGCCTGACACCTTTGTTATTGCCGGAAATGTTGGTACGCCTGAAGCCGTTCGTGAGTTGGAAAATGCGGGTGCAGATGCGACAAAAGTCGGTATCGGTCCTGGTAAAGTCTGCATCACAAAAGTAAAAACTGGTTTTGGTACTGGCGGATGGCAATTGGCAGCTTTGCGCTGGTGTGCGAAAGCCGCTCAAAAACCTATTATCGCAGATGGTGGTGTGAGAACACACGGTGATATTGCCAAATCAATCCGTTTTGGTGCTACAATGGTTATGATTGGTTCACTTTTTGCAGGGCATTTGGAAAGTCCTGGAAAACTAGTTGAAGTGGATGGCGAACAGTATAAAGAATACTACGGTTCTGCTTCAGAATACCAAAAAGGTGAGCACAAAAACGTCGAAGGTAAGAAAATCCTTTTACCTGTCAAAGGTCATTTGAAAGACACCTTGCAAGAAATGCAAGAAGACCTTCAAAGTTCAATCTCTTATGCAGGTGGCCGTGACTTGCATAGCTTGACGCGCGTGGATTACGTGATTGTTAAAAATTCGATTTGGAATGGGGATTCCATTTAATCAGATGATAAAAGCAAAAAGGAGTAGGAGCTATTACTGCTATTCCTTTTTGTGTGTTTGAAAGCATATCATTCGCTCCCTTGGTCAAGAAATGGTATGCTGGTAGGAGATTATTGGATTAGAAAAGTCAGAAGGGAAATTGTCGCTATGAAACGATTATTAAGGGGATGGGTACGTTGGATCTTGATTCTAGTGCTTTTGCTTGTAGGCATGGCACTATTCTTTCATCGGACCATTAGCCACATTATGATGACTTACACGACCGACCGTTATCAAGTGATCCATGTATCACGAGAAAATATTGAACAAAATGAAAAAAGTAAGGGTAATTTTGATTTTTCACAGGTAGCTGTTGTTTCTACCCAAGATGTGCTAGCAGCTCAGATGAGTGGTCAAAAACTAAACGTCATTGGTGGCATTGCGATTCCAGATCTGGAAATGAATTTGCCCGTTTTTAAAGGCATTGACAATACCAACCTTTTATATGGTGCGGGAACCATGAAGGAAAATCAAACCATGGGAGAGGGGAATTATGCGCTTGCCAGCCACCATGTTTTTGACCAAGTCAATAGCGATCACCTACTCTTTTCACCACTAGAAAGAGCGGAAGTGGGGCGGAAAGTCTATCTGACAGACAAGGCTTATATCTACACTTACACAATTACTAGCAAGGAAGTTGTGGCTCCGACAGATGTTGAAGTCATTGAGGATGTTCCTGATAAGACCTTACTGACCTTGGTGACGTGTGATGATTTGCAAGCGAGCAACCGTTTGATCGTGCAGACGACTTATGATGGCAAAACACCATACGACCAAGCACCATCTAAGGTTCAAAAAGCTTTTACCAAAAGCTACACGCAGTAGCCATTATTCGTTTTTTGACAGCTGAACCATCTTGTGTTCGGCTGTTTTCCTTGTTAAAAATAGCAGTTCCTGAAATACTTTTTAAAAGTATGGTATAATGCTAGTTATTGAAAGTTTTTGGAGGTTAAGATTATCGCAATGAAAAACACAGATAAAGATAGCAGAGTTGTTCGTTTATTGAGTAAGAGCCGTCGTGGGTTGCTTCGAGGTATCTTTAGTCGAACGACCATTATTTCGGTTCTGTTAATCTTGCAACTGCTGTTTATCTTTGATTCTTACATTTGGTTAGACCAATCTCGGATTTGGGCGGATATTATTGGACGTATTTTGACTATTACAGCCGTTTTGTATTTGGTTAATAGTGAAATGGATGCTCTTTCTCGAGTGACTTGGCTGATTTTGATTATGATAGCACCACTATTAGGGTCGCTTTTCTTGATTTACACCAAGCTAGACTGGGGTTATAGAGGCTTGAAGCAACGGATGGGACAACGCGTGGATGAGAGTGTGCAATACCTGCCACATCATCCCGAAATTGTGAGAACCTTGAAAGAGGATACCTCAACAATCTATCATCTTGTTCAATATTTCAGTCGTAGCCGTGGCAATTTTCCTGTTTACCAAAATACCGACGTCACTTATTTTCCGACAGGTGAGGATTTCTTTAAAGAATTAAAAAAACAACTCCTTAAAGCCGAACACTACATTTTCATGGAGTTTTTCATCATCGCTGAAGGGGAGATGTGGGGAGAAATCCTAAGTATTCTTGAAGATAAGGTCAAGCAAGGCGTTGAGGTTAGGGTTTTGTATGACGGCATGATTGAATTATCAACCTTATCACCTGACTACACCCAACGTCTTGAAAAAATTGGAATTAAAGCCAAAGTTTTTTCACCTATTTCACCTTTCATTTCGACTTATTACAATTACCGTGACCACCGTAAAAATATTGTCATTGATGGGCAAGTTGCCTTTACAGGTGGGGTGAATTTGGCTGATGAATACATTAACAAAATCGAGCGTTTTGGTCACTGGAAAGACACGGCCGTGATGATTGAAGGCGAAGCCGTCGATAGCTTTTTGGTCTTGTTCTTGCAAATGTGGTCTGTTACGGAAAGAGAATTGGTGGTGGAACCTTATTTGATGGAACACTCGCCAACTAGAACAGCCGATGGTTACGTGATTCCTTATGGTGATTCGCCTTTAGATACGGATAAAGTTGGGGAAAATGTGTATATCGATATCCTCAACCATGCTAGAGATTACGTGTATATCATGACGCCTTATTTGATTTTAGATAGCGAAATGGAACACGCCCTTTGTTTTGCGGCTGAGCGTGGAGTGGATGTGCGGATCATGATGCCTGGTGTCCCTGATAAACCGATTCCGTATGCTCTAGCTAAGACTTACTTTGGCAAATTGATGCGTTCTGGGGTTAAGATTTACCTCTACACGCCAGGCTTCTTGCACGCCAAGGTATTTGTCAGCGACCACATTAAAGCTGTTGTGGGAACCATTAACCTAGATTACCGCAGTCTTTACCATCACTTTGAATGCGCAACTTATATGTACCGAGTGGATGCCATTCGAGATATTTACGAAGATTTCACCATGACTTTGGAAGAATGTGAGCGTGTGACGCCTGAAACTCTAGCCAAACGCCCTGTTCATGAAAAAGTTGTGGGTATGTTGGTCAAAACCATTGCGCCGCTCCTATAAGATATGCTATACTAATCTTATGCGATGAGCCGAGTGAACTCGTTGTTAATGAGTTTATTTGCGCAGAGGAGGTCACTCTAACTTTTGTTAGAACGCAGGAGCGGACTTTGACAATTTGTGTGAACCATTTTGTCACATTCAAATGAATGCCTCAGCCCTCTTACCTATTTGGTGGGAGGGCTTTTTTGATAGCAAAAAAGCTAGGAGAGAACTCCTAACTTTCTAGTATCTATTAGCGTCTTTGCTTTTCAAGGACAGGAACGACTGCAGCGGTTAAAATAGCAGAGGCAATCATTTCTGCAATGGCATTGGTTCCAAAAACAGCTGCTAATAAGGCTTTTATGTCACCATTATACACATTTGAAAAGATAAAGAAAACGCCACCCAATACAAAGATAGTATTGGTCATTGAACCGACTGCTCCAGCTACTACCAGACCAGCTCTACTGTGCCACCATTTGTAAACGTAATAAGGGGTGATACCGATTAAAATACGGGGCACCATAGCAATCACAAGTGAGGCAAGATTCCCATTTTCAACAAAGGGAGAAAAGAGGTAGCTTGTCGGCATCAGCGTGATGGTATTGACCGTCACACTGATAATCCCCATCAGACCACCTAAAATAGCACCAATACGCGAACCATACATGATAGAAGCCACGATAACAGGAATCTGAATCAGCGTGGGTTTAATTGGGACAGGCCACAGGTTAAACACCAAACTAGTCAAGAAATGAATAACGAGCATAATTGCAAAGAAAATGGCGATAACGGCAATATCCGATGCGGATTGTCTTTTTTTCATGGTTCCTCCTAAATCCAAAAGCCGAGAATAAATGCGTTGAGTCTTTGAAAAGACTTTAACCCATTATACAGGTTTGGGCTAGTGTTGACAAGTGTATCCGTTACCATTATTCGTGATTTTTACAAACTTTTAACACTGATTCAATAATTGTTTCCAAATCTGCCAAAGCCCCCTTACCGACATCACCGCAGGCCAGTCGCGTTGAACGAGGTTCGATTTTCTGATAACCTGCCTGAATAAGCTGCTCAATATTGCGTTTGGTCATGGGATTATTGTACATATTGGTATTCATAGCAGGTGCAATGAGTTTAGGCGTGTCAGCTGGCAAGGCTAAAGCTGTTGTGGTCACGATGTTATCTGCCATGCCATAAGAGAGTTTGGCGATGGTATTAGCAGAAGCAGGGGCAATCAAAAAGACATCCGCTTCCTTGGCTAAATCAATATGATTGATGGTTTGAGCATCTTCTTCCTTCATCACATCAAGGGCGACGGGATTTTTAGAAAGCACCTGCAAGGTTAAAGGGGTGATAAATTGAGTAGCAGCAGGTGTCATCAAAATCCGAACGTTCAAGCCTGATTTAGTGAATTGATTGGTTAAATCAGCTGCTTTATAAGCGGCGATACTGCCTGAAACGGCTAATAATACAGTTTTAGTCATGTGTTACCCTTTCCAAAATCAGCTCGGCAATTGCTTTCTTGGTCTTAGCGACAACCACGTCATCTTTCCCCACTAAATAAGCCAAGTGCTGATTATCATCTATTGTGGTGAGGTCATTTGCGACGATATAGTGGGCTTGATTGGTCGCTAAACTGCGTCTAGCAACAGCTAACAATTCCTCCTTTGGCACTCCCACCAAGAGTTTGAAGCCGATTAACATAATATCAGGATTCCATTGCTTGATTAGGGAAATCACCTTTGGTGTTTTTTTGAGAAAAAGCACTTGGTAATCTTGTTGAGAGGAAATTTTGGCACTTGTGTTGCTTTTATGAAGCAAATCTTTGATGGCTGGTGCTTTTTCCACTTCCTCAAGGTCCGTCATGTAAACAGGGGTGTAGTCAGATACCGCCATGCTATGGATGATAGCATCATGCGTTTTCACTAAGGGTTCAAGTTCCGCGATTAAATCAGCCACCGTTTCGACCAAGATGATTTTGAGCTTGGAATGTTTCTTGGGTTTGACCGCTCTTTGTGTCGTCACCAATGTCACATCATGCCCTTGCGCCAAAAAGCACTCAGCAACTTCCTTGCCAAGAGTCCCAGTGGCATGATTGGTAATACCACGAACGGCATCAATATTTTCGGTGGTTCCACCAGATGTAATTAAAATCTTCATGTTCTCATTTTACACAAAAAAATTTTTTTCGTAAACGATTTACCATAAGCTAGAATAGGCTTGTTGCTGCCTTTCTAAAGTAAAACCATCGAATAAAATACGAACATTTATAAAACTATGAATAAAAACGTGCGTTTTTTATAAAATGTGATATAATAAAGCTATCACTTATAATTTAGAGGAGAATCTTGTGAAATCTGATATCGAAATTGCACAAAGTGTTGAACTAAAACCTATTACTGAAATTGTCGAAAAAGTTGGGATTACGTTCGACGATATTGAACTCTATGGTAAATACAAAGCGAAACTATCTTTTGATAAAATTGCAGCTGTTCAAAACAATAAACCTGGTAAGCTTGTCCTTGTGACAGCTATTAACCCGACACCTGCCGGTGAAGGAAAATCAACCATGTCCATTGGTCTAGCAGATGCCTTAAATAAAATTGGCAAGAAAACTATGATTGCCTTGCGTGAACCATCTCTTGGTCCTGTTATGGGGATTAAAGGGGGAGCAGCAGGTGGTGGTTATGCCCAAGTTCTTCCAATGGAAGACATTAACCTTCATTTTACTGGGGATATGCACGCCATTACAACAGCTAATAATGCCCTTTCAGCTATCATTGATAACCACCTTCACCAAGGTAATGAACTTGGTATTGACCAACGTCGTATTATCTGGAAGCGTGTGGTTGACCTTAATGACCGTGCCCTTCGTCATGTAACCATTGGTCTTGGTAGCCCAGTTAATGGTATCCCACGTGAGGACGGTTTTGATATCACTGTTGCGTCTGAAATCATGGCCATTTTGTGTCTGGCAACTGACATCAATGACTTGAAAGAACGCCTTGCCAATATCGTGGTAGCTTACCGCTATGACCGTACACCTGTTTACGTTCGTGATTTGAAGGTTGAAGGTGCTTTGACGCTTATCCTTAAAGACGCTATTAAACCAAATCTTGTGCAAACCATTTATGGCACACCTGCCCTCGTTCATGGTGGACCATTTGCCAATATCGCACATGGATGTAACTCTGTTTTGGCAACAAGCACAGCACTTCGTCTAGCAGATTATACCATCACAGAAGCTGGATTTGGTGCAGATCTTGGGGCTGAAAAATTCCTTGATATTAAAACACCAAATCTTCCAACAACACCTGACGCCGTTGTGATTGTGGCCACTATTCGTGCTCTTAAAATGCATGGTGGCGTAGCGAAAACAGATTTAGCTGAAGAAAATGTCGATGCTGTTCGTGCTGGTTTTGCCAACCTTAAACGTCACGTGGAAAACGTTCGTAAATTTGGTATCCCTGCCGTTGTTGCTATCAATGAATTTGTAGCAGATACTGAAGCTGAAATTGCTGCTCTTAAAGAACTTTGTGCCGAAATCAACGTGCCTGTTGAATTGGCTAGCGTTTGGGCAAACGGTGCTGACGGTGGTATTGACCTTGCAAATGCCGTTGTTAATGCTGTTGAAAATGGCAATGCTGACTACAAACGCCTTTACTCAGACGACGATTCTCTTGAAGAAAAAATCACTAAAATCGTTACTGAAATTTACGGTGGTAACAAAGTTATCTTTGGCAAAAAAGCACAAACGCAATTGAAACAATTTGCCCAATTTGGCTGGGATAAATTGCCAGTATGTATGGCGAAAACACAATACAGTTTCTCTGACAACCCTACGCTTTTAGGGGCTCCAGAAGGCTTTGATATCACTATCCGCGAATTTGTACCGAAAACAGGTGCGGGGTTCATCGTTGCCTTGACAGGAGATGTGATGACCATGCCTGGTTTGCCTAAGAAACCAGCCGCTCTTAATATGGACGTGGCAGAAGACGGAACAGCTATCGGTTTGTTCTAATCTGTCAGATGACTGATTTAATGAGCATCTTGCAATAATTACAATAAATGTTACAATAAAACAACTGATCTACCCCATCACAGCCAATCGTGCCATGTGTGGGGTAGAAACATTTATATAGCTATGTAGTTAACCATTTAGCGAGGTAGAAGCAGTGAACAAAAGTGGTAAGTAAATAACAAAATCCTAGCTTAATGGGTTAGTTGTGAAAAGAAAAGGAGACGTGTATGAAATTATTAGAAGAACGCATTTTAAAAGATGGCGATGTTTTAGGTAAGGATATCTTAAAAGTTGACAGTTTTTTGACGCACCAAGTGGATTATGAGCTCATGCAAGAAATTGGAAAAGTTTTTGCAGAGGTTTATAAAGACGCTGGTATTACAAAAATTGTCACAATTGAAGCTTCTGGGATTGCTCCCGCGCTTTATACTGCTCAAGCCATGCAAGTTCCAATGATTTTTGCTAAAAAAGCGAAAAACATCACGATGACAGAAGGCATTTTAACGACTGAAGTTTATTCCTTCACTAAACAAGTGACAAGCACGGTTTCTATTGCGAGCAAGTTCTTGTCAGAAGATGACACGGTGCTTATTGTCGATGACTTCTTGGCAAATGGTCAAGCTGCAAAAGGCTTGTTAGATATTATCCAACAGGCTGGAGCTAAGGTGGCTGGTATTGGGATTGTGATTGAAAAATCATTCCAAACAGGGCGCCATTTGTTGGAAGAAGAGGGTGTGCCAGTGACATCTCTAGCACGTATCGAAGCTTTCTGTGATGGAAAGGTGATTTTCACGGAGGCCGATGCATAAGATGAACGAAGAAACACACTCACGCTCAGCGGTGTTGGGCTTACAACACCTATTAGCCATGTACGCTGGTTCAATCTTGGTGCCTATCATGATTGCTGGGGCACTAAATTATTCAGCGGAACAACTGACCTACCTCATCTCGACCGATATTTTCATGTGTGGGGTAGCAACTTTCTTGCAACTGCAATTGCGTAAGCATTTTGGGGTAGGTTTGCCCGTTGTTTTGGGATGTGCCTTCCAGTCAGTCGCACCTTTGTCTATTATCGGTGCAAACCAAGGCTCAGCTTATATGTTTGGTGCTTTGATTGCCTCAGGAATTTACGTTATGGTGATTGCTGGCATTTTCTCAAAAATCGCGGCTTTCTTCCCGCCAGTCGTGACAGGTTCGGTTATCACAACCATTGGTTTGACCTTGATTCCTGTTGCTATGGGAAATATGGGAGATAACATTAACTCGCCAACAGCACAGTCAATGATTTTAGCCTTGATAACCATCGCTATTGTCTTATCCGTTAATATTTTTGCCAAAGGTTTCTTGAAATCTATTGCTATCTTGATTGGTTTGATTGGCGGAACCGTTATTGCGGCTTTCATGGGCTTGGTAGATACTTCTGCTGTGGTAGAAGCTCCGCTGGTTCATGTTCCACAACCATTTTACTTTGGTATGCCAAAATTTGAAATCACCTCTATTGTCATGATGTGTATCATCGCGACGGTTTCAATGGTTGAATCAACAGGTGTTTACCTCGCACTTGCAGATTTGACAGGGGATAAGATTGACAGCCAACGCTTACGTAATGGTTACCGTGCAGAAGGTTTTGCCGTCCTTCTAGGTGGAATTTTCAATACCTTCCCATACACTGGTTTTTCACAAAACGTTGGTTTGGTACGCATTTCAGGTATCAAGACACGTCGCCCGATTTACTACACAGCTTTGTTCCTTGTGATTTTGGGATTGCTTCCTAAATTTGGAGCCATGGCACAAATGATTCCAAGTCCTGTGCTTGGTGGTGCGATGATTGTCCTCTTTGGTATGGTTGCTCTTCAAGGGATTCAAATGCTGCACCAAGTGGACTTTGAACACAACGAGCACAACTTCATCATCGCTGCCGTTTCCATTGCCTGTGGTGTAGGTTTTAACGGAACGAATCTCTTTGATAGCCTACCAACAACTCTACAAATGTTCTTAACCAACGGTATTGTTATTGCTACGCTTTTAGCCGTTGTGCTAAACCTCGTATTAAATGGTAAAACACAAACAAAATAAGCTTAAAAAACCAGCTCTTCAAGGGCTGGTTTTCATTTTAAGGCTGACGCTCACCAGTTAAAATAAATTGGATAAGCTGGCCCACATCGTCAAAATCATCGTAGTCACCATAGATGCCATCACGGTGGTAAACAATGCCTCTTTTTTCATTGGCTTCCAAACAGTCCAACAATTTTTCTTCGCCATATTGTTTCATGAACAGGGTAAAAGCATAGGGCTTTATCTTACCAAGTAGGCCTTTTCGACACTCTTGCGAACATTGGTAGCAGTGGGACAATTGTTTTTCCATGGAGCAGTTACGATTGATGTAAGTCGTACTTCCAGGGCATTGGTTTGAATGGCAGCCCTGATAGGTCACATTTTCTGAACATAAGCAACAGGCCAAACCACACCTTGCTATTCCTAATTCCCGTTTCATAGCCATACCTCCCGTAAACTTCACTCTATTATACCACATATTGAAAGCGTTATCATTATTTGTTATACTATGTCAAAAGGAGGTTGCCATGGCTTTTGATTTAAAAAAAGAATACAAGATGTTTTACAAACCTATTGCCTATCAAAAAGCAGTAGCATCCAAAGAAAAAAGCTAGAACAAATCGTCTAGCTTTTTGGCTTAGTTTTTCTTTTTCATTTCGCCGTGTGGGTAGTAAGTTCCCTCAGGCATATCGTTAATAAAGACATGAATAGCTTCTTTTGGTGCTTTAGCAACACGAGAAACCACCTCAGTTACTTCACGAGCTAATTCAATTTTTTGTTCTTCCGTACGACCTTCAAACAAATCAATTTTGACAAATGGCATGATATCTCTCCTTAACATTTAGTAATATCAGTATTGTAGCATATTTTGCACAAAAATTCAGAAACAAATGGTATAATGAAGGTGTAGATAAAAGAAAAAGCGACATTCACTCATATGTAAAGAATACATATAGAGAGGTAGAATAAATGAAACCTATGTTTATCGTGGCAATGCTATCGATTTTCATTGCACTATACGCTGGCGATAATGACTCAAAACCTCAATAAGACGATAATTTAGCACCCAGACTCTTAATCGAGGAAGGTGCGTTTTTATTGTTAAAATGCCTTTTCATCTGGAAGTCAAAATAGTACCCATATACGAAAAGTTGTATTTATGGTAAAATAGGAGAATATTAATAGAAGGTAGGATCTTATTCTTGGCTCAACTCTATTATAAATACGGAACCATGAATTCTGGTAAGACCATTGAAATTTTAAAAGTGGCTCACAACTATGAAGAACAAGGCAAGCCTGTTGTGATTATGACATCGGCACTGGATACGCGTGATGGGTACGGGATTGTTTCTAGCCGTATTGGTATGCGTCGTGAGGCAGTAGCTATTACAGAAGAGATGGATATTTTTGCTTTTGTACAAGCTTTGCCTTTCACACCTTATTGTGTGCTGATTGATGAGTGTCAGTTTTTAAACAAACAACACGTTTATGATTTAGCGCGTGTTGTGGATGAGTTAGGCATTCCTGTTATGGCTTTTGGTTTGAAAAATGATTTTCAAAATGAGTTATTTGAAGGCTCACGTTATCTTTTGCTTATGGCAGATAAGATTGACGAGATTAAAACCATTTGCCAATTTTGTTCTAAAAAAGCAACGATGGTCTTGCGTACGGAAAATGGTAAGCCTGTGTACGAGGGCGATCAGATTCAAATTGGTGGTAATGAAACCTATATACCTGTCTGCCGCAAGCATTATTTCAATCCGATGATGCCAACAGACAAGTAAAACTGGAAAAAGAGAGGGTAATAAAAAACAATGAACATTTACGATCAGCTACAAGCGGTTGAAGACCGTTATGAAGAATTGGGAGAATTGCTTAGTGACCCTGAGGTCGTTAGCGACACCAAACGTTTTATGGAATTGTCACGCGAAGAAGCTAATACCCGCGATACCGTGACAGCTTACCGCGAATACAAGCAAATTCTTCAAAACATCGAAGACGCTGAAGAAATGATTAAAGACGCTGGTGGCGATCCTGAATTGGAAGAAATGGCCAAAGAAGAACTCAAAGAGTCAAAAGCTGCCAAGGAAGAATACGAAGAAAAATTGAAGATTTTGCTCTTGCCAAAAGATCCAAACGATGATAAAAACATCATCTTGGAAATTCGCGGAGCAGCAGGCGGGGACGAAGCAGCTCTTTTTGCTGGTGACTTATTGCAAATGTATCAAAAATACGCTGAAAGCCAAGGTTGGAAATTTGATGTCATGGAAGCTTCTTACAACGGTGTCGGCGGTATCAAAGAAGTAGTGGTCATGGTATCTGGTCAATCGGTTTACTCTAAATTGAAATACGAATCAGGTGCCCACCGTGTGCAACGTGTTCCTGTAACAGAAAGCCAAGGGCGTGTTCACACCTCAACAGCGACCGTCTTGGTTATGCCTGAAGTAGAAGAAGTCGAATACGAAATTGATCCAAAAGACTTGCGCGTGGATATCTACCATGCCTCAGGTGCTGGTGGACAAAACGTCAACAAAGTAGCGACAGCCGTTCGTATGGTCCACATTCCAACAGGTATTAAAGTGGAAATGCAAGAAGAACGTACCCAACAAAAGAACCGCGACAAAGCCATGAAAATTATTCGTGCGCGCGTGGCTGACCACTTTGCCCAAATCGCTCAAAACGAACAAGACGCCGAACGTAAATCAACCATCGGTACTGGTGACCGTTCAGAACGTATTCGTACCTATAATTTCCCACAAAACCGTGTGACAGACCACCGTATCGGTTTGACCTTGCAAAAATTGGATAGCATTTTGTCAGGAAAATTGGACGAAATCATTGACGCCTTGATTCTCTTTGACCAAACCAAGAAATTAGAAGAGTTGAATCAATAATGAATTACGCTGAAACCATCAGCCAATTAGAAAAACAGTTACAAAACCTTGGCGAAGCCCCCGAAAACCTTGCTTACGTTTTTCGTGACATCAAAGGCTGGACTTTGCTGGATTACATTTTACATCAAAATCAATCTGTGACGTCCGAGGACGAGCAAGTGTTGGCAGGGATTATGTCCCAACTAAGCCAGCACCGCTCCCCTCAATACATCACAGGTACGGCTTATTTCCGCGATTTAGCTTTAGCCGTGGATGAGCGCGTTTTGATTCCGCGACCAGAAACCGAAGAATTGGTTGAGTTGATTTTAAAGGAAAATAGCGGAGCAGATAAACGTGTTTTAGATATCGGTACAGGTAGCGGGGCGATTGCCATTTCACTCAAGGCTGCGCGGACAGATTGGCAAGTGACAGCGTCTGATATTTCAATAGATGCCTTAAACCTAGCGCGTGACAATGGGGGGAAACACCAAGTCAAGATTGATTGGGTGCAATCTGATGTATTTAGCAATCTGACAGGAACATTTGATATCATTGTTTCCAATCCGCCTTATATCGCCTTTGACGATAAGGATGAAGTGGGTGTGAATGTTTTGGCCTCAGAGCCGCATTTGGCTTTGTTTGCAGACGAAGATGGTTTTGCTATTTACCGTCGGATTATCGAAGAAGCTAGCAACTACCTAACCGAGCAAGGAAAGCTTTATTTTGAAATTGGGTATAAGCAAGGTGACGGTTTGCGAAACTTGCTGGAGCAGCATTTTCCTGGCAAGCGCGTGCGGGTATTACAAGATGTATTTGGAAAAGATAGAATGGTCGTGATGGATAATGGCTAATTTAAAAGAGATTTTAGAAAATGGCGGAGCGGTGATTTTGCCGACAGAAACGGTTTACGGACTATTTGCGCAAGCCATGAACGAAGCAGCAGTTGAGCACGTTTACCAACTCAAACGTCGTCCAAAAGACAAGGCGATGAATCTTAATGTGGCTGATTTGGAAACCATTTTAGCGTTTTCAAAAAATCAACCCAGCTACCTCAAAACACTTTACGAGGCTTTTTTACCTGGTCCTTTGACCATTATTTTACAGGCCAATGACCGTGTGCCAGCTTGGATCAATTCTGGCTTATCAACAATTGGTTTTCGAATTCCCAATCACCCAAAAACCTTGGAATTGATTCAGCAAACAGGGCCTTTAATTGGTCCTTCTGCCAATATCTCTGGGCGAGAAAGTGGGAAAATCTTTGCTGATATTAAAACCCAGTTCAACAACGAGGTGACAGGGCTGGCAGATGATGCTGCCCTAACAGGCGTGGATTCAACTATTTTAGATTTATCTGGAGAAACAGCTCGAATTTTGCGCCAAGGTGCCATTACCAAGGCGGAATTATTGGCTGTGGCACCTGAATTATCGTTTGAATCCAATTAGGTTTTTAGGGGGAATTCTTCTCATAATGTTTTGGCTTTGACAGACTTGACGACAAGGGTGTCACTTGGACTTATCAAAAAGGAGATCAGGTTATGATTTTTGACAAGGAAAACTACGAAGCATTTGACCAAGAACTCTGGGCTGCCGTGCACGCTGAAGAAGTTCGCCAACAAAACAACATTGAACTCATCGCCTCTGAAAATGTGGTGTCAAAAGCTGTCATGGCAGCACAAGGTAGCGTTTTGACCAATAAATACGCTGAAGGTTACCCAGGTAAACGCTACTACGGGGGAACAGACTGCGTGAACGTGGTCGAAAACCTTGCCATTGACCGTGCAAAAGAACTCTTTGGTGCTGCATTTGCCAATGTTCAACCGCACTCAGGAAGTCAAGCCAATGCCGCTGCCTACATGGCTTTAATCCAACCTGGCGATACTGTTTTGGGCATGGATTTGGCGGCTGGTGGGCACCTAACGCACGGAGCACCCGTTAGCTTTTCAGGAAAAACTTATCACTTTGTGTCATACACCGTGGACCCCGTCACTGAATGCATTGACTACGATGCTCTAGCTCAATTAGCGCTGAAAACCCAGCCAAAACTCATCGTTGCAGGAGCGTCAGCTTATTCTCGCATCATTGATTTCAAACGTTTCCGTGACATTGCTGATAGCGTTGGGGCTTATTTGATGGTGGATATGGCGCACATTGCGGGGTTAGTCGCTTCAGGTCATCACCCAAGCCCTGTTCCTTATGCCCACATCACAACAAGCACAACCCACAAAACCCTACGTGGGCCTCGTGGTGGCTTGATTTTAACCAATGATGAAGCCCTAGCTAAGAAGATTAATTCTGCGGTCTTTCCTGGCTTGCAAGGTGGACCCTTGATGCACGTCATTGCTGGAAAAGCCGTTGCCTTCAAAGAAGCCCTGGACCCTGCTTTCACAACTTACGGTGAGCAGGTGGTGAAAAATGCTGCCGCTATGGCAGAGGTTTTTACCCAACACCCAAATTTCCGCGTCATTTCAGGAGGAACAGACAACCACGTCTTTCTTGTTGACGTGACGAAGGTCGTTGAAAATGGCAAAGTGGCCCAAAACATTTTGGAATCAGTCAATATTACCTTGAACAAAAATGCGATTCCATTTGAAACCTTATCGCCTTTTAAAACCTCAGGCATTCGCATCGGCACCCCAGCCATCACTAGTCGTGGCATGGGCGAAGCTGAATCACGTACGATTGCAGAATTGATTGTCAAGACCCTAGAAAATCACCAAAACGAAACTATTTTAGAGGAGGTTCGTCAGGACGTGAAGGCTCTAACAGATGCTTTCCCGCTCTACTAACGAACACTTAAAACAGCCAACATGATTGATTTATATATTAAACGGATTGTGATTCACCAATTCACACCCAACGATACTGACCTAATCTTGTCAGACCAACCGTTGACTCTGACGCCTCGAATTGATGAGTATTTTCGCAAAAAACTCAGTAAAGTCTTTTCAGACGAAGCCAAGCGTGGCACTTTTTCTAAGGACAATGTCTTTTGGAGCTATCTCACCGATGATTTGCTGGAATCATCGGTTCAGATTGCCCAGCTTTGGAAAGAAGAATTTGTCTTGTCTGACAACCAAAAAGTCAATGACCTCATTTTCATTCAATTTGACAAGGATGGCATGGAGCACTTTGCTTTTTTGCGGGTTGCTTTGAAAGAAAATTTCACACATATTTCAAGCGACAATGATAATCCTTTGAAAATCACGCAAAACAATCTGCCAACGGCTGCACAAGTGCCTGATGAGGCCTTGATTGTCAACCGTCAAAATCGCAATTACTATCTTATCGAGAAGCGAATTAAGCATAATGGCAGTTTTGCTCATTATTTTTCAGAAAATCTCTTGCAAGTTAAGCCTGAACAATCTGTGAAAAAATCCATTAAAATGGTGGAACAGACTGCTCAGAAAATCGCTGAAAATTTTCAGCAAGATGACTTTGCTTTTCAATCGAAAATGAAAGCAGCTATCCATAAAAACTTGGAAGAAGAGGAGTTGTCGCCTGAAAAGCTAGCTGACCACTTGTTTGATAGCAACCTGACTGCCCGTCTGACCTTTGTGGATGAATTGAAAGAAAGCATTCCAGAACCTATTCAACTATCAGATATTGACCATTCGCGTCAGAGTAAAAAACTGGAAAATCAGAAACTCTCACTTTCAAATGGCATTCAACTCATTGTTCCCAATAATGTCTATGAGGATGCCGAGTCAGTCGAATTTATTCAAAACCCAAATGGAACCTATTCCATCCTAATCAAAAATATAGAGGATATTCAAAATAAATAATGTTTAAATGTATCAGACGTTTGGTTATACTTGGGCTTGTTTTCTTTGCTGGCTTTCAAATTCACGACACTTATGTCAACGTACATAATGTCTTGCAATATAAAACTATGGTGAAGGAGATTTTGGCGACCAATGACACCACTGCCAATGTTGACTTGGTTTTGGCCATGATTTACACGGAAACCAAGGGCAGTGATGGGGACGTTATGCAATCCAGCGAAAGTACCTCAGGAGTTGCCAATTCCATTACGGATAGCCAAACCAGTATCCGTCAGGGCGTCACTCTCTTGTCTAAAAACCTTACCTTAGCTGAGGAAAAGGGCGTGGATGTTTGGACGGCAGTGCAAGCCTACAATTTTGGAACGGCTTATATTGATTATGTTGCTAATCATGGTGGTAAGAGTACCATTGCATTAGCCACTGAATATTCCAAAAATGTCGTTGCTCCCAGTCTTGGAAACACCACTGGGGAAAGTTATTTTTACCACCACCCTATAGCACTCATATCTGGAGGAAAATTGTACAAAAACGGTGGTAATATCTATTACTCACGCGAAGTTCATTTCAATCTCTATCTGATTGAGTTGATGAGCTTGTTTTAACATATGTTTTAGAAAGTAGAAAATGAAAGCATTAGGACAGTATTTTAAAGGGTACCTGAAAGAGACAATCTTGGGGCCCTTTTTCAAATTATTTGAAGCTTCTTTTGAACTGTTAGTTCCCATTATTATTGCTAGAATCGTTGATACCATCATTCCCCACCATAATAAGCCACAGTTGTATGCCATGATTGGCTTGCTCTTTCTTTTGGCTATTGTAGGTGTAATCGTTGCTATTACAGCCCAGTATTTCTCATCAAAAGCTGCCGTTGGTTACACCCGTCAGCTCACGCAGGATTTGTTTAAGAAAATCATGAGTTTGAGTAAGGAGGACCGTGATCGCATAACCGATTCTAGTTTGATTACGCGTCTAACCAGTGATACTTATCAGATTCAGACAGGTATTAACCAATTTCTACGCCTCTTTTTACGCGCACCTATCATTGTCTTTGGGTCAATTATCATGGCCTTTACCATTAGCCCAAAATTGACCATTGCCTTTGTTTTGATGGTGGTCATTCTCTTTACCTTGGTCTTTGTGATGTCACGCTTGCTAAATCCCATTTATGCAAAAATTCGTCTGGCTATCGACCACATTGTGCGTCTGATGCGTCAGCAATTAGAAGGTGCTCGCGTTATCCGTGCCTTTGGACAGGTGGACAAAGAAGAAGAGGAATTCTCTGCTGCTAATCAAGGCTACACGCGCTTGCAACTTAAGGCAGGGTACTTGTCTAGCTTAGTGACCCCTTTGACTTATGTTGTGGTTAACGGCACGCTGATTATCGTAATTTGGCAGGGAAATCTATCTATCGGACAAGGTTTATTGTCACAAGGGATGTTGATTGCCTTGGTTAATTATCTCTTGCAGATTTTGACAGAATTGCTCAAGATGACCATGTTAGTCACATCGCTAAACCAATCGTTCATCAGTGCTAAACGCATGACCGAAGTGTTTGAGATGCCGTCAGAAAATTTGAATACCCCATTGCCACAAAAAACGTCTGACCTTGCTATTAGCATCAAGGACATGAGTTTCACTTACCCATCCGCAGCTGAGCCTGCCTTGTCTGATATCAACCTGGCCATCACTCCAGGAGCCTTTATCGGGGTTATCGGAGGGACAGGAGCAGGAAAATCAACCTTGGTGGAATTGCTAACGCACCTGTACACCCCACAAGAGGGAAGTTTGAACATTTTCCAAAAGCAACACTCTCCTAAAACCTTGAAAGAATGGCGTTCGTGGGTCAATGTCGTGCCGCAAAAAGCAGAGCTGTTCCAAGGAACCATTCGTTCTAATCTGACCTTTGGATTAAAAGAAAAGATTAGCGATGAACAGCTTTGGCGTGCCTTGGATATTACCCAAGCCACTGAATTTGTTTCAGAAAAAGAAGGGCAATTGGATGCCGTGGTGGAAGCTTTTGGGCGTAATTTCTCAGGTGGGCAGCGTCAACGGTTGACCATTGCTCGCGCCTTGGTGCAAGAAGCGCCGTTCTTGATTTTGGATGATTCCACATCAGCCTTGGACTACTTGACTGAAGCCAAGCTATTGACAGCCATTCATGAAGAATTGAAGGACACCACTTTGATTCTCATCTCACAACGCACCAATAGCTTAAAAGCTGCTGACAAGGTCTTGCTCTTAGACCAAGGCAAGCAATTAGGCTTTGCGTCACATGATGACTTGTTAGCTCACAACAAGGTTTATCAGGCTATCCATTACTCACAACATTCTGAAGAAGAAGGAGGTTTAGGATGAAAGCACGCTATCAAACACAGACCACCCAACGCTTAATCAAAGATTTGTTGACACAAAGATGGCTGGTCTTGGGAGCAACCATTGGAACCCTGATGCAAGTGAGCTTGACCGTTTACCTCCCTATTCTCATCGGGGATGCGGTTGATGTTGTTTTATCACCCAATTCCATTCAACTGTTGTTGCCAATTATTGCCAAGATGATTGCCGTCGTCGGACTCAACGCCTTGATTCAGTGGGTTAATCCTTTGATTTATAACCGCTTGACCTTCCAATTCGTTTACCATTTGCGGCAAAAAGTCATGGAAAAACTCAATCAAATGCCCATTGCTTATTTGGACCGCAAGAGCGCTGGCGACCTCGTCAGCCGCGTCACGACCGATTCTGAACAATTAAGCAACGGTTTGTTAATGGTCTTTAATCAATTTTTCATCGGTATTTTAACCATTGTCATTACCATTGTGGCTATGGCTGATATTGATTTGTTAATGGTTGGTCTGGTCTTGATTTTGACGCCCTTATCACTCTTTTTGGCACGTTTTATTGCCCAAAGAAGTTACCAATTGTACCAAAATCAAACCAAATCACGTGGTCAACAAACTCAGTATATCGAGGAAATGATTCGTCAGGAAAGTTTGGTCCACCTTTTAAACGCTCAAAATACCACAATCGAGCAATTTACAGGCATTAACAATACTTATGCCGATTATTCTCAAGGGGCTATTTTCTATTCTTCAACGGTGAACCCAGCCACTCGCTTTATCAATAGTTTGATTTATGCCCTCTTGTCAGGGGTTGGAGCCTTGCGCATCATGTCAGGTGGCTTCACGATTGGAGAATTGACCACCTTCTTAAACTACGTCAACCAATACACCAAGCCTTTCAATGACATTTCATCTGTCTTGTCAGAATTGCAGAGCACCTTGGCTTGTGCAGAGCGTCTGTATAGCATTTTGGATGAAAAAAGCGAACCGCTCCCAGTGAAAATAGAGCTGGACGCTGAAAACATTAAAGGGCAAATTGATTTCAAAGCCGTTTCTTTTGGTTATACCAGCCAAAAAACCTTGATTAAACATCTGGACTTGTCTATTCCGCCAGCTTCAAAAGTCGCGATTGTTGGGCCAACAGGAGCAGGGAAATCAACCCTAATCAATCTCTTGATGCGTTTCTACGAGTTAAATAGCGGCTCAATTGACTTAGACGGCGTGCCAATGTCCCATTACGACGCGGAGGCCTTACGTCACCAAATCGGAATGGTCTTGCAAGAAACGTGGCTCAAGGTTGGTACCGTCCATGATAACATTGCTTACGGAAATCCAAATGCCACAAGAGAAGAAGTCATCGCAGCAGCTAAGGCTGCCAAAGCCGATTTCTTTATCCGTCAATTGCCAAACGGCTACGACACTTATCTGGCTGATGCAGGCGCTTCATTGTCACAGGGACAACGCCAATTGCTCACCATTGCCCGCGTCTTTATCAAATCACCGAAAATTTTGATTTTAGACGAAGCCACATCGTCAATTGACACACGGACAGAACTCTTGGTGCAAGAAGCCTTTGAAACCTTGATGAAAGGACGCACCAGCTTTATTATCGCCCACCGTCTATCAACCATCAAAAACGTGGATTTCATTCTCGTTATGGTTGACGGGGATGTGGTCGAATACGGTAAACACCATGCCTTAATGGCGAAAAAAGGTGTTTATTACCAAATGCAAACCGCACACGACAGTGCCTTTTAAGCCAAAATACCTCCCTCATGTTTCCCATGAGAGAGGTATTTTTTAGTTATCAGGATACTGTTTTTCAAGGATATTGCTGATTAGAATGAGCAATATCGGTTGCAGTAAAATCAGCGTCCCTGTCATGATAGCTGGTAAAAAATAATCCAATGCAATCAGCAAAGCCGTGACAATTCCCAGAAAAATCATGGTTATCATCAGAGTAATGCTGCCTGTCTTTTCCTTGATAAAGGTATTGCGTTCTGTCTTGACGCTGATGCGATAAGTTGTGTCTGTTCGCATCATTTTATGGTGCAGCAAACTGAATGTAAGAAATGCTAAAAACCGCACTAAACAAAAAGATAAGCGCCATATCCACCGTTTTAGAAAAATCATTGCAAAACATCACTACAATAAGCAGGAGTGACAGGGAATAGCCAATGTACCAAATACGGTTGTTTCCCTTCATGGCAAATCCTCCTCAATCACTAAGCGAAAGGACCTACAAGACCCCAAGTGGTACCCAAGCACTCACCGATTTTTCACCCACTGGAAAGTCCCCATAACCGTCCGCATCAATCGTGACAGGCAAAGGGTAGTGGTAGAGGGCATCTTCAAAGGCTTGTCCAACCCAATTTTCCCCAACAAAAAGGTGTTTTGAGGTCGCTTTGCCATTGCTAATCACAACCGCTAGAGGATTTGGGTGCTGGTCATCGCCAAGGCAAGTCCAGCCGATGCAATTTTCCTCATCAAAATAATCCACTTCCTCGCCGTAAACCACCGTTTGACGCAGTAGAAGTAGGCGGTCAATCACATCTTTAAAGCTCTCTTGGGCAAATTCACCAGAAATGCCGTAATAATCCCCATAAAAAACACAAGGAAGTCCTGTTTGTCGCAAGAGAATGAGAGCATAGGCTGCAGGCTTAAACCACTCGGCAATCGTTGATTCTAAAGCCTGTCCACGCTGGGTATCGTGATTATCGACGAAAGTCACCGCAGAATCAGGGTGGTTTTTAACCAGCGTTCCCTCAAAAATCGTCCGCAAATCGAATTGCTCATCTTGGCTCGCGTCAAATAAATTGTGGTGCAGTCGCACATCTACCAAGTCAAAACGAAAATCCGTGCTTTCCAGATAATCCGTATTGGCTTGTTCATCGCTATTCCAAAATTCCCCAAAGACATAGAAATCATCGCCGTATTTGGCTTTCATATCGCGGATGAAATTCCCCATAAAGAAAGAATCAATGTGCTTGATAGCGTCCAAACGAAAACCTGTTATGCCAGTCGTTTCCACGAACCAGTCCGCCCAGTCGTAGATATTTTGAATGACCTCAGGGTGTTTAAAGTCCAAATCAGCGTACATGAGATAGTCGTAGTTACCGTTTTCACCATCCACCAGATTTTGGTTCGCCCAACCTTTGTTATCCCCTTGAATCTGAAAAATACCTGTCTTGCCTGTCTTGACATCGTAGTCAGTCCCAGTGAAATGGTACCAGTGCCACTCAAAAGCGTTGTATTTATGCTTTCTACCTGCAAAGGTAAAATTGGTCCAACCCTCGATTTCAAAAGGCTCGCTCAAGACCTTGGTGCGGTCCTCAGGCGACACCTCCACCACGGTAAAGACTTCCGTGTGGTCAGCAGCAGCCTTGTGATTCAAAATCACATCCGCCATAGGTTCAATGCCGTTATCTTTCAAGCTTTTAATAGTCGCTAGATAGTCAGCCTTGGTACCGTACTTAGTCCGAACGCTGCCTTTTTGCTCAAATTCTCCCAAATCAAACAAATCGTAAACACCGTACCCCACATCAGCCGAGTGCGTTGCCTTAAAGGCAGGCGGAAGCCACATCTTCGTAATCCCTTTTTTAGCTAATTGCGGTGCAGCAGCAGCCAAGTTTTGCCAGTGCTTACCATCATCAGGCAAATACCATTCAAAATACTGCATTAAGGTTTCATTTGTCATAAAAATAAATCTCCTAAAAAGAAAAAGCTGTTTCTTCCATTGTACCAAAAAGATAAAATAACGCAACCGTTTGCGTAAAGTACAACCTTTTCTGAAATATAACATGCAACTGACAAGGCAGACTGTTTGTGGTTATTTGGGAACAATAAAAAAGCAAGAGCTCTAGAAGCCCTCACCTATGGAGATTATGAAAAAGAAAAGTTTTAGGATTTTCTTATAATATAACCAAATAATCTTAACGCCCGCTTAAAAACTTTTCAAATGTTTTGACATGAGTCAATTGACTGAAATCTAACATCCTCATGACAAAATAACTCTTTTTTCAAAAAATAGGACTTTAGACGGATGTGATTTAGGGCCACATCTTATATACTAATAGCATACCGATCCTTTTCATATTAACTCCGAACAGAACAGTTTTTAGCTGTTCTGTTTTTTTCTTACCTAAAAATAGATAATGCTAAATAAGAAAAAATATGTTACAATGGGCTATGATTACTGTTGGCGGTTTGCCGACGATATAGAAAGGGTAATAATGACTGACAAATCTACTTTGACTGATGTTCAAAAAATCATTGTTCTTGATTATGGTAGCCAGTATAACCAATTAATCGCACGTCGCATTCGTGAATTTGGTGTGTTCTCTGAATTGAGAAGCCACAAAATCACAGCCGATGAAGTTCGTGAAATCAATCCAATCGGAATTGTGCTTTCTGGTGGTCCTAATTCTGTTTATGCGGACAATGCTTTTGGTATTGATGAAGCTATTTTTGAATTGGGTATTCCAATTCTTGGTATCTGTTACGGGATGCAATTATTGACTGATAAGCTCGGCGGAAAAGTAGTGCCAGCTGGTCAAACAGGTAATAGCGAGTACGGCCAATCAACACTTCGCCTAAAAGCAGAATCAAAACTTTTTGCAGATACACCAAAAGAGCAAACGGTTTTGATGAGCCACGGTGATGCCGTTACAGAAATCCCAGCAGGTTTCCACTTGGTTGGTGATTCGGCTGATTGCCCTTACGCTGCTATTGAAAACACTGAGAAAAACATCTACGGTATCCAATTCCATCCAGAAGTGCGTCACTCTGTATATGGTAACGACATTTTGCGCAACTTTGCCTTCAAAATTTGTGGGGCTAAAGGTGACTGGTCAATGGATAATTTCATCGACTTGCAAATCAACGAAATTCGCAAAAAAGTTGGTGACCGCAAAGTGCTTTTAGGACTTTCTGGTGGCGTGGACTCATCTGTTGTTGGTGTCCTTCTTCAACGCGCTATCGGCGACCAATTGACATGTATCTTCGTTGACCATGGTTTGCTTCGTAAAAACGAAGGTGACCAAGTTATGGAAATGCTTGGTGGCAAATTCGGACTTAACATCATCCGCGTTGACGCTTCAAAACGTTTCTTGGACTTATTGGCTGGCGTAGAAGACCCAGAGAAAAAACGTAAAATCATCGGAAATGAATTCGTTAGCGTCTTTGATGATGAAGCAAGCAAGCTAAAAGGTGTTGATTTCCTTGCACAAGGAACGCTATACACTGACGTCATCGAATCTGGTACAGATACTGCCCAAACCATCAAATCACACCACAACGTTGGTGGTCTTCCAGAAGACATGCAATTTGAACTTATCGAGCCATTGAATACCTTGTTCAAAGACGAAGTTCGTGCGCTTGGAACAGCTCTTGGTATGCCAGACGAAGTGGTTTGGCGTCAACCATTCCCAGGACCTGGTTTGGCTATCCGTGTCATGGGTGAAATCACTGCAGAACGCTTGGAAACTGTCCGCGAATCAGATGCCATCCTTCGTGAAGAAATCGCTAAAGCAGGTCTTGACCGTGACATTTGGCAATACTTCACTGTTAACACTGGCGTTCGTTCTGTTGGGGTTATGGGTGACGGTCGTACTTACGACTACACTATCGCTATCCGTGCCATCACATCAATCGACGGCATGACCGCAGACTTCGCTCGTATTCCTTGGGATGTCTTGCAAAAAATCTCTGTTCGTATCGTAAACGAAGTGGACCACGTTAACCGCATCGTCTACGATATTACAAGTAAACCACCTGCAACAGTAGAGTGGGAATAAAGTAGTGACACTTTATAACACCAGAAACGTTGATTTTACTGCATTTAGCTAAAACTCAAGTGACGTTCGGAGACACAAAATGATTTGAATTGTCTCCAAAACTGTCGCCAAAAATCCTCTCACTGAATGGTTGTCGGTGGGAGGATTCTTTTGATTCTCGCTAACACGTGTAAGGCGTTCAATGCTATAATTTAAGAGATAAACTATTAAGGAGATGAGCAAAATGGCAAAAATTGAACCGAAAATTTTTGACGAGTTGAAAACGGCTTTGGTATCTTTTGGCGACAAATATTTTGTCGGAGAAGTATTGAACCGTTCCAAACTCACGGATGATTTACGAAATTATGATGAAGCACTTTTGAGCAAGTTGTTTGAAGTAGATTTCATCAAGCAACATTTCATCAAGGAAGTGGCGGGGCAAAAGCTCTTTCAGATTGAACAACTTGAAGAAGCCGTTCTCTATAACGATTACTGGGACACAAGCTACACCAAATATGAAAATCGTGTTGGGTTAGCTTCAAAAGGGAAGTTCTTACAAGATAGCCAAGATGTCGTATTAGACTTCCCGTTCAAAGATGGTGTTCTCACTGCTTCTATGACAAAAGAAGATAATGAAGATGGTTATGATGATGCTTTTTTGAATGAAGTGATTGAGAAAGACGAGATTGACCGTTTGTTTGATAAGAAGGTTTTTGTAAATAGTAAAAAGTACGATGAAAATGGTGAGTCAGCTGTAACAGAATTTGATGAAGATAAAGATAACTTAATTATTAAGGGAAATAATTTACTAGCATTGCATACAATTAAAGAACAGTATGTTGGAAAAGTGAAGATGATTTATATTGATGTACCGTATAATACAGGTAGTGATAGTTTCAAATACAATGATAGGTTCAATCAATCTTCATGGTTAACCTTTATCAAAAATCGAGTTGAGGTTGCACAGGACTTTCTTTCTGATGATGGCGTAATTCTCATTCAAATAAGCTTTCATCAGTATCCTTACCTTAGAGTTTTGCTTGATGATGTTCTTGGTAAAAATCATCATGTGATGGATATACATACTTTAGTTCGCCATCCACAAAGGACGTTAACGGGAGACAAAGAATTTAATGATGTTATTGAACATACTCTTGTTTACTCAAAAAACTCAGAGTTCAAAATGCCCAAAATCGCTGAGAAAAAAACTAAGGATAAATATAGATTCCATGTATCAATTAAAGGAAAACCCACCGAAACACGCAGAATGGGGAAAAAAGAAGTTGAGATTTATCTTCCTGATAGTTTTGAGATTACAAAAGTTACCCCAAGTTCTGAAAATCTTCATAGAGAAACAATACGAGGCAGTATCAGAGAAAAAAATTCAAGCGGGCGTTTTTATGTCGCTTACCTTGAAAATTTACGAGAAGAATTTCCGCCATTAACACTTTTCAAAGTCCCAGATATGGGAGATGATTCACTTGGATTCCGATATTTTGAATTACCAAAAGAAGGAAATAAAAATGGTGCTTACTACCAAGGAATGCCACAAAGCAGCGAGTACACTTATAAGCCATATCCTAACTTCTTGGATTTTGTTGAGGACTATAACTCTGTCAATGAAGAGGGGGGATATGAATATCGGAACGGTAAAAAGCCTGAAGAGTACATTTATAATTACATGGAAATGTTTACGGATGAAAATGACTTGGTTATGGACTTTTTCATGGGTTCAGGAACTACACAATCTGTTGCGTTAAAAACTAGTAGGCGTTTTATTGGTGTTGAACAACTTGAAGATACCATGGAAAATGTCACTATTCCTAGATTGCAAAATGTTCTTTCGGGAGATGGAACCGGTATCTCAAACAAAGTTAATTGGCAAGGTGGCGGTTCGTTTGTATATACAGAACTAATGCCTAAGAATATGGGTTATCTACAAGATATTATTCATGCAAAAACGTTAGATGACTTGAAAGTCGTGTACAATCGTATGTTAGAAGGAACAGATACTATGGAACCTGCTGATATTTCTTTCCGTGCTGACCTAAATAAAATTGATTGGATAGAAGGATTTGACGAAAACAAGCGTCTACTTGTGAAGCTCCTTGATAAAAATGGGCTTTACTATAACTACTCTGAAATTGACGATAAAAACGTCCGTGACTTAATCTCTGATGAAGATTACACCTTCAACAAGAATTTCTATGAGGGTGGTGACTAGCATGGCAAAAGCAAGGAAAACACCCGCAAACGCTCGTCAATTTCCCCTTGTGGATCAGGCTGAACAAGCAGAAAAAGACTTGTTCAGTCAGCACCAAGGTTATATCATTCCTGAGTATATCAACGCAAACTTAATTCATACTTTGCGTGCCTATCAGGATAAAGCTATCCGAAATTATCACTATACCCAAACACAGATTAAACCAAACCCTCAACACGTTTTATTTAACATGGCGACAGGTTCAGGGAAAACCGACTTGATGGCAGGGCTTATCCTCTACCTTTATCAAGAGCATGGCTATCGCAACTTCTTGTTTACCGTCAATACCAACTCAGTCTTGATGAAAACAAAGGACAACTTGGTCAACGAAAATAGTGAAAAATACCTGTTCCAAGACAAAATTGAAATCGACGGCAAGCATATTTTCATTAAGCAAGTCGAACGATTTCCTAGAGTCCAACAAGACAACACCATTTACATTAAGCTATCTTCGGTTCAAAAAGTATCGGATGACCTGTTTGTCTTGAAAGAAAATACCATGGGGCTTTCAGACTATGAAAACCAACCTGTTGCAGTCTTAGCAGATGAAGCACACCATTATTCCGCAAGCACCAAGTCAGAGAAGGAAGCTGAAAATACTTGGGAATCAGCCATTAACAAAATCTTGCGTGCCCGTGATGATAAGGAACAAAAGAATCTCCTCCTTGAATTTACGGCAACAGTCGATTTTGATAAAGAAGTCATATATAACAAGTATCGGGATAAGGTGGTCTACCGCTATCCGTTGAATCAATTCATGTTTGATGGCTATTCCAAGCAGGTTAAGCGAATTGAAACGTCCGCAAGCGACCAAGATAAAATGCTAAACGCGGTCTTGCTTTCGCAGTTTAGAAAATACTGTGCTTATGCCGAGGGTGTCACAGGAACATTTAAGCCCGTGATTATGTTTAAGTCCGCAAAAGTTGCGGTATCACTGGAAGCCAACAAGGTCTTTAATGAGCTGATTCAAAATCTCAACGTTACGGATTTGCTCGCATTTATCAAGCGCCAACAAGTCCTAGATAGCAACGACAGCTCAGCTTTGGAATTGGCTTACAACTACTATCTCAAAAACGAAGATGACCTTGCAAAAATCGTCCGTGAGATTAAGCAAGACTTTGACCCGAGAAACGTGTTAAATGCTAATGACACAAGCGGAAATATGCTTGAAAAGGGGCAGTATGAGGCACTCAACACGCTCGAAAGCCCAAACAACCTCTATCGTGTGGTTTTTGCGGTCGCAAAACTGACAGAGGGATGGGATGTTCTCAATCTCTATGATATTGTTCGTATTGAACAGGAAGCTGCGACAAACAAAAATGCCACAATGGTTGAAGCGCAACTCATTGGGCGTGGTGCAAGGTATTATCCATTTGAATTAGACGGTGTAAAAAGCTATCAACGTAGATTTGATGGCGATAGCTCAAACAAGCAATTGTTCCTAGAAACGTTGCACTACCACACGATGAATGAGCCACAATACCTTAAACAGCTTGTAGGCTCATTGAAGCAAATGGACTTGCCAACGGGGCAGGACAAGAAAAATCCACCGATTGAAATCAAGCTCAAGCCTGCTTTCAAAAAAACAGAAACCTATAAGACAGGAAAAATCTATTATAACGAAGCTGAGGATGTGGCAGATGATTGGTTTGATTCCATTCAGAAATACGGAATCACACACAAGACGGACATTCAAAGAAGTCTGAATTATGGTACTCGTGAAGTGTCTTATCAAGCAACAGTCGCATTGACTGAGACAAAACAAGTCCATGTTGATAGGTTTGATGACCGCTATATTAAGAAAGCCATTCACCACCTTGAGTTTTATCAATTTGACAACTTGAAAAAGTATCTGCCATTGCTTGAATCCATGAAAGACTTCATTTATGGAGAAAATTGGCTCAACGCAAGTAAGTTGAAACTTTTCCTGACCGTTCCAAAAGAATACAAGTCAACAGATATTACGGCAGACGAGATTTTGAAAGTCACCATTGACCTTTTGAAAGAGTACGAAGTCAAATTCAAGTCTGGCTATGTCAAGAAACGAGGCACAAGCAGGTTTGTTGGCTACCCAATTAGTGAGTATCTAACCAACTATAATAAGCGAGTACCTGAGTATGACACGGCAAACCTCTTGAATGAAACCACTCAAAAAGTTGCAGTTTACGATATGGCTGAGGACTTCTATGTCTATGACCGTGCTATCGTCAACAAGTTGGAATTTGACCTCATCACACGTATTCAAGCTCATGTGAATGAGCTAAAAGCCAAATATAACAAGGCAGTTTACTTGTTCCGCATGGACGAGAATATGCACCGTGAGTCAGCTAAGAGCGAAAAGCTCAAGCTCCATCAGTATGGCTCACGGATCAATCGAGCTGGCGAAATTGTAGATATGCACTTGCAGGGCTTCCAACCCGACTTCATCTTGTTCCTTGAAGATAGTGACTTTTACTTCCAAATATTCATTGAACCAAAAGGCATGAGTGGCGATAGATTTGTAAGCGAGCTATGGAAGCAGGACTTGTTGCTCTATATGACAGACCATCAAGCAGAGATGGAATTTGAAGATGGTGTCGATAACGTCAAAATTAGCGGTCTGAAATTCTTTACCGCAAAAGACGGCCAAAACACAATCCCTGAATTGATGGCAATGTCTGGTGTGACCTATCATAAACCTAATGAACAGATAGATTTATTGATGGTAGCAGATCCTTATACTGATGTAATGATCGAGGAGGATGAGTGAAATGCCGAAGAAAAGTGTGAATTCACGACCCTATCTCAAAACTTGTGAGTTGATTTATCAATTGGCTTCACAAAGAATTGGCGAAAAATATCGTAAATGGGAAGCAGATAACCCAAAATATAATACCCAATCTCAGTTTTTTCCCGAGGACCGCAAGTTAATTAGTAGAGTACTAAACTGCAGAAGGACAACAAACAATCCGTACCTGATTACTCCAAAAATTCAGGAAGCAATCATAGAGAATCTCGATTTTACAGACGTAAATGAACTTTATTGGGGGGAAGATATTTCCGGGTATTTTCAACATTTTTTTACGACATTACTACTAGAAATTCAAGAATACAAAGATTACACCAAATTTTGGATGGGAATTCCGCTTTCTACTGAGTCCGAGATAACCAAGTTTTATTTAGAAAATCAGGTTCCTATTTTAGAAATCGATGAATCATATAACCAAGAATATGAGGCATTGATTGACCAATTTATCAACTTCACTTTTAACAAAATTAGTTATTTCGAGTTTGAATCTGCCGAAAGACTTGGGTATTATCGTGAGGATGAGTTAGTGTATAGAATGAAGAGAAAGCCTAATAAACCTAAAAAGGATGAAGAGGTTGATGAGAAAAAGGTGGATATAAAGACTAAAGAGTACAAAAATGAAGTACTAACATTTATCGAATTACCAAAGAAATTAGATATTTTTGTTGAAAAAGTTTTTGTTCCATTCATTAGCTCAATTTGTCTAGATAAACGATTAGAATCACATATCAAACGCTAAAAGTATAGACTCTCACTATAAAGGTGGGGGTCTTTTTTGCTGAAACATTTTTTTACCACCCCACCCTTACACTTTGTGAGTGCTTTAATATCCTTATCAAGAGCAGCAAATCTTGATGGTAGGCGGTCAGGTTGGTTGCAAACAATTCTGGCTTACTTGGGTGGCTAGTTGCTGATAGTCCACCTCTATCAAGGAGGAAAAATCAAATGAAAAGAAAGAATTTGAATACAGCAAACTCATATAGTGGCGCAACATCTGCTTTATACATTGATGAAAACAAATCAATTATCAACGTTTCGTCTGAAATCGAAAAACAATACAACTGGATTGATGGTAAGCGTACTGACGAAGTTGTTGGTTACAGAGCATACTTTGTCCAAGAAGGGGTTAATCCGTTCGTAGTGAAGTTTGAAAAAGAACCTACACTTCCACCCTTTCTCTCAGAAGTCAGATTGGATAATCTCGAAGCAATCGAAATCCGTTCAAATGTTTACTTCCGTGCAACAGGGGTAAGAGTGGTTAAATTATGAAACAGTCAGAGCTGACAAAATACTTGCTTCAAGCTCTGAACATGGCATTGCAGATTTTAGGCGAGACATCCTACACCAATTCGTTTGATGTAAAAGTATCGGATGAGGGCTTTTTCTTCATCCCTCGCCTTCCTGCGAGCTATGTTGTAGATGATGAGCTATACCAAAGAATATTTCAAATTGCAAATGCCGCCTTATTTCCAAAGTACACTCTACTAAAGCAGTCTGGAGCTTACTTTGTTCCACTTGACACGGATGACATCCACATTATGAGGGCTCTATTTTTCCCTTGGAAAAAAGGGATTTCTCAAAGGTTGTTTGTTGCAGATATTGAAAGATTTGTGAAAGAATTGCCCTTAAATCAACTGCCCATAATGGAAAATTTCACGATAAATTTGAATAAACTTACAAGTATGGCAATCTCAGGTAATTCTGGTTCTGGAAAATCATACATGCTCACTTACTTGCTTTTTGTTTTGAAGCAAAGTTCGCATCTTGTAATCATCGACCCGAAATTTGATTTGCCTAGTAGATGGGGACGTGATAATGGAGTTAGCGTGATATTTCCAAGTGAAAATCGCAGTAAGTCTGATTTTGTTTCGGCAGTGAATGAAGAACTTAGTCAATGCGTGGAGTTAATTCTGCAAAGGCAACAAGTCCTATATTATAATCCTAAAGCGGATTTTGAACACTACACGATTGTGATAGATGAGCTCCTAGCATTGAGTGAAGGAGTGGCTAAGCCAATTAAAGAAGCATTTTTCAGCTTACTTTCTCAGATTTCTCTATTGGGCAGGGCGACAAAGTGTCATCTGCTTCTCGTAAGTCAAAGATTCGATAACAATGCGCTCCCAATTTCTGTTAGGGAACAGTTAAACGTCCTCATACAAGTTGGAAATATCAATTCAAAGACAACGCAATTCTTGTTCCCTGATGTAGATCTGACAGGAATTGTCATCCCCCAAGGTATCGGAACGGGTTTGATACAAGTAATTGATTCGGAACATCCCTTTCAAATTGTGCCACTCCTGACACCAACATTTTTTGACAAGGAAGGAATTTATTAAAAATGAAAAGGTCATATTTTAGTCGAACCCTGAAAATACTTGCAGATGTCTTGACGTTGCTCACAATGTTAGCGGTAGTCAATCTTCCATTAAGGTTTATTGTGAACTACTTGAATTCCGAACCAAACCCGTCGTTAATTCAATACACCCAATTTCTGTATAAGTGGTTGTCGATAGGTCTGAAATGGCTAGATGGTGCAACGGCAATCACGGCGTTGATACTGTTTCTACTTCTGCTACCTGAGCTTATTTCAAGACTGACAAGAGATTCGTTGATTAACTGGGGAAAGTCGATTTGGCTGACTTACCGGCTTAGGAAGTTCTTGCTGAGAAAAGTGCAATTTGATGATGAAAGTAATTCAACGGTCGCAATGCATAATAAGTCCATCAGAAGCGCAATCATAGATATTCGGGAAGACACCGTTGTATTTTTGATGAAGTTACCAAATGATTATCAGGCACAGAAATCTGTAATTGATACGAGGGATATTCTTCGGGAAGAAATATCAAACCGTTTCCCATACTATGTGTTCTCGAATTTTGACCGTTTCAAGAATTGGCTACAACTTGAGGGAACAAACTTTCACTAAAGGAATAGCGGAGCTCTTGCTTGCCTCTGGCAAGAGCAAAAAAGCTCCGCTATAAAAAAGACGATTATCCCACGGGGTTACTACGACCCCCGTGGGATCAGTAATCAATAATCATAGGGAGGTAACTATGGGTAAAAAAGAAGCACGTAGCAATAAATGGACGTTCATTGCATACGAAGAAAGTGCTCCCAAAAATCTCAAGTTAGCTTTGGAAGCATTGAAAGTTCCCTTTGCACTCAGTCCGCTTCATGATAAAGATGTTAATATGGAAACGGGAGAGTTCAAAAAGCCACATTGGCATGGTGTGCTATATTTTGATTCTCTTAAAAGCTACTCTCAGGTTTCGGAGTTAGTGAGTGAAAAGCTAAATGCTCCAAGTCACGTTGAAGTTGTGATGTCTTCAAAAGGACTTTACGACTATTTCATCCATGCTGAAAATCCCGAAAAAACTTTATATTCAAAAGATGATATTCAAAGCGGGTGTGGATTTGACCTAGATAAGTTTTTAAGCGAACAAGATGACAGCCAACTCTGGAATGAAGCAATTGATGTAGTTGAACAAAATAATTTCACTGAGTTTGAAGAGCTTGTGACGTATGCAAGAAAAAATAAATCATTACTACTAAAATTGATAGTCAATAAAACTTATTTTTTTGCAAAACTTTTGGACTCACGACGATACAAGCAAGATGAGATGACAAGAAAATGTCAAGTTAGAAAGAAGGATGATGATGTGTAAGACTTTAGTGGATAGGGAAATGCTTGTCAGGGCAGGATTTGCCCCTTATACTGCTTCCTCTATCCTTAGACAAGCCAAGCGTTTTATGGTACAACAAGGGTATGAGTTTTATGCGGGACGACGGGTTTCAGTTGCTCCCTTGCAGGCAGTAAAATCCGTTATCGGTGACGTGGAGTTATACGAAACGGAGGATAAATAATTTGCCAAAAACTAGCTACCAAGATGTCTATAAAGACAACAAAGGGCAATTCTATTATGAGGTAAGCTTAGGTACGGACAAAATCACAGGAAAACGTATCAAACGCAAAGGTCGCAAGTCACAGTCAGGAAAGAAATTTGAGTCAGCCAAGGAAGCCTATACCGAAGCCATTCGGGTTAAAAATGATTTTCTACAAACTCAAGGCTATTCAGATTATGGCATGACCTTTGAACAATTCATGAATAATGTCTACATTCCGCACTACAAAACGGAAGTGACAGAGGCCACATTTGAATCAAGGAATCCAACTTTGAAAATCTTGCTTGCACGCTTTGGGAAGAAACCACTACGGAAGATTACCCTGCATGATGTGCAGTTTTTCAGAACTTGGCTTTTGGATAAAAATGGCGGGGCTTATGCCCAATCCTACGCTTCCATGGTCTTCGGGATGTTGAAGAAAATACTTGAATTTGCCGTTACCCTAAATTATCTTGATAAGAATATCGCCCAACAAGTAAAGTCCATCCCTAAAGGTAAAACGGATGTGGCTTACTGGACGAAAGATGAATTTGAAAAAGTTCTGTCAAAAATCTATGTTGAGGATTTCTATGAGCACTTGTGCTTAGTCCTGTTGTGGGTTTACTACATGACGGGCATTCGAGTAAACGAAGGTACAGCCCTTTGGTGGAATGACGTTGATTTTGACAAGAAACAGCTTAGGGTTCATCACATGCTTATCACGAAAAGCAGAAAAAACTACAAGCGGAAAAATCATACCAAAACAGCAGATGGAAAAAGAGTCCTGACCTTGGATGATGATACACTTGAAGTTTTGAGAGTCTGGAAGGAACGCCAAGCACAGTATGGAGACATGGATTTCATTTTCTCTTATGATGGTTTACCTATGATTAAGTCAACCATCGGTAGAATCATTGCACGCTATGCCAAGTTGGCGGGTGTTCCCGTGATTCAAGCCAAAGGGCTAAGACATAGTCATGTTAGCTTTCTAATTAATGAAATCAATGCTTCTGTCTTGATTGTTTCCAAACGACTCGGGCACAGCTCGCCAGAAATCACGCTCAAGCATTATGCACACTTGTGGCGAGGGATTGATGATGGTGTCGCTGAATCTATGGCGGGGGTTATCACAATATCAACCGCACCAAGTAAGCAATTTGCCTTCACGGGCAATCAATCCGTGAAACAATTGTCTCCAGAACTGTCTCCAAAATAGTGGAGACACCTTACAAACGCAATAACAACGGGCTTTTCAAAGCCAAACCTACTCATTGAGTGGGAGTAATAAACAGAGGATTAAAAAGCTATTAGCCTGCAAGTTGCAGTAGAAGCTGGCAATATTCCGAGTACTACTCATAAAATCATTAAACCTTGCTGATGTTCAGAAATGAAAGCTGAATGTCGGCAAGGTTTTTTTGTTATTAAAGCGATTCCTCCCCAAAAATCATTAAAAAGATGCAAAAATCTATTGCTAATATGCAAGCGTTTGCTTTATAATCTAAGTATGATGCTTTAGGAAGAAAACGCTTTAATGACAACGAAAACCAGACGAAAACCATTTTTCAGAGAAGCCATGACGATTGCATTGCCCGTTGCTTTGCAAGCTATGTTGCAATCGTCTTTTTCCATGATTGACCAGCTGATGGTGGGGCAATTGGGCAAGACGGCCATTGCTTCGGTGGAAATTGGCGGAAAACCACAGTTTATTTTCACTTTTGTGAGTGGGGCAATTGCAACCGTGACGGGGATCATGGTGTCCCAATACATGGGCCGACAGGAGCAGAAGAAGATCAACACCAGCATGTCCTCCAATCTCCTTGTGATGTTGGCCTTGGCAGCCTTGACCGTTATGGCGTGTTTCTTCTTGCCAAGCACGGTGGCGGGGATTTTCACTACCGACCAAAAGGTGATTGCGACGGCGGCGGATTACATGCGAATTTTGGCCTTTATTTACCCACTGTCAGGGATGGCCTCCATCTTGGCCGTTCATATGCGCTGCTACAGTTACGCCCAATACCCGCTCTACATAAGTGCGGTGGGAGCCGTGGTCAATACGGTCTTGAATTACCTCTTGATTTTTGGTAATTTTGGTTTTCCTGTCATGGGGGTCAAGGGAGCAGCCATTGCCAGTCTGATTTCGCAGATGGTAAATCTACTCTTGATGATTTATTTTTATCGGAAATATTGCCAGTTTGCCTTTGATTTGGGTATGACCTCAAGCGAAGTCAAGCAGTACGCTGTCATGCTTTTCCCTATCGTTGCCAATGAATTGCTTTGGACCTTGGGGCAGAGTGTCAATACCTTCATCTATGGGCACATGGGAACAGGTGAGCTGGCTGGTATGTCCTCGACAGGTCCCATCCAAGGGCTCTTTATCGGAGCTCTTTCAGGGCTGTCGCAAGCAGCGGGCATTCTCATCGGTAGGCGCCTCGGCAAACGCGACTACGAAAGTGCCTACCACGATTCCAAACGCTTGTGCGTTTATGGTTTTATAGGATCTTTGGTGCTTTCGCTCGTGCTTATCCTCACCAGAAGCAGCTACATCAATCTCTACAATGTCGATGAGCAGGTCAGTCACGTCGGTTCACAATTGCTCCTAGCCTTTGCCATCCTTGCCCCTATCAAAGTCCAAAACATGATCTTAGGGGGCGGCATTATCCGAAGCGGCGGTCGAACCAAATACATCATGATTATCGACATGATGGGCACTTGGCTGATCGGCGTTCCCCTAGGGCTTTTCACAGGACTCGTCCTCAAACTCCCTATCGTTTGGGTCTATTTCATCCTCTCCCAAGAAGAGCTTTTCCGCTTTATCGTGTCCATCTTCATGTTTCGCAGCCGAAAATGGATGAATACCATTCGATAATATTAACGTAATATTATTTATGTAAACTATAAACCTTCCCAAGGGAAGGTTTTTTTCTGAAAACGGCTAGTCAAGAGCACTAAAAGCGTGTATAATGGAGCTATTACTGCAAAATAATGGAGAACACCTCCCCAATCTGAGGCGAAAAGCTTGGGGAAGCACGGAACCGTGACGGTTTTCTGCCGTTTTCCTGAAACTGGAGGGGTGTATGGATAGCAAAATACCAAACATAAGGTTTAAAGGGTTCACTGACGCTTGGGAACAGCGTAAGTTAACCGATATAACTTCTAGCTATTCCGGATTAACATATAGTCCAATCAAATAATGTAAAAGTTGGTGATGTTATTGTAGTTGTACGAAATGGAAGTAGATCTTTAATTGGGAAACACGCTATTGTTACCAAAGAAATGCCTCATACAGTAATCGGAGCATTTATGTTTGCTTTTCGAGGAGAAAATGGGGATTATATTAATGCATTATTGAGTACTAATAATTTTCAAAAAGAAGTTCATAAAAGTTTGGGAGCCACTATCAATCAAATTACAGGAAAAGATTTTTCTATGATGAATTTTCAAACTCCTAAACTTGAAGAACAGAATAAAATCGGTTCATTCTTCAAGCAGCTAGATAACACTATCGCTCGTCATCAGCGTAAGTGCGATGAATTGAAAGAGATGAAGAAAACACTTTTGAAAAATCTTTTCATCTAAAAAAGTGACAAAAAGGCAAAAACTTGAAGTTTTCACTTCAAGTTTTTTCGTTAGGAGTTTAGGTTGGACAAAGAGCGCATGATCAGGTCGATGTCCTGGCTTTCCAGTTCGTTGATGATGTGGAGGTAGGTTTTTTGCGTGGTAGTCATATTAGAATGCCCCAGCCTTCTGGAAACGCTGGCAATGGAAACACCCGCAAAGAGCAGCAGCGAAGCGTGGGTGTGGCGCAAGCCATGAACAGTGATGACAGGGATCCCAGCATTTCGGCAATGCCTCGCCAAGCGGTCATTTACCGTCGAGTTATAGACCTTTCCCTTGATAAAAATTGGCTGATTGTCAGGCAAATCCCGCAGCAATTCCGCAAACTGAATCACCGTTTGCCAGTCTATTGGAACCTTGCGAATGGACGATTGGTTTTTAGTGGGGAGAAAACCGCTATTGCCCTTGTAATCCCACGTTTTAGACACAAAAAGCGTCTGATGCGTCAAATCAAAATCCTTTGGCGTCAGCGCTAAAGCCTCCGAAAAGCGCAATCCAGTCTTTGCAATCAGCAAAATCAACCAGTCCATGTTGATCTGCGGAACCAAGTCAAGATCATCCAGCAATTTGTGCAGTTCGTATTGATTTAAAAACTTAGGCTTCTTGGCACGAGGCTGCTTGCCCTTGATAATAGCCTTGCGAGTCGGATCCCTTTGAATCAAACCCTCATCCACCGCGTCCAAAATCGCGCATTTCAAATGGTGGTGGAAGTCCATCGTCGTCTGACGCTCGTGCTCGCTGGCGTATTGATTTAACAGACGCTGATAAGACATCCGATTCAAATGCCTGATCTCAAGCTCAGGCACCAATTTCTCCAGCCACCGATAAGCCATATCGTATTTTTGCATAGTCACAGGCCGAATCGCCCCTTCCTTATAAACCGAAATCCATTGCTTGTAGTAATCACAAAACAACATCGCCTCAGAATGCTTCATCTCATCCATAAGTAACCCTCCTTTTTTGAAAACAAACAGAAAAGCAAACGTTTACAACAATACTGTACCCCACCCCACCCCAAAAATGCACCACCAACCCCCAATTCACCCCCAAAAATCCTTACGCTGATGAAGAGTTATGGTGTTGTCTAACTGTTTGAAGAATGAGCCTATTTTCGTCTGTTCTGCTAGTGTCGGAACATTGATTGGAACTTGACCAATCTCATTCTTGTTAATTTTCTTTGGAAAGGCGATATGCAAAGTCCTCTTCCAAATCTGGTCTTGTACAAATGGTGAATAAATACTTGCCTGCAAGAAATAAGGATTTAACTCCTCAGATTTGAATAGTGCAAGACTAACGTAATAGGCGAGGTCTTCGTCTGTTTCAACGACACTCGCAGTTCCTATATCCCCGATTCGAGTCATCAAGACATCACCTCGTTGTGGTCTTATTTTGAATTCATCTTCAAAAGCCTCACGAGAAATGAACTTATTTGAAGTCAAAGTCTTGATATTCTCAACACTAAGAAACATCACACCATTATCTTGATACTTAGGAGTTTGGTGGGTTCCGTCATAAATATCGGAAACCTCGTTCAACTTACGCTGTTCCCAAGCGTTAGCTTTTTTTGGACAAAATTGAATCTATGATATAATAAATGGGAGTTATTATTATGATTTTAGATATTAATGTAAAAGAAATGGTCATTTTGGGTGTTCCATTTGAGGGTAGAAAAATTTTTACAAGTGTTTGGTACGCTCTAAGCACCAATATGATTGAAGGTTGGGAGCCGACTGCTAAAGATGTCGAACGTTTAAAAAGTGAAGCCATTGCTTTAGGAGCGGCATCCTGAGTCTAAACACTGCTAAACACTTTTAGCGGTGTTTTTCTTTGAGAAGTCTAAAAACTTCTTCAAAAATATGGTACAATGAGAAAAGGACATTTTTTAGGAGGGGAGTGCCGTATGGTTCCAGCGTACATTAGAATTCACGATGCGATTAAGAAACAGATTGACGATGGCTTTTGGGAGATTGGGCAGCGTTTGCCGAGTGAACGGGATTTGGCAGATGAGTACGAGGTGAGCCGTATGACGCTGCGTCAGGCTATTACGCTCTTGGTGGAAGAGGGCATTTTGGAGCGTCGTGTGGGGAGCGGGACTTATGTCGCCAGCCACCGCGTGCAAGAAAAAATGCGTGGAACGACTAGTTTTACCGAGATTGTCCGCTCACAAGGAAAAACGCCTTCATCTCGCTTGATTTCTTACCAACGAAAACCAGCCAATAACACCGAGCTTCAACGCTTGCAGCTGAAAGAAACGGATTATGTGATTCGCATGGAACGGGTGCGCTACGCTGACCATATGCCGCTTGTTTTTGAAGTGGCTGCCATTCCAGAAACGCTCATTCAATCCTTCAATAAAGAGGACATTACCGAGCATTTTTTCCAAACTTTGACCGACCACGGTTACGAGATTGGAAAGAGTCAGCAAACCATCTACGCCAAAAATGCCAGCGAAAAAGTGACAAATTACCTCAAAATTCCTAAAAATCACGCCGTCCTCGTCCTGACACAAGTTTCCTATTTCACCGACGGCAGACCATTTGAATATGTCCACAGCCAATATGTTGGTGACCGATTTGAATTTTATTTGGAAAATAAATGATCTGAAACACCTGATTTTTTAAGGTGTTTCTTTTTGTATTGAAAAATTTAACCAATTCTGACCATTTGCGTGCTTTCTGACTATTAAAACCGCGCGAAATATGATAAAATAAAGGCTATGGAAATTGAAAAAACCAATCGCATGAACGCTTTATTTGAATTTTATGCGGCTTTGTTGACCGATAAGCAGATGAATTATATCGAGTTGTATTACGCTGATGATTACAGCTTGGCAGAAATTGCTGAGGAGTTTGGTGTCAGCCGTCAGGCGGTTTATGACAACATCAAGCGAACTGAAAAAATCCTCGAAGCTTACGAGATGAAGCTCCATATGTATTCTGATTATATCGTTCGTAGTCAGATTTTTGATGAGATTTTAGAAAAATACCCTGACAATGCTTTCTTAGAAGAGAAAATCACGATTTTGAGTAGTATTGACAACCGTGATTAAACACCCGTCAGAGAAAATGATAGAAATGAAAGACAGATTCAAGTAGGAGAATGATATTATGGCTTTTGAGAGTTTAACCGAACGCCTGCAAGGCGTGTTTAAAAACATTCGTGGCAAACGCAAACTTTCTGAAAAAGACGTGCAGGAAGTCACCAAGGAAATTCGTCTGGCCTTGTTAGAGGCGGACGTTGCCCTTCCAGTTGTTAAAACCTTCATCAAACGTGTCAGAGAACGTGCTATCGGGCATGAAATCATTGATACCCTTGACCCAACTCAACAAATCGTCAAAATCGTCAATGAAGAATTGACAGAGATTTTAGGGTCTGAAACGGCTGAAATTGAGAAATCACCTAAGATTCCCACCATTATCATGATGGTCGGATTGCAAGGGGCTGGTAAAACAACCTTTGCTGGTAAATTAGCTAACAATCTCATCAAGGAAGAAAATGCACGTCCTTTGTTGATTGCGGCCGATATTTACCGTCCAGCAGCGATTGACCAATTGAAAACCCTTGGGCAACAAATCGATGTACCTGTCTTTGACATGGGAACGGACCACTCAGCTGTTGAGATTGTCAAAAACGGTTTAGCCCAAGCCAAAGAACACCGCAATGACTACGTTATCATTGATACGGCAGGTCGTCTGCAAATTGATGAAAAACTCATGAACGAATTGCGTGACGTTAAAGCCTTGGCACAACCAAATGAAATTCTCTTGGTTGTTGATAGCATGATTGGTCAAGAGGCTGCCAACGTCGCTGACGAGTTCAACAAACAATTGGATATCACAGGGGTTGTTTTAACCAAGATTGACGGGGATACACGTGGTGGTGCAGCGCTTTCTATTCGAGAAATCACAGGTAAACCAATTAAGTTCACTGGTACTGGTGAAAAAATCACTGATATCGAAACCTTCCACCCAGACCGTATGTCTAGCCGTATTCTCGGTATGGGTGACTTGTTGACGCTGATTGAAAAAGCCAGCCAAGAGTACGATGACAAGAAATCATTGGAACTCGCTGAAAAAATGCGTGAAAACACCTTTGATTTCAACGATTTCATCGAACAATTGGACCAAATGCAAAGCATGGGACCAATGGAAGATTTGATTAAGATGATTCCAGGTATGGCAAGCAATCCAGCCATGAAAAACTTCAAAGTGGACGAAAAAGAAATTGCTCGAAAACGTGCCATCGTGTCATCAATGACACCTGAAGAACGTGAAAACCCAGATTTGCTTAACCCAAGCCGTCGCCGCCGTATCGCAGCGGGTTCTGGTAACAGCTTTGTCGAAGTTAACAAATTCATCAAAGATTTCAACCAAGCCAAACAAATGATGCAAGGCGTTATGTCAGGTGACATGGACAAAGCCATGAAACAAATGGGCATCAACCCAAATAACCTCCCTAAAAATATGCCAAATGGCATGGATATGTCAGCTCTAGAAAGCATGATGGGCGGAAATGGTATGCCTGATTTATCAGCCCTAGGTGGCGGAGATATGGACTTACGCGAAATGATGGGCGGCGGCCTCAGAGGCCGAATCGGTGAATTCGCCATGAAACAATCCATGAAACGCATGGCAAACCGAATGAAAAAAGCCAAGAAAAAACGTAAGAAATAAAAAATATCTTGCAGATAAATCAATAGATCAATGAAAAAGGCTGAATGATTTGGCCTTTTTCATTATGAATTAAAGGTATTTCTTTTACCAAACACCCCAGAGAGCTAGTTTAAAACTTTACTTCTATTTATTTGATGTGTATAATATAAGTATAAATAGGAGGACAAGCAATATGCCAATGACCCCTAAGCAGATGATAAAATTGCTTAAAAAAATGGGTTTTACGAAGTCAGCCAAAATGGAAGCCATAAGAAATTTCGAGATGATAAAGGACACCAAATCATTGTTCCATTACACAATAAAGACCTCGGAAAGGGCCTTGAAGACGCTATTTTAAAACAAGCAGGTTTGAAATAATCTACTTGCTGAATAGCAATGCTTATTTCACTACAACAATTACGAGGAGGTTTATTATGTTAGTTTATCCAGCTTTATTTACCCAAGATGGTGATTATATTCTTGTAACTTTTCCAGACGTTCCTGAAGCTATTACCCAAGGAAAAGATGTTCAAGAAGCTTTTGAAAAAGCTACAGAAGTTCTAGGATTTGCACTCGAAGATTATAAAGAGTATCCACAACCAACTTCGCCATCGGATTTAAAACAGCAATTTCCCGATAGCTATATCGCCTTAATTCAAATTGATATGGTTGTCTACATGAAAAAGTATCATGCCAACAAGATTCGTAAAAACGTGACTATTCCTGAATGGTTGAATGACTTGGCAGAGGAAAACGATGTTAATTTTTCTCAAGTCTTAACAGAAGCCTTGGAAAGAAAACTACAGCCTTAATAAACTATTGAAAGTCCGTGCGAGCGGGCTTTTTATTTACCCTATTATACAAATCAGCAACCTAAGAGGAAAATATGAATTGTGAAACCAGTCATTCAGGAAATTATATCATCTACACAGATGGTTCTTATAAAAAGTACAACAGCGGTAACGTTAAAGCTTCATGTGCCTATATTGTTTTAGATGACAATCACGAAGTCATTTTAAAGGGAAAGAGTGCCATTTCAGATACCAAAGAAAAGTTACTAAATTCCGTAGGCGTAGAACTTTTTTCGGTTATTATTGCCTTAAAAGCTCTACGGAAAATAATCAAAGATGCTGATAAAGTGAGTGTTACCATTATGACGGATTATCGAGAATTGGAGCGCCTTCATCATTTGTTAAATACTCACAGGAAATCGTCTTATAAAAAGAAAGAAAAACAGCAGATTTTTCAGTGGAATTGGTATTATTCAAATCTCTGTCAAGTGTTTAAATTGTACAAAGAATTGGGCAAAGAGTTAATTTTAGAGGTTAAATGGTGTCGTGGACACGCTGGAATTTTTTGGAACGAAAAAGCTGATAGTTTAGCAAAAGATGTGACTAAAAAGCGAGGCAAAGAAAAGAGAAGAACAAAAAATAAAATAATAGATATACACAAATAAATTTACGTTATCTATGGAAACAGATTTCTGAAGTATTTATATTTTTCTCTGAACATCTTTCTGAAAAACTGTAATTTTCTTGAAAGATAGGTAGACCTGTGATATACTTCTAGTTATCAGATATTTGGGAGTTTTTTAGCAAAAAATGAAACGTGAACACATTTTACAAAAAATCGACGAGCTGAAAACGCTCATGCCTTGGTACGTCTTGGATTATTATCAATCAAAATTAACCGTTCCTTACAGTTTTACGACCTTGTATGAATACCTCAAGGAATACAGACGCTTTTTTGAATGGCTTTTGGATTCTGGGATTTCAGATGCTGATAAAATGGCTGATATTGACTTATCAACCTTGGAACACCTCTCTAAAAAAGACATGGAATCCTTTATTTTGTACCTGCGTGAACGTCCGTCGCTCAATACTTATTCCAAAAAGCAAGGGGTTTCACAAACAACCATAAACCGTACGCTTTCTGCGCTTTCCAGCCTTTTCAAATACCTGACAGAAGAGGTCGAGGATGAAAATGGTGACCCCTACTTCTACCGCAACGTCATGAAAAAAGTCGCTACCAAAAAGAAAAAAGAAACCTTGGCAGCTCGGGCAGAAAACATCAAGGGCAAATTGTTTTTGGGCAATGAAACCATGGCTTTCATTGATTATATTGACAAAACTTATCAAAGTACGCTGTCGCATCGTGCCTTATCTTCTTTCCAAAAAAATAAAGAGCGCGATTTGGCCTTGATTGCCCTACTGCTTGCCTCCGGCGTTCGTTTGTCTGAGGCGGTCAATCTAGACGTCAAGGACTTAAACCTTAACATGATGATTATTGAAGTGACGCGAAAGGGTGGCAAACGTGATGCAGTCAATATCGCTGGTTTTGCTAAACCTTATTTGGAAGCTTACCTTGCCATTCGTACCCCACGTTATAAGGCTGAAAAGCAAGACCAAGCCCTCTTTCTCACCGAATACCGTGGGGTTCCAAATCGCATCGACGCATCCAGCGTGGAAAAATTGGTCGCCAAATACTCGCAAGCCTTCAAAGTCCGCGTCACACCGCATAAATTGCGACACACCTTGGCGACTCGCCTATACGACACCACAAAATCACAAGTCCTAGTTAGCCACCAACTCGGACACGCCAGCACTCAAGTCACCGACCTCTACACCCACATCGTCAACGACGAACAAAAAAATGCCTTGGATAAATTGTAAAAAAAGAAGTAGGATTAACCCCCTACTTTTTCTCTTACTCTTTTGGTAATGCAATAGTAACCTGAGTGCCTTTATCAACTTGGCTAGTGATGCTGATGGCTAGATTCAGACTATCTAAAATTTGTTTGGTCATGTAAAGCCCTAAACCAGTGGCTTTTTGATTCTCATGGCCATTAAAACCTGTGAAGCCTTCCTCAAATAAACGTGGCAAGTCCTCTTCTAGTATTCCAATACCATTATCTGATATGCTAATCCTACCATCTGTTATTTCAATTCTAATCTTGCCTTGTTCCTTAGAATACTTTATGGCATTGTCTAGGATTTGTGAAATGGCAAAGCTGAGCCATTTGCGGTCAGAAGCAAGCAGCCAATCACCTTCGACTTCGATAGATAATTGCTTCAGTAGGCAAGGAATGCGGTATTTTTTAACGTTTTCAATCGTGATATCGCGTACAGACAGGCGTTCAAATCGAAAATCATCCTTGTTCTGGCTGAATTTGAGGTAGGTTAGCAAGGTATCCAGATAGTTCTGCAAGCGAGTCAGTTATTGCTGAACTTCCTTGCCATCTAGCTGATTGGTTTGTGCCATCAAGGACAGGGCAGACAGTGGAACTTTCATTTGGTGCGACCACATCTTGACAAGGCTCTGCACATCTTCAGTCTTAGCCTGCTCTGCCAACAATTCTTGTGCACTTTGCTCGTACAAACGAATAATCACATCTTTATAGGCTAATTCTGACGGCAATTGTAAGGTATCTAATTCGTTTACATAAATAAATTGTTGTAACGTATTGATTTTATGTTTAAAACGTTGGTACTGCCATAAGGTGATAAAGCTGAGGATCGTCAGATTGAGCAGAAAACTGATCACAAAATAGACGATAGGCAAGTGGTAAAGAGCAAAAACAATTAGAAAGAGAGCACTCAGTAACGCATAGCTCCAGTACCAAACGGCATTTTCTTTAAAAAAAGTTCGAATCATTTTAAGAGATACCCCACTCCTCGGACTGTGTGAATGGCATTGAAACCTAGTGGTGTTATTTTTTTACGCAGGCGTGCCATGTTGACGCTGAGCGTGTTTTGATCGATAAAGCTGTCGTTTTCCCACAATTTTTCCAGCAATTCCTCCTTGGTCACCACTTGATTTTGGTGTTCAAATAAAATGGATAAAATTTTATTTTCTGTTGGCGAAAGGGAAATTTGTTCTGTGCCATTTGACAAAACCCCGTCACGCGAGAGGCTAAATGCCCCTAACTGGTAAGTGTCTGAGGTGAATTAGTAAGCTCGTCTTAAAAAGGCAGAAATTTTAGCATCTAAAATGGTCAATGAAAAGGGTTTTGACACAAAATCATCTCCACCCATATTGAGCGCCATGACCGTATCCATCTCATCATCGCTGGATGAAATGAAAATAATAGGCAAGGTCATCGTCTTGCGAATTTCTGTCGTCCAGTAAAAACCATTAAAATAAGGCAGGGTAATATCAATCAAAATCAAATCTGGCTGAATTTCCTCAACTTCTTGCTTAATGGCTCGAAAATTTTGCACACTAAAGACCTCATAAGTCTGGCTCAAGTGCTGTTTTAACAATTTAACGATGGTTTCGTCGTCCTCAATAATGTAAATCTTTCCTTGTTTCATAGTATTATTGTAACATAACCAAGGCCACCGCAAAATGTAGGGTTGCTAGTCCTAACGGCATGAAGAAAACCAGTAAAATTTGTGAATTGATGGCTTTTTTCACTTCTTGGCTGTTCATCCCAACTTCTTGCAATATTTTATAAGATTTCTTGTCCTCAATACCTTCTGAACGTTGTTTGTAGTAAATAATCAAGGCTGCGCCCATTAGGAAACTGATACCCAGCAAGAAACCTGTGAACAAGAAGCCACCTGTGAAGGCATAAGCACTGTCGAGGTATTCCTGTTTGGTTTCTACCGTAGCTGAAATGCTATTTCCATTGGCATCTTCGTGAACGACTTCTGATTCACCGCCAAAGTGTGCCAAGGACTTGATTTCTTTTTGAGAAAGATCAGCATAGCTGATAAGTGATGTTTGATGGAAAACCTTATTTTTCGTGAAGATTGTTTCAATGTTATTAAGCACTTCTTGGTTGCTGACGACTAAGACAGCTGGGTTGTAGGTATTGGCTACTTCTGGGAAGTTAACCTCCTTGAGATTATGGACATTGTCAAAGGTTTGCCCAAATAAGTCCAGTTTTTCCAAATGGCTGTTGTCTTTTTGGGTAAAGAAAGCAGTTTGGTTTTCATTGAGGTGTGAGAGTTTGTTTCCCAAGGCTCTAAAGTCATCCTGTGTGACGATGTAAAGATAGCCAGCGCTGATAAGGTTAGGATTTTCGACATCCTCACGCGTCATGGCAATCTCTTTGGCATCTGAAACTGGGAAAAGCGTATAAACAGAACGGTAAGTGAGCCATTGGTCTGCAGGTTTGTGCAAGGGTTCCATGACCTCTTTTTCCATCAAGGTATCCATATCTGCTTGATTGTCAGCGTTAAGAGCTACCTTGGTGGTTTTTGGGAACATCATGTTCACTTGCGTTTGGGTATTCACATAAAGCGACGTTGTTGTAGCAATCGTAACAAATGCCATAACCGCTAGTAAAGTGATATTAGCCAGACCAACGGCATTTTGTTTCATACGGAAAATCATTTGTGCCGTTGTGACAAAGTGTTCAGGTTTGTAAAAATAAGCCTTATTTTGACGACGGCGTTTCAAATACCAAGTCATGAAACTGATATAAAAGAGATAGGTTCCTATGATAACCAGCACAACTGCCGCAAAGAAACGATACAATACAACCAAAGCAGCTACTTTAGTGGATGATAGGGACAAATAATAACCAATTCCCAAAGACAAAACACTCAAAATAGCCAGCAAGACATTACCGCGAGGTTCTTTTTCCCCTTGCTCTTGCTTTTTAAACAAGGCAAGCGGTGAGGTGCGACGAATGGTGTAAAGATTGACCCCTTCTAGCAGAACAAACATTCCGATAAAGAGAACAATTGCACTCACAAAGGCTTCAAGGGATAAGGTCAAGACCATCTGATGATAATGCAGGAGATTCACAAAAGCCAAATAGAACAATTGTGAAAAGATAGCAGACAAGACACTACCTAACACGATGACTCCCAGCAAAATCAAACCTAATTCAATGGTTGATAGCCAGCTGACCTGCCAACGATTCATCCCCAACATATTATACAGACCAAATTCCTTACTGCGTTGTTTGAGTAAAAATTGATAGCTGTAAATTTCCATCACGGCTGAAAAAATCGCCAAAACAATCAAAGCGAGACTGAGAATAGAGGCCCCATGACGCATTCCCCCACCAACAGGGCTAAACAAAATCAGCAAAGTTGAGCAGTTTAGGACAAATAAAATTGTACTGCTGAGCAGGAATGGTCCAAAAACATTAATGGACTTTTTAATATTAGACCAAGCGAGTTTTGCATAAAACATATTACTGACCTCCAAGTAAAGCGCTCATGGTAAGCGAAATATCTTTTGCAAATTCTTGATTGGTCTTGTGACCACGGTAAATTTGGTGGAAAATACGCCCATCTTTGATAAAGAGGAGTCTTTTCGCATGACTAGCCGCATTGGCAGAGTGAGTTGCCATCAGCAAAGTCTGACCGTCTGCGTTAATCTCTTCAAACAGTTTTAAAATATCTTCTGAATTTTTGTAGTCAAGAGCGGCAGTCGGCTCATCTGCTAAAAGCAATTGTGACTTAGTGATAAGACTTCTAGCAATGGCAACACGTTGTTTTTGACCACCAGATAATTCAAACGAGCGTTTGTCTAGCAAGCTTTCAATGTGTAGTTTCTTTGCCAAAGGCTGCAAGCGTTGCTCCATCTCTTGATAAGGCAAGCGACCAAGTACCAAAGGTAAGAAAATGTTATCCTTGACCGAAAGGGTATCCAACAAGTTAAAATCTTGAAAGACAAAGCCAAGATTCTTCAAACGAAAAGCAGCCAACTGACTTTCCTTGATTTTGATAATGTCCTCTCCGTTTAACATGACAGAACCCTTAGTTGGTTTTTCCAAAGTCGCCAAAATGTTCAACAAGGTGGTTTTTCCTGAACCTGATTCTCCCATAATGGCGATAAATTCGTTTTTATCAACCTTAAAATCAACATCTTGTAAGGCACGCGTTTCCTCTTTTGAAAAGCGAGTGCGGAAAACTTTCTCTAAGTGATTAATCTCTAATAACATCTCTTTCTCCTTTATTTGGTATTTTAATACTATTTGCGTTTTATTTTTCTTCTGCCACTCCAATACCACACACCTAAGCTGATGACGCTTGCGGTGATCAGGTATAGAATGGTTATTAAACTATTGGTATCCATTAGGATTATTTCTCCTAACATTCTTATTTGACTAAGCGGAAGGTCTGATATACTAGTAGGTTGCAGAACCTAGTATTGCCATACTCAACCAAATAAACAGCTGACTTCCTAATTGTAGGTGTCTTTTGATTGCTTGATTCATCTCATTGCTCCTCTCTTATTGACAAGTCTATTGTATCGAAAAAGGAGCCTTTCCTTCCTTACAGTTTCTCCTTTAAATCTTACAAAAATGTAAGAATAAAGTCATCAAAAACGCCCGAGACTAAATCTCAGACGTTTGTCGTTTTAGTTCAGTTCTTGTACCAACTGTTTCAAATAAGCATGACTAGCCACTTGCTCTTTAGGATTGGTGACATTTGCCAGATTAATCTCGTAAATGCTGGTAGCACGGCTATTAAGAAGTGGCAGAAGCTTTGCCCAATCTATCTTTCCTTGTCCCAGCGGCAGACTATCGTGGCGTTTTCCAAAAGAATCCACCAAATGGTAGTGAACGATGTTCTTTTTCAGGGTACTTAAAGACCTTTGTAGGGCCACATTATCCCGATTTAAGAAAATGAAGGCATGAGAAATATCGTAAGCCAACGGGTAGCCTTTTTGCAGCAAGACTTGGTCAAAATCAGGATGGCCAAAGGAAAAGAGATTTGAAATCCCATTTTCAAACATGATGCGATTTCCACCCAGTTGCCAAAGAGCATCTATTCGAGAAAAGAGGTAATCTTGAGCGTCTTTGAGGGTTTCAAAGGGATCTAGCAAGTCCTTTTCTCGCAAATCATAAGAGCCATGCACCAGTACTTTACAGTCAAATGCGTTAGCAAGTTCCAGCAAAGTCTTGGTGGTTTCATCAATAAACGAAACAAGTTCTGGCTTGTGGGCTGGATGAGCTACCAACTCCAAAAACTGCCCTTGGTATTTCATGGGTTGATGTAAAATAATATGCTTCACCCCGCTCATTTTGACAGTTTCAATGGCATCGCGCAACATTTTCAAACCTTGAGGAGTAAAATCGTGTTCTGACGTGTAAAACTCAAAGATTTCAGGTTGGTATGTTAGGCGACTCGCCACTTGAATAGGGTCACAACTGGCTTTCAAACCTAATCGAACAGGAAACATTGGCAACCTCCCTGAGATACTTTTAGACATCAAGATAAGCTTGCAAATCCGTCAAAGCACGCTCTGCAATTTTTTCGTAACGTTCTTTCTTATCGCGAATACGAGGACCGTCCAACTCTTTAATGATACCAAAGTTGACATTCATCGGTTGGAAATGCTTGCTTTCCGCATGAGTGATGTAATGTGGTAGCGCGCCAATAGCCGTGGTTTGTGGGAAAATCACAGGTTCTTCACCTTTGAAACGGCGAACAGCATTGATACCAGCTACCAAACCTGACGCTGCTGATTCAACGTAACCTTCTACCCCTGTCATTTGACCAGCAAAGAAGAGGTCTGGATTTTTACGTGTGGCAAAAGTTTCCGTCAAAAGATTTGGCGAATCCATGTAAGAATTGCGGTGCATCACACCATAACGAACAAAATCAGCGTTTTCAAGACCAGGAATCATACGAAAAACTCGCTTTTGTTCGCCCCATTTCAAATGCGTTTGGAAACCGACAATATTGTACAGGCTACCAGCAGCGTTATCTTGACGCAACTGCACAACTGCATAAGGCGTTTTAAATTCCCCATCTCGAGGTCCTTTGTAATCTTCTGGGTATTCTAAGCCAACTGGTTTCATCGGGCCATAAAGCATGGTTTTAATGCCGCGTTTCGCCATCACTTCAATTGGCATACACCCTTCAAAGTATTTTTCCTTTTCAAAACTGTTGAGTGGTGCTTCTTCTGCATTAACCAAAGCATCGTGAAAAGCCATGAACTCCTCTTTGGTCATAGGGCAGTTCAGATAAGCAGCCTCTCCTTTGTCGTAACGTGATTTGAGATAAACCTTATCCATATCAATCGAACCCTTATCGACAATCGGCGCCGCTGCATCGTAGAAATAAAAGCCATCCCCACCATTTAACGCATGAATACGTTCAGCAAGAGCGTCAGACGTCAACGGACCGCTGGCAATCACAGTAATCGCATCATCAGGAATTTCCGTGATTTCCTCACGAATAACCTCAATAAGCGGATGATTGCTGACCTCGTCAGTCACCATTTGCGAAAAGCCGTCACGGTCAACTGCCAAAGCACCACCTGCAGGTACACGCGTGCTTTCTGCGGCTTTCATGATAACAGAATCCAAACGACGCATTTCTTCCTTGAGTAGTCCTACCGCATTGGTCAAGCTATCACCGCGCAGCGAATTAGAACAAACCAACTCCGCAAATTGGTCGGTTTTATGTTGTGGGGTCGCTTTTTTCCCACGCATTTCATAGAGTTTGACAGGAATGCCACGCTTAGCAATTTGATAGGCAGCTTCAGATCCCGCCAAACCAGCTCCAATGACATTGATATAAGATGATTGAGACAATAGACTAATACCTCCAAAAATGACAGTTCTCACCGCCATTTTCCAAATGCGGGGAATGCCCCACACCTGAATCTTTCTAATTATGATATGTTTTATCATATCATAAATTACATAAAACACCAAAATAAACTATTATTTACGTAATTATAATTATGTAAATAATATAACACTAAAAAAGCTCGCAAACTCATTGCGAAGCTTTTTGGTTATTTGATGACTTCTTCTGTGTAATCGCATTCTTCATTGCTGCAGACCACTTGCTTGCCTCCCCCACGGATTTTCTTCTCAACCAGATAATCACCTGATTTTGGACACGTTCGTCCGACAGGTTTGTCCCAAGAGGTGAATTCGCAGTCGGGGTAGCGGTCACAACCATAGAAAATACGGTTACGTTTGGTTTTGCGTTCAATCACTTGACCTTCGCCACAAAGCGGACAAGTCACGCCGATTTCCTTGGTAATAGCTTTGGTATTATGACATTCTGGGAAGTTGCTACAAGCGTAGAATTTGCCGTAGCGACCGAGTTTGATAACCATAGGATGCCCGCAGAGTTCGCAGTCAAAACCAGCAGGTTCATCCTTGATTTGAATTTTTTCAATCTCGGTTTCAGCTTTTGCCAATTCTTTTTCAAACGGTTTGTAGAAGGCATCGATGACGGTCTGCCACTGCTGTTTACCTTCTTCGACCTCGTCAAGCTTACTTTCCATATCAGCCGTGAATTTGACATCCACGATATCAGGGAAGAATTCCACAATCAAGCCATTAACAATCTCACCCAATTCGGTTGGTTCAAAGCGTTTAGCAGCCAGACGGACATAATAACGTCTTTGGATGACATCAAGTGTTGGAGCGTAGGTTGACGGACGTCCCACACCGTTTTCTTCCAAGGTTTTAATCAAGGTTGCTTCCGAATAACGAGCTGGTGGTTGGGTAAAGTGTTGTTCTGGGTTGGTTGATACCTTTTTAACACTATCGCCCTCAGCCATGTCTGGCAACATTTTGTTTTTGTCAGAGTCGTTATACACGGCTAAATAACCGTCGAATTTCACTTGACTACCGTTGGCGGTGAAGCGCACACCATTTTGCTCCAAATGCACCTTCATGGTATCAAAGATTGCTGCTGTCATTTGACTGGCCACAAAACGATTCCAAATCAAGGTATACAGTTTTAGCTGGTCCTTATCCAAATGCTGTGCAATCGATTCAGGGGTTAAGGTCACATTTGACGGACGAATAGCTTCGTGGGCATCTTGAGCACCTGAAGCATTTTTCACACGATTGCCATGTTTCGAATAAGTCGCTCCAAAACGTTCTGTGATTAAGTTTGCGGCTTCGTTTTGAGCCACAGGGCTAATACGCGTTGAGTCCGTACGCATATAAGTAATCAAACCTTGTGTGCCGCTCTTACCAAGGCTAATTCCTTCGTACAATTGCTGTGCGACCATCATGGTCTTGCGAGTTCGGAAATTGATTTTGTTGGCAGCGTCTTGTTGAAGAGATGACGTGGTGTAAGGAAGTGGCGCATTGCGGCGACGTTCTTTCTTTTCAACTTTGGCTACTTCAAAGGTGTCACTCGTGATTAAAGCGAGCACTTTTTGCACATCTTCGTTGGTTTCGAGTTTTAGTTTTTTGCCATCAACACCGTAAAAAGAGGCTTGGAATTTCTTGTTTCCTTTTTGGAAGAAACCATCAATAGTCCAGTATTCTTCAGGTTTGAAAGCCTTGATTTCATTTTCACGGTCAATGATGAGTTTCAAAGCGACCGATTGCACGCGCCCCGCTGACAAGCCTTTTTTGACTTTCTTCCAAAGCAATGGCGAAATCGAGTACCCCACAATGCGGTCCAAAACGCGGCGAGCTTGTTGGGCATCAACCAGATTCATATCAATTTGTCGCGGTTCAACGAAGGCATTTTTGACCGCATCTTTGGTGATTTCGTTGAAAACCACACGGTTTTTGTCCGTTTCATCCAAATTTAAAATATGGGCCAAATGCCAAGAAATCGCTTCTCCTTCACGGTCTGGGTCACTTGCGAGATAGACTTTTTTAGCTTTTTTCGCTTCTTTTTTCAAGTCATTAATCAAAGGACCCTTCCCGCGAATATTGATGTATAGCGGTTCGTAATTATTGTCAAAATCAATGGACATGCTTGATTTTTTCAAATCACGGATATGACCAACTGAAGCGACAACCTTGTAGTTACGCCCCAAATATTTTTCAATGGTTTTGGCTTTTGCAGGAGATTCCACAATAACCAAATTCTTTTGTGGTTTTTTGCGTTTCGTTTTTGTTTTTGTTTTTTTGACAGTTTTAGATGCTTTTGAAACAGTCGTTGCCATAAAGCTCACTTCCTATTAGTAATAAACTTATATCATGATAACCCGCTTTTTTTAAACTGTCAATATAAAAGTTACGCATTTTGGAAACATTTTCAAAAAATCAGGGCAAAAAAATGTAAGAAAAAGGCTTGTCTTAATCACGATACTCCGACAAAATATCTTGCCCTGAAGTCACGCATTTAGCGCCTTCATTGATGAGTTTGTGGCAACCGTCTGATTGACCATCCAAGATATTTCCTGGTATGGCAAAGACATCCCGACCTTCTTCTAATGCCCTCTCACAAGTGATAAGACTTCCCGACCTCGCTTTGGCTTCAGCCACAAGCACACCTTGGGACAAACCTGCGATAATGCGATTTCGCTCAGGAAAATGGTACTTCAAAGGCTTCTCTCCTGGGGCATACTCACTTAAAACCAAATGATTTTTGCCTAAATAATCCTGTAATTGTTGATTTTCTTTAGGGTAATACACATCCAGCCCGCAACCGATAACAGCAATGGTCGCTCCGCCATTTTTCAAAACAGATACATGAGCACTGGTATCAATCCCACGCGCCAAACCGCTAACAATCACGAAACGATTGCCCAATTCTTTGATAATCTTTTGAACCGACTTGGTTCCCACAGCAGACGCATTTCTAGCGCCAACAACCGCTAATTTACGACGTTGAAGCAAGTCTAAATTGCCTTGATAAAAGAGCAAGACAGGAGGATTTTAACAATTTTTCAGCTCCAAGGGGTATTCCTTGTCTAAAATCGAAAGACTTGGGTAAGTGTTAAACTCCTGCCGCAAGGTTTTGCTATCTAGCGACTTGTAATTCTCAATAAACAAGACAGGATTGCGGCACTTTGAGACAACAGCCATATCCCTTAAGGACAGGGATTTCTTCTGCTTTTCGTGATACTCCAAAATCGCTAAGATATTCAGATTGGTTAAGCCTGCTTTTTTTAATTTAAACAATTCAAAATGATTCATGTGTCACCTCACTATCTTATTAGTTCGATAAAGAGGGCAAAAAATACCACCTTGCCTTAAAAAACAAGATGGTTAGTCATTTTAAGAGAGCATGGATTTGATAGGCTCAAAGCTTTTGCGATGAATAGGGGTGACACCGTATTGTTTTAGGCCTGCTAGGTGGTCTTTAGTACTATAGCCAACGTTTTTATCAAAGGCGTAACCTGGGTATTCTTTTGCGTATTCAGCCATCATACGATCACGCGTAACCTTTGCCACAATCGAAGCTGCTGCAATAGAAAGGGAATTGGCATCGCCCTTGATCAGGGATAGTTGGGGAATAGGTGTGTCTAACTGCATCGCATCAATAAGCAAGTAATCAGGCTTTGTTACCTCGCCTTTCATCTGCTCAATTGCTTGCAACATACCAAGTTTTGTCGCCTCGTAAATATTGACGCGGTCAATGGTGTCATTGTCCACGATGCCGATCCCCACTCCCAAAGCACGCGCAAGGACCTCTTCGTAAATCTCCTCGTGGTGTTTTTTGGGAATTTTTTTGGAATCGTTGAGGTGTCTGATTTTACAATCTTTAGGCAAAATCACGCAAGCAGTGACAACAGGTCCTGCTAAAGGGCCTCTGCCAACTTCATCAATGCCTGCGATAGCTTGATAACCTTTCTGGTACAACTCCTTTTCGTAGCGCAGCATTGTTTCAAGACGAACGTCCTCGTCAATCTCTGCCTGAATAGCTTTTTTGCGCTGTACAATCGCTTTTTGCACACCGATGCGAATATCTGATGCGTACAAGTCCCAGCGGTCATCGTCTAGACAATCAATCTGAGCCAGCGCTTCCTTGATGTCCTTAATAGTCGCCATCTGTCACTTCTCCTACGACATCTAAGGTGTAACGCCCCAATTTGCCTTCGCGGACATCCTTCACAAACAGATTGTAAAAACGGTCATAATCATCACGAAATCCTAATTTTTGCGTCATGGCCATGATGATTTCAGGCGCTTCTTCTTCCAAATCAATGCCCTTGAAACGCTCAATCAAACGCTCAGAGTAATGTTCCTTAAAGTAATTCAAGCCAAAAATAGTCACTTCATCCATGGGCAAGAGCTGGTCTTTGATAGCACCCGTCAGAGCTAATTTTAAGCCAACAACTTCGTCTTCAAATTTTGGCCATAAAATACCTGGTGTATCAAGAATTTCCAAGTCTTTATTTGATTTGAGCCACTGTTGCCCTTTTGTAACCCCAGGTTTATTGCCTACAACGGCAATTTTTTTACCTGCCAAACGGTTCATGAGGGTTGATTTTCCTGCGTTTGGAATACCGATAATCATGGTGCGGAGCGTTTCTTTTTGAATACCGCGCTCACGCAATTTAGCCAATTTATCAGCCATCAAAGATTTGGCAGCATCGGTGACCAATTTGACAGTTGCTTGCTCCTTAGAATTCACGGCCAAGGTCTTAATGCCCTGACTTTCAAAATACTGACGCCATTCTTTGGTGCGGTTACTGTCAGCCAAATCGGCCTTATTTAAAATCATGAGTTTGGGTTTATCTCCGACAATTTTCGTCAACATAGGATTTTGACTTGAGAGAGGGAGGCGGGCATCTACTAAAATCGTGACAAAATCAACGTGTTTTAGATTTTCCTGAACTTGTCGGCGTGCCTTGGACATATGCCCAGGAAACCATTGAATAGTCGTCATATTTTCTAAATCCTTTCATATCAAGGGTTTTCAGCCCTTATTTTTTAAATTTCTTCCATTTTTGCCAAAAAACCGCAGAAAAACCGCAAGATTTTAGACAACAATTTTACAAAATGTCTCCTTGGCATCCTTTTCGTCACGAATAATAATACAAAAATCAGGAAACAATTGCCTTAAATTCTTTTCAATTTTTGGAATAACCGATTTTTTAATAGCTGCATCTGAAAGACTATCTGGGATGTGTAACTTCTCTCTAAATTGTTCTATAGAGTATTCAAGACGGCTAGTAGATGATTTTTCAATCTCATCTTTTAAAAACTTACTGTATTTATTTAGGTAGACACTCTTTGATGTGCTATCCAAGTGTAAGTTATCCGCCAGTTCATCCAGAGCCTTAACAGAATTGAGCTGATTTTGATGTGTCCTGTGGGTATAAACCATTGTCGTCTCAACATTTAAATGCCCCACACGTCCCATTATCTCTTTGATACCAACATTTGAGTTAGAATTTTGCAAATAAGTAATGTGCATGTGTCTAAAAGAGTGAGGAACAACGTGTTTTTCCCATTTAAAGCCAAATCTTTCCTGACAGGTAGCCAATAATTCTTTCTCTACCCTGTCTAACACTTCTCTAAAGGAATGTGAGACAATAGGAGAGCCGTACTCTGTCCTAAAGATAGCTAGACTGCTTTTGAATGACTTAGCTGGGTGTTTGATAGCGTGTTCCTCAAAGGCTTTGTTTCTAGCAATACAACGCTTTACAGCTTCCATTGCAATATTAGGAAGCACAACTTCTCTATTAGAGGTTGTTGTTTTGGTTGTATCGTAGTAAAACTCGCTGACTGGTAGTGAGTTTGATTGTAGTGACTTATTGACATTAATTATTGATTTTTCAAAGTCAATATCATCTATTGTCAAACCACTAGCTTCACCAATCCTAAGCCCCGTGAACAGTAAAAAGATAGCTAGGTCATAATAAGAGGGATTTCTACGCTCGCTCAAAACTTTGAGAAAAGCAGAAAGCTCCTCAGGCTCTAAGAATTTGCTTTCTCGTCGTTTTTGCTCCTCTTGTCTTTTCATGTGAGAGACACTAACTCTAACAGCAGAGACAGGCGAATAAGGCAAGATATTAAAGAGTACCGCATGGTTAAAGACCTTGTTTAAAGTGCTCTTGATATGAACAATAGTCGACTGAGTGGGATTGTAGCGGTCAATATAAGATTGTAGTGTGTTTTTGATGAGTAGAGGCGTGATTTTAGTGAGTAGAAAATCGTCACCAATAATAGCTGATAATCGTCTAAGCACTAACTTTTCTCGCTCAACAGTTTGTGGTTTGACAGTCACCGCCCAGTGCTCCAGCCAGTCGGCTTTGAGTTCGCCAAAGGTGGTCACTTGCTCTGGTTGAAACTGCTCTTCTACCTCTCTAATTTTATCTAAAATCTTATCCTGTAAATCTCGCTCAGCCTGTCTTTTTGCCTTTCTAGAATTACTAAAATAGGTGATAGAAGCCGTTTTCCATTTACCTGTTATAGGGTCTTGGTAACGGTCTTCTACAATATAGCGTGTTTTGCCTGCTTTTGTTATTTTCTTTCTATGAAACATGTTTCTCCTTTCAAAAAAGGAAGAGACTTTCAATAGAATATCAAACTAACACTACTATTCTATCATATTCTCTTCCGTTTTTTTACTTAATGTCGCTGTTTCCAGCGTAAAAATTCCTCAAAACCTTGTAAATGGATAAAAACTTGTTTTGATGTTGGATTGATGACAAAACCTCTGTACTTTGGGTTTGAGCGCATCTCGTAGAGATACCGATTCAAAGTATAGATATTTAAGCCCATCCAAATTTTGAGGAGTTCTTTTTTGGTCGACCAGACCGCTTTTTTATCAAGTTTCTGGGTCATCTTTAACCTTTTTTCTCCTTTTCATTTTTACTTCTGATTTTGTGATGATATGCGTTTCTACCGAATTATCTTGCACAAAATCATCTTCCTTTGTACGCTCTAACTGATAAATGGATAACTTTTTCTTGAACGTTCCATTCTTTTCCATCTCCCCAATAACCAAGGAGGGGGAGAAATTCAACAAATCCAGCTCATCATTGAAATATATGATGTCAGGCTTTTTCAATCCTCTGCTAACTATGTATTTAGATTGTCTGTAACCATGTGGCATTTTTGTTAGTTCTTTTGTGATGTATTTGGTTATGTAACTTGCTGTTTTCTCCGAATTTTCAATAGTTGATACCGTACTATAACCAAATTTCCAGTCTAGGCAATTAAATATGACTTTTCCTTTTTGTCTAATCCTTTTTCCTGTCTTGTTATTCTTTGCTTCAATGATTTTTGCCTTGCATCCTTTTGTTACGCCGTGGAAATGGATTCTTCCCCTCTTGTTGTGGTATTCTGGAATAAAAATATAATCGAACTTTCCATATCTATCTCTCAAATTTCTGAGCCACTTTTGCACTCGCTGGCGTGCTTTCTGATAATCTGTTGAGTCAATCTTGCTATCGTCAAAGGTCAGTGTCCAAAACATGTCAAAGTCGTTTGCTAGGCAATATTGCTTGATTTTTCTCTTAATAGCATACATCTGATGATTAGTTGCTCTTTCTCGTTCTCTTAATAACTCTTCTTCTGTTCTGACTCTTTGAATGTTTTGTTCACCGTGATTTTCACTATAGCGATATTTTGACTCTTCGTATTTTGTAACTATCGCTCTATTTTCATAGAGTTCTATTTTGTACTTATATTTCTCTCTCATCTCTCTAAAACGTCGTATCTTCGCCGTCTGTCAAGTAACGGCGAATGTCCTAAGCGAGACGCCTACGAAAACAGCTCTGCTATTTTCGGTCGTCCCGCAGTTTTTTCAGCGTCCTTTTAAAGGGAAGCCGACTATCATCATAGTATGGGGTCATAAACTCCAAAGGTTTCTCTAAATTCATACCATCTAACCAGATAACCCCACCATAGTTCGAGGTATCGACCCTTGGTAGATCATTCTTTGACATATTAAAGATTTCCATTGCTTGCGATTGCGAGATTCTACCCAGTGCAATCCGCATGGAAAGACTATCACGCGCTTCACTACTCAAGATTGAGACAGGAATCATCTGCCCTGAAACTAAACAAATGATAGAGGCTTGTCGTCCTTTTACAATTAAGTTCAGTAACACTTTATAAAAGCGTGGATAGAGCTTATCAGCCGTTTTTCTTTGCTTATCTTCTGCTTGTATGGTCGTAACCATAGCTAAGAGTTCATCAATGACTAATAAGATATTTCCTCTATGAAATTTTTCAACATGTGTTTTATCTGCTTCATCATGCTCAAATGCGTTTAATTCTTGATAGCGCTCATTCATGATTTGTTCTAACTTTTCCATCATATCAATAGCTTTTTGAGGTGTAGTTGCTACATCTCCGATATTTTTCATAGCCGTTGATAAATAAGCGCCCTTACCGTCAATTGTATAAACTCTGTTTTTACTATTATTTTTCAAAAAGCTGATAGTCATTACCTTCAACAATGTGGTCTTTCCCGATCCTGTCGGACCCACCACCAACCCCATTGGCTGCGCACTTGTCCATCTCAAGCGTTTTGTGAGCTGAATATCTAGCGTTTCTGATTGCTTTAGTGTTTCTAGCGAGTCAATCACTATGCGTTGGTCTGGTGTATGACTGAGCGTGATTTTGATAATACCATTCATTAAGCGACTATCTTCTAGATACCACTCATCAGCCGTTTCTTTTTTTAGATAGCCCAGCAGTCTGCGAGGCAAGTCCTCTTCCTGACTGCTTGTGAGGTGACCGCCTGTTCTTAGCTCTATTTCATATTTGCCATTTAGGATTCTGTACATCCATAACACCGACTTTGTTAAGTTAATATCACTTGAATGTTGTTGAAGCAGGTCTGCTTCTTCTGTGAAATTCAATAGCAATTTCATTATTCTGTACTTTTCAATAGGCGAGAATTTGGTATGTAGCAAAATCCAAATCATGACAATAACTAAGAATACTAAATCAACAATGATAATACTCGTGAAATATGTCCAATCCATCTGTTTAAAATCAAAGACATCGGATGTTGTTGTAAAGAAATTGGCTAAAGTCCAGACTAGCGCACCAAGTAAACTTAGCACTATAAAAACTAGTAATAATGTGAATTTTAGTCTCAGACGCTGTTTAAATGACCGCTTTACTTTCAGCCTGGCTTTCAAGCCCTTTACAGGTATTAGCTGATTGATATACATTTAAAAAAATCGGTGAAGAGAAAGACTCTTCACCTTTCCTTTCTTCTTATTTTGCTCTTTCTTCGATTGTCTTCTCTTTATCAAACACAATGTTATCTAGCACAAGCTTGAATCCGCCCCACGATCCGTCAGAACCACGTGAAACCCATTTGAGAGCGACTTGTGCATTTTTAAGGGAAATAGATTTTCCAGCCAAATTTTCAAGATTGAAGCGTGAAAGAACCTCTTCTTCCGCCACAACTTCCGCTGAAAATGTTGCCAAGTCAGCAATATCTCCGCCATCTTGGAGAATCATGTTCAAAGTCTTTGAGTTAACTAACTCCAGTTGAATCTTAGCGATAGAGTTTGGAATCGGTTTTCCGTTTTCATCTCGTTTGACAGATGCTCGTGCACTGACTACAGTTCCGAAATTTGGAACTGAAAAACTATCTTTTGAAAATCGAACTTGTCCTAGTTTTGTAGCATTTAAATTAATTTTTGTCATTTTGAATACCTCGTCTAATATAATTTTTCTGAATTTCCGTGTTTCAACCGAGTTTTCATGAAGAGCCTATAAATATTATCATCACTGATACCTCCTTACTTTTTTGAAGTCTTTAACTTCTACACTTATATTTTAATCAAAAATATATGTAAATTTTTCTACATTTTATGTAAATTCTTCTATATTCTATGTAGAAAAATTGTATAATAAAGAACCCTAGCTTTAAAAAAGCTAGGGTTCTTGTGTCATTTAAAAATTAGATAATTCTTGAAAAATCCAGTTGAGATAAGTCTCTTCAATCAAAGTGGAAGAAGCATCTACTTCTAAATTTTTGAAGTAGTTTTCAAAACTACTTCGCAGCATAGCTGAATTTGTTTCGCAGAACAAAACAATCTGCGTTTTAAGTGACAGCATTCTGTAATTGTTTTGTTCTGCAAAGTCAGAAATTATGCTTATTATTTTTTTCTGAAACATCGCTGACTCAGTAGTCTCAGTGCAAACAAGCATTAGACAATTCTCAATCAGCTGTAAAATATCGTCATCACCTGAAAAAAATATTTCAAAATTATTCTCTAAATTCCAAATTTTTCGGAAATCTATTAGAATTGAACTAGGGATATATTCAACATTTCCTTTTCTAAGATGACCGTTTACAATAAAGGAAATATCAGCATCTCTCAAGAAGTTGTCATAAGCAAAAGCTCTTTGAGTATCGTATTTTAGTAATATTCTTTCACGAATATTCTGACCGACATTTTGTCTTAGATTGTTCAGTAATTTTGTTCGTAAGTTACTTTCTTTGCTCATTAGATAAAAATCCTTTATTTATATTTATCGTTTTTGAGTTGCTACTTATCATTTGATAAGCATAGATATTAGTAAGTAGCGAGTCTTATATTTATTCTGAAAACGATATAAAATTCAGAGCACACAGCACTAGACACTTTCTTATAATTAGAATTAGTCTAGATAACTTTAATATTTGTTTTCCTCCGTGAAATTGAAATACTACATATTGCAATCAGTGTAATCTGCTATATGTTCCCATAAGTATAACAACCACTTTTTATTCCCTACTATTACATTATATCTTTTTTATTTTTGAAAAAGTTTTAGTATTTAGAAAAAATAGGTGTTTTTTTGATTTTATTTTAGGAAACTATATACTTATTTACACAAGCACAAGATATAGTTATCAAATTGCCAACAATTATGAGTTGAATACCGCATATTGCGACTGGTATAATCTGCTATATAGTTCCAAAATATTCTATTTCTATATTGAAATTAAAGTTGTACAAATACTTTCATCAAAAATATATGAGACTATATACTATCTATTGATTCTTCAACAAAAAATAGACACTCTATTAGAGCATCTACTATTTTGTTATTTAAGTGCAGCAAATAAACATATAATAAAATAACTTTTTATTAGTCATTCATCCAAAACAGCTTTTTAAACTCTATGCTAATCTCAAAAGCTGTGTAAATGTTATCGTCAAAAAAGATGATGATATTTGTTACTGCTCTGTTTTCCTCCAAAATAAAGGAAAGCGTTAGAACGATAGCTTTTCTTTATTCTCTATAATGCTATTGTATTGATTTTAAAATCATATAAAAAGAACGTACTAAAAAGAGTCTCACTTTCCCTCTTTTAAAAAAGGAAAAATGGACTTCGCTTAATCGCCCTTTTGTCGTTCTTACAAAAGAGATAGCCAATTAAGCCTAATCGAACGTTCCTGCATTCTCTATAATGGTCTAAACGAAGTTTTTTGTACATTATTTCAACCGCTAAGCTCCGAAAAACGTGTCTACTAAAAGACTGCTGAAATAACTCCCACAAGGTTTTTGGACATCATTCAACCGATATACCTTGAAAACGTGTCTACTGAAAGACCGCTGAAATGACTCCCCATAGTGCTATGTTGATAAATAATCAAACATATCCTAAACACACTACTCAATTTTTTTGACAAGCACCTGCTCGTCTTGTGTCAGCTAGGAAACCACACAAACTAAATATAATATTTAGTACCTTTATTATACCATTTTTTTAAAAGTTAACAAGATAACTTCTTCTATGGTAGAAGAACATCTAAAAAATTTCCTATAGGACTTTTTCGGTATAACTATTTTTTACCTTGAGGATTTAATTGTTCTAAAAGTGTCATTGATTGATGTTCGATATCTGGGTAAACAAAACCTTCGGTAATTCCTATCAATTCAAGCTGATTTCGAATTGATTTTTTCTTATCACAATCAATTTTAATTACAGAAAAAGGCGCTTTCTCTGTTAACAATTCTGCAGATAGCTCAGATATTGAATCTGAAATTTCTTGTTGTATTTCTCCATGCTCTTTCTTTGTACTGCTTACATAACGAGGATAGATAAACGCCCCTTGCTGTTGTCTAATTCTATCTGTCGTTTTAGAAGGTAAAACAATATGTGACTCTTGCAAATCTTTATATATTTTTAACGGAAAGTCTAACCGTTCTCGAACTCGTGCTCTTTGATTAAGTAATTCCATAAAATTATATATAAGGCTCATATCATCATTGGGATAATCAGCTTCAATCAACTCCATCTTATCTATACAGCTTAATGATAAAAGTTCATACTTTTTTATATCATCTTCTGACAGATTCCTTGTTACAGCATCGAGAAAATTGTCTATGATTTCTTGAGACATTAGATTTAACGCTGATTTAATAGCGATTGTATGACCTGTATCAAATTTTTCATTGTCAATATCAGATTTATAAATAAAAACAAATCCTGGCTCATCGTCATCTTTTTCTACAGCAAAATATAAGGCAATTAGTGGATTTTTGGTAATATCTAACATTCTTGTCTTTGCACCATAGTGTTGAAGCTCTGAAATCAATCGAACTAACGATGTGTTCTCTTGATAGTCATCTCTTCCAAGTTCATTTATAAGTGACCTATAGTAATATTCGCTTCCTTCCATGGTTAAATTTTCTTGAAGATACAATGATGGCGTACGAAATTTGTGATACGAACTCTCTCCTCTGAAATAAAAATGCTCTTTTTTTATTATTAACTCAATTTCGTCGTTAGATAAATCAGGTTTTTCTTTTCTTAGATTATCAAATCTTATTCTTCTATGCTGTAAGATACTTTTTAAAATGGAATCAACACTTTCACCTTTGATTTGGTTGTCAAAATTTTTATTATTGTCGCAAACCATAATTCTTTCACCTGCCTTTTTCTCATTCTATCTATAAATTAAATTGAAAAATTTTGCTAGTTTTCCAATCACTCTCCTGTCATCTCTTCGTACATCTCAAACAATCGCGCCACTGTTTCGCTCTCGGATAACCATGTTTTCTTGCCGTCCACGACTTTGGTCATGCCGTAGGCGGTCATGACAGCTTTGTCATTGGCTTGGTGGGCTTTTCTAAGTTCTGCTGGCATGGTCAACTCGTCATAGAGATCAGCAAGACTAGAATCTGGGTAGAGGGCACGTGCATCAAGAATAGCTTGAGCAGTCTGTACGATTTTTTGCTTTACTTTGTCATCAAAATTAGGTATTGGAAAATTATTATAAACCAAAGTATTTGAATATCTATAATCTGACTTCAATCTGCCTGATACCGTTCTCATGAATGCATTATGAACACCAGACATCAACAGCCCAAAAGTTAGAAAATCAGCGTTATCAATAAAGAAACAACTTGCATAACAGATATCAGGTGGACAATGATAAGCAATTGGTATGTATTTTCTATTTTCTGATGATACAACTGGTATTACTAAAAAATCATTTTCTGGGATACGCTCTTCATCTAAAAGTAGTGGTGTGTCAGCTTTCTTTTGCGTCGCAAGTTTACTACTTGCTTTTCTCATATCCACAACAGCTTGCACTCTTTCAAGAACTTTAGGCATTTTTCTAAGTTCACTTGGTGGACAATCTCTCAAGAACAAGATATAACGCTCTTTTCCATTGAGCATATCATCTGAGCCAATCCATCTCCTAAAGTATCTTTCAGAGCTTGGTTCTTCTCGAATGAATTTTTCTTTTTCTGACAATGTGAAAATATAGTTACCACCATCTGTTGGATAACAACCTTTTTGCATCTCTTTTCTATTAGTTAAAGGCTTTCTAGCTTTCTTTATCCAAATATTTCTACTAGGTAGTAGATATTGATTTATATTCTGGCATAGTGTTTTTGTATCGCTTTCAAAAAGAACACTTTCATTTAACTGTTTCTTAGAAAAACCAATAATGACACAATGAACAGAGGCTTTATTTTTTGCTTCACTGTTCCAAATGAAAGATTTATAAGCAAAATTGATATAGGCTTGTTTATCTTCAAGGATATATTTCCAAAGTGTTGTTGCTTGTTCTCCTTGAACAATAGAATTAGTTGAAACAAATGCAGTTCTAATTTGTGTATTGCTTTCCATCAAACTCAACGCTTTCACGTACCAAGCCGTTACATAGTCTAAACTACCTGATTTTGGAATAACAGAGACAACATTCTTTAGTTGCTGTCTATGATTTTCTTTGCTATGTCTTATTCCCACAAATGGTGGATTACCAATAATATAGTTGAGCTTGTCTTTTGGTACAATGGTCTCCCAGTCAAGAGTTAGAGCGTTGCCTTCAACAATACTGGTATAGGATTTGAGCGGTAAAAAGTCTAGCTCCGCATAGACAATTTCTTTGGTCGCTTCTAACATTTGGCTTTCTGCTATCCAAAGAGCTGTTTTAGCGACAGACACCGCAAAGTCATTGATTTCAATGCCGTAGAATTGATTGATTTTGACCTTAACCAAATCTAACTCCTCAACATCTAGCTTGACCGTGTCGCCTATATAAAGCTTAATCGCTTCATTTTCCAAACGTCTGAGAGAAATATAGGTTTCAGTCAGGAAGTTCCCAGAACCGCAGGCAGGGTCAAAGAAGGTCAGACTAGCAAGTTTGGATTGGAATTGTTTTGCTTTTTGCTCAACGGTCTTTGGTGTTTTGAATTGACGAATCGTGTTTAATTCGTCTCTGAGTTCATCTAAAAATAGAGGGTCTATGACTTTATGGATATTTTCAATAGAGGTGTAGTGCATCCCACCACTTCGTCTGGTTTCAGGGTTCAATGTGCTTTCAAATACCGCACCAAAAATAGTTGGGCTGATGTCTGACCAGTCAAAACCAGAAGAGGCATGTTCTAGGAGCAAATCACGCAAGTCATCTGTAAAGTTAGGAATTTCAATATTTTTCTCCGCAAACATTCCTCCATTGACATAGGGAAATGCTGCCAAATCATCATCCAGATAAGGGTCTCTATCTTCAATTGGTGTGTCCAGCACCTCAAACAGTTCTATGAGAGCTTTTCGCATCTGTTTACTTGTAAACTGCACCAAGTAGTCATGGAACATCGACTTGTGCCCAAAGATACCAGCATCTTCTGCATAGAGGCAGAAAACCAAGCGGACAATCAGCTGGTTAATAGCATGCAAACTTTCAGGACTTTCAGGATTGATGTATTGCTTGAGTAGCGTGTCATAGATGTCACCGACAATCTCACCAGCTTGCATAGAAATCTGCATTTCACGCTCTAGGTGTTCATTGGTTTTGTCCACCAAAACTCAAGGCGATAAAATTCCTTATCAAGGTCAGCCAGTGCAATCACAATGGCTTCACTGTTAGGTTGCTCCATATCATAGACATAAAACTCTCTAAAGTTGCAGGTCACAATCCAGCGTGGGCGCTTAGAGTAGGCTAAGTTTGCGGAATAGCGCTTTGCTTGTTGAAAGGGTGTCAAAAAAGAACCGTCTGACTGTTTGATACCTTTGTTTAAGTCTTTATTAGCTCCTTTTTGTTCAATTAAGACTTTAGTTTTATCAATATAGCCATCTATAAAGCTAGTATGGTCAAGCATTACCTTATCCTCAAACGTGATATAGGTTTCAGGATTTTCAATCCCATAGACTGAGCGCAAAAGGTCAAGCCAAAATGATTGGCTATCTTGACGTTCATTTCCTCGATTTTCCCAACGTTTGATAAAGGTTTTTGCTTGCTGTTTTTGTTCTTTAATATCCATTATTTTTATTCACATTCTCCATTGAAGTTTATACTACTATTTTACCATTTTTACTTTGTGAAATTTCAAAAAACCGCAGAAAAAACCGCAAATTCATATTAACATTGCTAAAACATGCTTATACATCACATAATTTCACAAACTAAAAGTGATAAAATATTTTTTAAAAGCAATAGAAAAAACCTTGATTTCCCAAGGTTTATCAGTAGTTTGATAACGTGAAAATCTCTTCCAATATTAGCTCCTTAATTCACATGGGTCACAAACCATTGAATCGTAGCCATGAGTTTATAAATCCTTTCGTAGCAAGGTTTTTCGTTTGAAAAACCTGCCTGTTTTTTATTAGGCACCAAACAGGCACCAAGATTTTGTATTCACCAAGTTAACCTATAACCAACAATCTTTTGTTTTCCTTCTCTTAAATAAGAAATATCAAATGACTTGTAATATTTTGATAAATCTTTCTTTAGCTTAGGAATTATATTTGCAGTTATATGCCTAGGTGTATAAGTTGATTTTAGACCAAGTTTGTCTCTAAAATCATCTAAAGAAAATTCAATTATTTTTGAATCAAGATTATATTTATCTACAACTTCGTATCGAGTAACTCCTTTTGAATTTGTTTTTGTTCTATAGTACATTTTCGTTTCCTTAAACTTGAAAAGAAAAATCAATCATAGAAATATAACCATTTTATATTATATCATGATTCTCTTTATTTTACCGCCCTCTGCTTCCATCTTAAAAACTCTTCAAAACCTTCCAAATTAATAAAGACTAAGTCTGTTTCAATGGGAAGTCCTTTCTCAGATAATTTCTGACAAAAATCTCTCCCTGCTTCATCATTATCAACAGCCAAGGTTAATAAGCCTGGGTGCGTCTGAAAGAAGGTAGTCGTCTCTTGTATCGCTTGAAGGTAATGCGTTAATCGACTTGGTTTGACAGTATCTAAAAACTCAAGTTTGCCTTGTTCCTCAGCTGCTAATCGTAAGGACTGATACGCAATCACAGAGAGTTTTATACCTTCCATAGAAACCAAACGCACATCTGATAACTGCTTCTGATGGAGTTGATAATAGCTCATCATATCAATCACCGATTCACAAAAGATAAGGCGTTTCGGTTTTCCTATGTCAAAACTCATTCCCACATATCCATGAGAGTCTTTCATGATTTTCTTTAGGTAACCTCGATTATGTCTCTGATCATTTTTGACAAGCCCTTGAAGACTTGCCCCCTCTAGTTGGCCAAGATGATTGTAACTCTTAAAGACAAGAACTGATTCCTGAAAGGTCTTTGTCTGGTAATGAGCCTGTGCTAATAGACCTTGTCTGCCAAAAGCATTGATAGTATCATCACTTAGACCACGAATGTCATTCAGGTATATCCGTGCTTGGTCAAATGGTTCTTCTCTTAGATAATAACGAAAGGGTTGGTAAGTCTCTTCGACGATCTTAGTTTGTTCAAAGTCTCCAGTTTCAAGGTAAGACAGGGCTTTTTTAAAAGACACTCCCGTCATTAACTGAACAAAATCAATCACATCTCCCTGTACGTCACGTGAAAACCATTTAAAGGTATTGGTGTCCGCAAAAATCCGAAAGGAATCGTGTTCTGGATGTTCATAGACTTGCCCTGATAGTCGTTTAAAAGAATAACCTAGACTTTCTGCTACGTCTAAAATCGCCTTTTGTTTCATTCTTTCAATTCTTGTCATCTCATCTCCTTATCAAAAAAAAGCAGAAGATGAACTCCTGCTAGTTGGTCTCACTTGTAGTAGTGCCTTGAATCTTTGGAATGCTTGAGTCAGATCCATCAGAAGACTCTTTCAAGTCCTCTAGCTTCCCATTCCAAATGGTTACCTGATTGACAAGGAGTTTATCTGACATTTTGGCATAAGATAGTTTAAGAGTTCTTGTTTCTATCTGTGTGCTTTTCTGAGCCTTATCACTGACATCTGACACGTAAACAACCTGATAAGACACTTCCGCAAAAGCTTCATTTTCTTCTGTATTGACATAGATATTGGCAGACTCAAAGCGATAATCCAACATATAGTCTTTATAGACTTGGTTGATGGAATCTTCTTGACGAGCTACTTCTTCCTTAAGGGCAGAATCTGTCATATAGGGTTTAATACGGTTGTTATTCTCGCCCAGCATTTCCTTAGTATAGTATTGGGTGAGAAATTCCTTGACTAACTCATCAGAGAGGACACTTGCCTCCTCTTTTTCTTTCTCTTTGGTCAGTAATTTTTGAGCCTCAGATTGGATTTGTTTCTGCGTGTGATTGGTGACAGACTGAGAACCAATGGTGTAACCCATCATCACCATAAAGCTAGTCACAGCTATACCTCCTAAACCAATCAATAGCCGAGCCTTCATTTTATTTAACATCACTAGTGCTATCTCCTTTTTCCATAAGATAGCACCATGATAACAAGATGGACTTGGAAAAGTTATCACAATAAAGAAAAGGACTACCTAGCTTAGGTAATCCCATTACGTCATGCCATCCGACTTCTAACAACTTTTCTAAGAACCTGTATTCACAAAATTATAGAGCCCTTAAAAGACGACTAATGTGAGATATCTTGATAAAAGCAACCTCTGACAATACAGATTTTTCCACATCCTTAGCTAATCTTCGAGAGTGGTTCAACCAAGAAAAGGTTCGTTCAACAACCCAACGTTTGGGGATAATTTGCCAGCTGCCCTTTATTTTTTCAGAAATATCTACTGGGCAACCAAACTCCTCAATTATCATCTCCTCAAAACTTTTCCGATAGCCAGCATCGGCTGAAAAAGCCTTGATGGTTGGGAATTGTACCATCACTTTGCGAGCCACTAAAATGCCTGATTTTGTATCGTGCAAATTAGCTGCATGAACCACCACATCAAGAAGATTGACCATGGTATCAACAACGATGTGCGCTTCCTCCCTTTGACTTTTTTACCACCATCAATCCCACGTTCCTCTGCAGCATCTACTGTTTTCACGCTTTGAGAATCAATGATAGCATAGGTCGGAGTGGCTGCTCTACTAGCATTTAGTCGCTTTTTTTAACCAGTTCTATCAAAATGGTGTCCTACAGGCCGCTCTCCTTGGCTCGACGAAAGAAACTCCAGACAGTTGGGTAAGGAGGAAAATCATGAGGGAGCATGCGCCATTGGCACCCTGTCTTAGTGATATACAAGGTTGCGTTTACGAGTTCTCGCTTAGACCATTTATAGGTGCGGTGTTTGGAGAAATAAGGTTCAAGTTTAGCCCATTCTTGGTCGGTTAAATCAGTATCATATGCTTTTCTTGTCATATCTTTAGTTTAACTTTTTTTGTGAATACAGGTTCTAAAGATGCAAATGGTAAAACTATATATACGGTAGCTGATCAAAAACAACCAGCAAGACTAGAATTCAAAACGAAGTTGCAGACAGATAATACCTACTATCTCCAAGCTCCGTATAGTCTAAGAAAATCTAAGGGCGTAATCGGAATTCAGCTCAATGATAGGTGGTATCGCTATACGCAATCTTATGACGAGACCCAGCTCTGGAACATTGCTAGTCGTCAAAAAGATGAGGACCTCAAACTCTCGTTTGATTTCTACGTTAACGAAGCCCATCAAGAAGCGGCTGATAAGAGTTTAGCAAAACTCGAGTATGTTCGCGCGGCTGATGATGATATCGCAAAAGTTCTTGAAGCAAGACGAAAACAAGGGTTGAATGTAACTAGCTGGGGTAATACTTTTATCAAAGCAAAGACTAATATTACTGATGACAGTACCGTCATGATTACTTCGATTCCATATAATCCTGGTTGGAAAGTTAAGGTTGATGGCAAAGAGGTAAGCACTAAAGAAGTGTGGGGAAGTTTACTTTCATTCCCGATAACCAAAGGAAAACATAAAGTAGAAATGACCTTTACTCCAGATGGTTTCTGGCTAGGTACTTTCATCTCACTAGGAACTGGTATTGCTGTCGTTCTTATCACCCTAAAGTTTAAAAAACAAGGTGATACAAACGCAACCAACTAATCGCACATGAGACTGGAAAAGAATCCAGTCTCATTTTTACTCCAACTAAGTATAGATAACCAGTCATAGAATGGTTCAAATTACTTACACTTTGAATCACAGTAATATCTTATGAGAACGGCTGAGTATTAGCGTTTTGATGCCAACTATGACTCCAAACCAATAACTAATCTAGCCAGCCGATTGTATAAAGCAATAAAAAATACAAACCAGACAGTTGTCTGATTTGTGTCAGAGTTTAATCCAACATTGGTTCTTGACTGCGCTCGACGATTTCGCCTGTCTCGGCATCAATGGTGTAGTCATAGTCCATATTGGTTGCTGGATCGTTGAAGTCAACTTCATAGTAAGTGATACCATTGTCCATATCCATTTGAACAAATAATTGTGCCACGTTTTTTTCTTCTAATCCTGCATCTGCTAGAGCTTTATTTTTAGCTTCATCTTGTGAAATGCCTCCTGAAGGAGAGGCAGCAGGTGCAGTAGTTGTTTGATTTTGTCCAGAATTTTCTTGGGCTTGTGTAGTGGTTGCTGCCGCTTGTGTGGTCACTTCGAAAAGGTCATTGTCACGCTCTAAGATACTTCCTGTTTCAGCATCAATCACGTAATCAAAATCTCCGTCCTTAGTGTAAAATTCAATGTCATAAGTCGCTTGCCAGTCATCAGTATCCTTTTCCACACGAACAAAGGTCGCATCTGCCATACGGACTCCAGCATTTTTGATAGCTATGGATTTGGCTTCGTCTTCTGAAAGTTTATAGCGACTTTGTTGGAAGGCGAAAACTCCTCCACCAATCAATAAAGCACCAGCAAGTCCTCCAATACCAAGACGGATAAGCCATTTTTTTGAAATTGTCATAAGAATTACCTCTTTTAGTTTTTTATTTTTCTTTATGCTACAAGCATATAAAAACCAAGATAAAAAATCTTGGTTTTTTTGGTGTGATTCTGTGGCAAATTTGTGGCAATTAGTGAGGCAAAGTTAGCGTAAAGCTAGTTTTCTCAACGTCAGAGTTTACTGCAATTGTCCCGCCATGCCTTGTTATCACACCTTTAGCAAGTGATAGGCCAATTCCAAACTGACCGACCAATAATGCTTAACGCTTAGTAAATACTCTTGTTATCTGCACATATAGTATAACCTAACTACTTCCTAATGTCAATTAAAACATCATATAAAGATTTATCTAAAGATGTATTCTTCCAAAAAATTTATTTCGTTGTATAAGCAAAGCTAATTGTACTATCGACTCCTGATAATTTACGGAATGTATAGTTAGGATTACCATTAACATTGGTCTCTGAGATGAGGAAAGAACCATCTGGGTAAACTTTCTCGACAAAGGCGACATGACCGTATTCTGTTGGCGATCCATGACCTCCTCCCGCAAAGGAAATAATCGCTCCCGCTTTCGGTAGCTTACCTGTATCTCCACCAAGACGTGCTGCTGTTGCCACCCAATCTTGACCATTCCCCATGGTACTGATAATTGGGATTTTCTCACCGTTTCGGCCTTTGAGTTTCAAGCCCAATTGGTTGATACGAGCGGCAACTCCCCACGTACATTGCCCATAGGCATAGCCCATACCGTCACCTCCACCTGGAACGGAGTTGTCATAAAGGTCACCTCGAACCGCTTCCAGCGCTTTTGGATCACTCTGGGCGGTTCCACCATTTGGTTGGCTAAAGCCTTTCTCAATTTGGTAATACCACTCCATTGCTCTCATTTGACGTTCTAGGAGTTTGTCACCACTATTTCCCTCCCAATAAATGAGAAAGAGTTGGGCAAGACTGGCTGGGCTACCTGAATTTTTGAAAAAGTCTTTTAACCAGTTGGTATAGTAAGGATTGTCCCCATTGAGCATGAAATCCAGTTGTAAGCCTAAGTCATACCACTTCTGCTTTTTTCGTTTGGCATACTCTAATAATAAGGTATGTCTGCGTGATCCATCTGCTGTATCTGTCCACTGCCCTAAGCCTAAGCCACGTCTTAGAATATTGGGGTACCTGCCATTATAGATAGCTGGACCATTTAGAGACAACCATCCCTCGTCGTCCCAAGAACTATCCGTTGCCCCAACAGGAGGCGATAAGTAATCACCTTCAGCTCGTTTGGGATTGATAGAGGATTCTACTGACCAGTTTCCTAAAATAGCCGCAATGGCTTGATTGGTCGCTCCTTGGCTTTTCAAATACTCATAGATAGCTTTGGCTCTCGCAAATTCATCGCCTCCGAATTGTCCAATGGTAGGTAGAATGGTCGTTTGGAGTTGAATGACTTTAGGAAAGTAAAAGGCCGGATTGACGTAAACCAGTTTCTCTGAATCATCGTCAACCTTTTGATAAGTCACTTTTAGACCAGTACCATCCTTGGTTTGACCAATCACTTCTCCTGCTTGAACTTTTTGGCCATCGCTCACTCGACCACTATGACTATTAAATAGGGTCAGCTGAGCTTTATTCAGTCCCTTACCTGACGTGAGGATAATGTTCTCACCATCTAGGGAAACCTTACCATCCATGGGAGCCACAATCACTTGATTTTCTTTAGCTTCTAGAATGATATGATGATGAAGCGTTGGCTTGTCATCAATCACCTCATAGCCATAGCGGACTGTCATGGTAAGCGCATCGTCTTCAGTCTGATCTTGAAATGGATTATCCAATTCTTGGAGGACAAGGTAGGTGCCTTCCTCACTTAATTTCTTTAAGTCTTCTCTATCGTCATCAGAAAGCTTATAGGCAGGTTCTTTACTTAACTCAAGCATGGATTTTAAAGAATCCCCACCGTTTAAGTCCTGCCAAAGTTGACTCAAATAGGCTTGATAGGTTTTATCCTCTTCTTCCATAATTTCTTCTAAAGCATAATCTTGATACTTGAGATTCATAAAGCCCATGACGTCATCAATCTTAGTGTAGTAGGTAATGCCAGTGGTGTTGGTCCGGGTGTTTTCCGCATCTTCCCACGTCATGTGCGTATAGGCTTTTGTCAGTTCACTCTCATCCTGTTGAATGAGAGTGGTTCCTGAAATTCCTATAACAAAACTCATCATCAAAAGCAAGAAAAACAAAAGGCCTGACACGACCCAAGTCATAGGATTAAGGGCAATCGATGAAAAGAAGGTCAGGCTATTTTTAATCGCTTGAATAACCTTTGTTATTCCTGACACACTCTGTTTTCTAGCTTGTTTGAGAAAGGTCTGGTAACGTCTTCTTGATTTTAAGGGCTTCTGTCGGGTGAACCTTTGAATAGGTTACACTAAACTAGACAGAATTTATAAAGTGTTCTACACTAAAGAAAAGAGGAGAACAGATATGTCTAGAAAAATTCGCCGTCATTTCACAGATGAGTTTAAACAACAAATTGTTGACCTACACAATACAGGTATGAAGCGAAGCGAGATTATCAAAGAGTATGACTTGACCCCGTCTAGCTTTGACAAGTGGGTTAAACAAGCAAGAACAACTGGTTCCTTTAAAACTGTTGATAATCTGACAGATGAACAGCGTGAGTTGATAGAACTCAGAAAACGAAATAAAGAACTCGAAATGCAATTAGACATCCTAAAGCAAGCGGCAGTGATTATGGCACGAAAAGGCAAATAATCACTGCTAACAAGGATAAATACAGCATTTCAGCCATGTATCGTTGGTTGAAGATTCCTCGCTCTAGCTATTACTACAAAGCTGTAGAGCCAGTATCTGAAGCAGAACTTGGAGAAAAAATCAAATCTATCTTCCTCGAAAGTAAGTCTAGGTACGGAGCCAGGAAGATAAAAAAATGTCTGGAAGCACAAGGTATCAACTTGTCTCGCCGTCGGATTCGTCGCATCATGAAGAGATTGAATTTGGTTTCTGTTTACCAGAAGGCTACCTTCAAACCGCAGTCTAAAGGGAAGAATGAAGCACCAGTTCCAAATCTCTTAGAGAGACAGTTTAACCAACAAAAACCATTGGAAACCCTTGTGACGGACTTAACCTATGTTCGTGTTGCCAATCGTTGGGCTTACGTTTGCTTGATCATTGACCTCTTCAACCGTGAAATCATTGGCCTATCTGTTGGTTGGCACAAGACTGCCAAACTCGTCAAAGAAGCCATTCAAAGCATTCCTTACGCTCTGATCAAAGTTAAGCTGTTCCATTCTGATCGTGGTAAGGAGTTTGATAATGCCTTGATTGATGAGATGTTAGAAGCCTTTGGCATCACACGTTCGCTGAGTCAAGCGGGTTGTCCTTATGACAATGCGGTAGCTGAAAGTACCTATCGCTCCTTCAAACTGGAGTTTATCAACCAAGAAACCTTCCGCTCTCTGGAAGAATTAACCCTTAAAACTAAGGATTATGTCCACTGGTGGAATCACCATCGCATCCACAGCACTCTTAATTACCAAACACCCATGACTAAAAGAGCAATCGTTTAACAAAAACACTTTATAAATTCTGTCTAGTTTAGTGTTGCCTTTTCACCTTGTAGTACTCACTCTCAAACAAGAGTTTATGGAGCTTATAATAACGCTCTGACGTTTGATAGTGATTAGCGGTGATACGTTTCATGATTGTCCCTCCAACACTAACAGACCAACATTCCCCATGTCATCAAACTGGATTAAGCCAGACTCTTCCATCTCACCAACTATCCATGTCGCTTTCTCAATATCGATTCCCATGATAGCCATGAGATGACACATCACAATTTGTCGTGATGACTGTTCATTCTTTTGCATGATTTTCCTCCTGAGAATAAAAAAAGCGAGAACACTTATTAAAATGTTCTCGAGAAATTCTAGGCACCAAACTAGGCACCAAAAATTGATTATTTTTGCGAATTATTGCTAAACACTACAATTACTTACCAAAGAAAAAAATAGTAAAAGCCCTGATAAATCAAGGCTTTTGGGCTATATTTCCTATTTTTTGATTTTGCAATTCCACGTGGCTCCCATTCAACCATTGAATAGTAGCCATATAACATCTTCCTTTCTGTGATACTGTTTATCGTATGCAGTTGCATTAAGGCTCAAAAAGCCCTAAACCGTTCTTTATTATACCATAAATTGCCTCCAATGACGGTGAAAACCAGTTGCATAGCTATTGTCCCAAGGAAATCCCTTGTCTTTCTTGACTATCTAAGGCGAATGCACTACAATGAAGTCACATAGCAAAGGAGATAACATGAACGATTATCAAGAAATGACAGTTAAGACTTATTTGACAGAACGCTTGGACGATAAAATCAACAGCTACCAAAAGAAGAGCCATTTTCATCGTGCTTGGTTTATTGTCTTTAAGGTCATTCAAATCATTGTTCTGGCTTTAGTACCGATTTTGGCTAGTCTACCTATTCCTTGCTTTAAATTGCTTGCGGTCATCGCTTCATCCCTTGTGTTAGTTCTTGAAGCCTTGCTTGCCGTATTCAATCACCAAAATAGATGGCGCCTTTACCAAGAAATGGCGGATGCATTAGCTTCTGAAAAATTCGCCTTTGTCACTAGGGCTGGTATTTACAAAGACAAATCAGACGATGAGTGTTTTGCCCTTCTTGTAGAACGTTGCGAACACCAAATGATAACAAGAGTTTAAAAAAGAGAGTGCTAAACTCTCTTTTTTGCTTACATGAGTTCGTTGAAATCCCAAACTTCTGTCCAACCTTCATAAAAATCAGGCTCGTGACACACCATCAAAATGCTGCCTTTATAGGCTTGTAAGGCGCGTTTGAGTTCGTCCTTGGCATCAACATCCAAGTGGTTAGTTGGCTCGTCCAGAACAAGCACATTATTTTCACGGTTTATCAAGAGACAAAAACGCACTTTGGCTTGCTCCCCACCTGACAAAACTTGGATTTGGCTTTCAATGTGTTTTGACGTTAATCCACAGCGAGCAAGGGCTGCACGCACTTCAGCTTGGTTGAGCGCTGGAAAAGCTTCCCACACGGCTTCAAGTGGGGTTTGGCGATTGCCTGAGGCGACTTCTTGCTCGAAATAGCCTAATTCGATGTAATCCCCACGTTCCACACTGCCTGAAAGCGGCGGAATAATACCCAAGAGGCTCTTAAGTAGGGTGGTTTTTCCGATACCGTTTGCTCCGATGATAGCCACTTTTTGATTGCGTTCAAAGGTCAAATTGAGCGGCTTAGTCAAAGGACGGTCGTAACCAATCTCTAAATCATGCGTTTGGAAAATGAAACGGCTTGGCGTCCGTGATTCTTTGAATTCAAAAGATGGTTTTGGCTTTTCAGCCTGCAATTCGATGCGCTCCATTTTGTCCAATTTTTTCTGACGGGACATGGCCATGTTTCGAGTGGCCACACGCGCTTTGTTGCGGTTGACAAAATCTTGCAAATCAGCAATTTCCTTTTGTTGGCGCTCATAAGCTGCTTCCAACTGAGCTTTTTTCATGGCATAAACCGCTTGGAAATTGTCATAATCACCCGTGTAACGTACCAAATCATGATTTTCCACATGGTAAACGATATTAATCACGTCATTTAAAAATGGAATATCGTGTGAAATCAAGACAAAGGCATTTTCATAATTTTGCAAGTAACGTTTCAACCACTCGATATGCTCGGCATCAAGGTAGTTGGTCGGCTCGTCCAAAAGTAAAATATCAGGTTTTTCAAGCAAAAGTTTAGCCAAGAGGACCTTGGTCCGTTGACCACCTGAGAGTTCTGTCACGTCTGACTCCATGCCAAAATCCATAACACCAAGGGCACGCGCCACCTCGTCAATTTTCGCGTCTAAGGTGTAAAAATCACGGGATTCTAGGCGGTCTTGCAATTCTCCAACTTCTTCCATGAGGGCATCCACATCTGCTCCCTCGTCTGCCATAGACAGGTAAATGGCATTGATGCGTTCTTCGGTTTTAAACAGTTCATCAAAAGCTGTTCGCAACACGTCACGCACTGTCATACCTGCTTCAAGAACCGTGTGTTGGTCCAAATAACCAGCTGTCACGTATTTTGACCATTCGACCTTGCCTTCATCAGGTTGCAAGTGCCCAGTGACGATGCTCATAAAGGTAGATTTCCCCTCACCATTGGCACCAACCAGTCCAATATGCTCTCCTTTCAACAGACGAAAAGACACGTCCTCAAAAATGGTACGCTCGCCAAAACCATGGCTTAAATGTTTAACTTCTAAAATACTCATTACTCGTAAACTTTCATTATTTTTTCATTTGACATGGGTTTCGTCAAACGAATCTTTTCAATTATAGCATGACTTTAAATCTGAAATCAATGACTTCTTCTTAAAACCGCATAGGAAAAGCCCTCGTTTCGAGGGCTTATGTTGTTAATTTGAAACTGTACGAGTTTGCGTGTGTTGGCGAGCAAAGACTTGTTTTAGCAAAGGATAGAGAATCGGAACAGCGATGATGGTAACCAAAGCCGAACCAAAAGTGCCACCGATTTTAACCACGGCTGTCAAGAAAGCAACTTGGAGATTGAGTCCGCCAACCAGACTGTTGATGAGGGTGTATTTGATGAGGTTGCTGATGATTTTAGTCAAAGCAGCTACGACACCAACGACAATCACATTGCGCGTGGTGTCTTTGGATTGCATTAGTCCTTCAAAAACCAAGTGAAGAACGGCACAGACAATCAAAGATTCTAAAATGGTAATCCAGACTTCTGCAGCGTAGCCATTGAGAACATCAAACAAGCCAAGCCCAACGGCAGCTACCAAGGCGCCTAAGCGTGACCCATAAAGCAAAACGGCGACAACGACTAAGGCATTTCCAAAATGAACGAATTGGGCACCCATAGGGATACGCAAACATTGAACGCTGACAAAGATTAAGGCAGCATAAAGACTGAGTTCGACAAGTTGACGTGTGGTGAGATGTTTCATTCCTTTTCCTCCTTTAAAACCATCAAACGACTCGCTAAATCGCCCAAATAAGGCTCATAGCACAGCCCCCATTTGATATCACGCTCTAGCTCTAAGGTCAGTGACAAGATCTTATCAATGATATCAAGTGCTAATGTGGCAACAGCATCCAAAGATAAACCATGAAAATATCCAGCGGCTAAGATAGCACTTAAAACATCACCCGTCCCAAAGAAATTCTGCGGGTAGGCTTTGGCAAAATGATACGAAACACTCGCCTTTTCCCTATCCCAATGAGCCAAACCGATGCTTCCGGCCTCAAAAGACACTCCTGTCAAAATAATATGCTTATTGTTCAAGGGAGTTAGTTGCGTCAACAAGTGCTCGATAGCCTCTTGGTCATAAGCATCACCAAGATAAGGCACATCAGCTAACAAGCAAGCTTCCGTGAGATTGGGCGTGATGATATCAGCCTCTTGGCAAAAAGCACGCATGGCTGCCACAAAACTCTGCTCATACCCAGCATACAACCGTCCATTATCCGCCATAATAGGGTCTACAAAACGCACTAAACCTTTTTGAGAAGCAAAATCAGCTATTTGTTGCAACTGTTCTGGTGACTTGACGTATCCTGTCATTAACCCGTCTGCTTGAAAGGGAAGCTGACGCCATTGGCTGAGAAAGCCTGCTGTCGCATCGGTTAAATCGGTGATGCTAATGTTCTCAAAGCCACCCGTATGCGAGGACAAAAGAACGGTTGGCAAGGGAATGACTTCGATTTGGCAGGCTGACAAAATGGGGAGTGCTGCTGATAAAGCAACTTTGCCTAAACCGACAATATCATTCGCCACGATGAGTGATTTGGTAATGTGTGTCATGTGATAAAACCTTTTCATCCCTTCTCCAAAACTTAGAGAGGTTCAAGTGATGATATTATTGTAAGAAAATTCAGTTTATTATACAATAGAAACAATCAAAAACTGTATGGGGACAAAACATGACCAGTAAATACCAAGACATTATGGCTGACATCATTACTCAAATCGAATCTGGTGCCTTAAAAAAAGGGGATAAACTCCCCTCGATTCGTGCCATCAGCCAAAGCTACCAATGCAGCAAGGACACCGTGCAACGAGCTTTATTAGAATTAAAATTCAAACACTACATTTATGCCGTCAATAAAAGTGGCTATTATGTGCTGGAGGGTAAGAGTCAGCATGAGGACCGCCTCAATCTCAGTCTGAGCGACTACAATAACATTGCCTACGAAGATTTTACTGCTTGTTTGACGGAAACCTTGGTAAAGGGGCAAAATTACCTCTTTGACTACTACGCTCAGCAGCAAGGGCTAAAAGCCCTCATTCGCTCGCTCAAACAGTATTTGGAAAAAGGAAATATTTACGCCAAAGAAAGCGACATCTTGGTCACTTCAGGTACCCAACAAGCTCTCTACATTTTATCTCAAGTCCCATTTCCTAATGAGCAAGGTGTCATCCTTTTGGAGCAGCCGACCTATCACCGTATGATTGACTTGGTCGCCTCGCAAAATCTCCCCTACCAGACCATTGACCGTGATTTTAATGGTATTGATTTAGCTCGATTGGAACATCTATTTAAAACGCAGCCCATTAAATGTTTCTACACCATTTCGCGTTTTTCAAATCCTTTGGGCTTGTCCTACACGGCCAGCGAAAAACAAAAAATCGTGGACTTGGCTAAACGCTACAATGTTTACATCATTGAAGATGATTACATGGGCGATTTCACCAAATCCACTGATTTGCCTCTGCATTACTATGATACTTCGGGGCACGTTATTTATTTAAAATCTTTTTCAGCGACTATTTTCCCAGCGCTGCGTCTTGGCACGCTGGTGCTACCGCCAGAACTCATGCCGTCTTTTTTAAAACTCAAAAAACTAATGGACTACGACACCAACCTTATTATGCAAAAGGCGCTGTCTTTGTACTTGGACAATGGCATGTTTGACAAAAACCTCACCTATCTCAGCAAAGTCTTTCAAGAACAAGAGAACAAGTCAACGGAGCTTTTGACACGTTTTCCAAATATCCTGCATTTTAGCAGTTCATTGCAACATTTGGTTATTGAATTGCCTCAAAACAAGCATTTGGGCGAGCTGAAATTTACCAAACAGGTGGATTATCTCGAAAACAATTACCTAACCCAAGCCCCCAAGCGCTTTATTAAATTGCCTAATAACCAGCATTTGCCAAAAACGTTGAAAATGATTTTGAACTAATAACCTTCTAGTCCACCAAAATGGCCAAGGTTTGATAGGGTTTTAGCGTGATCGTGTCTGATAAAGCCTCTTCAGGGTAATTGCTTAGCAACACGCGCCCTTCTTGGTAAGCTTTTGGCAAGGGCACTTTAACCGTTTTAGCAAAGAAGTTATTGCAAACTAATAGACGTTGCTTGCCGTACTGACGTTCAAAAGCGTAGATGTAAGGATTATCTTGGTAAGCGGACTGATAGCTACCCTCAGCAATGATTGGCAGTATTTTTCTGAGCGCAATCAATTCTTGGTAGAAGGTAAAAATCGGTCCACTTTTTTCTTTGGCAACATTGATGTCACGGTAGGTTTTTCCGACTTGTAACCAAGGTTGACCAGTTGAAAAACCAGCGTTTTCCTCGTCATTCCACTGCATCGGGATACGGCTATTGTCCCGTGATTTCGCTTGAACAATGGCAAAGGCTTGGGATTCTGTCTTACCTGCCGAGCGCAAGGCTTGATAAGCATTGATACTCTCTACATCGACGTAGTTAGCCATGCTCTCATAATCAGGGTCCAACATACCAATTTCTTCGCCCATGTAGATGTAAGGCGTCCCGCGAGATAAATGAATCGATGCGGCAAGCATAGTTGCTCCTTCATTGCGGAAATGCTCGACGTCCACAAAACGGTTCAACGCGCGTGGTTGGTCATGATTGTTCCAAAACAGGGCTGACCAGCCGCCACCCTCACTCATCTCTTCACCCCAAGTATGGAACAAGGTTTTGAGTTCTGCAAAATCAAAGGGCTTCAAGGTCCATTTTTGCCCTTGGTCGTAATCCACTTTGAGGTGGTGGAAATTGAAAACCATGTCCAAAAGTGGCTTGATTGAGCATTTTTAGGTAGTCGTGCGCAATCGGACGGTCAGTGTATTCAGGTTTGCCGTCAAATTGGTCATTGTCTTTTAGCACCTCGTCTTTACCAATCAAGTTAATGACATCAAAGCGGAAACATGTCACGCCTTTGTCACGCCAAAAATTTACCACCTTAAACAACTCTTTGCGCACATGAGGGTTGCGCCAATTCAAATCTGCTTGGGTCACATCAAACAAATGCAGGTAATATTTGCCCGTGTCCCCAAAAGGCGCCCAGGCATTGCCGCCGAATTTAGAGGCCCAGTTGGTCGGCTGATCCCGCAAGATAAAGAAATCTTGGTAATAGCGATCTCCCGCCAAAGCTTTTTGAAACCACTCATGATCCGTCGAACAATGATTCAACACCATATCTAGCATAATATCAATACCGTGTGCCTTGCCTTTTTGAACCAAATCTTCAAAATCAGCCATGCTACCAAACAAGGGATTGACCGCGGTGTAATCTGAAATATCATATCCATTGTCACGCTGAGGGCTTGGATAGAAAGGGTTGAGCCAAATGACATCAACACCCAATTCTTCTAAATAAGGCAATTTGCTTATAATCCCGCGCAAATCGCCGACACCATTGCCTGTCGTGTCCTTATACGATTTTGGATAAATCTGATAAACGACTTTTTTCTTATCAAATACCACTTTTTGCTCCTTTATCACAATTTACTTGCTGTGAAAATCGTTTCCCCATGCGCAATATCACATGGTAATGCTCTTGTCACGTCTGTTTGGAAATCGTTTTGATTGGTTACAATGACAGGCGTTGTAACAGGGTAACCTGCTTCTTGAATCGTTTGAATGTCAAAACGAATTAAGACATCACCTGCTGACACTCGGTCACCTTGTTTCACTTCTGCCGTAAACCCTTTACCATCAAGGCTAACCGTATCCATCCCAATATGCATCAACAATTCTATGCCTTCGTCTGAAATCAGCCCCACCGCGTGTTTGCTTGGGAATAAAACAGACACTACACCGTCAATTGGGGCAACCAATTCCCCTTTGTCAGGTTCAATCACGACACCTTGCCCCATGACACCTTGAGAGAAGACAGGGTCTGGTGATTCGCTCAAGGGTTTTGCCGCTCCTGAAAGTGGGCTTTTTACTGTAACAACTGTTCCAGCAGGTGCTTCAGCATCTTTTTTCGCTTCAATAACGGCTTGAACTTGCGATTGTTCGCTGGCTTTCAAATCATCTTCTGTCTTGGTCAAGAAACCTATTTTTCGGAATACCAAGCTCAAGACAAACGGTACCACGACGGCAATAACCATATTGATGGCAAATAAGCTCATGTATTTGGCTTGAATAGATAAAATCCCTGGAAGTCCACCAATACCAATGGCGTTGGCTGTAATGTTAAAGCTTGTACAAAATAGTCCTGCAATACCTGAACCAATCATACCCGCCACAAATGGATAAATGTATTTCAAGCTGACCCCAAAAAGAGCTGGTTCCGTAACACCAAGATAAGCTGAAATAGCTGCTGGTAAGGAAATCTGCGCCTCACGTTCGTCATGACGATTCATCACATAAAAAGCCAAAACTGCTGAACCCTGTGCAATATTTGATAAGGCAATCATTGTCCAAAGCCCTGTGCCACCAGCATCCGCAATCAATTGGGTATCGATAGCGTTGGTCATGTGGTGCAAGCCTGTGATAACGAGTGGGGCATAAAGAGCACCAAAAATTGCTCCAAAGAGCCATTTCACAGGACCTGTCAAACCAGCAAGCACAACAGCTGAAATGCCTTTACCGATGGTCCAACCAACTGGCCCAAGTACTGTATGCGCCAAAATCAAAGCTGGAATCAAAGATAGAAAAGGCACAAAAATCATAGAAACCACTTCTGGAATGTGTTTGCGCCAGAAACGTTCTAGATAAGCCAGAGCCAAACCTGCCAAAAGCGCTGGAATGACTTGAGCTTGATAACCAATCATACGAACGGTGAAAAAACCAAAATCCCAAGTCCAGTTAGCGGCAATATCTGCCGCTGAGGTACTAGCCACACTGTACGCACTTAGCAATTGATTTGGTGAAATCAAACAAATTCCAAGGATAATCCCTAAAATTTGACTGGTTCCCATTTTCCGTGTGACCGATCATACAATCCCCACTGGTAAATAGTGGAAGATAGCCTCACCTGGTAACCACAAGAAAGCATTCACACCTGACCAAAATTGAGAGACTTCAACAATGGTTTTGCCATTTAGGGCTGACCACTGCACCCCTTCTAGGATATTTCGAAAACCTAAAATCAAACCACCAACGATAATCGCTGGAATAATTGGCGTGAAAATCTCTGCCATCATGGCCAAGGCACACTGAAGCCAATTTTGATTGCGTTGCGCTGCTGATTTAGCCGCTTCTTTTGAAACACCTTCAATACCAGAAATCGCTGTAAAATCATTATAAAAAATAGGAACGTCATTTCCAATAATCGCTTGAAATTGACCTGCATTGGTAAAGGTTTCCTTAACAGCAGGGATAGCTTCTAAACGCTTGACATCTGCCTTGCTGTCATCATTTAAAACAAAACGCATCCGAGTAGCACAATGTGTCACTGCCGCAATATTATCCTTCCCGCCGATTGCTTCTAGCATCTCGCGAGCTTCTTTTTCAAATTTTCCCATATCTCCTCGGTAAAACCGACTCCTTCGTTAGTCTATAAATAGTCGCTAGCTTTATTTACAAGGTTATTGTAATCGTTTTCGATATTGTATGCAAGTTGTTTGCTTCAAAAAAACCTAAAAATCCCTTGAAAAAAGATAAGTTGTATGGTATTTTAAAAACAAATCTATAAAACTGAGGAGTTTTTCCTAAAGAGCACATGAAAAAATACGAATATATTTTTAAAAAACTCGAACATGATATTAACGCTGGGGTCTATCAAGCTGGGGACTACCTTCCCACTGAAAATGAGTTGACCAAAACCTACCAAGTAAGCCGCGACACCATTCGTAAGGCTTTGGGGCTTTTGGCTGAAGCTGGACTTATCAAGAAAATCCATGGATCAGGCTCCCAAGTGGTCAAAAATGATCCCATTGACTTTCCAGTGTCCAAACTAACCAGCTACAAAGAATTGGTGGATGCCCATCACATCACTTCTAAAACCAATGTTATCAGTATTGATAAACTGATTGTCGATGACACACTGGCTGCTCTCACAGGGTTTCAAAAAAATCACTTGGTTTGGCGGGTCATTCGCCAACGTGTGGTTGACGAGGTTGCTTCGGTGCTTGATATCGATTATTTAGACAAATCTCTCGTTCCTGACATGACACGAGAGATTGCTGAGGTGTCTATTTACGCTTATTTGGAAAAGCAACTGCACCTCAGCATTGCTTATGCGCAAAAAGAAATCACCATTGACCAGCTGACAGACCGTGATAAGCTCTTGCTAGATATTGGTCCTGAACACCATGTTGTGTCCGTCAAATCCAAGGTCTATCTGGCGGACAAGCGCCAATTTCAATTCACCGAAAGCAGACACAAGCTGGAGAAATTCCGTTTTGTTGATTTTGCCACACGGCACCACTGATTTCTTAAAAAGAGCAGCAAAAAAGTAGCAAATAACCCTGAAGTTGATCTGACCCCAAAAAGTTGGACAAGTAATTATTGAAAGGATTTAGTCCTGTA